>Ga0208414_1000546_pt1 | contig 35261 bp, 40 predicted proteins | sample AntAceMetag02UKE_FD_184770 | JGI IMG/M metagenome (GOLD analysis project Ga0208414, IMG submission 184770) | Saline lake microbial communities from Ace Lake, Antarctica - Antarctic Ace Lake Metagenome 02UKE (SPAdes) (version 2) | ecosystem: Environmental > Aquatic > Non-marine Saline and... | reverse complement strand
AGCTGGGTTCAGAACGTCGTGAGACAGTTTGGTCCATATCCTGTGTAGGCGTTTAGAGCATTGAAAGGATCTCCCCTTTGTACGAGAGGACCAGGTGGGGACAGACCGCTAGTGTACCAGTTATCCCGCCAGGGGTAAACGCTGGGTAGCTATGTCTGGAGCAAATAACTGCTGAAAGCATATAAGTAGGAAGTTCACCTTAAGATGAGTGCTCTTTTGTCTCAACCGTCCATCCTTTAATGCGTAAGCATTGCGATGACAAATGAAAGACAAGGAAGGTCACGGCAAGACGAGCCGTTTGATAGGCATGATGTAGAAGTGCAGTAATGCATTCTGAAGCTGACATGTCCTAATAGACCGAGGGATTTGATTTTGTATACCATAAACCAAGCCTTTGCCCTTTCAAGGCGCAAAGCACATGCCACAAGGCATGCATGCTCAAAAGCATACGTGAACCCACGGCGTATGACACTGTCATATGCCTCGCTGGTTCCTTTTCTTGGTGTCTTCGTCGAGGTCGAGACACAGCATCCCTTTCCGAACTGCGTGGTGAAAGGCCTTTGAGATAACGATAGGATACGGGCAGCTGTATCTGAAAACATATCGATGCCAAGAATACAAACATACGCGCGCTACGCTACGCGCTACGCGCTCTTAAAAAAGAGCGTTCTTACTTGACCTCCTAGAACACAGCCGGTGGCATTGTTAGAATCGGCGGTGGGCTCTCGAGGGCCGCGGTACATTTCCGTGACACGGCCAGATTATCACCACGCATGTTGGTTTGTAAATCTAAGAGGCAGGTCTTTTTCTCCTGTACACGTGAACATCGTCCCAGACAGACACCTGCCCCCAACGTACCGACATATGGAACGGTGAATTTCAACGCGCGAACCAACGTTTGCAAGGAGATAAGTCCATTCCCCCCAGCCATCACTGGGGGGACTGGTACATTCACCTGAACGGTAGGGACTGGTGCATTCACCTCTGCGTTTCCTTGTAATGCGGCATCGAGCGCCGCCTGTAAAGCAGTAATCTCACTTTCCTTTTCGTGTAAAGTAGTATTGAGCTGATTTCGACGGAGCACCAGATGCGTCTGCGTGATTTGCAACAAATGCTTCTCTGTCCGTAATGATCTAATCAGAGGTGCCGGATCGGTAAGGTCATCAGTACTGGTCGCTTCGAGTATCGGAACAGGAGTGAGGTGACTGACACCTGTCGCTTGAAACACGTCATCGTGCGCGTTAAACAGGCCATCATGTGCTCTTAAAAACCGCTCCGCAGCCACGTCTAGCTTTTCTTGTAAAGAAAGCATACTACTTGCCTCATGTCTTTATCATCATTTCAGTGACGTACGGTCTGTACTCGCTGCATATTACTACTATCTTTATTGTACCATATTTTGTCGGGGGGGGTACAATAATGCCTCTTTTTCTACCGTATTTTATTTTATACGGTAGAGCTCATTAAGAGAGTAAGACTCTTCGATGCCAAGAACAAAAATAGTCACCGTACCTATCCCTATAAAAGAGGGATAAGTCGACATACTTCCACAAATGGGGGTGGCACTTGGACTGTTAGGACACGTTTAGACGTGAGATGAGGATGAGACACGTTACTTTTGCGCGTATCTTCCAATAACTTTGAAAGAGATTGTATCTTTGAAAGCGACTTTTTCTCTTGTATAACACAAAATCCAATGGCACCGGGTATCGCAATCACCTTTAACGCATGGACCAGCATTTTGAGCGCTTCATTTGAGATCAGCGGATTTGTTGATGCACCGTTCTGTGCACTAACCAGTTGATGCTGAACGGATGCTAAATGTGCGTACGTGTTCGGAAGTTGGGCTTCCGTTTGAACGAGTGGCGCTGTGCTTGTATCTAACAGCTGTTGCAATGCAACGCGAGCAATGGCTGTATCGACTAGATTGTGCACTGCGAATTGAACGTGCATTTCTTCCATACGGAGCCAATCGGCCTTTTGTTCAGCAAAAGCTCGATTTGATTGATCAAACATTTTTTCCATACGAACCGCGACCTGATTCATAACTCGCTTTTGAGCAATAAGCATGTCATGCTCGGCGGTCAGTTTGGTATACTTCTTCTGTAACGCCGAATACACAATCACGTGATTGTCTCCAGAAGTGGTTAATTGTTCAATTGCTTGTTCATACTCTGCCATGTTTTCCTCGTGCCCTTTGGTCAAAATGACTGCGTCTTTTGCTATCTGTTCCCAGGTTAAGAGCTGGGCGTGCATTTTGTCCATTTCTCGCTCGGTCGCTTCCCAAATGACGAGCTGCGCTTGCATCTCTTCTTTAGTCTTTCCCCAAACGGAGAGCTGAGCCTGCATTTCTTCCTCGGTCATAGTCATAATACGTTTTCTCCTTTTTTACTTCAGTGACGTACAATGGTGTACTCGCTGTTTTTATACCATAAACAGTGAGAAATGTCAAACTGGTTATACCATATTTTATATGGTACATCTAATTAAGACTTTTCTTAGACAGCAATTGGAGGGGAAACGACTTGCACGGTTGCCGTCGTACATTGTAAGGTCTCTTTGGCCGTATCTATACGCGTACCATTGACACCGGTCAGGAGGTTCGATAGATGGCTTTGAGAAGAAGATTTTTCTTTTTGCCCCTGATGTTTCCCGGCATAGTAGCTCAGTGTGCACGTACTGACTGGCACAGCGACCCATTTTAGCGCTTTGACAAATGTTTGAAGCCCTGGCCCTGTGTGTGTGATGCACAAAGGGGTTTGTGTCGCCACACTATGCGTTGCGGTCTGCACGACAGCCTCAATCTCACTAACTGGCAGAGCAAGAGCAAGCTCAATGCCTGGCTGCGGCGTTACCAGTGGATCAGCAGTCTGGAGATCGAAAAGCTCTTGTTTGACCGTGACTAACTCTTCACGGACGTTTTTTGCCCGTTTACTCTGCTCTATGGCTACTTTACGTACCTTCTCATTATATGTATGCAAATCATCATATTTCTTCTTCGCCGCGTCAAGTTTGCCTTTGAGCTCCTCTAATTCTTGCTCAACGTCTGCGTACGACGTGCTATAAATACGATTCATCCGCTGTTTCGCAGCCATGAGCGTCTCATGTTCTCTATGCAGAGTGTCGTATTTATTTTTGAGCGTCTCATAAATAAGCTTTTGGCCATCAAGTTCTATTTGTAACCCCTTCATTTCATCGCTCGTCATGTTTCTTGACCTCCTAAGGTACTATATTTTTACGACACTGCATTCTAAGTATACCATATAAAGTCAAAAAGGTGAAAGGAAAAGTATCTTGTCCTTCTTCCGTACGTACACAAAAGAATGTACCCAGGTGTGTGGTCTCTATGGTACAATAAGAAGTAACAGGTCTCAAACATCTTTGTTTTATCACATGGATGCGGATTGTGTAACTCTTTATAACTATTTATTTCTTCTTTATTATGACTGCAACTTTAGAGCGTCGCGAAAGCGCAACAGTATGGGGACGTTTTTGTTCATGGATTACTTCAACTGAGAACCGTCTTTACATCGGTTGGTTCGGAGTATTAATGATCCCTACATTACTTACAGCAACTTCAGTATTCATCGTAGCATTTATTGCTGCTCCCCCAGTAGATATCGACGGTATCCGTGAGCCAGTTTCTGGATCACTTATGTACGGAAACAACATCATCTCTGGTGCTGTAATCCCTACATCAAACGCGATCGGTCTTCACTTCTACCCAATCTGGGAAGCAGCTTCTCTTGATGAGTGGCTTTACAACGGTGGTCCTTACCAACTTATCGTATGTCACTTCTTCATCGGAGTATGTTCATACATGGGTCGTGAGTGGGAACTTTCTTTCCGTTTAGGAATGCGTCCTTGGATCGCAGTTGCTTACTCTGCTCCAGTAGCAGCAGCAGCAGCTGTATTCATCGTGTACCCAATCGGTCAGGGATCATTCTCTGATGGAATGCCACTTGGTATTTCTGGTACTTTCAACTTCATGATCGTATTCCAGGCTGAGCACAACATCCTTATGCACCCATTCCACATGCTTGGTGTTGCTGGTGTTTTCGGTGGTTCACTTTTCTCTGCTATGCACGGTTCACTCGTAACTTCATCTCTCATCCGTGAGACAACTGAGAACGAGTCTGCAAACGCTGGATACAAGTTCGGACAAGAAGAAGAGACTTACAACATTGTAGCTGCACACGGTTACTTCGGACGTCTTATCTTCCAATACGCTTCATTCAACAACTCACGTTCACTTCACTTCTTCCTCGCAATCTGGCCTGTAATGGGAATCTGGTTCACAGCTATGGGTATTTCAACTATGGCTTTCAACCTTAACGGTTTCAACTTCAACCAGTCTGTAGTAGATTCAAACGGACGTGTAATTAACACATGGGCTGATATTGTTAACCGTGCTAACCTCGGTATGGAAGTAATGCACGAGCGTAACGCGCACAACTTCCCACTTGACCTTGCATCTGTAGAAGCTCCTTCTATCAACGCATAATCACGTGGTGCGTGGGGTCGTACCCACGCGTAGCTCCTTCGCTTTCAATGTGAAAGCCATCGCATATTTCCTCGGTATCTTGGTACGGAAGTCATGTGCGCATGGTTTAAACATGTGTTCGAGGGGGGGCTGTGTTCAACAAACAACGCACTCTTTTATGGCACACAATCAAATGCCTTTTTATGGTCTTATAAAATAGAGATTAACTCTAATCACACTTCGCCAAAGTGTGGGTGACAATCCATTTGATAAAGACCCACAAACGGGGGTTTATTGGAATCCAATAGAACTGGGGTTGCCCAACGCTTTATACTGAGATTCTTTCATAATGGGACCCATTCACGGCACGTATACTGACGCGTCGAGTGACGAGCCCAGTGACGCAAGTGAGGAAGATTTCCAGCTCTGGTTTTCGGACAACAGTGACACGTCATGGAGACGCTCAGCGAGGATAAAAAAGACCATTAGAGACTCTGCTGAATAGCGGAGCGCCAGAAAAGGAGACCTTTTTCACGACGTGTCTCACGAATGCTCTTGCCACGCTTCTGCTGATTCTTCGTGCTGACGCAGCACATTCGGGTCGCGATGGGCTCTCAAATGGTCTTAAGCCACGGTGACCTCCCATGCAGTGTGAAGGGACATCGCACTGCTCTAAAGAGAGGGCGTCTTATGACACAAAAGAGTTGAGTGCCCCCACAACGAACACTAAGAGAATCCAAAGAGCAGACCCTGATAATACGAGTCCTTTTGATGATGCCCACCCTTCTGGTGAGGCAAGAAGAACCGGTACACCCACAACAAGAGCCAATGAAAGTCCAATAAAAGCAAGAAGTGTAAGTTGGAAAATAACGAGCATAAGATCGATGTATGTAAATGGAATATGTGCATATGCAACATATTTTTTATTCAAAGCGTAGTCGACGTGCAATCATGTATTCAACATCTGTATTCTGTATACAAGCGTACATACTGTGACGATGTCAGATTGACTGACTAAGCCGGTTCGATGGTATGTAATAAAACATCGAACTATTCATATAGTACCATTTTCACGGGCATCTGCCTACAATTGATACGCATTCAAGAAATATTTGTTGTGGTGCAAAGCGTTCTTCTGTGATATGTCTTTGACACAGGTGAACGAACAGATGCGAATAAGTGGCTCGAACGGGGTTTGAACCTGTGACCTTGGGATTATGAGTCCCCTGCTCTACCACTAAGCTACCGAGCCTTCTATGTTATTCTATCGGAATGTGGTTTTTATTCAACCCTCGGTTTAAAGAAATGCTTTGGAGAGAAATGTTCTCGGCGTCCTTTCATAACCAATAATTTCACTAGTCATTTTCGCTTGAATCAACTATGCTCCACTTGCATATATAGAACGTATGACGTATCAAGTACTCAACATAAAAATGCACTGATGGCAGAATGGTTAATGCAGCGAGCTCATAACTCGTCGTTCTTCGGAACATCTCTCGGTTCGAGCCCGGGTCGGTGCATATGCTCTAATAAGCTCGTTTATGACAGTTGATACACGGCAATAAAGAGAGGATTATCTACACACGTCTTCCCAAGGTGCTATGATAAAGAGAAAATATGTTGCGTACATTGCGATGTAGAGCAACACTTTTTTTCGTAGTGTGTTGTATAACACTTCTTGTTACTTGCTTATTTTATTGCTTCCTGATGGAACCTAACGCTTATGATTGATTTCATTAAACGCGTGATTGTAACTCAAAAATCGACAACGCTTCTTGAGTCAGAGCGCTATACGTTTGATGTGGATGTACATCTTAAAAAGACTGACATCAAAGCCCTTGTCGAAGACCTTTACGGTGTAAAGGTCATTTCAGTGAACACACACCGTCTCCCACGAAAGAAATCAGCCTTTGGTGGCGTGCGCCCTCGAACAAAGCGCGCCATCATTCGCTTAAAATCTGGGGATTCATTACCTATTTTTGATTAATATGGCTCTTCGTTTTTACAAAGCATATACTCCTGGAACACGTCACCGTTCGGTGTCGGATTGTACAGAATTAAGTAAGACTCGCCCAGAAAAGTCTTTAACACGCTCTTTGCATCGTGCAAAGGGGCGTAATAATCGTGGTGTAATTACGTGCCGTCACCGTGGTGGTGGACACAAACGCTTATACCGTCAAATTGATTTCCGTCGTAATAAATACGATATGACTGCGGAGGTGCAAACAATTGAATATGACCCGAACCGTAATGCGCGTATTGCACTTGTGCAATACGAGGATGGCGAAAAGCGTTATATTCTCCAACCCACTGGTTTACAGGTGGGTGACAAAGTTGTTGCCAGTGCCGCGGCACCAAACGCTATTGGTAATTCACTCCCACTTCTTGCAATGCCACTTGGCGTGCAAATCCACAACATTGAAATGCATCCGAAGAAAGGTGGACAGCTTGTCCGGTCTGCAGGTGGTGTAGCTCAACTTGTTGCAAAAGAAGGTGATTTTGTGACAATCCGCCTTCCATCTGGCGAAGTGCGTCTTCTCAATAACCAATGTTGGGCCACAATTGGTCAAGTTGGAAATAGTGAGGTGATGAACATTTCTATTGGAAAAGCGGGTCGTTCACGTTGGCTCGGACGACGTCCAACAGTACGTGGAAGTGTAATGAACCCCGTGGATCACCCACATGGTGGTGGTGAAGGACGTTGCCCAGTGGGCCGTTCGCAACCAATGACACCATGGGGAAAACCTGCACTTGGTCGTAAGACACGTGCACGTAAAAAGTATAGCGATAGTCTTATTCTTCGCCGAAGAAAAGTTTCATAAATCTTCTTATATCTTATGGCTCGTTCTCTTAAAAAAGGTCCTTTTGTCGCGCATAAACTTATGAAAAAGGTGGAAGCGTTACATGCAAAAGGCGAAAAATCTGTTATTCAGACCTGGTCACGTGGTTCTACTATTACGCCAATCATGATTGGGCACACAATTGCTGTGCACAATGGTCTTGAGCATATTCCTGTTTTTGTGACTGATCAAATGGTTGGTCATAAATTAGGTGAATTTGCTCCTACACGCACATTCCGTGGTCATGTAAAAAGTGACAAAAAATCTCGCCGTTAACTCGTACATGCGCGTGGTGTTGATGTTGAAATAGAAAAATACTATGGGTCAAAAAGTTCATCCTCTTGGATTCCGAATTGGTGTGACACAAACACACCGTTCGCAATGGTTTGCAAAACCAAAAGATTATGCCAACTTGGTGAAAGAAGATCTTGTTATTCGTGACTACGTTGCAAAGCATCTGACCGATGCAAGCATCTCACGTGTAAATATCTCTCGCCAAGTCGATCGTATTGAGATCGAGTTTTTTACAGCTCGTCCTCGTGCGCTTGTCGGCGCAAAGGGGGAAGCTTTACTTAAAGTGCGTGATGCATTAAAAGGAAAGCTCCCAGCACATCGCAGTGTGGCTTTATATGTGACAAAAACGGTTCAACCTGAACTCGATGCTGTGTGTATTGCAGAAAATATTGCGATGCAATTAGAAAAACGTGCACCCTTCCGTCGCGCCATTCGTCAGGCTCTTCGTAGTGCACAAAAGGCTGGGGCAGTCGGTATTAAAGTACAGATTGCTGGTCGCCTCAATGGTGCTGAGATTGCACGAAGTGAATGGGCACGCGAAGGGCGTGTGCCATTACATACCATTCGTGCAGATATTGATTATGCTACTGCACGTGCACAAACAGTGTACGGTATTTTAGGTATTAAAGTCTGGGTATGTAAGGGAGATAACAAATGCTAAGTCCAAAACGAACAAAATATCGTAAGCCTCACCGTGGGCGTATGAAAGGTCAAGCGACGCGTGGGAATACAATTGCATTTGGTGACTTTGCGCTGCAAGCGCTTGAGCCTGGATGGATTACGTCACGCCAAATTGAAGCTGGTCGTCGTGCCATGAGTCGTTATGCGCGACGTGGTGGAAAACTATGGATTCGTATCTTTCCAGATAAATCGATTACTGCACGTGCTGCAGAAACACGTATGGGTGCTGGGAAAGGATCGCCTGATTATTGGGTCGCTGTGGTAAAACCAGGGAAAATCTTATATGAAATGCGCGGTGTCTCTGAAGCCATTGCTCGCTCATCAATGCGTATTGCTGCATATAAAATGCCAGTAAAAACAAAATTTCTTATCCGTGAGGGATTTGTTGCGGAGTAATCTACTCGCGCCACTCATCTCTCTTCAATGACTGTTTAATTCCCATGATTCAACCACAAACTTATCTTGAGGTTGCCGATAACAGCGGTGCACGTAAAATTATGTGTATTCGCGTATTAAACCGGCAATATGGAAATATTGGTGATGTAATTCTTGCTGTTGTGAAAGAAGCATTACCAAATATGCCAGTAAAAAAATCCGATGTTGTTCGTGCTGTTGTTGTCCGTACAGCACACACAGTACAACGTGAAAACGGCATGTCGATTCGTTTTGATGATAATGCTGCCGTAATTATTAATAAAGAGGGGAATCCACGTGGTACACGTGTATTTGGGCCGATTGCACGTGAATTACGTGAACGCGACTTCATGAAAATCGTTTCCCTCGCCCCTGAGGTTCTTTAAGTTTTTTCTCGCTTATGATTCAACGTCTTCATAATTTGTATTTAACAACGGTGCGTATAGCACTTACGGAGCAATTCCAGTACAAAAATACGCACCAAATCCCATGTCTCGAAAAAATTGTTATTAATCGAGGCGTAGGAGATGCTTCACAAAATGCGAAACTTCTCGAATCATTATCGAGTGAGCTTACTGTATTAGCAGGACAAACACCTGTTGTGAAGCGTTCAAAAAAAGCTATTGCCGGTTTCCAGATTCGTGAAGATATGCCTGTCGGGCTTTCTGTGACGTTACGTGGGGAACGTATGTATGCTTTCTTCGATCGTCTTGTGAATCTTGCTCTTCCACGTATCCGTGATTTCCAAGGCATCAATCCGAAAAGCTTTGATGGACATGGTAATTTTAATCTTGGTTTAGATGAACAATTAATGTTCCCTGAATTAAGTTATGACACCATTGATCAAATCCGTGGAATGGATATTGCTATTGTGACAACCTCACAAAGTGATCAGGAAGGACGTGCGCTCTTAAAAGAGCTTGGCATGCCATTCCGTGAGAAGGCAATGAACTAGATCGATCACACCATGCCGATGCTGCAGGTGTATAAATGCTCAATAGAGGAAATGTTATGATTAATGACACCATTGCAGATATGCTTACGCGATTACGTAATGCGCATCTTGCAAATAAGACGTCCGTCGTGTTGCGTGCAACACGAGTAACGCGCAATATTGCACACTTATTGTTTCAAGAAGGCTTTCTTTCAAGTATTGAATCTGAAGGCAATGGGATGTTTGAAGTCACGTTAAAGCGTTCCGTGAAAACATTCCAACGTGTCAGCACACCTGGCGTTCGTATGTATGTGAACCATAAAGAACTCCCTCGTGTATTAAATGGGATGGGAATTGCACTTATTTCAACGTCACAAGGAATTATGACAGAGAAAAAAGCACGTGCTTTAGGCATTGGTGGTGAAGTGCTGTGTTACCTTTGGTAACGTATGACTGATCGTGAACTTATTGAAATGGAAGGGACTGTTATTGAGTCCCTTCCAAACGCAATGTTTCAAGTGGAACTTGAAAATGGCTTCCAAGTGCTTGCCCATATTTCCGGAAAGATTCGTCGGAATTCCATCAAAATCCTTTTAGGGGATCGCGTGATTGTGGAATTAACACCATACGATCTCACAAAAGGTCGTATCACGTTCCGTTTACGTAATAAAGAAAAAGGAACAGGGGCTAAACCACCAACCGCATAACGTATGTGGACATGCCTGTTTTTCTTTTTCCGCCTACGTGAGAGACGACATATTTTCCGTATGTCTTTTGACATGGGACCCTTCAGGATCCCTCTTTTATTTGAGCTCTTTTTTTATTCTATATTGGTAAATCTATACTATGGCTAGTAAACAACGTAAAGGCGTACAAAAAAAGGCCCGCCGAAAGGTACAACGTGGTGTTGTACATATTTTAGCCACGTTTAATAATACATTGGTTACAATTAGTGACCGCTCGGGCATGGTGATTGCATCATCTTCGTCCGGTGCATGTGGATTCCGTGGTGCACGTAAAGGCACACCATTTGCTGCACAAACAGCAGCCGAAGAAGCTGCACGTAAATCACTTGACTATGGTTTAAAATATGTCGATGTGATGGTGAAAGGACCAGGTGCAGGACGTGAAATGGCGATTCGTGCACTGCAACAAATTGGTTTAGGGATCACATTAATTCGTGATGTGACACCATTGCCACATAATGGGTGTCGACCACCTAAGAAACGTCGTGTCTAAATACACAGCATAAACCCGTCAGCTTGTGCATAGGGGCCTAAAAAAGCAACGTGTATTGCTTTTTCGAAGAGTACAAGACGTTTCTTAAACGTGCCACCTATGCATGTGTGGCGTGTCTGCTGTCACTTGACATGTGTCTATTAACGAATATTGACAACTTCTATGAATTTTATTGTTCCAAATTCGTCGGCGAAATTGGAGTGTGTTGAATTTCGAGAAAAGAGCCCACGTGAGCATTATGCACGACTTATTCTTGGCCCGGTTGCACCAGGGCAAGGTGTCACGCTTGGGAATACTTTTCGAAGGCTCTTGCTTAATGACGTACCGGGTGTCGCCATCACGGCGGCAAAACTCAATGATGCACGGACCGAATTCGTGACGCTTCCAGGTATCCGTGAATCTGTTGTGGAAATTTTTCTTAATTTGCGAGATGTGGTTTTCTTTAACACATTTCCTAATGTCCTTGCCCCGCAAGGGACCATTCGTGTGGATGCGCAATTAACATCCGTGACCGCGGGCGATGCGACACACGTCCCCACAGCTCCTCGGGTCATTTGTGTCGGTGATATGGATTTACCTGAAGGTATTTTCTGTGCAGATCCCACACAACCGATTGCAACGTTAATGAATGCACACACACCTTTTCATTTAACATTTATTCTTGAACAAGCCACGGGGTACCGTGTGTGGAAAAAGCCAACCCAACCCTATGGGACTGGGTTTTATCCTCCACGACGAATTGATATGCCACATATTGAGCAAGTGAAATCAGGGCTTTTCCAACCGCTCGATGGCAATTTTATGCCAGTCAAAATGGTCAATTTTGCTGTGCATGATGGTCCACCGTATGGCGAGTATGTCCATTTTGAAATTACTACAAACGGGAGCATACATCCTCATGCTGCTTTTAAACATGCAGGTGCTATTTTAACTGAAATCACACGTGCCACGCTTCAAGAGGCACGTCCAGTTGTGAGTATTGAAGAGGTGTCTATGCCTCTTGGCGTACCACTCAATCAAGCGGCGTATTTTGACACCATTGCAATTGAACAGCTCGAACTTTCGTTACGCGCCTATAATTGTTTAAAACGTGCGCAGATTCTTACTTTGGCTGACTTGTCACGTGAATCGTACCAAAGTCTTCTTGCACTCCGTAACTTTGGGCAAAAATCGGCAGAAGAAGTCACAAAAGCATTGGCCACGTATGGTGTTGAATTAGTTCAAGAGACATAGCAGGCTTCCTGGTATGATTCCTTTCAAGACACACGCAGTCTATGACGAAGAGGATGTCTCTTCTCTGATGCGTGCGCAGTATTATAAACAATGGAGATTGTGTATGCAACAAATTTGGTCGGCGACGGGACGACGTAAGCGAGCAAGTGCTCAAGTCCGAATTGCTTCCCCAGGAACGGGAATGATTCAGATTAATCAAGTCGATGCACAAGTGTATCTACAAGGCAAATATCCTACTATTCTTAAAGCCTTACAACTCTTTGAATTAGAAGAAAAATGTGACATGTTTATTCAGACGACCGGGGGTGGGCTCACTGGACAAGCGGATGCTATTTGTCTTGGGTGTGCCCGTGCACTCTGTTTAATGGATCAAACCTACCGTGCTGAATTAAAGGCACAAGGTTTGCTTACACGTAATGCGCTCAAAAAAGAGCGTAAGAAGTATGGATTGAAAAAGGCACGTAAAGCGCCCCAATTTTCAAAACGTTAATTGGTTTGCGTATGCCTTTTGTACGTGTACGGCATTCGTACACGTATGAATGACGTGCGTAGGCACACATGTGTACAATAAATACTTGAACTCTTCAGGTGTTTCCTGTACACTAAAAGTATGTCTTAGTGGTGGAATGGTAGACACGCAAGCTTGAGGGGTTTGTGCTTATTAGCGTGGAGGTTCGAGTCCTCTCTAAGACATGTCCCACGAACGGTGGGCTTTCGTATCAATGGGTCGATGCCCGAGTGGTTAATGGGGGCGGACTGTAAATCCGCTGGCTTGCCTACACTGGTTCAAATCCAGTTCGGCCCAAATAAGAAACTCGTGTGGCTGTGGTGGAATGGTAGACACTGGAGACTTAAAATCTCCTGCAGCTAATACTGCGTGAGGGTTCGAATCCCTTCAGCCGCAAAAAACGTCTCCAATGTAGAGAGGGATATAGCTCAGTGGATAGAGCACAGATCTCCGAAATCTGTTGTCAGGAGTTCAACTCTCCTTATCCCTAAAGAGAGACACACATAGTCTCGACCTCTGTAAAAAAGAAGCGATCCTATGTATGAAAAATAAGCAATCATATCTGTAAAAAATAAGCTATCATATTGATGTGAAACATCAAAGCATGGAGAAGGGATGAATTTCTTATACGATATTTCTGCGGTTGAAATCGGTCAACATTTTTATTGGACCCTGAACGGGTTTCAAATGCACGGGCAAGTACTCATCAATTCAGCAATTGTGCTTGCGCTTATTATTGCATTTGCACTTGTGACCACAAGTGTGCTCAAGCCAGTACCAGATGGTGGACAAAACTTAGTTGAGTTTGTTGTCGAATACATCCGCGACATTGCGAAAACACAGATTGGTACAGATTATGTCACGTGGACACCATTCGTTGGAACACTTTTCCTCTTCATCTTCGTTTCGAACTGGTCAGGCGCACTTATCCCGTGGAAAGTGCTCGTTCTTCCAAATGGAGAACTTGGCGCACCAACAAATGATATTAATACGACTGTCGCTTTGGCTCTTTTAGTTTCTATTGCGTATTTCTATGCAGGTTTAAATAAAAGAGGACTCGACTATTTTGGAAAATATGTGGAACCTACACCTATCCTACTTCCAATCAATGTGCTTGAGGACTTTACAAAACCATTATCATTAAGTTTCCGTCTTTTTGGAAATATTCTTGCCGATGAGCTCGTTGTCGCCGTACTCGTTTCATTAGTCCCTCTTGTGATTCCAATCCCACTTATTTTCCTTGGCCTTTTTACGAGTGCAATCCAAGCACTTATTTTTGCAACACTTGCTGGAGCATACATTGGTGAAGCGCTTGAAGGGCATTAATCCTTGATGAGACCACAACAATTTGTTGTGTAGGCATCCTTCCCATCGTCTTGCAGTGCCAGAGACGCATCTAAGGGGCGGGTGGTTTTCATCCGTGTCACAAAACCATAAAAGAGAAGATGTATGACGCCGCAAGCGAGACAAAGAACACACACCAGCGACGTTGACACAAGTGTGCATACGTCCGTCCGAAAGATTAAATGAAAAAACGCTTTTAAAAAAGGCCGACATTTGGTATTCTGGAATTGCATAAGCAACGTATAAAAAGGAAACATACAATGAACCCATTAATTTGTGCTGCATCTGTAATTGGAGCTGGTTTAGCAATTGGACTTGGAGCTATTGGTCCTGGTATTGGTCAAGGGACTGCCGCTGGTCAAGCAGTAGAAGGGATTGCACGTCAACCCGAAGCGGAAAGCAAAATCCGTGGAACACTTCTTTTATCATTAGCTTTCATGGAAGCCTTAACCATTTATGGTCTTGTAGTTGCATTAGCATTACTCTTTGCAAACCCATTTGTTTCTTAATTTCACGCGTTGAAATTCCAAAAGAAATACTTGTTCCCCGCTCGACGCCCCTCGTAAGAAAGCCTCGGGCGGTGACATAGTGGGCATGCCAATCACCACGTGTGCGCTTTGGTATGCCCCCCCTGAGAGAAAGCCTTTGCCTGGCGTGTATGCGCACTCATACGCGTACGTACATGCGTCATTGGTCACATGGTCATCTCTCTCATACATATTCTAAATGACCTGGAGGTTTCACACACATGGTATCACTTGCAGAAGGATTCGGGTTAAACACTGATCCGCTTGAAACAAACATTCTTAATCTCGCAGCTGTTATTCCACTCGTGTATTATATTGGAAAGAATGCATTAACAGCTATTTTAGATCTCCGACGCGGGAAAATCATACAGAATTTGGAGGCTGCCGAAGCGCGCGTTCTGAAAGCGCAACTTGAGCTCGACGAAGCACTCTATCGTCTTGCGCGTTCTGCAAATAAAGCCGTAAAGATTAAGATCGACGGCGGAAAGGCAAAGGAAGCATTGCAGCTTGAAAAAACAAAGCGTTTTGAAGCGCTTCATCAACGTTTTGATGCGCTTAAAGCAGAGACCATTCGTATGGAAGAAGAAAAAGTTGTGAACGCATTCCGTCAGGAACTGATCGATGTTGCTTTTGATAAAGCAGTTATCGGTATTCGTGCACGTATGAACGCAACACTTCATCGTAAATACATTGATGCGAAAATTGCACTTATGAGTGAGACACTTTAAAGTGTGTACACATTTGTGCAATTTTCTTTGAGCACTGCACGTATGTAGCAGAATAGACATGCTCTTGAAGAGTGCGAGTTCTCCTCAGCTCTCTTCCCCCCCCCCCCTATGCGGTGAGTCGTTTAAACACAGTGACAGACACGCGGTGTCTTCACGTAAGGCTTACCAATTTGTGAAAAGTTAATCCCAAAGATTGAATCGAACCGAGGATCACATGGTAAAAATTCGCCCAGATGAAATTAGTAGCGTTATTCGTCAACAGATTGAGCAATACTCACAAGAAGCAAAAGTTGTCAATGTTGGAACTGTCCTCCAAGTGGGAGATGGAATTGCTCGAATCTATGGATTAGACAAAGTAATGGCTGGTGAATTACTTGAATTTAAGGATGGTACCATTGGTATCGCATTAAACCTTGAATCAGATAACGTTGGTGCTGTACTTATGGGTGAGGGACTCTCTATCCAAGAAGGTGATGCAGTAAAAGCAACCGGTAAGATTGCACAAGTGCCTGTTGGTGAAGCCTTTTTAGGACGTGTTGTTGATGCGTTAGCACGCCCTATCGATGGAAAAGGTGATATCCCGTCGACAGATACACGTTTAATTGAATCACCAGCACCTGGAATTATTGCACGTAAGTCCGTATACGAACCGCTTCAAACGGGACTTGTATCTATTGATGCGATGATCCCAATCGGGCGTGGACAACGTGAGTTAATTATTGGTGACCGTCAAACAGGAAAAACAGCTGTAGCGACAGATACTATTATTAACCAAAAAGGGGGTGATTGTATTTGTGTCTATGTGGCCATTGGTCAAAAAGCATCTTCTGTGGCTCAAATCGTAACCACATTAGCCAACGCGGGTGCCATGGAATACACGATCGTTGTGGCTGAGAATGCAAACGCACCAGCAACACTTCAATATCTTGCGCCATACACAGGTGCATCCCTTGCAGAATACTTTATGTATTCGGGACGCGCAACGCTTATCATCTATGATGATCTCTCAAAGCAAGCGCAAGCATACCGTCAGATGTCACTTCTTCTCAAGCGTCCACCAGGACGTGAAGCCTACCCTGGAGATGTATTCTATCTTCACTCACGTCTTCTTGAGCGTGCAGCGAAGCTTAATGAATCATTAGGAGAAGGAAGTATGACAGCGCTTCCAATTATTGAAACGCAAGGGGGTGATGTCGCCGCATACATTCCAACAAACGTGATTTCAATTACAGATGGGCAAGTGTTCCTTTCTGCTGACCTTTTTAACGCAGGTATTCGTCCCGCAATTAACGTGGGTATTTCGGTATCACGTGTGGGTTCTGCCGCACAAATTAAAGCAATGAAGCAAGTCGCTGGAACACTTAAGTTAGAACTTGCACAGTTCGCTGAACTTGAGGCATTCTCGCAATTTGCTTCGGATCTTGATCAAGCCACACAAAACCAACTTGCACGTGGTGTTCGTTTACGTGAACTTCTGAAGCAATCGCAGTCCGCGCCACTTTCGGTGGACATGCAAGTGGTGACGATTTATACCGGAACAAAAGGGTATCTTGATAAACTTGCAGTCGCGCAAGTACGCCCTTTCCTTGAAGGTCTTCGTGCATATGTACAAACAAACAAACCCGCATTTGGTACGGAAGTTCTTGAAACAAAGAAAATGTCCACTGAAGCTGAAGACACGTTAAAAGAAGCTATTGCGGCATACACAACTATCTTCCTTGAAACGGCAAAGTAAAAGACTGAAAATGGCGTTCGTGATGTCTTTGATATGACGTACGTTGTGTCGTTTTTACGGCTCCCTTTGGGCACCGAAAAGAGGCGTCTCTCCCCTAAAGAGGCGTCTCTCTCCTTGTGTATGTTCCACCCGCGTATTTATATAACATAGAGATACGCACAGCGTTGAGACAAAAAGATGACGAGAAGGGGGAAATATGGTAAAGTACCCATAAAGAATTCTCTGTGTCTCAAAATACTTGCCTTGTACTGGCAACCTTGCTTCGCAAGCCTTTTTTATCCTTTTAACTCTCTTTTGACATATGGCAAAAAAATCAATGATTGCGCGTGAAACAAAACGCCAGCGTCTTGTACACAAATATGCACAAAAACGTGCGCAATTTAAGCAAGAGCTTCGTGATGCAGGTTCTATCCGTGAAGTCGTGACCATTCATCGACAATTCCAAACATTACCACGAAACAGTGCGCCTGGGCGTCTTCATAACCGTTGTGCACAAACAGGGCGACCAAAGGGCTATTACCGTGATTTCGGTCTCTCACGCCACGTTTTACGTGAAATGGCACACCAATGTCTTCTTCCCGGTGTACGAAAATCAAGTTGGTAACCGCTCCACCTCACATGTAAGAGCTTTCACATGTGAAGCCAAGTGATAGCTCTTTATGCTGCACGCGCATGCCAAGCAGTGCACGCTCTCCTTGGCTCGCGTGCATTTGGGACTGGCCCATACAAACAAGTTGTCTTGACAGTGTCCAATGCGTTGACTTTTTTGTTGGCTCCCTTCATAATAGAATGTAATTTGGGGCATAGCCAAGTGGTAAGGCGACGGTTTTTGGCTCCGTTATTCGGAGGTTCGAGTCCTTCTGCCCCAGTATAAAGGAAATTTCCAATTATATTCTCATTAATGGTTACTATGAATAACAAAAATCTTTTTGTGCGTGTTGCAGCTGCATGTATACTCACATTCACAAGCTCAGCACACGCATATCCAGTATATGCGCAGAATGGATACGAAAACCCTCGTGAAGCGACGGGACGTATTGTTTGTGCGAACTGTCACCTTGCACAAAAGTCTGTAGATATTGAAGTACCGCAAGCGGTGCTTCCCGATTCTGTCTTTGAAGCAGTGGTGAAAATTCCATATGATCAGCAAGTGAAGCAAGTGCTTGGAAATGGAAAGAAAGGGCCTTTAAACGTTGGTGCGGTTCTTATTCTCCCACAAGGTTTCCAAATCGCACCTCCTGAGCGTATTTCAACTGAACTTCAAGAGAAAGTTGGAAAACTTTATTTCCAACCTTATAGTGAAGATAAGAAGAACATCATCATTGTTGGTCCTGTGCCTGGAAAAAAATACAGTGAAATGGTGTTCCCTATTCTTGCACCCGATCCAGCAAAGGCAAAAGATGTGAATTACCTTACGTACCCTATCTACCTTGGTGGAAATCGTGGACGTGGACAAGTATATCCAGACGGTTCAAAGAGTAATAACACTGTCTATAATGCACCAGCTGCAGGCACAATCACGGCAATCAATGCGAATGCCAAAGGTGTCGATGTTGTGATTACTGCATCGACAGGTGAGACAGTAACAACTGCGATTCCAACAGGACCAGACATTCTTGTGGCTGTTGGACAAGTGATTCAAGCTGACCAACCATTAACAAATAACCCGAACGTGGGTGGTTTCGGGCAAGGAGAGACAGAAATTGTGCTCCAAAACCCAGCCCGTCTTCAAGGACTTATTATTTTCCTTGGTTTTGTTCTTATTGCACAAGTATTTCTTGTACTTAAGAAAAAGCAATTTGAGAAAGTACAACTTTCAGAAATGAACTTCTAATACATTCCCATATGCCCGCTCATGCGTTCGCGCATGAGCGAGATACCTCACGGTGCTCGCTCATACAGTTTTTTCATGTGATGCGCGTTTATAAGAAAAGAGACCCTTCCACTGATACAGTATACGAAGAATGCGCAGCGCTTTCACCGTCAAAGAGCAAAGCGTCTGTTTGTATGTGAGCAAGACACACATTGGCATGTCCTCTTTTCTCTTGACACATATACAAAAGATCACTGGTGTAGTCGCTGACTTGATACACCATGTCACCATCAAGTGACCGCTACGCGAACGAAGCACACGGCATCGTGTCGTGTTTTTTTCTCGCACTACGTCGGGCGCTTTCCTGCTCCACGCTTCGATGTACGTTGCATACATATGGACTACTTTAATCGTGACCTTTTGTATGCAATGTACATCGATTCAGGGACAAGCCAAGTATGCGTATGGGGCGTCTTTCCGCCCCTCGCATGGCATATCGAGAAAAAGAAATCTAGAGATTTAATTGATCACCACGACGGTACTGAAGATAGGCTGTCACAAAGAGCCCAGAAAGTGTCACAGGGATAAGTCCAAGAACAATCCCAAAAAGAAGTGTTTCGATCATAATAGGGATACCTCGATGGTGTATAAACGATATATCCGCAATGGGATACACTGCATGCCTTCCCGTCGACGGGTAAGGCACGCAATTGAGGTCTCAAATACAAGTATTTGCGACGTAAGAGGACTGCTTAGAGCGTATCCATAGTATCAAATTCGAATTTAATCTCTTTCCATACTTCACATGCGGCTGCAAGTTCAGGAGACCACTTACAAGCGGCACGGATAACATCCCCACCTTCACGAGCAAGATCACGCCCTTCATTACGAGCCTGTGTACATGCTTCAAGTGCCACACGGTTCGCAGATGCACCAGGTGCATTCCCCCATGGGTGCCCAAGTGTTCCACCACCGAACTGTAAACACGCGTCATCACCAAAGATCTCTACGAGTGCTGGCATGTGCCATACGTGAATACCACCAGAGGCTACTGGCATTACTCCAGGAAGTGAGCCCCAGTTTTGTGTGAAGTACACTCCACGGTCACGATCCTTCTCAATGATTGGATCACGCATAAGGTCAACGAAACCAAGCGTTACGTTACGCTCACCTTCAAGCTTCCCTACTACAGTTCCTGAGTGAAGGTGATCACCTCCAGAAAGACGAAGTGCTTTCGCAAGTACACGGAAGTGAATTCCGTGGTTACGCTGACGGTCAATTACTGCGTGCATTGCACGGTGAATGTGAAGAAGAAGTCCGTTATCACGACAGTACATTGAAAGTGTTGTGTTTGAAGTGAAACCACCTGTAATGTAGTCATGCATAACAATAGGCATTCCTAATTCTTTTGCACATACAGCACGTTTGATCATTTCATCGTTGTGCCCAGCTGTCGCGTTAAGGTAGTGTCCCTTAATCTCACCTGTTTCTGCTTGTGCCTTGTAGATGGCCTCAGCAACGAAAAGGAAACGGTCACGCCAACGCATGAACGGCTGTGAGTTTACGTTCTCATCATCTTTTGTGAAGTCAAGACCACCACGAAGACATTCGTAAACTGCACGACCGTAGTTCTTCGCAGAAAGTCCAAGCTTCGGCTTAATAGTACATCCAAGGAGACCACGTCCGTACTTGTTTAACTTATCACGCTCAACCTGAATTCCGTGCGGTGCGCCTTGGAACGTTTTACAGTATGCCACAGGAATACGTAAATCTTCTAAACGGAGTGCACGAAGTGCCTTAAAACCAAATACGTTCCCAACAATTGATGTGAAAAGGTTCGTTACTGATCCTTCTTCAAATAAATCAAGTGGGTACGCTACGTACGCAATGTACTGGTTATCTTCACCTGGAACTGGCTCGATATCGTAACAACGACCTTTGTAACGGTCAAGCTGTGTAAGACCATCAGTCCATACTGTTGTCCATGTTCCTGTTGATGATTCAGCGGCTACAGCTGCTCCACACTCTTCAGCCGGTACACCTGGCTGTGGCGTCATACGGAATGCGGCAAGAATATCAGTCGCTTGTACTTGATAATCAGGGGTGTAGTAAGTGAGACGGTAGTCTTTAACTCCAGCCGTAAATCCAGCTTGCGTTTTCGTTTCAGTTTGCGGTGACATAATTTTTCTCTTTGTGACGAACTTGAATCCATAATATCTCAATTTACTCGGGAAACTGTGGCGTATATATGCACACATAGAGGTACTTTGCTAATGTAGTGTACATGGGTTCCATGACACTGACAAGCGATTTATACCTTCCCTCAACGTCTTTTTTTTTGCCAGGAACCAGATTTGAACTGGTGACACAAGGATTTTCAGTCCTCTGCTCTACCGACTGAGCTATCCCGGCTATATGTATGTACTACATTACAATTTTATGTACAGAATGTCAAGTACGGTTTTGTCGAGGTCTTTCGCACAAGGACGACGATCTGCGTGCCTTGAAAAAGGGACAAGAGACAGGTGATGGAAGCCCTCCCCTTGGGAAGGGCAACGGCTTATACACTATGCTGGCGAACGCATAGGACCTGGCACACACGACGTTCTCGCAGCCATTAAAAGAATGGAAGAGTCAGTGCGTCCGGGAAAAAACGGTTTAATTCAATCAAAAGACCAGCAAGAAAGCTAAACCAAAGTGCAGCAAGCACTGGTGCTGTTGAAAGATAAATTGTAAGATCCTTCATGGTATCCTCCTAACAAAAACAGGGCATTACGGCATATGTCACGACGCGAACAACGTGTCGCTCTGTCTATGAATGCGACTGTTTAAAAACAACTGTCGTCCTACAGATAGAGACGACAAAAAATAAAAAGATGGGTACACGACCCTTGAGGTCTCTTGTGGCGACAAGAAACATCACTGTTATTCAAAATCTTTTGAGTTGGGATTACGTCCTGGGTCATTCGAAAGGAACCCAAATACGAAAAGCGAAATGAAAAAGATAACCACTGTGTAAACAAGAATTTTTAACGTAAGCATACTGTTTTACTTTCTCCAATGAGCAAGGTAAATAAAAGAACATGAGATGTGTTCTTTTCGGTAATTAACGGAAACTTACAGACGCTTGCCAAACAAAAGCAAGCAGTAAGAAAAGAACGGGAATAATCGGAAGTACATCCACGAGCGGGTCAAATGGCGCGTACGCTTCCGGTAATCGTCCAAGAATGAAAAGTTGAGGCATGAGAAAATCTCCAATCAGATCAAATTAAGGAATGAACTAGCAATTTTATTATATCGTATAATGTGCCACAAATCAAAAAGGATATGCTTTCTTGGTAAGTATTTTTAAGACACGCACAAATACATTGCTGTGTGTATGCTGCTGCTCTGGACTTTTCGGAGAGGGTGGGATTTGAACCCACGGTAACTTTCGCTACATTGGTTTTCAAGACCAATACATTAAACCGCTCTGACACCTCTCCATACTTCTTACGATACCAAAAACAAGGAGGAGATGCAAGCCCTTGTTTTGAAGCAAGAGAGAAAATCTTCTCTCCATACAGGCCTCCCATCTCGACCCGACCATCACACCGCGCAAGGGTGTTCAGGGAGGTCTTTTATATCCTTTTTATACGACTGTGACTTGCGTAGTCAATGTATGAAAACTGGTCGGGTGTAAAATCACAAGTTGCGAAAGCATTTTGCGGTTTAATACAACACACTTTACTTTTAAATGATGAATGAAACGACTATACGTCATTCCTGCAGGTCGCGCACCTGCATTAATACGTCGAATCCATAAACGACGGTATTGACGTTTCTTTTTTCGACGATCACTATACGATGACGAAAGGGCCTTTAAACTACGCTGGTTCGCTGTACGGAATAATGTTGAATGTGAACCACGGAAACCACGGTTCAACTCTAAAATTTTGTTCCGTCGTTTTCGTGCCACAGTTCCACGTTTTACTCGGGTCATAAGCTCTATTTCTTTGAAGGTCTTCGTTTTCACTCGACGAAGATGTACGATGCTTGGTATAGAGGAACATTCGCTCGCTCACGGGCGTGTTGAACACCCACAAAAAGCCATAGGACTCTTTCTATACCGGGTCATTATCTATACCTCTAGCATACTGAAAAAGGCATCATACAGTCAAGATCCATACGAAAAGAAGTCATAAGACGCCGTCGCCATGGCCTTTTTCGCAGTGTGCGTGCGGAAAGGGCGCACGAGAAACCAAAAGCATCGCTGTACAACACATAAAATACAGGCACATCGCACTAATCTCGCACACCATTCATAGAGACATAGCACTTCTTTCGGAGAAAAGGGGATTCGAACCCCTGGTACGATTACTCGTACGCTTCATTAGCAATGAAGTACTTTCGGCCACTCAGTCATCTCTCCACTCGTAGTGTAGCAATATGTACGCCTGGCGACAAGACAAGGTCTTGTGTCTATGGCGCACTGTTCTCTTCCACGCCCTGTAGGACTCGAACCTACGACATCAGGTTTTGGAGACCTGCGTTCTACCAACTGAACTAAGGACGCTTAGTAAATGACGAGTATCCAATACCTCGTACGCAAAACATATATGTGAGACGGTTCGGAGTGACAGGATTCGAACCTGCGACCACATCGTCCCAAACGACGTACGCTACCAAACTGCGCTACACTCCGATGTATGCTATTGAGTAGAATAGCAAATGTACTCTGTTTAAACAATGGCATTTTTATGCGTCGACAGACGGGTAAAGTCCGTTCCTCACCACGCACGTCAACGCGTGTGGGTCAGGAGTACAGACTACCCAAAAAGTGTGCAGATTACTTGTAAAGCTGCGTTCCAAGACGTACTGAAAGAATACCGGTAATAAGTGCAACAAAGAGAGCAACAAAAACTTGTGTATCAGATAAAGGCATACAGAGTAAAAGGGTTAAGAGTACAAAAAAGAGACACCGTCCACTGCAGCAGAAAGGAGAGATACCTTCTTTTATGCGGACGCATGCGTCAGAGACACCGGTGTAAATGGGTTAAAGATTCCCACCGCGTACAAAGAGCGCGGCGATAACAATCGGACCGGCGCCAACAACAAGAGCAATACTTACAAGCTGGCCAATTAATTCAAGATTCATAAAGAGAATTCCACAATAATGAGATAGATAAGACACAATTACTCAAAAGAGCTATGTCACATGCCAAAGCTTTGTATAAACCACGACTGTTCAGGGCCTTTGGTGATATATCTGCACGCGAATACCGTTAAAAAAACGCTAACATCGTGCAAATGCACATAAAAAATCTTTGTGCTGTCTTTCACATACATGAATGCACGTTGCACAATTTAAAAAGGACGTGACGTGTATCCCTGCTGCGCAAAGCACAGAGAAGCACTATTAGTTAATTTCTTCCTTTTCAATATAAAGAAAGAGTGCTGCCATAGTGATAGCAGGGAAAACTAAACCAACAAGAGGGACAAAGATTGAGGGTAAAAGGGATGAAGCCATGTGTTTTTCTCCTTAAGAAGTATGTCACTAGAAAGCAAGATATAGAGGTGACATTCTTATTATAGAAAAAAAAAGCAAAAGCTTCACGCTATTTGCGTTGTTTTTCATACGTCGTTCGGGACTGACGGGACTCGAACCCGCAACCTCCGCCGTGACAGGGCGGCGCTCTAACCAATTGAACTACAGCCCCTTTCTTATAAAGAGTATACTGCCTGATTCTCCGTTCTTTCGCAACTCTTTTCTTCCTACTCTCCTGTGACGTTATGCCAATGCCTCCCTGCACAGCGTATTCCAGACGGCGCACGCATCTGAAAGTGTCCCTTTGGCGGTGACAAAAGAGAGGCTTCAAGGCATAATAGAAATACCATACTTGAAACCATTGCATTGCATTCCGACATTCTTATGTCCTAGTAAAGTAGGCTTGCTTTTATATGCAAAGCCATGCCCGTCGCGACGCGCAGCGCCATTTATATAAAATGCACTCATTCCTTTTTTTTCCATGTCTATGGAAAGGAAGTAATTTATGAATTAACGAGGAAACTCTAATGACAATTAGCCCCCCAGAACGTGAGGTAAAGGCAGTCAAGATTGTAGTCGACCGTGATCCCGTACCAACGTCGTTTGAAAAATGGGGAAAACCCGGACACTTCTCACGAACGCTTGCAAAAGGACCTGCAACGACCACATGGGTATGGGATCTCCATGCTGATGCACACGATTTTGATAGCCACACAACAGACCTTGAAGATATTTCACGTAAAGTCTTCAGTGCACACTTTGGTCAGCTTGGTGTGATTTTCATCTGGCTTAGTGGAATGTACTTCCACGGCGCACGCTTTTCAAACTACGAAGCCTGGTTAAGCGACCCTACACATATTAAACCAAGTGCACAGGTTGTTTGGCCAATTGTAGGGCAAGAAATTCTTAACGGTGACGTTGGTGGAGGATTCCAAGGTGTACAAATCACGTCTGGATTCTTCCAGCTTTGGCGTGGCAGTGGTATTACAAGCGAACTTCAACTCTATAGTACAGCTATTGGTGCACTTATCTGTGCAGGACTTATGTTCTTCGCCGGTTGGTGGCACTACCACAAGGCTGCACCAAAACTTGAATGGTTCCAAAACGTGGAGTCAATGATGAACCACCACCTTGCAGGCCTTCTTGGTCTTGGAAGTCTTTCGTGGTCAGGACACCAAATTCATATTGCTTTACCAGTGAACACACTTCTTGATGCTGGTGTGGATCCGAAAGAGATTCCACTCCCGCATGAGTTTATGCTTAACCGTGATCTCATGGCTGAGCTTTACCCAAGTTTTTCACAAGGGCTTGCACCGTTCTGGACATTCAACTGGACAGAGTACTCTGATTTCCTCACATTCCGTGGTGGACTCAATCCTGTGACAGGTGGTCTTTGGCTTTCAGATACAGCACACCACCACCTCGCAATTGGTGTTCTCTTCATTATTGCGGGACACATGTACCGCACAAACTGGGGTATTGGACACAGCATGAAAGAAATTCTTGAAGCACACAAAGGTCCATTCACAGGTGAAGGACACAAAGGTCTTTATGAAATTCTGACAACGTCATGGCACGCACAACTTGCTATTAACCTTGCGCTTGTTGGCTCACTGTCAATTATTGTGGCACACCACATGTACGCAATGCCACCATACCCGTATCTTGCAACGGATTATGGTACATCGCTTTCACTCTTCACGCACCATATGTGGATTGGTGGCTTCTGTATTTGTGGGGCTGCAGCACATGCGGCAATCTTTATGGTTCGTGATTACGATCCAACAAACAACTACAATAACCTTCTTGACCGTGTGCTTCGTCATCGTGATGCGATGATTTCACACCTTAACTGGGTATGTATTTTCCTTGGTTTCCATAGTTTTGGACTCTATGTACACAACGATACAATGAGTGCACTTGGTCGTCCACAGGATATGTTCTCGGATACAGCCATTCAGCTCCAGCCAATCTTTGCACAGTTCGTACAGAATACACATGCACTTGCGCCAGAGCTTACCGCACCAGCAGCGGGTGCAAGTACAAGTGCAAGTTGGGGTGGTGACATTGTTGCTGTCGGGGGGAAAATCGCAATGATGCCTATTTCTCTTGGAACATCTGACTTCATGGTACACCATATTCATGCGTTTACCATTCACGTAACAGTGCTTATTCTTCTTAAAGGTGTGCTTTTTGCACGAAGTTCACGTCTTATCCCAGATAAGGCAAACCTTGGCTTCCGATTCCCATGTGATGGACCAGGACGTGGCGGGACATGTCAGGTATCAGCCTGGGATCATGTCTTCCTTGGCCTTTTCTGGATGTACAACAGTATTTCTATTGTTATTTTCCACTTTAGCTGGAAAATGCAATCAGATGTTTGGGGAAGTGTCACGGATAATGGTGTGTCACACATCACAGGTGGAAACTTTGCACAAAGTGCCAACACGATCAATGGATGGCTTCGTGACTTCCTTTGGGCACAATCATCACAAGTGATTCAATCATATGGGTCAGCACTTTCTGCATACGGACTCATCTTCTTAGCAGCTCACTTTATCTGGGCATTTAGCCTTATGTTCTTATTTTCAGGACGCGGATACTGGCAGGAGCTTATTGAATCAATCGTGTGGGCGCACAACAAACTTAAAGTTGCGCCTGCTATTCAACCACGCGCTTTAAGCATTACACAAGGACGTGCCGTTGGTGTGACTCACTACCTTTTAGGTGGAATTGCAACAACATGGTCATTCTTCTTAGCGCGAATTATTGCGGTCGGATAACCCGCGGAGGAAATGACATATGGCAACTAAATTCCCTAAATTTAGTCAAGGATTAGCACAAGATCCAACGACGCGTCGTCTTTGGTTTGGAATCGCGACAGCACACGATTTCGAGACGCATGATGGTATGACAGAAGAGAAGCTTTACCAAAAGATCTTCGCTTCACACTTTGGACAACTTGCAATTATCTTCTTATGGACATCGGGAAACCTTTTCCATGTCGCATGGCAAGGTAACTTTGAGAAATGGGGTGAAGATCCACTCCATGTGCGTCCAATCGCACACACGATTTGGGATCCACACTTTGGACAACCCGCAGTGGAAGCATTCACACGCGGTGGAGCAAGTGCACCAGTAAACATTGCCTACTCGGGTGTGTACCAATGGTGGTATACCATCGGTATGCGTACGAATGGCGATCTCTATAACGGGTCGCTTTTTCTCCTCTTCGTTGCAGGCCTTTTCCTCTTTGCAGGATGGTTACATCTTCAACCAACATTTGCACCTGCACTTTCATGGTTTAAGAACGCCGAATCGCGTCTGAATCACCACCTTTCTGGGCTTTTTGGTGTGAGTTCACTTGCTTGGACTGGACACCTTGTCCATGTAGCCATTCCAGAATCACGTGGACAACATGTCCGTTGGGATAATTTCCTTACGACATTACCACACCCAGCAGGACTTGCACCGTTCTTTACTGGACAATGGGCTGTGTATGCACAGAATCCTGATACGGCAAACCATATTTTTGGTACACCTGAAGGGGCTGGAACAGCCATTCTTACATTCTTAGGTGGTTTCCACCCACAGACTGAAAGTCTTTGGCTCACAGATATGGCGCACCACCACCTTGCCATTGCTGTTGTCTTTATTCTTGCAGGACACCAATACCGTACCAATTTCGGTATTGGACACAGTATGCGCGAAATTCTTGAAGCACACACACCACCAGCGGGGGGGCTTGGTGCTGGACATAAGGGACTTTTTGATACAATCAACAACTCACTTCACTTCCAGCTTGGCCTTGCCCTTGCGTCTGTAGGTGTGATTACTTCCCTTGTTGCGCAACACATGTACGCGCTTCCGCCGTATGCGTTCCTTGCACAAGATTTCACAACAGTGGCCGCACTGTACTCGCATCACCAGTATATTGCTGGATTCATTATGTGTGGTGCTTTTGCACACGGGGCTATTTTCTTTATTCGTGATTACGATCCCGAGCAAAATGAAGGGAATGTACTCGCGCGTATGCTTGAGCATAAAGAAGCGATCATTTCACACCTGAGTTGGGTATCACTTTTTCTGGGATTCCACACCCTTGGTCTTTACGTTCATAATGACGTCATGCAAGCTTTTGGAACACCAGAAAAGCAGATTCTTATTGAACCAGTGTTCGCACAATTCATTCAAGCAGCGCAGGGGAAATCAATCTATGGATTTGATGTCCTTCTCGCTTCACAAGGGAACCCAGCAAATGTAGCAAGCCAATCGATCTGGCTTCCAGGATGGCTTGAAGCGATTAACAGCTCAAGCAACTCACTCTTTCTTCCTATTGGACCGGGTGATTTCCTTGTACACCATGCTATTGCGCTTGGACTCCACACAACCACACTTATTCTTGTGAAAGGGGCACTCGATGCACGTGGATCGAAGCTTATGCCAGATAAGAAGGATTTTGGTTACAGTTTCCCATGTGATGGACCAGGACGTGGGGGAACGTGTGATATCTCAGCATGGGATGCATTCTACCTCGCTGTTTTTTGGGAACTCAACACGGTCTCGTGGGCTGTATTCTACTTCCACTGGAAGCACCTTGCGCTTTGGCAAGGAAACTCGGCACAATTCAACGAGTCATCAACATATATTATGGGATGGCTTCGTGATTACCTTTGGCTTAACTCATCACAACTTATTAATGGGTACAACCCATTTGGGATGAATAGCCTCTCGGTATGGGCATGGATGTTCCTTTTTGGACACCTTATTTATGCTACAGGATTCATGTTCCTTATTTCATGGCGTGGATATTGGCAAGAGCTTATTGAAACCCTTGTATGGGCACATGAACGTACACCACTTGCAAACTTTGTAAAGTGGAATGATAAACCAGTCGCACTTTCCATTGTACAGGCGCGTCTTGTAGGACTCACACACTTCTCGGTGGGCTTTGTCCTTACATATGCAGCCTTTGTAATTGCATCGACATCCGGTAAATTCGGATAAGTCGTATGTGTCACTGAGTACGCACGTATTTTTTTATACGTGTCCTTTGAAACATTGCCTAGCAATGACAAAAAATGCCTCATAGAGACATGGCTTAACCATGTTTGTGTGGGGCGTCTAATGAAGTTTCCCGTGTGGGCATGACGCTATAAGCCCAAAGAATTCTTCATCAATCAAATGTTTCACAATTATGTCTTTTCTATTCAAAGTGTTCCGCTGGATTTGGGATATGTGTGTCTTTCTTCTCCGTGGGCTTTGGGATATGTGTATCTTAGTCACTGAACTGACCGAAAGTGCCATAATAAACTTCCTGCGCTTTTTAGTGACCGCGCTTATTGATTTCCTTCGTTGGCTCCCATATGTCATTTTTTGTATGGTTACGAAGACGCCGTATGTTGAAAAACCATTCGAAGGGTCCTTTATTATGCGGACACTTCGGAAACTAGGCATATTCTTTTGGTGGGTGCTTATGATGGTTATTGTGTTGTGTGTGTCACCTGAGCTTCGTTGGGCCATATTTACCCTCGGAACGCTCTTTCGAATGCCGACAATGCAAGTGGTTGGGTTCGTGTCTTTACTTTTTATTATGCTTCCCCATCAACGTCGGTTCCGTGATCCAATATCGCGCAAATTTTTTCACACAGGTTTATTTAAAAAATACCCTGATGCGGTTTTTTTGGCAAAGGTCTTTTCCCTTCTTTTTGCTACCATGGTCACATGGGGAACGTGGGGTGGATTCTCTTAGTGTTCGTTGTGGGGGCACTCAACTCTTTTGTGTCATAAGACGCCCTCTCTTTAGAGCAGTGCGATGTCCCTTCACACTGCATGGGAGGTCACCGTGGCTTAAGACCATTTGAGAGCCCATCGCGACCCGAATGTGCTGCGTCAGCACGAAGAATCAGCAGAAGCGTGGCAAGAGCATTCGTGAGACACGTCGTGAAAAAGGTCTCCTTTTCTGGCGCTCCGCTATTCAGCAGAGTCTCTAATGGTCTTTTTTATCCTCGCTGAGCGTCTCCATGACGTGTCACTGTTGTCCGAAAACCAGAGCTGGAAATCTTCCTCACTTGCGTCACTGGGCTCGTCACTCGACGCGTCAGTATACGTGCCGTGAATGGGTCCCATTATGAAAGAATCTCAGTATAAAGCGTTGGGCAACCCCAGTTCTATTGGATTCCAATAAACCCCCGTTTGTGGGTCTTTATCAAATGGATTGTCACCCACACTTTGGCGAAGTGTGATTAGAGTTAATCTCTATTTTATAAGACCATAAAAAGGCATTTGATTGTGTGCCATAAAAGAGTGCGTTGTTTGTTGAACACAGCCCCCCCTCGAACACATGTTTAAACCATGCGCACATGACTTCCGTACCAAGATACCGAGGAAATATGCGATGGCTTTCACATTGAAAGCGAAGGAGCTACGCGTGGGTACGACCCCACGCACCACGTGATTATGCGTTGATAGAAGGAGCTTCTACAGATGCAAGGTCAAGTGGGAAGTTGTGCGCGTTACGCTCGTGCATTACTTCCATACCGAGGTTAGCACGGTTAACAATATCAGCCCATGTGTTAATTACACGTCCGTTTGAATCTACTACAGACTGGTTGAAGTTGAAACCGTTAAGGTTGAAAGCCATAGTTGAAATACCCATAGCTGTGAACCAGATTCCCATTACAGGCCAGATTGCGAGGAAGAAGTGAAGTGAACGTGAGTTGTTGAATGAAGCGTATTGGAAGATAAGACGTCCGAAGTAACCGTGTGCAGCTACAATGTTGTAAGTCTCTTCTTCTTGTCCGAACTTGTATCCAGCGTTTGCAGACTCGTTCTCAGTTGTCTCACGGATGAGAGATGAAGTTACGAGTGAACCGTGCATAGCAGAGAAAAGTGAACCACCGAAAACACCAGCAACACCAAGCATGTGGAATGGGTGCATAAGGATGTTGTGCTCAGCCTGGAATACGATCATGAAGTTGAAAGTACCAGAAATACCAAGTGGCATTCCATCAGAGAATGATCCCTGACCGATTGGGTACACGATGAATACAGCTGCTGCTGCTGCTACTGGAGCAGAGTAAGCAACTGCGATCCAAGGACGCATTCCTAAACGGAAAGAAAGTTCCCACTCACGACCCATGTATGAACATACTCCGATGAAGAAGTGACATACGATAAGTTGGTAAGGACCACCGTTGTAAAGCCACTCATCAAGAGAAGCTGCTTCCCAGATTGGGTAGAAGTGAAGACCGATCGCGTTTGATGTAGGGATTACAGCACCAGAGATGATGTTGTTTCCGTACATAAGTGATCCAGAAACTGGCTCACGGATACCGTCGATATCTACTGGGGGAGCAGCAATAAATGCTACGATGAATACTGAAGTTGCTGTAAGTAATGTAGGGATCATTAATACTCCGAACCAACCGATGTAAAGACGGTTCTCAGTTGAAGTAATCCATGAACAAAAACGTCCCCATACTGTTGCGCTTTCGCGACGCTCTAAAGTTGCAGTCATAATAAAGAAGAAATAAATAGTTATAAAGAGTTACACAATCCGCATCCATGTGATAAAACAAAGATGTTTGAGACCTGTTACTTCTTATTGTACCATAGAGACCACACACCTGGGTACATTCTTTTGTGTACGTACGGAAGAAGGACAAGATACTTTTCCTTTCACCTTTTTGACTTTATATGGTATACTTAGAATGCAGTGTCGTAAAAATATAGTACCTTAGGAGGTCAAGAAACATGACGAGCGATGAAATGAAGGGGTTACAAATAGAACTTGATGGCCAAAAGCTTATTTATGAGACGCTCAAAAATAAATACGACACTCTGCATAGAGAACATGAGACGCTCATGGCTGCGAAACAGCGGATGAATCGTATTTATAGCACGTCGTACGCAGACGTTGAGCAAGAATTAGAGGAGCTCAAAGGCAAACTTGACGCGGCGAAGAAGAAATATGATGATTTGCATACATATAATGAGAAGGTACGTAAAGTAGCCATAGAGCAGAGTAAACGGGCAAAAAACGTCCGTGAAGAGTTAGTCACGGTCAAACAAGAGCTTTTCGATCTCCAGACTGCTGATCCACTGGTAACGCCGCAGCCAGGCATTGAGCTTGCTCTTGCTCTGCCAGTTAGTGAGATTGAGGCTGTCGTGCAGACCGCAACGCATAGTGTGGCGACACAAACCCCTTTGTGCATCACACACACAGGGCCAGGGCTTCAAACATTTGTCAAAGCGCTAAAATGGGTCGCTGTGCCAGTCAGTACGTGCACACTGAGCTACTATGCCGGGAAACATCAGGGGCAAAAAGAAAAATCTTCTTCTCAAAGCCATCTATCGAACCTCCTGACCGGTGTCAATGGTACGCGTATAGATACGGCCAAAGAGACCTTACAATGTACGACGGCAACCGTGCAAGTCGTTTCCCCTCCAATTGCTGTCTAAGAAAAGTCTTAATTAGATGTACCATATAAAATATGGTATAACCAGTTTGACATTTCTCACTGTTTATGGTATAAAAACAGCGAGTACACCATTGTACGTCACTGAAGTAAAAAAGGAGAAAACGTATTATGACTATGACCGAGGAAGAAATGCAGGCTCAGCTCTCCGTTTGGGGAAAGACTAAAGAAGAGATGCAAGCGCAGCTCGTCATTTGGGAAGCGACCGAGCGAGAAATGGACAAAATGCACGCCCAGCTCTTAACCTGGGAACAGATAGCAAAAGACGCAGTCATTTTGACCAAAGGGCACGAGGAAAACATGGCAGAGTATGAACAAGCAATTGAACAATTAACCACTTCTGGAGACAATCACGTGATTGTGTATTCGGCGTTACAGAAGAAGTATACCAAACTGACCGCCGAGCATGACATGCTTATTGCTCAAAAGCGAGTTATGAATCAGGTCGCGGTTCGTATGGAAAAAATGTTTGATCAATCAAATCGAGCTTTTGCTGAACAAAAGGCCGATTGGCTCCGTATGGAAGAAATGCACGTTCAATTCGCAGTGCACAATCTAGTCGATACAGCCATTGCTCGCGTTGCATTGCAACAGCTGTTAGATACAAGCACAGCGCCACTCGTTCAAACGGAAGCCCAACTTCCGAACACGTACGCACATTTAGCATCCGTTCAGCATCAACTGGTTAGTGCACAGAACGGTGCATCAACAAATCCGCTGATCTCAAATGAAGCGCTCAAAATGCTGGTCCATGCGTTAAAGGTGATTGCGATACCCGGTGCCATTGGATTTTGTGTTATACAAGAGAAAAAGTCGCTTTCAAAGATACAATCTCTTTCAAAGTTATTGGAAGATACGCGCAAAAGTAACGTGTCTCATCCTCATCTCACGTCTAAACGTGTCCTAACAGTCCAAGTGCCACCCCCATTTGTGGAAGTATGTCGACTTATCCCTCTTTTATAGGGATAGGTACGGTGACTATTTTTGTTCTTGGCATCGAAGAGTCTTACTCTCTTAATGAGCTCTACCGTATAAAATAAAATACGGTAGAAAAAGAGGCATTATTGTACCCCCCCCGACAAAATATGGTACAATAAAGATAGTAGTAATATGCAGCGAGTACAGACCGTACGTCACTGAAATGATGATAAAGACATGAGGCAAGTAGTATGCTTTCTTTACAAGAAAAGCTAGACGTGGCTGCGGAGCGGTTTTTAAGAGCACATGATGGCCTGTTTAACGCGCACGATGACGTGTTTCAAGCGACAGGTGTCAGTCACCTCACTCCTGTTCCGATACTCGAAGCGACCAGTACTGATGACCTTACCGATCCGGCACCTCTGATTAGATCATTACGGACAGAGAAGCATTTGTTGCAAATCACGCAGACGCATCTGGTGCTCCGTCGAAATCAGCTCAATACTACTTTACACGAAAAGGAAAGTGAGATTACTGCTTTACAGGCGGCGCTCGATGCCGCATTACAAGGAAACGCAGAGGTGAATGCACCAGTCCCTACCGTTCAGGTGAATGTACCAGTCCCCCCAGTGATGGCTGGGGGGAATGGACTTATCTCCTTGCAAACGTTGGTTCGCGCGTTGAAATTCACCGTTCCATATGTCGGTACGTTGGGGGCAGGTGTCTGTCTGGGACGATGTTCACGTGTACAGGAGAAAAAGACCTGCCTCTTAGATTTACAAACCAACATGCGTGGTGATAATCTGGCCGTGTCACGGAAATGTACCGCGGCCCTCGAGAGCCCACCGCCGATTCTAACAATGCCACCGGCTGTGTTCTAGGAGGTCAAGTAAGAACGCTCTTTTTTAAGAGCGCGTAGCGCGTAGCGTAGCGCGCGTATGTTTGTATTCTTGGCATCGATATGTTTTCAGATACAGCTGCCCGTATCCTATCGTTATCTCAAAGGCCTTTCACCACGCAGTTCGGAAAGGGATGCTGTGTCTCGACCTCGACGAAGACACCAAGAAAAGGAACCAGCGAGGCATATGACAGTGTCATACGCCGTGGGTTCACGTATGCTTTTGAGCATGCATGCCTTGTGGCATGTGCTTTGCGCCTTGAAAGGGCAAAGGCTTGGTTTATGGTATACAAAATCAAATCCCTCGGTCTATTAGGACATGTCAGCTTCAGAATGCATTACTGCACTTCTACATCATGCCTATCAAACGGCTCGTCTTGCCGTGACCTTCCTTGTCTTTCATTTGTCATCGCAATGCTTACGCATTAAAGGATGGACGGTTGAGACAAAAGAGCACTCATCTTAAGGTGAACTTCCTACTTATATGCTTTCAGCAGTTATTTGCTCCAGACATAGCTACCCAGCGTTTACCCCTGGCGGGATAACTGGTACACTAGCGGTCTGTCCCCACCTGGTCCTCTCGTACAAAGGGGAGATCCTTTCAATGCTCTAAACGCCTACACAGGATATGGACCAAACTGTCTCACGACGTTCTGAACCCAGCT
>Ga0208414_1000545_pt1 | contig 35487 bp, 26 predicted proteins | sample AntAceMetag02UKE_FD_184770 | JGI IMG/M metagenome (GOLD analysis project Ga0208414, IMG submission 184770) | Saline lake microbial communities from Ace Lake, Antarctica - Antarctic Ace Lake Metagenome 02UKE (SPAdes) (version 2) | ecosystem: Environmental > Aquatic > Non-marine Saline and... | reverse complement strand
CTAATGAAGGGGTTCTTGTTGGTGTTGGCTATCTTGAGAAAGGAGCCATACTCTGGGTATTAGTAAAAGTAACAAGTCCTGGATGAGGAACTGGCCAGGACTTGATACTCCTTATCTTTTATAAGCGATATCTTGGATTGTTTTGTTAGTGATTGTGATCGGTTGCAGAGTGACTCTCATGACTTTCATGGCTTACACCCTCATGAGAGGCGTGATTTTCATGATCGCCATGCATCCCAACACTGAACGAAAGATTGCCATCAACTAGGTGGCTATCGCCGCCCATGACGGCCCAATCAACTGTATAGCTTCCGTTCTCAAGTACGGGTAAGGCGATCACAAACTGATCTGATGCAGCAGCAACAGGACTAAATCCGATATCTAACTCTGTCTCGCCCATCTTCATTGTCATTCTCATCAGGCGCACCGATTCGGTAAAAGTTAAGCTAAGGCTTTCAGGCGCGTCCATTACCATGGCACCATTTTTAGGATCGGCTATTGCTAATGCTGTATGAGCCATCACCGTGCTTGCGCTAGATGCGCAGGCTAGTGTGAGAAGTAAACCAAATAGTTTTTGTTTCATCATTTTGAGTTCTCCGTAAGAGAGTTAGGGGTAAAGTTTTTTAGATCATAGCTACGCCAGAAAAAATACACTCCAGGCAATACCAGTAGTGTCAGAACAATAGCAGAGACCATTCCTCCGACCATTGGTGCGGCAATGCGGCTCATTACTTCTGAACCTGTGCCAGTGCCAAAAAAGATTGGCAGTAATCCTGCAATAGTTGCGACCGACGTCATCATGACTGGCCGTACCCGCATGACGGCGCCTTGGATGACGCTTTCGCTAAGCATTTCTCGATCAGGTGTTTTCGACTGGGTTCTGCAGTCCTCCAACATGTCATGATAAGACTGGTTTAAGTAAATGAGCATGATCATGCCGATCTCGACTGACACGCCCGCCAAAGCAATAAACCCAACCCCGACCGCAACAGAGAAATTAAAGTCACTTAAGTACATCAGCCAAATCCCGCCTATTAAAGCCAGTGGCAGCGTTCCCATAATGAGTGCGACTTCGATAAAGCTTCTAAAGTTAGCGTAAAGAAGAATGATTATGATCGCTAGCGTCAATGGAATAACGTAGGTCAATTTTTCCTTTGCACGTAACATATACTCATACTGGCCAGACCAATTTAGAGAATATCCTGGTGGTAATTCAATCTGATCCCTCACCACCTGCTGGGCACTCTCAACGTAGGAGCCAATATCTACGTCGTGGATATCAACAAAAGTCCAGCCGTTCAATCGCGCATTCTCACTCTTAATTCCTGGCGGCCCGTCCTCAACGTAGACCTTGGCAACATCGGCTAAGGCGATACGTTGACCGTTGGCTGTCACAAGCGGAAGCATGGAGATAGATTCCACAGAGTCACGATAGGCCTGTGGATAGCGTAGCCGAATTGGATAACGTTCAAGTCCTTCGACGGACTCGCTGATATTCATTCCGCCAATAGCGGTGGACACAATTTGCTGGATATCGGCAATATTTAGTCCGTATCGCGCGGCTTGATCTCGCTGTATATCGACTTTGATATAACGGCCGCCAGCCACGCGCTCAGAGTACACGGATGCGGTTCCTGGGACATCTTGCAACACGCGTTCTAAGTCTTGGCCGATGGACTGGATAACTGACAAGTCAGGCCCTGCGATTTTTATGCCTACAGGTGTTTTAATTCCCGTGGCCAGCATATCAATACGGGTCTTGATCGGCATTACGAAAGCATTAGTCAGGCCAGGTATTTGTATCAGCGAATTCAGTTCATTGATCAGGCCATCTGTTGTTAGACCTTCTCGCCATTCCTGCTGCGGCTTCAACTGGATAAACGTTTCAATCATAGTGAGTGGAGCAGGGTCAGTGGCGCTTTCTGCACGGCCCATTTTTCCAAAAACAGTTTCTACTTCCGGGACTGTCTTTATCAATTTATCTGTTTGTTGCAGTAGCTCTCTGGCTTTGCCTATTGAAATCCCAGGATATGTGGTTGGCATGTACATCAAGTCGCCTTCATCCAAGGATGGGATAAATTCACTGCCAATTTGGGACACCGGCCAGAATCCAGCAATTGTAACCAATAAGGCCAATACCAGAGTTAGCTTGGGGAATTTCATCACCGCTTGAATGGCAGGGCTGTAGATTGCCATGATTATGCGGTTAAGCGGATTTTCGTTCTCGGAGCGGATACGGCCGCGGATGAAATACCCCATTAGCACAGGGACTAGAGTGATAGCCAAAATTGCAGACGCGGCCATCGCATAGGTTTTTGTGAAGGCAAGGGGAGAAAACATTCGTCCTTCTTGTGCTTCAAGAGCGAACACTGGCAAGAAGCTAAGGGCAATTATGAGCAAACTAAAAAACAGGGTAGGGCCAACCTCGTTTGCAGACTTTGCAACAATCTCCCAGCGGTTTTCGTTAGTCAGCGGAGTCTTCTCTATCTGCTTGTGCATATTTTCAATCATCACAATAGCGCCATCAATCATTGCACCTATTGCTATGGCGATTCCGCCCAAGGACATAATGTTGGCATTAATACCCTGCCAGTACATGACGGTAAACGCCGCCAATATGCCAATTGGCAAACTAATAATCGCGACAAGAGAAGAGCGAACGTGAAATAAGAAGATTATGCAGACAAGAGCAACGACGATAAATTCTTCGATCAACTTTTCCCAAATATTGTTTACGGCTCGATTAATGAGCTCTGATCGGTCATAAACGGTAACGACCTCGACCCCTGGTGGCAGGCCTGCTTTTAACTGTTCGAGCTTCTCTTTAACGGATTGAATGACTTCTGCTGCATTTTCACCGGCGCGCATGACAACAATGCCGCCAACTGCCTCTCCTTCACCATTAAGCTCAGCAATGCCTCTACGCATTTGCGGGCCTAAGTTAATGTCCGCAAGGTCTTTTAGAAGAACCGGGGTGCCGTTTTTATTCATTCCAAGAGGTATGCTTTGAAGATCTTCGATACTCGACAAATAACCGTCTACCACCACCATGTACTCAGCCTCTGCCATTTCAACGACAGATGCACCAGACTCTTGGTTGCCTTGGCGAATAGCCATTTGTATAAGACTTAGGGGAATATCGAATGCCCTAAGTTTTTCTGGGTCTACTTGGACTTGGTATTGCTTGACCATACCGCCGACAGTAGAAACTTCGGATACGCCAGAGACAGTTTGTAGTTCGTACTTCAAGAACCAGTCTTGGATACTTCTAAGCTGACTTAGATCGTGCTGGCCAGTTCGATCAATCAACGCATAGAGATAAATCCAGCCAACGCCGGTTGCATCAGGTCCAAGCTGTGGCTTCGCGGCTGTCGGCAAATCTGCAGACACTTGGTTGAGGTACTCCAATACACGGCTTCTTGCCCAGTACAAATCGGTATCATCGTCAAATATAATGTAGACGTAGGAGTCGCCGAAAAACGAATACCCCCTAACGGTGACCGCGCCTGGCACCGACAGCATTGCTGTGGTTAGCGGATAAGTCACTTGGTCTTCAACTACCTGTGGGGCTTGGCCGGGGTAAGATGTCTTTATAATTACCTGTACATCAGACAAGTCTGGAATAGCATCTATAGGAGTCTGGCGTATTGAGTACGCACCTACAGCAATAAGCATTGCGGTCATTAATAAAACAAAAATCCGATTGTTAATTGACCAATGAATAATATTTGAAATCATCTTTTACTTGCGCCTTTTGCTTTATTGGTTATGCACAGCAGGAGCTGCCGGTGTCGCACTTTCATCGGCATTCATTTGCTGGTGTTCTGAAGGATCTATGACGTCCATTTCTTGGAGCTCCGATTGATCTATGGGCGGTTCTTCTCTGGGTGACATGCGCAAAAAATCGGATGTGATGCTAGATTCAGAATCAAGAAGAAAATGTGCTGACGTTACAACACGGTCACCGGCATTAAGCCCTTGTAGGATTTCAGTTTTAGAATCGCCTCTTCGGCCGGATGCAACGTTGACGGATTTAAAAACCCCTTCGCCCATAGCCATCACTACTCTATCTTGAACCCCGCTACGAATAATGGATTCATTGGGCACAAGCAGTGCCAACTCATCGTCCTCGCTGTGTTGAATAGTGATCTGCGCAAACATGTTTGGCTTTAATTTCTGATCTAGATTACTAAAACGCAGCCGCACCGCGACGGTTCGCGTATCTGCATCCAAGGTTGGGTAGATAAAGTCGACGACACCTTGCCATTTTTGGCCCGGCAAATAGTCTAATGTCATCACCACTGAGTCTCCCTCGGACACAAGTGATACCTGACGCTCAAAAACTTCTGCTATGACCCACACCTCATCAAGAACACCAATTGAAAGAATCGGGTTTCCAGGTTGGACAAATTGCCCCTCTCGCACACCAAGTTCTGCGACTACGCCGCCCTGAGGCGCATACACGGTCACATTTCTAAATACACGCTTCTCGTTTCTGATTCGATCAATAAGGCTTTGCGGGACTTGTAATGCCAGCAAGCGTTCCTCAGCGGATTGAACAAGTCCTAGGCGCTGGTTATCGCGGTTCATGGCAAGAAGTAATTCTTCTTGAGCACTTACAAGTTCTGGTGAATAAATTGAGTAAATGGGCTGGCCATCATCAATAAAGTCGCCTACAGTTTTTACATTTAGCTCTTCAATCCAGCCTTCTATCCGCGGATGCATGTGTATAAGCCTATCTTCGTCAAAGCGAACATAACCAACCGTTCTAATGCTGCTCTTGAAAGGCCCTAGTTCAACGTTGCCAGTGCGAACCCCAAGGTTGTTTTCAACCACAGGAGAAATAGACACTACGCCTTCGCCAACTGAACTGTCTTCTCCATTGTCGTAAACAGCCACTAGCTCCATGCCCATGGGGGATTGTCCTGGCTGGTCTCGGCGGTAGGATGGGTCCATGGGCGCAACCCAATAAAGTGGTTTTGCGGTTGCCTGTTCGGCTACTTCTCCAGAGTTAGTCAAAAGGAAACTCATGCCCCCGCCAACGATCGCGCCTGTCACTCCCGCCACAATTATGAATGATAATTTGTTTGTCATTTACGTATCTCCTTAATTTGCGGCTGCAGTTAGGTAGTTAAGCCTTGAAATTACTTGAAGGCGCTGAATATCGATCTCAAGAAGTTCAATTTTGGTGTTTAGCTCGCCAATAAAAGCCCTCATTACTTCTTCAAAATCCCCTTCATCAGCGGTGTATGCCGACAATGTTGTCTCTGTTAAATCGCTCATTTGATCTAAGAGCGTGTCTTCAAAAAGCGCTTTTCGCTCATTGAGCACATCGAGTTGAGCGTTTGCTTGTTGGTAGTTTGAAAACAATTCTTTAAGCAGAAGAATTCGTTCGGTTTGTCTGGCAGAGGCGATATAGCGAGAAGCTCGGATCATTGGTTTCTGTCGTTTCTCGCTGAAATAGGGAATATCGAAGCTCAAGTCCAGAGTGATAAAATCTGCCCGCTGTATTCCCATAGGGGCGTTATCTCTGTACCCATAAGATGCGCCGACACTGTACGATGGTTTTAAGCTCTGCTGCGTCAACGCAATTTTTGTTTGAGCGATTTGGATTCGCTTGTCGTGTGCACGTACTGTTGGGTGATTAGCAAAAAATCCGGTTGCTTGACTTAAACTTGTCAAGTGGGTTGATGGTGCTTCAATTTCTGGCGTTGCCGAAGACAGCGGCATACTCAATAGTTGATAGGGCAGCCACTGCGACAGCTTTTGCTTGTTTGTGTTTTGTAACAGGCGAAGCATTGCTAGCCGGTCATCTAGTCGGGTTAGCTCTAACTGGGCTCTCACTAAATCGTGTTGTCGCGCCAGTCCTGTTGCGGATGTGTATCTAACTCCGGTGAGATCAACCAATTGCTCAAACAACTCTCTGTCATTTTCGATCAGTTCAATAGACTGTTGAGCTAAAAAAGTATTCAGCCATAAAGTTGATACTTGTAGCGCTACATTGGCGTTACGGTCATCCCGCAGAAAAGGGTTTACTTCACTTTGCTGCATTTTCTGACGTTGTTGTAGTTCCAGCGTGTCGCCTCGCGGAAAGGTCTGATTGATACCGATTCGAAGCTGAGTCATGGGTTCTTGATTAAAGTTAAAGGTATCAAGAGGCAGGTTTGATAAACCAATAGACATTCTAGGGTCTGGAAGTTGGCCCGCCGATATAGATTCCTCGGACAATGATAGTTCTATTTGTCTATTAGCGATTATCCAATCGTCATCTGTCAATGCGCGAGAGATAGCTTGTTCCAATGACAGCTTACTCTGACCTTGTGCCAAACTGATGCCCGCCGCAAGGTTGAAAAAAAGTGATAATAAGGAAACTAAAAACAGTCTTAATTTGAAAATATTCATTGCAGTACTCTTCGCTTAAAAATCCATAACAATAGAAAAACAGCCGATCTCAAATGAGAGCCGGAACTGAATTAGAGCGAAGAGCTATTCTTAATAGAGTTGTCTATACAGGCCTATACAGAAAGTGCAGACGCACTAATCCCATGTTAGGTCGCTATCGGGGGTCTAAAGGGGTTTTCTAAGCTTGAGTTTGGCAGGGGGTTTGTGTAGTGGGCAATCGTGAGATCAGAGATCAATTGATTGTTAGGCGAAGCGTACTCAGAAGTTGATACAGAGCTGCAGCTTACACACAGCTTGCAAATATGATTTTCAGTTTCACCGCTTTGTGAGGAGTTATCCGCACCATGATTAGCGTGATGATCCATACTCAAAGATTGCTCGACAGTGCTATTCATTTCAGGCATGGAATCCATGTCTGGACACATTAATAAAGGGTACGCGGCGACTTGCCCGCATATGGCAATCAGTAAAAACAGCGCTAAACCCTTTGATTTGTACAATCTCATGCTGCGATAGTAACCCCTGATCTTTACGGTTGGCAAACTATTTTCTAATTGGCGAGGCATCCGGTATGCAAAATTCACTATATTATTCAGAACCTTAGAGCTGCTCGTAGGTTTGATAAAGCCATTAAAATCAGCGCCCTGGGATGCAAGGATTATTATCCGCGGGCTTTCGAAGTTATTTTCAATTTTTTAAAATCCCACAAAGATCTATACAATTGGCCGCTGTAAATGCTCGTCAGTTAGCTCCTCAACCTGCATGAATTTGGCCCATGAGCTATTCAAAAAAGGCCCTATTCAAAACATGGTCCGTTAAAGACATAGGCCTACTTAAAAGCAGAAAAGCACCACACAACCCTCTGTAGAATCTCTCGATACACTGTTTGGCTTTACCATCTATTCAATCTGGAGAGGGCTGCTAGGATTGATAAAAGCCATCGAGAATTTTTCCCACAGGCTTTTACTATTAGCTTTTACTGCTAGTTTTTACTATAAGCTTTTGCATCTTGCGGTAGGCATCGGCGATGGCTAAATACCGAATCGGAATGCTTTTTATTTGGGTAGTTAACTTGTGAATACTAGCCGGCTGACTTTCAATCACCTTGGTCTGTATTGAAATTCAGCTCGGTTTGAGCGGCCTACATTTTCTCGTGGTGAAGACACCAAAGCAGAGGTCAGAATAACTAAACTAGTGCCTGAATTACCCTAACCTCTTTTATACAATCTCTTTGATTTATTCTCTTTTATCGAAACACTTTTATTGAAACTTTGTTATTTAATCCACGCCAACAGCTTTGGCACCTGGCCGTCTGGGGTCGGAATAGCCATAAAACATGCCGTCTTCCCACATCACGCTTTGTAAACTACCCATGCCGGCACTGCGTTTGCTGAAGTTGATATTTTGGCCTTTCTTAATGAGCAATGACACGGTGTCTGGGCTGATGCCACTTTCGATTTCCAGCACATCTGGTTGCCACTGGTGATGAATGCGCGGGGCGACCGCGGCATCGGCGATGTTCATGCCATACTCCAGCACGTTGAGCACCATTTGCATGTTGGCGCTGATAATTTTAGAGCCGCCGGGTGTTCCAGTAATAAGAAACGGCTTGCCGTCTTTGGAGATAAAAACCGGAGACATGGAGCTAACCGGGCGTCGGTTAGGACGGATGAGATTATTTTCACTGCCCATTAGGCCAAAGGCATCAGGGATGTCTGCGCGCAGGGTGAAGTTACCCATGTTGTTATTCATTAAAATGCCGGTTCCCTCAATAACTACGCCCGAGCCAAAGGTGAACATTAGGGTGTAAGTGTTTCCCACCATGTTGCCTTCGCTATCCATTACAGAATAATGGGTGGTTTCATCACTTTCATAAACAGCCAAGTTGCCCGGCGCTATCTCACTTGAGGGTATGGCGCGCTCCATAGTGATTTTGTCGGCCAGTGACTTGGCATAGGCCTTGTCGATCATCGCCGCCGTTGGTATTTCGACAAAATCCGGATCGCCTAAATACTTGCTGCGGTCGGCGTAAGCAAACTTCATGGCTTCGGCGGTTACATGTATGGCATCGGCACTTTCGGCTCCCATTTCAGCCAGAGGGAAGTTCTCTAGGATATTGAGCATCTGAATTACATGCGTGCCACCAGAGCTTGGCGCTGGTACGGCCGCTATTTCATAACCACGAAACGTACTAACCACGGGTTCACGTTCGACGACTTTAAAATTGGCCAGGTCTTGCATAGTGATTAGGCCATTGTGGGCTTGCATATCGGCGACTATTTTTTCCGCTACGCTGCCTTCATAAAATGCAGCAACGCCGTGCTCGGCGATTTCGGAAAGCGTCCAGGCAAGGTCAGGTTGTTTGAACAATTCACCCACCTGGTAATTCGAGCCGTCAGGCTTGTAGAATTTTTTCAGGCTGGCCGGATTATTTTTCAAGCGCTCGCTGCGAGCTAAATCCTCGGCCAGATCATAAGTAACAATGATGCCGTCTCGGGCGAGTCGGATTGCCGGCTCCAATACTTCTGCCAAAGTCATGGTGCCGTAGTTTTCCACGATGTGGGCTAGTCCGGCGACCGAGCCTGGCACGGCAGAAGACTTGTGGGAAAACCGGTAAGTTTCGTTAGTTACCACGTTGCCATTTTCATCAAAAAACATGTCCTGCTGCGCTGCAGCTGGAGCGGTTTCTCTGAAATCAATGGCAATGGTTTTATCAAGTTTAGCGACATGGATAAGCATGAAGCCGCCGCCTCCAACGTTGCCGGCTCGGGGCAAGGTTACAGCCAAGGCAAAACCCAGCGCCGCACCTGCATCAATGGCATTGCCGCCTTTGGCCATAATGTCTGCTGCAATTTCACTGGACAAGGCGTTGTGACTTGCCACCATGCCTTGCTTGCCTATGACAGGATGGTTGATGGCAGCGTATTCAAACAGCGGTGTTGGCGATGTTGCTTGGCCAAGTGCTGCGACAGATACGCTGCAGGCTAGGGTGAAGGTAATTAATCTATTAAGCATTGCTCAAACCTTTGGAGTGTTATGAATTGGTGAATGTCGATAAATATACTCTGACATTACAGTTGTGTGATGCGAAGTACCTGGCCGACAAACGCCGCCGGGCTTACCTTTTCAACTCGCTGTGTTTTACGGCCGCCAGGGGTCATAAACGTGACCTCTACAATGACTTCGTGAATATCAGCTAGGCCAAAATGAACTGGTTGATTACTGTGGCTATTGTAACCATCCCCTGTCGTCACTAAGCGAAGCCCCAGCAAGTTGTCTGTAATATCATACACGCGCACTTCAGAGCCTGCCCGATTAGCGATGCCGTTTTTATCGACCACGGTAATTTGCAAAGACTGGGTTTGGCTGTTGGCAGCAAGATCGTTTCTGGCAACAGGATGACGGCCAGCTAGGTTGTAACCTTCTGTCAATGAAATGTCCAAATCGCCATCCATGTCGAAATCAGCCCATTGAATGCCGTGATCGCCGCCACTTAGCGGTGTTCTATGGGTGTCAATTTCCTTGAAGGTGCTGCCTTGATTATGGAATACGCGGTCATGAGGTGAGCGCACGCCATCGTTATCATGATAGCCGGCAGCAAAAAGATCGAGGAGTCCGTCATTGTCAACATCACCCCAGCTGGCGCCGACCATATGATCGTTGCCGGCGATGCCCATTTTGACACTCGTCTCAATAAAGCTACCATTGCCATTATTTTCGTACAGTTTATTTATGCCATAGGTGGCAACAAAAAGATCGAAGTGGCCATCATTATTGTAATCGCCAACGGTGCAATCCACACCGCCATCGCCGCGCACACGGGGTCCACCTTCCATGCCCAATTGAGCGGCAACATCAGTGAACGTACCCCCGTTATTTCTGAATAGGGCGTCTTTACCTACGCCTTGGTTTGCTAGGAACAAATCGAGCAAGCCATCTTGATTGTAGTCAAACCAGCATGCACCAACGGTGGCGCGAGAATCATCGAGGCCGGTAGCCGGGCCAACATCAGTAAATTTTCCATCAATATTGCTGAACAAGCGGTTGGCGCCAACCCGGTCAGCAACGAAAAGATCTAGCGTGCCATTGTTGTCGTAATCTACCCAGCTTATTTGTCTGGCACTAACCTCGGCAACTTCGACCCCCATCAGGCTGGTGACGTCGGTAAAACCTTGCGATTTATCGTTATGAAAAAGCTCATTGCCTTGGCGATTGCTGCCTATGTAGATGTCGAGGTAACCATCTGCATCATAATCACCCCAGGCAACAGATCTGCGCTCTTTGCCTTGTGTTGGCAAGCCAAGTGCGGGCCCTACATTTGTAAATTGACCGAATTCATTATTGTAAAGCCTGACGTCACCAGTTTTGAAAGAGACGATCAAATCTAAATCGCCATCATTATCATAATCGCCCCAGGCATTGGAAAGTGCCATGTTGCCGCCAAACGTATCTGCCTGGATGCGTGAAAACTCTGGAAAGTCTGGTTGTGCTTGAGCCGAAATTGCAAACAAAAGACTTGTCGTGCTTAACAGTCTTTTAAAATTAGGGAGGGCTTTGTGTCTCATATTGTTTCTGTCCAGTAATTCAGGTTATCGTAAGCTGCTAGATGTAGAAATAATCTGGCAGCATTAGTGCCATGTAGATAAAACAGCAGCGGTATTAAGTCCCACACAAATTGCCTGATCTAGCAATGTAGTCGATGAGTTAGTCGGTTGTGCTGCGGGTATTTCAAGTCGGGCTGTCAATTTATTGAGATGCTGCAGTAATGTGTCTGTTTCAATAGTGCGACGCGCGTGACTAAGTTAAAGTTTATTGACCAGATCTATTTTTTAATAGCGCCAATAATCCGAAAAATAGTAGCACAGCTACATTGAAGGTAAAAGCACACTTCAAAGGTCTCTAGCTCGACAATCAAGGTGAGTCTTTTGATAAGCAAAGAGTGCGTCTATTTGACGCGCGCGCATCATTTTAGGGCGACAAATCAGAGCAAGACGGCTCGTGTAGATCCTGATTTGCCTGCCTTGGTGGTCGATTGGATCACGAGTTAATCTAGGAAAATGATTTTGCGAAACAATGGTAAAGACAGTTTGATGGTTCGAAATTTTTGATGCGCTCTATTGGTACTGCTACGTGTTATTTGGCATTGATCATATGGCCTAAGAAAGCATTATAAAAAGCGGCTGCTGTAAACATGTAATATCGATCGCGGTGTGGGCAGGTCAGAACCGGCGGCAGTGTAATTATGAGTATTTGAAAATATCGAAGAATTAACATGTTTTATTCAAAACGTTTCAGAACTCTATGAAAGCTGGGATATTGGGCCAGTAATGGGCCTTGAAGATCGAGAGTCGGAGAAAGGAGGGGGAGCGGGACGGAAAGGATAAGGCATGAAGAAAGTAAGCTGATTTGAATTCAAGGTGCTGAGGGGTTAGCTCAGCTCAGGTGACTATTCTCGCATGCCATAATTGGAAATATAGGTTCTTTATCGATGGCTGCTTTTATAGTTTTATTACGTAGCCTAACTTTTTTAAATGGCCAGTAGCTCGCTCACGTTCAAATTATCATATTCCACAAAAGATGTTATTTTTCCTCTGATTGCTAATGTAGATAACCGATCTGCAAGTTCATTTCCCTCAATACCTATGTGAGCTGACACATGGACTATATCGATTTGTGGGCCTATCGCACTGTAGAGTTCAAACATCACCTTTATAAGTTTGGCGTTCGCCAGTGGCTTTCCCTTACCATCCATTCGACCCGTGCGCTTCCAACTTGACCCCCACAGGGTCATCGCTTTAATCGAATAGGTTGAGTCAGATAATATTTGAACCATTTTTTTTTCTTTAATCTTTTCAGCGGCAATGAGCATGGCCTGATGTAAGGCATTAAGTTCAGCGGTATTATTAGTGCCTAAAGGGGCGTGCAGGCCATGGTACAGCTTTGCTAACTTGCCTGATTCATAGACCGCAACCCCAGAACCTGATTTTCCAGGGTTGGGGTCGCAGCCTCCATCGCAGAAAATATGGACATCAAAGGCCGGATTCAAAATAAATGAAGGTGATGGTTGTGATGTGCTTGCTGCTTTGACCCTAGTCGCCGCTGCGGTCCGCCCTGTTGTCACTGGTTTTTCTTTGTATGCCGCCTCGGCTTCTGCCCGAGTTAAGAAGCTTTTATGAGATGCTCCAGAAAAGCCGGCTACTGCTGCTTGTGTAGTTGGCCAATCTGTGAAGATTCCAGTGCTTCGGCCTTGCCAAACTACATAATACTTTTGCTTTGCCACTACGGTACTTCTCCAGAAAAAACGAATAAACAAAAGACGCTAAGGTTAGCTTATCAGTACCACCTTGTTTACGTTGACAGCTCTTAAGAAGAATTGCGAAAAGTTCTGCTCAAGCGATTTGAAGTATGGCAGCTAACCCGTAAATAAAATTCACAGTCGGTTATGCCAATTGCTGAACGTAATAACTGCTAGGAAAAATCGTGGACCGAGAAGGCGGTTAGTTATTTTAGTGTTCCACCCCTTCAATTCCTATAGCGTGGTCATATACCACCAAAGTAGAAATAGCATCGGTATAAGTATGACGGACATGAGGGCCGTGATAGCAATCATTTTATTGCCCCACAATCTTTTCATCGATGAACCTCCAAAAGACTCTTAACGTTAATATTGCGCTATGCTAAATGGTGAGTGTAAAACATCGCGAAAACCGGATGCGCCTAACTAAAAAGGCGCAGTGAATGTGTTAACAATACCAAGCACTGGTCGATTGAAACACCAAGCCACATTGATTCTTGGTTGGCAAAGATTTTGGACTGATGGACAGCATTACTGACGGAATCTGCATTAACGCCTCTATTTTGGCAGCAATACCTGGCCACTGCGAGTAGGCCTTGTTCGCACTGCGGTAGTTCACTCGCAGTAAAATGAAAACCATCAGGTTGAGAAGGAGGGTAAAGTCGATAGCGAGGAGAAAATAGGCTGTTTGGTTAGTCAAAATTCTAGATTCCAGCGCTTGAGTAAATCGAATCTGATCAGTTTGAGCTAGAAAGCTCCTCTGGTCATCTAATTGTTTTTCTACCACGGGGTGAAAATGGCGGGCCGACATAGGTCCGAGCCTTGGGCTAACCAACGACGACCAATGCCAATTATTGTTAGTTTACTTGAGTAATCTGCGGAATTCTAAGTGTTTTTGTTTCACTGGCCTGTTTAGGCCAGTGAAACACTGGCCAACATTCAGTTCTGATAATTATACGCCCCTAAAAGTGGGTAAGGGCGAGCATAACGAGCTGCTGTCTATTTACTCTCGGCCCATATATTCTCCCGCTCAGTTTATCCAGTTCAATATCACTTTCACGAGGTAACCCATGTCTATATCAATGTATGAAAGCTCTATTCCCGTTCTGATCCGCACTCTAAACAACTTGTCCGCTTTTCTGATCAAGGGTGCCGACTATGCAAGTGAGAAAGGCATCGATGGCGGCGTGCTGGCCAGCTCCCGGCTGTTCCCGAACATGCTGCCACTAACAAGCCAAATTCAGATCGCTTGCGACGTTAGCAAAGGAGCTGCCGCACGCTTGTCTGGTATCGAAGCTCCCAGCTATGAAGATAATGAAGTCAGCTTTGAGGAGCTGCAGGCACGCATTGTTAAGACTGTGAAGTTTCTTGAGTCTATTCCAGCAGATAAGATCGATGGTAGCGAAGAAAAAGAAATAACGTTAAAGGCAGGTCCCACTGAATTTAAATTCAGCGGCAAGACTTATTTGCAGAATTTTGTACTTCCCAACGTCTACTTTCACGCCACCACGGCCTTCAATATTCTGCGTCATAATGGTGTTGAAATAGGAAAAATGGATTTTCTGGGTGCTTCATAATCGATAGGGACTCGCTTAGTCCGAGTTCTACTGGGGCACAGGTGCCGACACGTGAACTCGCGAGAATTTTATAACCATAGGGGCAGAGTGCTTTATTGAGGGTTCACGTCACTCTGGCCCATTTGATTCAAGCCACTTTGATTCGATGCGATGCCAATTACAGCTCTTGCATGCGGCCAATTTGCGCAAAAACCTCAGTCACTATTTGCAAATCGATCAAAAACTGGTCAACGGTCTTAAACTCATTCGCATTGTGGCCGGTATATTTAAGGTTGGGCATCGCCAAGCCGAACTGAACTCCATTGGGTAAGTTATGGACCGAAGTGCCTCCGGCTGATGATCCGAATTCTCTGGGCATGTTCAGAGTTTGCGTCGCAATATCTAACAGGGCATTTACCCAAGCGCCCTCGGGGTTTCGGTACATTGGAGCACCTACATCATAGGTGAGCGCGACATCGGTATTGGAGCTATCAATCCAGGTATCAAGTTTTTGAGACACCTCGCGAAGCAATTGTTTTGGCTCTCGGCCTATTGGCAAGCGCAGGTTAACCGCTAATCGCAGACGCTCCTGATCAATGTTGATAAACGTGAGAGATGTTGTCAGCGGACCCATAAATTCATCGCTGTAGGCGATATCAAGAGTATTTCCGAGATAGTCCAAGCCCCAGTTTACCGATGCATACCTCGCGGCGTCGGTGATGTGGTTGTCTTGAAAGATGCCTTCGCTATTCAGATCATGCAGAAATCCCAACATTCGCGAAACCGGATTAACGCCAGTTTCAGGTTCAGAGGAGTGTGCAGAAATGCCGACTACCTTGAGTACAACCGTATTATTCTCGGTAGCTGCGTCAATAGTAAAGTTGTCGCCGTGACTAGCTATGTAGAGTGCGCCATATTCATTCAGCATGGAGGTCAGCTGATTAGGCCGTCTAGATTGAATTCGTACGACCGAGGCCGCAGGTATTTGATTGGTGGCCAAGCCGCCGGTAATGCTGAGAATTTCGGCACCTTCGCCGGAGCTTTCCCGTATTGGAAACTCAGCCATCACGGTGCCATAACCTTTCTCGGCGATCACTACCGGGTAACTGCCATCAAGGGCAATGTTGAAATCAGGAAGCGGGTTGTTTTCAAGGTAGTAGGGTATTGCTGTTGATGAGGTTTCTTCGGTGGTGTCCACTAATAGTTTTACGCTTCGAAGCAAAGGCAGGTTCTCTTCCTGAATGACCTTCATCGCATAAAGTGAAACTACGATGCCGTTTTTGTCATCTTGAGTACCGCGTCCATAAAGGCGATTGCCGATTTGTGTAACTACGAATGGGTCCAAATGGGTTCCATCTTCTAGAACCCACAAGTCGGAGTTCACAGGCACTACATCGGCATGAGCATGAAAAGCGACTAGTTCGTCGCTGCCGCCAGAAAGCGTAATTTCATAAGTCCGCTGATCGATATTGCGGTAGTTGAGATCAAAGTCATTGGCGATGCCTTCCAGAACTTCAGCGAATCTGAGAAAATTAGGGTTCTCGTGTTGCTCAACTCCTTCAATTTGAAATGTTGGTATTGCCACCAGCTGCTTCAGTGTTTCGATAGCTTGCTCACCATACCTAAGGCGGGTATAGATTCCTAGCAAGCGGTATACAGTGCTGCCGGGTTCGCTGTCCAAAGCTTCGCCAGCGGCATAGCTGCGAGCGATATTATCTATCGATGCGTCGCTTACTGATGAATTCGTCAACTGTTCGAGAAAATCTGAAAAGTCATCAAAACTTGATGAGCCTAGCGAGTCGACTATTTGATTAATCTGCTGCAGCTCGAGATTAGCTGTCGCTGTTGAATTGAAGGCAAACAACATTGTAAATACTGCCGTTACTGTAAGCTTTTTAAGAAAAAACATTTTGGGAACCTTGAATTGTAGAATACGACAATGATAGTCGATTTTAACGATGAAGCTGGAAAAGTAATGAACGGCATTTTAGCCCTAGACTGAGTACTGAATCGCTTGAATTTAGGGGACGAGTACAGGAACATGACTTTGACAACAAGTCTTTCTTTCGCAAGTTGTTTAAGAGCTTTCCCGAATTTTAGGTGTTCTTAATGACACATATCAATTAGTTCGAAAATGGCAACGGCGATACCATTTTCTATTAATCAGGATGGCAGGTTTTAGTCAGTATTAGAGGTTATACAAAGTTGAATCGAAGAAGGAAGTTCCAATATTCTATTGTTTTTATACTAGTCACCTGTTTAACGGTCTATATAGTGTTATGGAATATTGCTAGAGATGAGATTTATTATCTCTGTGGTAATTTTAGCGAAGGTGTCGAGCTGGCAAGTGTTATTAGTCAATTAGAAACTGCAAACTTATCAAGCTATGTAAAAACCGAAGATAAATTTGGTTCGAAAATTAGCTTTAGCAGTAAGCTGAATTTTTCGATTTATCAATGTTCGATCGAGATTGATAAAAATGGAGAAGTGATTGAGGCAACCTTTTCTTAAACTTATAAAAGTGTCGAAGACGCACGTGTCACAAGAGCGCTATCCCACCGCGTACCCGATGTTAATGTCCGCTCTTGGCACAGGCAGCTAGTTGAAGGCCGTTTGCGAAAGAGTAGGTCGAACGGTGAAGAACGACCATAAGCAGGCAGTGGTAGTGGCTGGTTTCTACTTCAGGCACATATCAAGCGCTATATTTGACCTCGTAATCGGTTCGATATTAGTTCTCGCTCTTGGCGAAGTAATGTGGCCTCCAAGATAGGTTGCCGAATATGATTTTGAGACGGTCTCTATTGTTTCGACATTGCTTCACATCACTCCATATGAGTCCGAACTCGCTGAAGGTTATCTTGATAGGATTATTAGTATTGATGTCTCGGGTAAGTCCGTAAACTACCTTCTCATCTTCCCGCTCAAAAGTGCCAAACATCTTGTCCCAGATGATTAATATCCCGCCATAATTTTTATCCAAATACTGCTTATTTGAACCGTGATGAACTCGGTGTACCGATGGCGTGTTAAAGACCTCATCAAGCCAGCCGAGTTTGCCGATGCGTTCTGTATGAATCCAGTGCTGATACTGCGCTACTAACACTAATGCCACTAGGGCCTGAAATGGGTTGAAGCCTATTAAGATCATTGGAATCAGAAACGCCCATTCGAAAAACCCTTCAGCTAGGCTTAATCGGAAACCAACCGTTAGATTGTAGTCTTTTGAGCTGTGATGAACACTATGACTTGCCCATAGGATTCTGTGTTCATGCTCACACCGATGCATCCAGTAGTAGCTTAAATCAGCTGCAATAATTGCTAATACCCATGTCCATGCGGTCATAGGGATCTCTAAAGGCGTAAGAATAAAAACCGGCAGTAGCGCTACAAACGCAAGCGACGCGAATGCGGTTTTTTCAATCACTTGATGAGAAATGAAAATACCACAGTTTGCAAGGCTGTCTTTCCATCGCCGTTCTTTACTGGTGAGTAAATCAAGCACGATTTCGAATGCCGTAAAGCCAAGATTGATGACGAACAGGGCGGCCACAGCCATCATGATTTGATGGGTCTCAAAAAGAGATGCCAAGTAGTCAATTACTATTTCAGTGGTTATCACGAGTCTTCTTTCTCCGATTTGTTGTTAACTATAAAGTAGAGCAGGCAGAGAACATTTTAAAAATCAGTTCAAAGTACCGCCCCATTGATCGTTGTCCCCATCGTGGTCACTTGTACAATTCAGGCAGGCCGAAGAATCTCAGATACCAGTGTTTTTGCACTTTCATGACAAGGTATTTAGTAAATAAAACCTTGCTGAATGAACGATCGTTCGTTAGTATAGTCACAAATCAGCCAAAATGAAAGATGTGGAGTGCAAAAAAAATCATGAGCGAACGCGAAGACGCAAAGGCGAAGCGACGCAACCTTATTATTAGCGCTGCAATTGAGTGCTTTATCAACAATGGCATTCATCAGACCGGAATCCGCGATATAGCTGAGCTTGCAGGCGTTAGCCTTGGGAATTTATACAACCATTTTGCGGGAAAGGACGAACTCATTGCCGAAATTGCAGTATTGGAAGGTAAGGAACTTGACCAGTTCGCAAAGATGCTTGATGCCAATAAAGACGCACTTATGGCGATACGTGAATTTGTTGATGGCTATCTTGATTACGCATCTCAAGCAGAGAATGCCGTCCTGACAATCGACATCATTGCCGAGGCGCTTCGTAAGCCCGCTATTGCCGAACAGTTTGAATCGAATCGCTTGACGCTTGTTGTTGCCTTGTCCGGAACAATTAAGCGTGGCGTATCTGAGGGTGTAATGCGTGAAAAAATCAACATCGATGAAACAGTAAGATTGCTCTTGGACGCCATTGAAGGTTTAGGACTGCGCTGCGGCCTAAACCAGATAGAGCCATCGAAAACCGCCCGTAAGACACTTCAAGAATTTATTTTTAGAATGCTATCACCATGATAAACAAGAAGAGATTAGGTGAGGAATATATCTCGCCCAAACGTATTCCTGCTTATGGGCAAACGGTTGATTAACATCACTGTGATTCTGACAGTGATCGCGATTAGACGTAATGCCGAAAAATAGTTTATTAACCAGAGTGCTAGAGCCCATTAACCACTGAAATTACTAATTAAGAGAACCCTTATGAAATATTATTCACCATTACTGTTATCTATTGTTTCCTTATTTTCAATCGCCAGCACGGCACAAGAGATTGAGACTCATATTTATCACTACGACCTCACCTCAGAATCCGTGGATGTGGGTGATGTAACAATACAAGTCGCTGAGCAGGCAGACGGTGGGTATGTTGTTGCTGAAAGTACCTCGATTGAAACCCCCGGCTGGCTGGGAGATATAAGCAGTCATTCAACTCAAATAGAGAACTACTCCTCTGAGGGTGTTTTTTTGAAAGCAGATGTAAAAACAATAAGCGGCAGTCAAGCCTATTGGCGCAAAGCCGAAGTCTCGGGAGAGGAGCTATGGGCGTCCTATACTGAGGTTGAGAATTTGACTGAAAAAGAGGAGGGGGAGTTCATCGGTGCAGCAGTCGGTATTGCTAGCAATATGGTAGCGGGTTTAGGTAATGTTTTAGCGCTAGGGCAATTATTCTTGTCCGATGCTGATGCACCCCTAGATAATGTTCGGATGTCTACTAGCACTTATGAAACCAGTTTTGCGAATCTCCCCTTTTATTGGATGGACAAAGAATACGAGCTGCCGGCTGTGTTGAGCCTATTTGATAGTGGCACTTTGGCCGTCAATACATTTGATACGCAATTCCTTGGGGAGCAGACCTTTCAGCTCGGTTCCAAAGAGGGCGCTGTTATAGCGTCGCATTATAAATTGACTACTGAAGATGGTCCGGATTTGGAGGTTTGGCTGACAGTCAGTGAGCGGGAAAGCCCCTATTTCTATCAGCTGAGCGGTACCGATAACGACGGGCCTTTTCAAATTTTGCTCACACAAAACTAGGTGACAGTAATGCTGATTAAGAAGAGAGTAATGCGTCGCTTTTGTGTCGCTCAGGTATGGTGCGCCCTAATGCTGTGCAGTGGTGCCGGTGTGGCGGAGGAAGTGTACTTTCAGGATGGTAACAATCGCCTTGAAGCTCTGTACCTGCTACCAAGTCATGGGCAGGAGCACAAAGGAGTTATATTGTTTGTGCATGGTGACGGTCCTGTGGACTATGAAGCGGCGGGTTACTACCCCCTGATATGGAATTTATTGCGCAGGCAAGGTTTTGCTATATTTAGCTGGAGTAAACCTGGTGTGGGAGGGTCCACTGGCCAATGGCTTGATCAATCCATGTTGGACAGGCAGGTCGAGGTAAGAGCGGCCATCGACTTCGTTCAAGCACAATACCACTATGAGGGTGAGCAAATAGGTCTATTGGGTTTTAGCCAAGCGGGATGGGTTGTGCCAGCTGTTGCCAACGGTAATCCTGAGGTGGGCTTTGTAATCGGTATAGGCTTTGCAATGGACTGGCAGACTCAATCTGGATACTTGACTAAGACCCGACTTGCTTTGGAGGGTAAAACGCCAGCTGAAATTGACCTTGGCTATGAGAAGAACATCGAAAGTATTGACAGACTCAAGCAGAATCTGGGCTATGAACAATACCTAATAGATAACAAGGGAGTGCCAGACTTGATGTCTGAAGAGCGCTATGAGTTTGTGGTGATGAACTTTCAAGTCAATGCGTTGGGCGACTACAATAACCTCGACCAGCCGCTCTTAATATTGCTGGGCGATAAGGATTTAAATGTTGATATAAATGAGACTAAAGAGAGTTTAACAAAACTCTTTCGTCATCGAAGCAACGCGCAGATAACGATTATTGCTGATGCCACCCATAGCTTGCTGAAAGCGAAAACTTTTAATCAGCAGTCACCTGGATTGCGTTTTTGGCTGAAACTTATGTGGGCAGGAGAATCCGCATTGGCTCCAGCCTTGCCAACTGTTTTGAATGACTGGATCCACCAGCTAAAAACTATTTAGCTGGTGGATGACCAGAATATGTGGGCGCAGCGGCACTGACAAGATAATTGCCGCCCACTCCCCCTACCCCCGCTTCCTGAGAAGTGAGCCAATAGGGTTGTACTCACACAAAACCTAAAGGAATCCAGAGCATGAAGAATACAATGGCTGGTGTTGATCTAGCAAAAGATGCTATTCGGGTCTGTATTTTTAACAACAACAAGGTGCAGTCCAATACTGAGATGGCCCATCACGAGTTTCTGACCTGGTTGTTTAAATCAAAGCCAATGACCCTTATATCTCAAGCCTGCGGTACCTCAAAGTACTGGAAATAAAGAGCGCTTGAAGCCTGCCATGACGCTCGCCTCATTTCAGCTAAACTGGTGGCGTCTATCAGGCAAAATCAAAAGACGGATAACAGCGATGCTTTAGCGATTGCTTGCCATCAAACAACAGGCAGCGACCGGTAACCCGATTAAAGCGCTATTGTTGGAATAAAAGATTCGTGTGTCACTTACACAAGTCGGTTTGACAGGGGGGCATCGAATCAATTTTTGAAGTCGCGGAAATGGTTTTTTCAGTGAGTTTAGGCGCCCCCCGGATACAGCCTGGGGGCTTCATATGGAAATGTTCGATTCAATTCGTCTTTATGAGCGCTGCTTGGAAACTACGATTTCAGAGCATGGTGACTGTAAACATCTGCTTAAACTTGACGGTGTCGGTACATTGAATGCCATAAATATGTAGTTTGCGCTTGGCTGATCTGGGAGTTTTTACAAAGGAAAAGATGCATCTGCCTGCGTCGGGCTTACTGTTTGTGATGCTGTTCCGGCAGAGGCACAAAGCTCGGTCATATTGGGAAACATGTCAAAAATACCACTGCCACTGCCGCTGCCACCACCACCGCCACCACAAGCCAACGGATCACGGGGGCAATGGCGGAGGTTAATCAGGTGCTGAAAAGAACCGCTGTGACGAAAAAGGAAGCCTGGGTGCATGGTTTGGTGGCCCGCAATGGGAAAAAGTGTGCAGCATGCCCTGGCTAATAAAACCGTGAGAACTGCCTACGTGATGCTCACGCGGGACAGAATACAAGGCGGAGTTAGTAGCCGTTTAGCGAAGAGTTTGACAATAAAAATGCCCAATCGAAGATAAAAATCGGCGTGTCAATTCAGAGAGTTGAGTAAAGCTTCGAGCTTGTACCTAAGAATGCATTTTATGTCTTGGATGCAGCCGCTAGATTGTCGGCAGGGGCAGTTCACATAAGTTAACTTGCGCCAGAGTGTGACCCATCCGTCAATAACTAATGTCCTGAGTTTCTCATCTGTTTAAACGCTTAGCGTGTCGAAACCAGTCAGTGGATGCTGATAAGATAACTTTCGTTTATCAGAATGTGGCATATAACCCAATCAAAAATGTAATGCCCCCACCGATTCAACTTAAGTCACCATGACGTGAAAACTTGGTGACTGAGTCAAAGTGTGAGTTGGTCTGTCCTATTGAATTGGCTATACAGAGCTTGATTTAAGCCACTATATTTTGAGCGTTACGCCAGTTTGTATTTTTTCGTGCACAGTTTATGGGTGAAATGGGTATCAATAAAATTTTGAGCCTTGTGACTTTCGTCGGCATATTTAGGCTGACAAGGCCCGGAGTCAATTGTGGGCTCGTTTACTGAAGCGGTCATCGAGCGCTATACCGATGCTGTATATCGTTGGCGAAGTTGTAGGGATTATTGTGAGCAGTTTTTTTATTGATAAGTAATTTATTGATGAGTGAGTAGGTGCTTCAGCCCGGCAGCCAGTATAAAATCTTGTAGAGAGCGTATTTTTCTGATTCGGAAGTAAGCACCCAGCCTGAGAATAATCTGTCGATCTTTTTAAGGTTAACTTCTTTGGTCAGTTTGAAGCTAGGCGCTTGCGCTTAACTAAAGCTCTAGTTTTAGCTGCGCTCTTAACAATTAACAGAGCTATCAAAGATTTACCTAGCGAGCCCAAGTAGAAAGGAGCAACCCCATTCAGGTAGGCATTTGTCATCCCCACTTGTGTCGACATCCAAGCCCAGCCGCAAGTGAGGATAAGCGCATGTCCCATTAAAAAGCAGGCGAAACTCGGGATATTTTTTTTCAGGAAACCAGCATTTTTGCAAACCCCCAACAAGCAGGCTGCAAAGAGGAAGCCTAGTAAATAACCTCCACTAATTCCGATCAAGTGCTCAATGCCAGCCCCACCTTCGCTGAAAACAGGTAAGCCTAAGGCGCCTGACGTCAGGTACAAGCCAACCGCTAAGCTTCCCAGTTTCGGTCCCAATATGGCGCCGGCACATAGGATGGCAATGGTCTGGGCAGTTTGCGCAATTGATGTTCCCGGTAATGGAAACTGAACAATGGTGCCTAAGCAAACAAGCGCGAAGGCAGCAATTACAAGCAATGTGTTTTTGATAAGGGTGTTCATTGAATAGTTGGGGTCAGAAAAACAATACAGTAATTTTGAGGATTTTAACAAGCTTGCCGTACACTTGTTGGGGGCCAGTGATGACATTAGCAAAGTTTAACAAGTAACACTAACCTCCGCTCTAGACCATTCAAATTACAAGGTGCCTTTACGACTGATTTCATCTAGGGCGCCATCAAGGATCTGCAAAAAATTCGATTATTCAAAAGACGCGCTTTAGTGGTTCGATAAAAGCTAGGAAGACTGTAGAGCGGGTAATCGGGATGTTAAATACCACTATCGCTACTGTGTTAGTTAAGAATCCATCCTAAAGCTGTGCCTATAAAATTTTGTGTGGCCCCCACCGGTGAGATCATAAATTTGTCCAGCGTTCTCTCTTGCGGTTTGTCACCAATTTCAATCAGTGCAGTGTTGAGTGCATTCAGATCATCTGTTGTGAGCGGCAGGTCGGCTTCATTGGGCTGATAATCCAATCCGAATTCGAATATCTCGCCTGGATTGTTGCTTATCTCTATATGGGTTCCCATCAGGGCAGAGACCGGGTTTGTACTCGCAAAATCTACAAGTTTCTGGATGCTGGTTTTGTATTTGTCCCAGTTACGAACATATAGTCTGCCCGGATAAAAAGTATCTCCAGTGAGCAACCATTGAGTTTGAGAATCGTACACAGCCACACTGGCTTCTTGATGGCCAGGGATGGGGAGCAGGGTCAGTTCCCTGCCACCCAAATCTATGACGGTTTCACCCATGGGCCATCTGGGGAGATCATAATGCTCAATTACAGCTTCCAACTCTCTTTCCACCAGGACCACGTTCTCTTGCCCTCTAAACTGATCGTCTCCTGCCGTGTGATCAGAATGGCCGTGCGAATGAGTAATCAGGATTGTTGGACTATGACCATCGCCAGTAGCGAAATTTTCTGCTATTAGTTGCTGGACGGTGGCATAGATAGGGAATTTCTCTGCGCTCTTGGTGGCTCCTGTATCTTGAACAAAGACAGTGTGTTCGCCGAAAAACACATAGATAAATGGGGCTTCGACATTAATACATTTGTTCTGCCGCAGAACATACGTGCCTGAGCCAGCCGCTAGCACTTCTATAGCTGGGTCCCGATTCTCATCACAATTTTGCGAGCCGTGGATCCAGTTCTTGGCCGCAACCACTTGCGTAGGGTTTGCCGCTGCAGGAATTAGCCAAAGTGTCAGTAAAAGTAAACAAAGATGTTTCACAATGAATTCGCTTGATTTAAATGTATATGGCTATGATGGTTGATCTGCGCGGTGCTGACAAGCTAACTTCCAATCTGCCAGAATTCTACACAGCACCCAATCAAAATCGTACTAGCTCGGTATATCTTTAGTTAAAAATAATCGTCGTATTGAGTGGATCATTCCGCGCAAGTGCACGGCAAAGGTTAAGCACTGTATTTTTACTCTGCCCCCCCCCCCTTTTTTTTTATTACTTTTACTCTGTTTAGAGAGTGCCTGTATAAAAGGGGGCCTTAGGGGGCGGGCAAATTGGCGCATTTTAGTAGCTGGAGCCGAACTCTACCGTGCGCCTCAATTTTTGGCACTGTTGTGCTTTGATCTCTTTGAAAGTTCGCGGCGAGCCAATAAGTTGGTTCCTAGCGATTATTGCTTGAATAACATGCGCCGAAAAATTGGCTGAATTTCGAGCAAACACTCGACATAGGATTATGGGGGGTACTAACAAGCTAATGGCATTTAACCGGATAGTTGACTACAGAAAATGTATGCCACGGATTGAAGAGAACTACAGTGCGCCCTCGCTTTCCACGTAATTGTCGTGTTATTTTTCCTTTTTTGCATAGTATGACCTCGTTTGTAGAAGATATAACGACAACAATCACAAGTGCGGTAGTGATATAAAATGAACAGATTTCATTAGCTGCTTCCGGTTTCATCAAAAATGATCCCAGCCCTGACTGTCTAAACAGTAAGTTATTTAATGAATATCCCTTCAAAGAAAGTTTTAGGAGAAACTATGAATATTAAGAAAGGCACCTTCCTCATCTTTTGCTGGCTCTTCGTTCAACTAGGTGTCCTCCATCAAGCCCATGGTCAGGGTGCGTTAGATCTTGTGCCTATTTCCCAAGTCACGCACACGGCGGTTAGCGCTGGTAACTGGAGTAACGCCAGTACTTGGGACGGCTCAATACCGAGTGATGCTAGTCACGTTTACATTCCTTCAGGTATCCATGTTGTATTGGACACAATAATAACTCAGCGAATTCGTTCAATCCGGCTCGAAGGTTCTTTGACCTTCTCACGCACGACTAACACACGCTTACAAGTGGAAACGCTCGTCAGCGCAATAACAGGCCGCTTAGAAATTGGTACCACCGGTAACCCCATCCCAGATAACCTTTCAGCGGAGATTCTTTTTATCGATGAGGGAGCACTAGACCTTAACTTTGATTTTGAGCAACTGGGTAAAGGTGCCGTGCTGATGGGCCCTGTCGAGATCCACGGTGCTGAGAAAACAGCATGGCTGGTGGCGACACAGCAGTTGGCCTCAGGTGCAAGCACAATCGACTTATCGAGCGCACCTGTTAACTGGGCTATTGGTGACGACATCGTTGTCACTGGCACAGACCCAGATGATCCAATGAGTGATGAAAAGCGCACGATTGCGGCAATTAACAATACCCAAATCACCCTAGATAGGGCGCTCAACCATAACCATCTCACGCCTGATGCCGACCTCAACGTTCACGTGGCAAACTTAACCAGAAACATTATCTTTTCGTCGGAAAGCTCAGTCATTGCAAGGCGTGCCCATGTCATGTTTATGCGCAATCTCGATGTAGATATTCGCTACATGCGATTTTTTCAGATGGGTCGCACCAATAAACGTGTGCCAATAGACGATTGGTTTTTCCCTAACTTAATGGCTGAAAATGCCGTGGCTGGTAATCGCACTAACGTCCGCGGCCGCTATTCCGTTCATTTCCATCGCGGCGGCGTCAACCCTGTCACTACGAAACCCGCGCAAGTTGTTGGGAATGTAGTGGAGGACGACCCTGGCTGGGCCTTTGCCAGTCATTCTTCCAACGTCGACTTCATTGACAATGTTTCATACAACATAGTGGGCGGCGCATACCAAACAGAGGCGGGTGATGAGATAGGATCCTTTGTTGGCAATATCGCTATACGCACAGTTAATCCTGATTTTCCGCTGCTAAACCCTGCTACAGCCCCTGTTGATATTCGAGAGGATTCACAGGATTTTGCTTTTCAAGGCGATGCCTTTTGGATACACGGTGGCGGAGTACGCGTCGACGGTAACGTCGCCTCGGGTACATCGGGACACGGCTTTATCTACTGGACCGAAGGGTTACGCGAGAAAGCCTCTGAGTTTACTGATCTGCATCATTTTAAGGTTGCAAATATCCCTAATTCCAACTTGTTGCCAGGGGTAGAAAATATCGATGTTTGGTGGGTTGATATTGCCTCTTTCAAAAACAACATCGCCTACTCGGTGACTAAGGGTTTTGCGGCAAAATACATTCATGCAACATTATTTGATGATATTACTGAGTTGACCCCTGCGTATGTCGACACTCTGCATTCTACCTTAGAAGGTTTGACCATTTGGAACGTAAAAGTCGCCGGTATTGATTTAGAAAACAGTGAGCGATTCACTTTTAAAAATGTGCGGCTAGTGAACAAAGGTGCGTTAGGTACCATTGGCATAGACAATAAAATGACCGTAGCCAATCGAAGCATCTGGCAGAACGTTTCAGTCGAGGGCTTTGAGTACGGCATGATGGTGCCAATGCAAGGAGACATCACCATCGCCGGTGGCACCTGGAGTAATCTTGTCAATTTCAGAATCGTACCAGTGCACAGAGATACGTCTGATCTCACCGATAACAGAGACCTTAAAATTAAGAATGTTAATTTCATCAATCATCCTTCGTTTAATGGCAGCGATATCGTCAACTTCAAATTGGAAGGTAAGGCTTACTTTAATGGAAACCTTGGTCAGCTTGTCAATACAGAAGAAATTCATAAATTATTTATGGTGCCCGATAGAATTACAGTCAACACAAAAGAGCTGGGCAGCGTCCGCTTATATTTTGATGAACAAGCCCCCGGTTTTACGCCGATAGTCGACAAGCTTCTGTTTTCCGCCGAGGGTATCTACCGAGGTGATATTGTTAACAAAACCAATCAACAGCTGTTTGACAGCTTGGGCATGGCTTTTGCCGGTGCATTGCTGCCCAGTGACGCAATAGAGGCCGCTGGCGTGGTGGGTGGCAAAGCCAGTAGCACTGATACCGAGCTCATGAGCCTGCCCAGTTGCAATTTTATTAACGAGTCGCCCTTTAATTTTGCGCCTAATTTTTTTGATACGCTAAATTTTAATAACTGCTGGGCCTCGGCTACAGCGAAAACCTCTGGCACCACTAGTGCATTTGACCATGTGTTAGAGGGGAGTACTTCATCGAGCCCAGAACCGAGTCCAGAACCGAGCCCAGAACCGAGCCCGGAACCGAGTCCAGAACCGAGACCAGATTCGAGTGACAGTTCGGCTAGTGTTGGCGGTGGGACTTGCACCGATAAGGCGACTTTTAACGGAAACACTCAAGAGCTATGCATTCCTGCGCTGTATGTTGAGGGAAGCAATACAGCATACAGGGTCATCATGAAGTTCGTGTCAGCGACTGAGTTTCAGCTAACCAGTGCAGTAGTGGCAGAAAATTCGAACAGTGGTTCTGCAGGAAGCACCTGTGCTGATCGGGTGATTTTTGATCAAACGGCCAAATCCCTGTGCTTACCGGCCCTCTACGTAGAAGGTAGTGAGGATGTTTACAGCATCACGATGCAGTATATTTCTGGTTTCGAATTTCAATTGCTGACAGCAACCCCTGTACAGTAAAAGAAATAAGATGGAACGGATTTATTTATACCTATGATTTGGGCGACCTCCATCATGCATCTCAACACTTAGAGCGGTTGTGCGCTCGATATCGTTAACAAATGGTGGGGGGAACTAGTAAGTTGGTTTCTAGTGACGTCAGCCTGAGTGATGTGCGTCGAAGAATCATCTGAATTGAAGACAAAATTTCTATATCTGACTCGCCTCGATGACAACCCTAAATAAGCAGGGCCGTTTTGGAGGCAGTAGGTGCTGAATTGGTATTGGCAAGCTGACTACCCAAATCGAGGAAAACTCCGATTAGATACTTCTATATCGTTGCTGCCTTTTTCCAAGACGTAACATTGCGCAACCGGAAATGCCGATAGTGCTCAGCTGATACCAAGTGCCGACCGAGGATGCAGGAATTGTACACAGCCACATAGCTTCGTGGCTCACGCCAATGCGACGTAGTGACATCCAATCTTCGATATCTCGATAGCTGAGGTTGAATCGGTGGTAGAGCAAAACGACGTTTTGGATAATTTAAGGAGGAGATCGATGCCGTTTGTATGTTGATTTTGCTGGCGCCATGGCACGATCACCCTCCGAACTAAATTGACGTGACGGCATCCTTTTGAGTGGTCTAATAGATTTTCGGAATCACTCGTGACGTTCTTTTTTGGTAGGCCACATAAGCCTCACCAAATTTTTCAGCTAAACCTTTTTCTTCAAAGTGGATGCCAAGCAGGGTGTAGGCAGTCATGCCGACAGAGAAAACCAGATGTCCTATGCTCATGCTGGGAACCGCCCAGAAAGCCATTAGCAATCCAAGCATCATGGGATGACGAATCCAGCGGTAGAGCATGCGTTCAGTAAATCCAACTGAGCTGTACGTCTTTTTGATAAAGTGTAGCCAGGTCTGACGTAAGCCAAACAGATCGAAATGGTCGGTGAGGAAAGTCGAAATTAGCACGAGTGTCCAGCCTAGACCGAACACGCCCCATAGAACATAGGTCAGTATAAGGTTGTCCACCTGCCATACGACGCCCTCGATTGGCTGCCAGGCGTACATTAAAAAAGCCAGTACGACAGACGAGGCCAGAACATAGGTGCTGCGTTCTGTGTGATGCGGAATGACGCTAGCAATCGCCTGTTTAAACCAGTCTCTGGCCATGACGGTGTGTTGGATGCCCCAAAGTAGTAGCAGCGCAAGGTTTATAAGTAGTGCTATGGCGATATTTTCGCTGGCGGCGGACGACAGGGTTTTTGGGACCAAAACTTCGGCATTAAAAGCAATCAGGTAGAGAAAAACGCCAAAAAATACAAAATAGCTTGTCGCTCCGTACAACATCACTAGTGCTCGCATAAAGGAATTCCCCATATTTATTTTTATTATTCATGCCATTTGCAGCATGCGGGATTTTCTACTATATCTAGGGTTATACTCTCAATATCGCTGATAGAAAATGTTTTTTTTCGATATTTATGTACCGACAGGTTAAAAGCAAAACAAGGGAGAGGGTACAGACAAGATAATTGGACACCTCCCACTTTCTAAGAAGTGAACTAATCTGTTTGTTTTCACACAAAACATAAAGGATTCCAAAGAATGAAGAATACAATAGCTGGTGTTGATCTGGCAAAAAATGTTATTGAGGTCTTTATTTGTATTAAAAACAAGATGCATTCCAATACTTGGATTGCCCGTCACGGGTTTTTGACTTGATTGTTTAAATCAAAGTCAATGATCATTATGTTTGCAGAGAGCGGCACATCAAGCTACAAGAAAAAAAGTGCCATTGAAGCCGGTCATGATGCTCGCCTCGTTTCAGCTGAACTGGTGGAGGCTGTCAGGAAAAATCAAAAGGTGGATAAGAGCGATGCTTTAGCGATCGCTTGCCATTAAAAAAGGCAGCGTCCAGTCACCAGATTAAAGCGCTGGTGTTGAAGTTTAATATTCACGTAGCGCTTAAAAAAGGCGGTTTGAAAGGAGTCATCGAATCACTTCTGTGAAGGCGGGGAAAGTGGTTTTCTAGTGAATTTAGGCGCGCCCTGAATGCAGTCTGGGGGCTTCATATGGAAAGACTCGAGTTAATTCGTCCCTTTGACCGCTGCTTTGAAACCACGATTGGAGAGCATGATGGCAGCAAACGTCTGCTTAGACTTGAAGGTGCCGGCACATTGAATGCCACCAATTTGTAGTTTGCACTTGGCTTTGCTTGTCTGGGGGTACTTAACAAAGGAAAAGATCACCTAAGCCAGTGGATTAAAAGCCGGCTCACAATAATGCATTACTCAAAAGTACTGATTGCATTGGCGAACAAACTTGCTCGTATGGCATGGGCAATTCTGTTGAAAAATGAAAACTATGTTGCTGGGTAAATTGTAGTTAAAGAAGAAATACAGCATTGGCAGTTAGCAATAAGAGGTTCTCGCCAACGGTAAAGCAGTATTGATTCAAACGGAATTGGCGCGATCTAAGCCTGCAGGGACGCAAGCGTTAGAGACTAAATTAGTGTAAAGGTAGTGGCGTCACCTTGAGGCTCATCGGGGCTCAGTGCAGCAAAATTCAATCGCACTTGAAGCCGAATATATGTCAGAGACCATCCATTGCTTCTGAAACCGAATGGCAGATTATATACAGCTGGCAATGCCGCCACGAACACCGAGAACTTGGCGTCAATGTCAGTCAATGAACTTGCCAAAGATTGCTATTGCCACAAATCGAAATAGCACATTGACAACAGTGGAGTGTCCATATGTGTTCCCAAGAACTTCAGTTTAGTGCTTATTGACCACCCGAAAACCAAAGTGATCATTTCCCCTGTTTTCATCATCAAAATAGCGGCCGGAAGTTTCTAATGTGGCTTCATGATAATTCCAAGACCCTCCTCTCCATGAGCGCGAAGTCGATTCAGTTTCTGCTATGAGAGGATTATCAACTGCTGAATCAGTGTAAGGCGCATAGTTATCTGCCATCCACTCCCAGACATTCCCGCCTAAATTGTATAAGCCATAAGGATTAGCCGAACCGCTTTTTACGTCAAGAACATGGTGAGTAGCAGGATTAAGGTTCGCACTATTCCAATTAGCATCATTTGTACTTATACCATCAAAAACCGAATATTTAAAATTATTGCCTCCTTTAGCAGCGTATTCCCACTGTGCTTCTGAAGGGAGTTTTAGTTGATAAAAATCGGCAAAAGCTTTGGCTCCCCACCATCGAATAAAAGTTACGGGATAATTGGAAACGGTTTCTTTATTGGGTAAATTAGCAGCTAATTGTGGATTGCTTTCAGTCCATCCCGTAAGTTCAGGCCACTGGTCAAAATCATTTAGCAGTACGCTCGTGTCATTTTGACGTGTTGTAGATGAATAATTATAATAATCAGACAGCGTCATCCAATTAAAGTCAGACGCATCGTGCGGATCCTTTAAATAGAAAACGTTGCTGATTGAGTTATAGGCAATGTAAGCTATATTTATTGGGTTTTCAGGCTCTATCGTGCCACTAAACGGATCATTATCATTGTCAGCATTGTCATGATCTTTCATAACTCGAGTACCTGATAAGCTATACAATACTTTATTTGCATAGCTGGAAGCACTTGTTCCAATGATTAAGTTTTGCCCTGCGTCAGGACCAGATGTTCCAGTTTTGACTTCTATCAACCCGTTTGTTAATGCGGAATTTAAAAACTCAAGGTATTGGGAATTACTTATCTCCGTATCACTCATCTTAAAAGTACTTAAAGTGACACTATGCTCTGTGGCTTGACCTGATTGAGGACCTTTTAGATTATTATCCCCCATGCTATAAGTGCCAGCAGGAATATCAACAAAATTGATACTCGAGTAATGAACCGGCAGAGTGTTTATTCCAGATGATATTAACAAAGAGTAGAGTGTCTCAACACTTAGTAGGCCATTAAAGACATCACCAAACGCATAAATATAATTATCTGTTGTATTAATCGCTAAATAATTATCTGTTGCTGAATAGTACCTATAATACCAATCCCCTGATGTTGAGCTCGTCTGATTATTAGGTGAAAAAAATGAGGGGTATGTGGTTTCAGCCCAACTAAAAAAGGAATCTGAATCACCTGTGGTATCAGAATAAACAACGGGGGTAATAAGAATTAAAACACTCATTATAATTGTACGCACGATTTCTCCAGATATACAAATCTATAACACATACAGTACTCACTAAGATTAACATTTGCCACCGATTCAATGGATTTTTAAAATCAGGGAATCGGGTAAATTATTTGACAGCCTCAATGGTTGATTGAAGGGGAAATCGCGTCACGTCAATAGCATGACACGTCAACATGTCGGGCAATTAGATGGCCAGGCCAGTACCCCCTTATTTTTTAGCGAGCTTAATGGTAAAAATGGCGTCAAACCCTCTGCGATTTAGCGTTAAATTGAAATTCCAGTTTCACGCTCTTTTAGGGTGCAGACAAGATAATTGGCTTTGCCCCAATTCTTGAGAAGTGAACCAATATGTTTGTTCTCACACAAAACATAAACGAGTCTAGGGGATGAAGAATACAATAGCTGGTTTTGATCTGGCAAAAAATGTCAGCCATGTCTGTATTTTTTATAACAGCAGGGTGCATTCCAATACAGAGATGGCCCATCGCGAATTTCTGACTTGGTTGCTTATATCAAAGGCCAAAGCCCCCTATATTTGAAGCCTGCAGCGCCTCAAACTACTTGCAAAAAACAAGTATTTAAGCCGGTTAGGATGGTCGTCTAATTTCAGCTAAGTTAGTAGCGTCGATCAGGCTAAATCAAAAGACGGATAACAACGATGCTCTAGCTATTGCGTGTGATCAAACAAAAGACCGCGTCCAGTGACCCAATTAAAGCGCCATTTTTGAAATTTAATAGTCGCGCACCGCTTAAACAAGTCGGTTTGAAATCAGCAGCCAACTCCTTGCGGTTGACGCCAAAGCTTATTCCTGCGTCTGGCTACTACAATACGTTTGGGCTAGTCGACTCCCCCAGTAGATTGCCTAGTCTGAATATTCCAGACGCAGGATTGCCGCTACAGATCAGTAGATATCGCTATACGGATATGGGCCTTCGGGACATTTCTGTAGAGAACTCGCACTACCGTTTTCTAGGCGGACTGCGCCGCCAAGCTCTCGGTTGGTCTTGGGAATCGGCGCTCTTGTATAACGAATCCAATGTAAGAGATGCACAGGGTCATGCTTCTAGTTCTAGAATTCAGGCAGCACTGGGTCTTACAACGCCTGAGGCTTACAACCCTTTTACGGGGGGAGATTCAACCAAGCTATCGCTCCCTATTGTTGGTATGCCTACCCGTCAGTCAACGATCGACAACTTGATGATTACTGCGGTTCGTGAAAATGATGCCTCACTGTCATTATGGGATTTTAAAGTTTCGCGAGCTGACCTGTTTGCTCTCCCAGCTGGTGATGTGGGTATTGCCGGTGGTGCCGAACATCGTCGTTATGACTATGAGGATAACCGCGATTCCCGTCAGGATAAGTCCAGTCCATAAATGGACCTAGTTGCCGGCTCTGTCTACGGCAGCCACTTGCTGGGTCACAGTCCTTCGCCAGATGTAAAAGGTGATAGAAATGTAGTGTCCGGGTATCTGGAGCTCGCTGTTCCGTTAGTTTCTTCGGATATGGGTATTCCCCTTGTGGAGTCTCTAGACCTGCAATTGGCGTTGCGCTATGAAGACTATAGCGACGTTGGTTCGGTCACCAACCCTAAAGCTGCGATGGCTTGAGCTGCGATGGAGGGTCTGCGTCTTAGGGGTTTCTGGTCAGAAGGTTTCAAAGCGCCTAACCTTGAGGTGGTAAATATTCCGGTATTGGAACGTCTTAACGGTTGTTTCGATAACTACAATTGTGAGGCAGACTTGCGTTCTGGTCGCATTAGCAGCTTCTCTGCCTGTACACAAAACTACGGTGTGCTTGGCGAGCAATCGGCTATGGATCTGGACTATCTTGCCAGGCTGAGCGGCGGATCCAATGTTAACGTGGTACGACAAGACTCATCACCGCAAGAGATTTTGGATTTCGAATGCGCCGGTCTCGACCCAGTAGGTGAAGTAATCTTTGTTAACTCCTTGTTTGATAACTTGTTTGTGCAAGAAGTCGCTGGCGTGGATTTTGGGATTAGCTGGGCGAATGAATTTGCTGATTTCGATAACCTACGTATTAACCTGAGAGTGACCAAATTGCTGGATTTTTTCAGGAGCCGTCACCGCAGCAGCAGATTCTAATCGATGCAGCACTGCTGGCGTGTTGGATGAGTCAATCATAATCGGTGGCGCGTCCAGTCTTATCGAACACAATGGAAACCCGCAGTGGAGGGGCAACCTGCCTGCAGCTGGTCTCTTGGTCCTTGGCAGGCGGGTTTCATGGCACCCTATACCGGACGTGGAGCAGCCTGCTGTCACCGATCCCGGCGGAGGCGCATTCATCATTGATTCGCATCAAACCCCCAATCTTTACGGTCAGTATTCCACTGATGCCTGGTTAGACACTAATGCTAGCTTGGGTTTTGGTGCTAGAAACTTAACCGATGAAATCCCTTTATTTGCCTGCGGTGGTTATTTGGGCAGTCTTCACCAGCCTCAGGGACGCTATGTCTATGCCAGCATCAATCCGTCGTTCTGAATATTGAGTTGCTAGACTATTGCGGCAGTCCAGCCTTTGATTGCTGAGCTTATGTAAGGCAGCAATCGGGGCTGGATTGTCATTAATAATGTAGTAGTCTGAGGAAGTATTAAAAACAAAGACTTCTCCGAATACTCACTGGAACTGATTATGATTGATCTTCTTTTCGCCCAGCCAAACGCAAGCGGTCTGCGCTTCATGCGCGCGATGCTTGGGCGTGGCTGTTGCCTAGTGTTATCGATGTCCATTTTTCTTGGCGTCATGGCCCAAGCACAGGCTCAGGTTTCCTCGCGAAGCCTGGTGACTGTGGACATGGTCGAAGGCACTAATATGGCTGTGGCCGTGTCGCCTGATGGAGAATCTCTGGTGATTGCTCTGCAGGGCGTGCTCTGGTTATTGCCCGCAACTGGCGGTAAAGCAGTCGCTTTGACCCCGCCGGAACTGGATGCACATGAACCGGTGTGGTCGCCTCAGGGTGACCTAATCGCCTTTTATGCTTTTGCTGAAAATGGATTTTCTATGTGGTCGGTAAGCTCCGATGGCAGTGAATTGACCGCCTGGACCGACGACGACGGTGACTCGCGCTACCCTTCATTTTTACCCGATGGCTCAGCATTGTTGTTCTCTAACGATAGAGATGAGGGCTATTCCATCTGGAGTATAGACAGAGAAACCAAGTCTCAGTCGCTTTTGATTGGTTCAGATGAAACCGGTTACGAACGTCCTAT
>Ga0208414_1000539_pt1 | contig 35745 bp, 31 predicted proteins | sample AntAceMetag02UKE_FD_184770 | JGI IMG/M metagenome (GOLD analysis project Ga0208414, IMG submission 184770) | Saline lake microbial communities from Ace Lake, Antarctica - Antarctic Ace Lake Metagenome 02UKE (SPAdes) (version 2) | ecosystem: Environmental > Aquatic > Non-marine Saline and... | reverse complement strand
TCACCCAGCGGTGCGACAGGCCGGTCATGGCGTCCGAGGACTCGTTCGACTCCCACGCCTGGTGAACGAACGTCCAGCCGTAGTACATGACCACCGTGATGTAGGGGATCATCAGCAGGCAGATCCCAAGCAGCTCGACCCAGGCCTGCCCCCGGTCGCTGAGTTTCTCGCGCAACAGGTCGACCCGGACGTGGGCGTTGACCGTGTAGGCGTAGCCGAGCGCCAGCAGGAACAGCACCGCGTGCAGGTGCCACTCCATCTCCTGCAGCTTGGTCGGCGACATGAAGCCGTACAGCGGCGTGGTCATGATCCACTGCTGGACGAACTGGAACTTCCGCGCCAGCACGTCGAACATGATAATGCCGATCAGCGGCAGGATCAGCCAGGCCCCGAGTTTTCCGAAGACCTGCGGTATTCTCTCCAGCCGGTCGGCCACGTTGAGAAGATCGCGCATTCGAACGTCTCCTATCCTTTCGTCAGGGCGTCAGCCCGGCAGTTCGACCATTCGGCAGAGGGCGTCGGCAAACAGGCCGCTGCTGGCGATCACCGAGCCGATCAGCAGGAAGCCGAGCGTGTTGGTGGCGGCCGCCTCGCGGAGCCGGGGGCCGAGCGGCGTCGGCGGGCTGTCGGCGCCGCCGCGTCGGAACAGCAGCCGGGCCGGCACGGCGCCGGCGCCGGCGACGGCCGTCGCGAGCAGGAGTTCGAGGCCAAGATTCACCGCCGTCACTCCGCGACCGCGCCGAGGCGCGCCGGAACGATGGGCAGGGCTGCATCGGGCGCGGCGAGCGGCCCGACAAGCCGCCATGTCACGATCGGCAGGGCCAGGGCCGCGCCGGCTGCGACCGCCGCCGCCAGCAGGGCCCATGGGGCATCGAGGCCGAGGGCGGCCTTGCCGAGGCAGAACGCACCGCCGGAGAACAGGTAGACCAGGGTCACCGAGGCGATGCAGTAACCGAAGAACCGCTTCGAGCCGTCCTCGTCACGACGGAAGTGATGGGCGGCCATGGCGAGACTGATGGAGCCGAGCAGGATCAGCACGATCCCGATGAGGGCGTACGCGAGGGAAGTCGACATGGGGTTCCTTTTCTCCCGGCAAGCGGGAGCCGAACGCGTGTCCCCGGGGCGGTTGCGGGCGGTGGGCCGGCAACCATCCGCGGATTCCCGACCCGGGCGGGGCGGAAGTCTCCGGCGCGGAGAGGGAATCTGAGGAATGGGTCTGGTGCCGCTCGGGCGCGGCGGACCGTCAGCCGATCGGCGGAGGCGCCCTGGCGGCGCCGACCGACCGCATCGGCTCGGCTCTCGCCTCGGAGGAGGTCGGCGGGTGGCGTGGGGCTGCCGCGACCGCGGTCAGCGAGGGCAGGCGCGGCAGCGTGACCGGACTCTGGTCGGGGCCGCCCTTGGCGGAGCCGATCGGGACCGTCAGCCGGGAGTCGGCCAGGGCGGGCGCCGCGGGCAGTTGCGCGTACACGGCCGGGTCGGGGCGTGGCTCGGCCGGGGCGACCCAGTCGGAGGCGGCATGTTCCGGGCGAAGGTCCGGAAATGCCGACTGATGGGACGGCGCGACCGACCACTCCAGGCCGGACAGCGCCGCCAGCAGCCAGAACAGCGAGCCGAGCAGCGTGGCGAGCCGCGCTCTCCGGGATCCGACGGGTGTTAGGCCGCCAGTCATGGCGATCTGAGGTCTCCGGACCGGAACCCGCCGTCCACGACACTCGCAACCGGTGCCGCAACGATCGTCGGGATCAGGCGCCGGCATCATAAGCAGGCGGCGGGGGATTTGCCCAGGGCGATTGCGAGGTGGGCGATCGAGAAGCGCCTCAGGAAACTGCGCGATTGATCGGACGACGCGATTCGTCATAGGAATCCTCATGCCGCCACAAGCGACCGCCCTCGATGTGTCCTGGCTGATCGTTGCGGCCGGCCTGGTGTTCGTGATGCAGGTCGGTTTCTGCGCGCTCGAGGCGGGGTTTGTGCGGGCGCGCAACACCATCAACGTCGCCGCCAAGAACCTGGTCGACTTCTGCGTGGCGGGGGCGGTGTTCTGGCTGTTCGGCTACGCGCTGATGTTCGGCGCGGCGCCGGCGCTCGACGCTCCGGCGACCACCGGCTGGACGGCGGCGTTCTTCGTGTTCCAGCTGATGTTCTGCGGCACCGCCACCACCATCGTGTCGGGGGCGGTAGCCGAGCGGATCCGCTACCTCGGCTACATCGTGGTCGCGGCGCTGGTCGCCGGGGTGATCTACCCGCTGGCCGGCGGCTGGGCCTGGGCCGGTCTCGACGGCGGCGATCCCGGCTGGCTGGAGGCCCGGGGGTTCATCGATTTCGCCGGCTCGACGGTGGTCCACTCGGTCGGCGGGTGGGTGGCGCTGGCGGCGGTCCTGGTGGTGGGCCCGCGGATCGGCCGGTTCCAGGAGGACGGGACCGCGCCGCAGCCGCACAGCCTGCCGCTGGCGGCGATCGGCGCGATGTTGATCTGGTTCGGCTGGATCGGCTTCAACGGCGGCTCGACCCTGGGGTTCGACGCCCGGGTGGCGCCGATCGTGGCGAACACCATGCTGGCCGGCTGCTTCGGCGGGCTGGCCAGCCAGGCGATGGCGGCGGCCCTGACCCGCCGGGCCCGGGTCGACGCGCTCCTGAACGGCATTCTCGGCGGGCTGGTCGCGGTCACCGCCAGCTGCAACGCCGTGACCGCCGGCGAGGCGGCGTTCATCGGGGCGGTCGGCGGCGCCCTGGTGCCGCTCGGGGTCCGTCTGCTGGAGCGGATGCGGATCGACGACGCGGTCGGGGCCATCCCGGTGCACCTGTTCGCCGGGATCTGGGGAACCCTGGCGGTCGCGGTGTTCGGCGACCCGGCGAGCTTCGCCGGAACCCGGGTCGAACAACTGGCGATCCAGGCGCTCGGCGCGGCGGCGATTGGCGCGTTCGCGTTCGCCGCCGCCTACCTGGTCCTGCGGGCGGTCAACCTGGTGGTGCCGCTGCGGATTTCGGCGGACGGCGAGCGCATCGGCCTGAACGCCGCCGAGCACGATGCCTCCTCGGCCATGCAGGACCTGGTGTTCGCCATGGAGGATCATTTCCAGTCGGGCCGCATGGACTCCCCGATCCCGGTCGAGCCCGGCTCGGAGGTCGAGCCGGTCGCCCGCCAGTACAACCGGGTGGTGGCGCGTGTCCGCACCGACACGCGGCGGATGGAGCAGACGGTCGAGGCGCTGGCCGCCGCCAAGTCCGAGGCCGAGGACGCCAACCGGTCGAAGAGCGCCTTCCTCGCCAACATGAGCCACGAGCTGCGCACCCCGCTGAACGCCGTGATCGGCTTCTCCGACCTGCTCGGCAACGAACCCTTCGGCAAGCTCGGCGACCCGCGCTACAAGACCTACGCCGAGGACATCCGGATGGCGGGCGAGCACCTGCTGGCCCTGGTCAACGACCTGCTCGACCACTCGCGGATCGAGGCCGGCAAGCTCGACCTCCACGAGGTCGACGTCGACATCGCCGCGGTGGTGCGCCGGGTCGGCCGGATGATGGACGATCTGGCGAAGAGCCGCGGCCTGACGCTCGAACTCCACCTCGACGAGGAGCTTCCCCGCTTGCGCGCCGACGAGCGCCTGATCCGTCAGATCCTCCTGAACCTGGTCTCGAACGCGGTGAAGTTCACCGAGCCGGGCGGCCGGATCGAGGTGGTCGGCCGGCTGGAGCCGGACGGTCGCATCGCCCTGGTCGTCGCCGACACCGGCATCGGCATGGAGCGCAAGGACATCGCCCGGGCGATGGAGCCGTTCGTCCAGCTCAACGACCGCTACGACAAGTCGCACGGCGGCACCGGCCTCGGGCTGCCGCTGGTCAAGTCGATGGTGCGCCTGCACGGCGGGACCATGACGATCGATTCCATCAAGGACCACGGGACCACGGTGAGCATCCGGTTTCCCGACAGCCGCACGCTTAGCGCCGCCACCGAGGCGGCGGACTGATCTCCGGCCGGCGTCGCCGCCGAGTTCAGGCGGCCAGGTGCCGGTTGCTTCGTGGCTCCCGGCTCTCCGTCCCGCCGCGGGCGGGCCGGTCCGGGATGACGACGTGTGGGGGGAAACGGGGCGCCAGGATAGGGCGCTGGACGGCCGACGAGGGCAGCGTGATCGGCCCCCTCTCTGGTCGATGTCATCAAGTCCGTGATCGGACCCTCGCGCTTCGCCGCCCTTCTCTTTTTGTCGTCACCCCGGAAGCCGTGGCGAAGCCACGGCTTCCGGCGGCCACGGCGCGACAGTGGCTGGCAGAATTGCCACCGTCGAAGCGGCGGGTGGATCCCGGCTGGCGCTGCGCTTGGCCGGGATGACGACAGTGTGAGAGGGCGCCCACGCAAGGCCGCTCAACCCGGCGGGAACAGCTCGCGGATCATCCTGGTGAACCGCACAGGCTTGGCGCAGCGCTTGACCCAAGAAAATCGCGGCGGGATCACCGCGCTGTCGTAGCCGGTGGCGAACACGAAGGGCACGCCGCGCGCCGCGAGGGCGTCGGCCACCGGGTACACCATGGCGCCCCGGAGGTTGACGTCCAGCACCGCGGCGTCGAGCCGATCGGTCGTGGCAACCAGGCGCAGCGCGTCGTCGACGGTCGCCGCCGGCCCGACCACGCTGGCGCCGATCGCCTCGAATTCCTGACGCATGTCCTCGACCACGAAGAAGTCGTCCTCGACCAGCAGCACACGGCGGCCGGCCAGAAGGGTCGACGACGCGGTCATCGTTGGCGTTCCGGCAGGCCGCTGCGGGCCAGCGGCAGGGCGATCGAGCAACGCACGCCGTTCGGGCACAGCTCGAACAGCGTGGTCGCGCCCAGCGAGTAGGGCAGCGCCCGCTCGATCAGCTCCCGGCCGTAGCCGGTTTCGACGGGGAGCCGACCCTCGCTGCCGATTGCCGCGCCCTCCTCGATCCACTCCAGGGACAGCCGTCGCCCCGCGCCTTCCGTCTCGGTCACCTCCCAGACGACGCTGAGGCGCCCGGTGTCGGTGGCGAGCGCGCCGTGTTTGAGGGCGTTGGTCGCGAGCTCGTGCAGCGCCAGCGCCAGTGTCTGCACGCTGGAGCGACGCAACGGGACCTCCGGACCGGCCAGCACCACCCGCTCGCAGGTCGAGTCGGCGCCCAGCGCGTCCAACTCGAGGCGAAGCAAGGCGCCGATGGTGATCGGCTCGCTCTCGGCGCGCGACAGCAACCCCTGGACCCGCGACAGCGCGCGCAGACGATCCCCGAATCGCGGGCCGAAATCGTCCAGCGAGCGGGAACTCTTGAGGGTCTGCTGGGCGATCGACTGCACCACGCCCAGCAGGTTGCGGGTGCGGTGCTGCAGTTCCGCGACCAGGATGCCCTGCTCGTCCTGGAGCGTCCGCAGCTCGTCGATATCCGTGGACGTGCCGAGCCACTCGATGATGCGGCCCTCCTCGTCGAGCATCGGCATCGCCCGGGTCTGGAACCACCGGTAGCCGCCGTCGCTGGCACGGATGCGGCTCTCCATCGACAGCCGTTCGGAACTTCCGGCGCGCACCCAGGCCACCCTCGCGTCCTCCAGATCGTCCGGGTGGAGCGCGGCGATCCAGCCGTGGCCACGGCTGGCCTCCAGCGACAGCCCGGTGTACTTGCTCCACTGCGGATTCGACCAGGTCCACATCCCCTCTCCGGTCGCCCGCCAGACGAACTGGGGGATGCCCTCGACCAGGGTGGCGAGGCGGCGCCGGCTGCGCTCGAGCGCGATGCCAGCCCTCCGGCGCTCGGTGATGTCCTCGAACAGCACCGCGACTTCGCGACGCTCGGCCGGCCCGACCCGGAACGCGAAGACGCTGAACCATCGATCGAGCGCGTCGGAACGGCTCTCGAACCGCTCCGCCGTGCCGGTCAGCGCGACCCGCCCGTAGATCTCGAACCAGTGCTCCTCGTGGTCGGGGCGCATCTCGCGCATTCGGCGGCCGACCGCGTCGATCAGGCCAGAGTGCATCTCGAACGCCCGGTTCACCTCGAGGAAGACGTAGTCCACCGGCCTCTGGCGGGCGTCGAAGATCATCCGGATCGTGCAGAACCCGGCGTCCACGGCGTTGAAGAACCCCTGGTATTGCGCCTCGCGCGCCGACTGGGCCTCCAGCTCCCGCCGCCGCGACGTGGTCTCGTAGACCGTCATGAAGATGCCGCCGACCGCGCCGTCGGCGGTTCGCGCCGGGCTGTAGCAGGCGGTGAACCAGGCCTCCTCGGCAACACCGTTGCGCGTTACCGGGACCTGGTGGTCGGCGACCGTCACCGTCTCGCCATCCCACACCCGGCGCAGGATCGGTTGGGTCAGGCCCCAGATCTCCGACCAGATCTCGCGGGCCGGCCGACCAAGCGCGCCCTCGTGCTTGCCGCCCATCAGGGCGCGGCACTCGTCATTGTAGATCTGGATGTGGTCGCGGCCCCAGAGCAGCATCATCGGGAACTCATGCCCCAGCAGCAGCTGCACGATGCTCCTGAGGTCGGCCGGCCAGCGGTCGATCGCGCCGAGCGGGGTGGCGGACCAGTCGTGGCGACGGATCAGGTCGGCCATGCGGCCATCGCCTATCGGCCAGGGCGACCCGACGGTCCCGGCTCGGTGCTTCCCACTCCTCTCGCTCGCCATGGAAGACCCCTGATCCGCGTAGTCGGCGTGCCGATCGCGATGACCCTCGCAGCCTTGTGCAGAACACCTCTTGAACGACATGCCGTGGTACGGCCCCGATCGGCGTGAAGCACCGACCAACCATGACGAACGTCCGAGCGGGCCTATGGTTGCGCGATCTGGTTCCGATTTCGGAAGCGGGCGCGGGCACATGGCCAGGACCAGGACCAGGACCAGGGCGGGATCGGGGGCGGGTGCGCAAGCCGCGCGGGCAGGGCCATGAGCGGCGGTGTTTGCGCTGAACCCGCCCCGCGTGGTGGCCCCGGCGGGAGTCGAACCCGCACGCCCGAAGGCTCGCGATTTTAAGTCGCGTGCGTCTACCAGTTCCGCCACGGGGCCGACGGGTGTTTCCTGATACACCGGCGAGGCCGCGAGGCGAAGGGGCGGCGCGCCCTCAGCGCGACCGCCACAGCACCGGCCACGGGCAGGCGGGGTTCGCCTCGCACGCCAGGCTGGTACCCCACAGGACCGCCAGCAGACCGGCGACCACCAGCAGGAGCAGCCCCAGCCGGCCAGCCCACAGCCGCGCCGCCGATTGCCGCGTTGGCGACCGCCGTGGCCTCATCGGGGCATCGGGTCCAGCAGCGACGGGTCGTGCGCCACCTGCCCGAACAACGCCGGGGCGCCGCCGGTGTGCAGGAAGCAGGCCGGCTCGTGCGGGGCGATCGTGCCGTCGGCGATCATCCGGCGGAAGCCGGCGAAGGTCTTGGCGGTGTAGGTGTGCTCGAGGAAGAAGCCCTCCAGGCGGGCGGCGTCGCCGACGGCGGCGCGCGAGGCCGGGGTCGGCCGGCCGTAGCCGGGGCCGAGCTGGTCCATGTGGATGCGCAGCCGCCGGCGCCATCCGGTCGCCGGCGATCCGGCGTGGCGGGCGGCGTCCTCGACGATCCGGGCGATCCGCGCCTCGAGCTCCTCGGCCGGGTACTCGACGCTGACTAGGTGGACCGTCAGGTCGAGGCCGAGCAGCGCAGAGCCGTACAGAAACCCGGCCTCGGTGGTTCCCATGGAGCCGGGCAGCACCACGTGCTTCAGCGTCAGGTCGACGGCGCGGGCCTGGCGGGCCAGTTCCTCGACGGCGCGGGCGTAGCCGAGGGCGCCGACCGCGGCGTCGCCGATCAGGTAGGGGCGCCGGCCGGCGCCGGCCAGGTCCTCGGTGGCGGCGCGGGCCCGCCGGCCGCGCTCGGCCTCGTCGACCGGGCCGAGAAACCGGATCTCGGCGCCCAGCAGGCGGTTCAGCATGAGGTTGCCGACCTCACAGGCCGGCGGATCGCCGCCGTGCAGGATCAGGCAGCCGAGGCCGAGCCTCGCGGCGGCGGCCGCCGTTAGCCGGCACTGGTTGGATTCCGGCGCGCCGGCCACCACCAGCGTGTCGCAGCCGGTCCGTCCGGCGGCGCCGATCCAATACTCGAGGCTGCGCAGCTTGTTGCCGCCGAGGCCGAGGGCGCCGACGTCGTCGCGCTTGACCCAGAGCGAGCGATGACCGGTGGCCGCCTCCAGCCGGGCCATGCGCTGGAACGGCGTCGGGCCGTCCAGGAGGTCGACGCGGGGCAGGTGCTCCAGCATGGCGTCGACCCTCCCGGAAAGCTCCGGCCGACGCTACTCGGCGGCCTTCACCCCGGCGTTGCCGTACACCGGCATGCGCCACTCGCCGTGGGCGCCGGTGCCGCCGCTGCAGACGTCGAAGTAGGTGTCCTGCAGGCGCTGGGTGATGGCGCCCATCTTGCCGGTGCCGACCGGCAGCCGGTCGATCATGGTGACCGGGGTCACCTCCCAGGCGGTGCCGCAGAAGAACGCCTCGTCGGCCGCCACGATCTCGGAGCGGTCGACGTCGCGTTCCACCGCCGGCGTGCCCATCTCGCGGAGCAAGTCGAGGACGGTGGTGCGGGTGATGCTCTCCAGGATGTCGTTGGAGGTGCTGGGGGTGATCGGCACGCCGTTGCGCACGATGAAGAAGCACATGCCCGGGCCTTCCGAGACCTTGCCGCGGCTGTTCAGGAAGATCGCGGTGTCGTAGCCGTCGGCCTGGGCCTGCATGCTGGCGAGGCGGCCGTTGTTGTAGTTGGCGTTGCACTTGACGCGCATCGGCATGGCGTTGTCGGGCACCCGCATCCAGGAGCTGACCTGGGCCGCGACTCCCGAGGTGATCTTGGCGATGCGCGGGCGCTCCAGCGCGGTGATCGCCAGCCCGACCGGGCCGGTCACGCCGGGGGCGGCGCCGCCCTTCAGGTAGGCGGTCGTCATGATGTGGACGTTCTCGCCGCGGAAGCCGTTGGCGCGGATCAGTTCCTGGGTCTTCTCGGTGACGTACTCGGGCGAGTAGATCTCGTCGAACCGCATGAAGCGCTGCGAGAACGTGAAGCGCTCCATGTGCTCGGCCATCCGGAACAGGTACATCTCCTGTTCCTTGTCGTTCCAGTAGCCGCGCAGGCCCTCGAACACCGAGGCTCCGTACTTGAAGGCGCCGGAGGAGACGTGAACGGTGCCCTGATCCCAGGGAACGATCTTGTCATCGAGAAACACGTAGCGGGGATCGGCCATGGCGAGGGTCCTTTCGGTGACACGGGTTGCCAGAGCGTAGAGCGGCGGCGAAACCTCGGGCAAGGGGCGTCGCGCCGCGATGTGTTCGTCGCGCCGCGGTCAGGCGGCGATCGGCGCCAGTGGCAGGTCGACCGTCACGGTGGTGCCGACGCCCGGGGCGCTCTCGACGTTGAAACGCCCACCCAGGAGATGGACGAACTCGCGGGTCAGGGGAAGACCGAGGCCGGTGCCGCCGCGCTGGCTGCCCGGGATTCCCTGGACCCTGCCGAACGGTGTGAGCGCCACCGCAAGGTCGTCGGCTGACATGCCGATCCCGGTATCGGCCATGACGATCCGGACCGCCGGCGCGTCCGAAGCGACCTCGAGCCGCACGGTCACCGAACCGCCGGTTCCGGTGTACTTGATGGCGTTCGAGACGACGTTGAGGACGATCTGGCGAAGCTTGCCGTCGTCGGTCGCGATCAGCGGCACGCCGGACGGCAGGTCGCGCCGGATCGCCACGCCGTGGCGGTCGGATTCGGTGACCAGCATATCCAGCGCCGAGGCGATCGTCGCGGCGGGGTCGACCACGCTGACATTGACGTCGACCTTGCCGGCCTCGATTTTTGACAGGTCGAGCACGTCGTCGATGACCCGCAGCAGGTGGCGGCCCGCGCGGTTGATGTCGCCGGCATACTCGACGTACCGGCGCTGCTCGATCGGTCCGAACATCTCCGCCTGCAGGATGTCCGAGAAGCCGATCACCGCGTTCAGCGGGGTCCGCAGCTCATGGCTCATGTTGGCGAGGAACATCGACTTGGCCCGACTCGCCTCGTCGACCCTCGACAGTTCGGCGCTGGCCCGCAGCCGGCGATCGTGTTCCAGAAGCACCCGGGCCTCCGCACGCCGGAGAACCCAGAGCTGGGTCCCGAACGCCGACAGCAGCACCAGCACGATCGCCAGCATCGCGCCGCGGACCTCGGGCCGCTCGAGGACCTTGATCTCGAGTTCGGTGACGTCGGTGTAGATCTCCAGCACCGCCAGGATGCGCGACCTGTCGTCAGGCGAGCGCGCCGGCACGTAGGTCGCCAACACGACGATGTCGGATAGCGGCCCGTCGACCGCCTCGAACCGGTCGCGTCGCGCGAGTTCGCTGAAAATGCCGCCGCCAAACGCCGTCAGGAACGCCGGCCGCTGGCTGTAGTCCACGCCGATCTGCGCCGGATCGGTGGAGTACAGCGTGAACCCGTTCACGGCGTAGACCTTGATCTTGATCACCTTGGTTCCGGCGGTGACCCGACGCACCTCCCGGTCGAGCGCGCGTGTCATTGGATCGCCGCGCACCGCCTCGGCGCCCATGTCGGCGCCGTTCTCCAGAAGCGGGCGATAGTCGTGCCAGAGCGTGTTGGCGAAGATCTGCGCCATCGAGGCGGCGACGCCCTCGACGCTGACCTGCAGGTTGAACAGCACCACGTAGCGATACGTGCCGATCAGCAGGGCGGCGGTCAGGATGACGATCGGCAACCCCAGCAGGGCGAACCGTCCGGTGAGCATCTAGCGGTCTCTCGAGCGCCCGGCACGTCATGAAGTCATGCGTGCCCGCAGCCAGGAACAGGAACTGGATTCTTTACCACGCAATGTCTTAACGTTCGCTGAAGCGGTACGGACCGTTGCGGCTATCCGGTCATCGCCTTCAGGCCGGCGACCCTAAGTCTGTCGGCCTTTTCCGCGCCGTCCACCAGTTCAACCAGTCGCACGGTGTTGTAGAGGTCGACGACCGATACGCCGGGGTCGTTCGCCTCCAGCGCCGCCAGGATCGCCTTGCCGCGGTTGTCGAGCCCAGTGCCGATCGTCTTCATCGCGGCGGCCACCTGTTCCGCCAGCCCCACATCGTCGGAGAACCGCCGGCACAGCCGCAGGGCGACTATCCTGTCCTCGGCGTCGCGCAGGCGGTGCAGCTCCTGTTCCTCGCTGGCCAGCGGATCGTCGAGGGCCGCGACCACCGCCAGCGTGGCGGCACCGGCGCCGACAACCACAATCTCGCGCGCCACGCGGGCGAGCTCGGCCTTGACCCGCTCGATCCGCCGCCCGAGGCCGCGACCGCCGCTGTCGCCGACCGCCCGGACCGAACGCTCCAGCGAATCGATCTCGCGGCTGAGGGCTCGCGCCACTTCGGCCTTCGGAAGGTCCTCGTCCTCGAGTTCGGCGCGGACATCGATCAGCCGGTCCTCGCACTGGCTGACGACCGCCTCGCCAGCCTGGGCGCTGGCCGCCTGAACCAGGTCGCCGAAGCCGCCTTCGATCAGCCGCTCGAACAGGCCGGCGAGCGATCCCAGGTCGCGCAGACGGGCCATCAGGACAAAGACCACGTAGGGAATCGCTTCGCGCTCGACCGCCGCCACCTGCTGGAGTGCGCGCGCCACTGCCGCCAAAGCGTCCTTTCCGATGCCCTCGATCGGCGCTGCCGGCAGGTTCGCGCGCAGTTCCAGAATGGGCGTGGCGATCGCCAGCATGATCGCCACGTCGTCGAGCGATGCCAGCACCGGCTCGCCGCCGAGGGCGTCCCGCAGCTGCGTGCGCAGCGCGGCGGTCTTGCGCGAGGCGGCGGCGCGCGCCCTGAGCACGCGCGCGCCCTCAGCCCACAGCGGGGCGCCGGCCCGCAGGATGGTCGCGGCGTCGTCGGGATCGGCGGCCCGCAGGGCGGCAGAGGCTCCCTCGACGACACCGGTAGCAGCGTTCTCGGCCAACAGCGACCAGATCGGCGCGATCGCCGAGCGCGGGATTCGGCCGACCGCCTTGCGCGGGGTGCCGGGATCGTACAGCAGGTCCTCGAACGGCAGGCAGAACAGGCGCTGGGGTGTCGGCCGGCGTGGGGGGCGGGCCATCGACATGCGCGGGCGCAGCCGGCTCAGCACGGCGTCGGCGGTTGCCCGCTGGTCGACCCGCAACCGACGCGCCTCGAGCGAGCGCACGAGGTCGGAGAACTGCGGTTCGGGGATGTCGAACACCCGGCCGGCGAGCAGGTCGAGCGAGCGGTCGGGGGGCGCAGAGCTCATCGTTCCTCCTCCAGGCACGTTAGCGGAGTCTAAAGGGCTTTCGCCCGGCGCTGCTCGACGCGCAGCAGCAGGTCGATGTCGACCTCGCCGGACTGCCAGCTCTGCATCGGCTTCACGAAGCGCCGGAGCGCGTTCTCCAGGTCACCCCAGGCGTCGGCGTTCTGCCGCTCGATTTCCTTTTTTGGGATCAGCGGCAGCATCCGCACGATCTCCTCCATCGCTTCGACCTGCTCCCAGATCGGCGACTCGACCACCCCGTCCCAGATCGTCAGCACGTGCTCCCAGCCGTCGAGCAGCCAGGAGAGCCGGTCGACCCGCTCTTGGAGAGCCGGCTCGGTGGCCTTCCAGGCCGCCAGGCTGCCGGCCAGGTCGGCAGCGTAGGCGTCGACCTCGGTCACCACCGAATGGCCGATGTCGAGGGTCAGCTTGGCGACGTCGGCGGTCAGGAATGACAGGCCGTCAGGATCGGCGTTAGACCGACGCCCCCATTCCTCGGCGTTCATGCGGAACGCCTCCAGCCGCTTCAGGAGCCGCCGGAGCCGGCATTCGTGTGGCATCGCCGCCAGCCCGAGCGGGGCGATCAAGTCGGACCAGTTCTCGAGGCTGCGGTAGATCTGCTCGGACGAGGTGCCGATCCGGCGGGCGATGTCGTCGAGGATGGCGCGCACCTTGCGCTGACCCTGGCCGGACGAGAGCTCTGCCACGGTCAATTTGGTCTGGGTCTGGGACAGCCGGTCGATCACCGAGTTGATCAGATAGAAGTTGGTCAGGAGCCGCTCGTTCTCCTCCTGCTCCAGCGCCGCCTTGGAGCACTCGACCGCATCCGGGCCGGCCAGACCGGTCATGGCGGTCTGGTTGGCGCAGCGCCGCATCATCCGCGGCGTCGTGGCCTTGGCATCGGCGATCGCCTCGTGCAGCACCCGGTCGTGCACCGACATCCGGAACACCTCGCGCACCGATGGCCAGGCGATCACGTAGACGCCGCTGCCACCCGACAGGCCGGGGATGAGGATCTCCAGGCTCTGGTTGCGGTCCGACCGGGCGCGCGAGAAGGCGAGGGTAGGGGTGGTGAAGGGGGCGACCACGCCGCGTTCCTCGAAGGTCGCGGGCCAGTAGCGCGTGCTGACGTGGCTCGCCCCGGAACCGCTGTTCGCCTCGGACATCGAAACCCCGCCATCTGCTCCCACCTTGGACCATCGCCGAAATCGCGATCCGGCGCATCAGGTAATCAGCAGGACGTTGTCCCGCCGAGCACCCGAAAGCGGTCGATGTAGCGCCGTTTGGCCTCATCCGGCGGCTCGGGCTCGATCCGTATGTCGAGACCGGTCCGCGGGGCGCCGAAGAAGCCACGGGCCTCGGAGGCCGCAAACCCGGCGAGTTGGGTGGCTTCGAGGTAGGCGGCAAGGCGGTCGGCCCGCTTGATCAGCCGGGTGACCGTCGCCGGCAGCTCGGCCGGCAGCCCCACCCTGAGGTGAATCGCCCGCATCAGCGCCGCCTCGACGGTCTTGTAATCCGGCCCGATGATCGACTTGAACGGTGTGATCATGTCGCCGATCACATACTCCGGCGCGTCGTGCAGCAGGGTGGCGAGCCGCCAGCGCTGCGGCAGGTCGCGGTCCAGCATGCCGACCAGCCGTTCCACCAGCACCGAATGCTGGGCGACCGAATACGCCCATTCCCCGGCTGTCTGGCCGTTCCAGCGCGCCACCCTGGAAAGGCCGTGGGCGATGTCCTCGATCTCGACGTCGAACGGCGAGGGATCGAGCAGGTCGAGGCGGCGTCCGCTGAGCATGCGCTGCCAGGCGCGCGGCGGCGGGGCGTCCTTGGACCGGGTCACGACCGCCGCGCCCGCTTGGCGAAGGCCCGGGTGGCGAAGGCCCGGGTGGCGAAGGCCCGGGTGGCGAAGGCCCAGACGGCGACCCCGGCGAGCGGGCCGGCGGCCACCAGCAGTCGGGTGAACATGGCGACGTTGCGCTCCATCACGAACTGGGTCTCGAATAGGTCGGCGCAGCGCTGTCGGGCCGCCGGCTCCGGATAGCGCCCGGCGCAGCCGCGCACGCCGGCGTCGCGATCCCGGGCGATCGCTGCACCGGTGGACGGCCACTGCCGGACCGCCACGACGCCCGCCACCGCGGCCCACACGGCCGCGGCGACCATCACGCCGGCGAGGATGACGGGGCGTCGCATGGACGTCGACATAGCGGGGCGCGGGCGACGCCGCAATCGGCCATGCACCGCCGCCCGCGGGTGGCGGCGCCGCGCCACGCGGGCTTATACTCGCCGCCCTGACGACCATTCCCCCAAGGAGCCATTCGTGACCTTCATCAGCTACCTGACCAACATCACCTTCGAGCATGGAGCGGTGAAGACGCTCGGCGCCGAGATGGACGCGCTCGGCATGAAGCGCCCGTTGATCGTGACCGACCGGGGGCTGGTCGCGGCCGGGCTGATCGACGCGGTGCGCGGCGTGATCCCGAACGACAAGGCGGTGACGATCTTCGACGGCACCCCGGCCAACCCGACCGAAGCCGCGGCCAAGCAGGCGCTGGCGGCGTACCGAGAGGGCGGTTGCGACGGCATCGTGGCGGTCGGTGGCGGGTCGTCGATGGACCTCGCCAAGGCGGTCATGCTGATGGTCGAGCACCCGGGCCCGCTCGAGGGCTACGCCATGATCAAGGGCGGGGTGGGGCGGATCACCGCCAACATGCCGCCGCTGATCGCGATCCCGACGACCGCCGGCACCGGCAGCGAGGTCGGCCGCGGCGCCGTTATCGTTCTCGAGACCGGGGTGAAGACCGCGCTGGTGTCGCCGCACCTGATCCCGCGGCGCGCGATCTGCGATCCCGACCTGACGCTCGACCTGCCGGCCGGGCTGACGGCGGCGACCGGCATGGACGCGCTGACTCATTGCATCGAGACCTACCTGTCGCCGAAGGTGAACCCGCCAGCCGAGGCGATCGCGCTCGACGGCGTGTCGCGGGCGGTCAAGCACCTGGAGCGGGCGGTGGCCGACGGTCACGACCGCGAGGCACGCTGGAACATGATGATGGCGTCGATGGAAGGCGCGATGGCGTTCCAGAAGGGTCTCGGCGCGGTGCACTCGATGTCGCACCCGCTTGGCGCCCTGCCGGAGCCGCGCCTGCACCACGGCACCCTGAACGCGGTGATCATGCCGACCATCCTGCGCTTCAACCACGACTTCGTCGGGGACAAGTACGACACCCTGCGCCAGGTGATGGGGCTGGCCTCGAACGCCGACCTGCCGCAGGTGATCGCCGACATGAACGCCCGGCTGAAGCTGCCGCGCAACCTGCGCGAGATGGGCGTGACCGAGGCGATGATCCCGCTGGCGTCCGAGCAGGCCGAGCACGACCACTGCACCCCGACCAACCCCCGGCCGGTCGACCGGTCGGGGTTCGAGACGCTGTTCGCCGAGGCGATGCGGTAGCCGCCGTCACGGTTCCCCATCCTGTCGTCATCCCGGGCGCCGCGTAGCGGTGACCCGGGACCCACCGGCCGCTCCGCCGCCGTCAGCCTTGGCGGCCCGGCATGACTGTCCTGCGGGCGGCCCGCTTGACCGTTGCCGCCGGCCGGAACAGTCTGCCCAAAATCCAGGCAGGATCCCGCGACCCATGACCGCCATCTCCCAGGCCGCCGACGACGGCCAGCCCGGCAGCTTCCGCGACGACGTCAAGGTCGTCAGCCTGATCGGCGTGGCGCACTTCTTCAGCCACTTCTACATCCTGCTGCTGCCGCCGCTGTTCCCGGTCCTCAAGGACACCTTCGGGGTCACCTACGTCGAGCTCGGCATGCTGGTGATGGCGTTCTCCGCCGCCACCGGGGTCAGCCAGATCGTGTTCGGCTACCTGGTCGACAAGATCGGGGCCAAGGGCATCCTGATCGCCGGGCTGGCGCTCGAGGGGCTCGCCTTCCTGATGATCGGGGTCTGGGGGTCGTACTGGGCGGTGATGGCGATGATGGTGGTCGCCGGCATCGCGAACGGCGTCTACCACCCGGCCGACTACGCGATCCTGTCGGCCTCGATTTCCGAGAAGCGCATGGGCCGGGCGTTCTCGCTGCACACCTTCACCGGCTTCTTCGGCGGCGCGGTGGTGCCGCCGACCATCATCCTGCTGGCCAGCCAGTTCGGCTGGCAGGCCGGGGTGGCCGCGTGCGGCGCCGCCGGCATGGTCGCCGCCCTCGGGCTGGTGGTGTTCGGCCGCTCGCTGAAGCACAAGCCGGGGTCGGACCGCCGGCGCAAGCCGGGCGCCAAGGTCGACGGATCGGTCGGGGCGTCGGTGCTGCTCAGCCCGCCGATCCTGATGTGTCTGTTGTTCTTCACCTTGCTGGCGCTCAGCCAGGGCGGCATCAACCAGTTCCTGGTGGTGACGCTGAACGCGCTGTACGGCACGCCGTTGGCGGCGGCGACCTTCGCGCTCACCGCTTACCTGTTCGGCACCGCGGGCGGCATCCTGATCGGCGGGCACATCGCCGACCGGACCCGCCACCACAACCGGGTGGCGGCGACCTGCTTCCTGTTCACCGCGATCGCGGTGCTGATCGTCGGCACGGTGGCGATGCCGCTGTGGGCGCTGGTCGCCTTGATGGTGGCGCAGGGCCTGACCCAGGGCATCATCATGCCGAGTCGCGACATGCTGGTCCGCTCGGTCACCCCGCCGGGCGCGATGGGCAAGGTGTTCGGCTTCGTGTCGACCGGCTTCAGCATCGGCGGGATCGTGTCGCCGCTGCTGTTCGGATTCCTGCTCGACCAGGGCCATCCGAGCCTGGTGTTCTACGCCGTCGCCGGGTTCATGGTGGTGTCGCTGGTGACCGTGTTCACGGCGGTCGGCCGCCCGCGGGCCGCCGACGCCGCGGCCTGAGCGCGGTTACCCCTCGGCGCGGGCGGCCATCGCCTCGCGGTGCAGCACATACAGTCCGCTGGCCACCACGATGACGGTGCCGACGATCATCCAGGCGTCGGGGAGGTCGTTGAACACCAGCCACCCGAAGATTCCGGCGAACACGATCTGGGCGTACTGGAACGGCGCCAGCAGCGAGGCGGTCGCGACCCGGTAGGCGTGAATCAGCAGCAGGTGCGAGCCGCCGCCGAGCGCCCCCATCACCGCCATCAGCCCCCACTGCTCCAGCGTCGGCATCTGCCAGTAGAACGGCACCACTAGGCTCGATCCGGTGCAGCCGACCAGCGCCGTGTAGAACAGCATCGGGACCGGCTTTTCGCTGCGTGTCAGGATCCGGGTGTTGATCACGAAGGTCGCGAAGATGAAGGCCAGCAGGATAACCAGCCCATACGCCCAATGCACCTCCGCGAACCCGGGCCGCACGATCACCAGAGTCCCGATCAGCCCGACCACAACCGCCGCCCAGCGCCGCGGGCCGACCCGTTCTCCGAGCAGCGGCACGGACAGAGCGACCACGAACAGCGGCGCCACGAAGCCGATGGCGACCGCGTCGGCGAGCGGGATGTGTCGGATCGCGGTGAAGAAGCAGACCGTCGCGGTGAGCAGTTGCACGCCCCGCAGCAGCACCAGCCCGACCCGCTGGACCCGGAGGATCTCGATCGGGTCGCGGCGCAGGAAGAACGGCAGCATGAACGCGAAATGGAAGGCGTAGCGACCCCACACCACCATCGCCACCGGCATCTCCTGTGAGAGGTGCTTGGCAATGGTGTCCATGGTGGCAAACAGCAACTCCGCGATCACCAGCAAGCCGATGCCCAGCGACGGGTCGCTCGAGCGATCGGTCGAGGCGGGCGGCGCGGGCGGGGCGCCGTCCGGAGCCGCGGGGGCGGTCGGGTCTGTGATCGGCATGGTCCGGACGCTGACATATGGGTGCCGCAAAGGGAATGCATCTTCACCCTCCGTGACGCGCGGGCTAGAACCGCCTTCGGCGGGCTCGGGAACGACGCGTCAACCGGAATCCGGAACGGGGCCCCATGAGCCTTTATGACAGCGAACAACGCTACCGCCGGCGCTTCTGGGGAGGCGTCATCCGTTTCGTCGTCTTCGCGGGGCTGGTGGTGACGACAGCGATCGTCTCCTACCAGGTCGGCATCGAGGACCTCGAAAGCCGGGTTCGCGGTTACCAGCAGGAGATCTACGAACTCGAAGCGCGTCAGAACGAGTTGGAACAGGAGACCGCGAACCTGCGGGTGGCGGCGGAACGGGCGAGGCTGGCGGTCGAGGAGTGGGAGCGTCGCTACGCGACCGACGTCCCCAAGGGCGACCGTCTCCGCCTCCTGGAGATGGTGGTCGAGCGCCTGGATGCCGGGGTGTCGGTGGATCGGCTGGCGTTCCTGATCAAGGCCGCCGAGGAGGCGCGTGACTGCCGCCCGGTCGAAAGCAAGCGATTCCTGGTCAAGACGCCGCTGCACAGCGGCGCGAACACCGTGGTGTCGTTCGCATCCGACGCCATCGTGGTCACCGGGACCACGGCGTCCGCCAAGACTTCCGACGGGCTGCCCCAGGCGTGGTTCGATCCGTTGCAGCCGGTGACGGTTCAGATCACCCCGATCGATGGGCGCATGGTGGAACTGGCCGGCACGCTGCCGTTGCAGGGCTCCGTCGTGCAGGGCGGTTCGGAACATCGATTCCAGCTGCGGGCGGGGGCGACCGGATTCATTCAGGTCGCCGCCGAGTCGTGCGCCTACCCGTGACCGCGGCAAGCCCGGCGGCGCTCCCGCCGGGCCGCGTCGGATGGAGCCTTGCCGCGCATTTTGCCGGCTCGCTGTCGATCGGGATATCGATCGGCGGCATGGTGCCGTTGATCGCGCTGACACTCGAGCACCGAGGGGTCGATCCGGTGCTGATCGGCGTGAACTCGGCAATGACGTCGCTGGGCGTGCTGGTCGCCGCCCCGCTGGTGCCGACGGTGATCCGGCGGCTCGGCGCGGCCGAAGGCATCGTCGTCGGGCTGCTGCTGACATCGGTCGCGCTCCTCGGCCTCGCCTTCACTGAGAACATCGGTGTCTGGCTGGTTCTGCGCTTCCTGATGGGGGTGGGGATCGTCACCCAGTGGGTGGTGAGCGAAACCTGGATGCAGGCGATCGTGTCGGAGCGGCGGCGCGGGCTGGTGATGTCGGTTTACGTGACCTCGATCGCCGCCGGCTTCGCGCTCGGCCCGGTGCTGCTGACCATCACCGGAACCGAGGGTGTGCTTCCGTTCGCGCTGTTCGCCGGAACTGTCGCTGCCACGTCGCTGCCGATGCTGCCGATCCGGCACTGGGTGCCGCCGCTGGCGCTCGGGCAGCGCGGCAGCGCGTTCCGGCTGATGCGCGAGGCCCCGACCGTGGCGACCGCCGCCATCGCTGTCGGACTCGTCGACTCCGCCTTCTTCACCTTCATCCCGCTCTATGGCTTGCGTCTCGGGTTGTCGCACGAGGCCGCCATCACGCTGCTGACGGCGGTGCTGGCCGGCAACGTCGTGCTGCAGATCCCGCTCGGGTGGTTCGCCGACCGGGTCAGCCGGCGCGGCCTGCTGCTGGCGCTCGGCCTGGTGTGCTGTCTCGGCCCGGCCGCCGCCGGGGGCGCGCTGTCGGCCGGATCGCTGGTGGCTTACCCGGTGCTGTTCGTGTGGGGAGGAGCTGCGTTCGGGCTGTACACGGTGGCCGTGACGATGCTCGGCGAACGCTACCGCGGCGGCGAACTCGCGGCCGCCAACGCCGCCTTCGTGATTGTCTTCGAGTTAGCCAACCTTGTGGGGCCGCCGACCGCCGGATGGGCGATGGAGACCTGGTCGCCGAACGGGCTGATGGCCTGGATGACGGTGGTTGCGGTCGGCTTCGTGATGGTGGCGACGGTCCGTGGCCTTCGCCGCGGCTGACGTTCCGGCGTCCCGCTCAGGGCAGCGGGCCCTTCGCCTGGCAGAACTGGCCACGCGCCACCAGCGGTCGGCAGAACTCCTTGGCAGCCGCCTCGTTGGCGAAGCCGCTGGCCAGCAGGCGGGTGTAGGTACCTCGCCCGCGGCCGCTGTCGAACTCGCTGGTCCGCATGCTCTTGCCAGCAAGATCCGGGAACTGGCGCTGCAGGGTCTTCCAGCCTTCGGTGGCTGCGGTGGTGGAGCGGTAGGAGGCGAGGTGCACCGCCCAGTCGCCGGTCGCGGCGGCCGGGGCAGCGGCCGGCGTCCTGGCTCCGGCGCCCGCCGCCGGCGGTCTGGCGGCGCCGGCGACCGGTGCCGCCGGCATCCCGGCCAGCCGCTCGAGGCGCGTCACCACGCCTTCCAGGCGGGCCACCAGGGCGGTCGCCGCGGCGCTGTCCGCCATGCCGGGTTCGCCGGTCATCCGGCCGTCCTCGCCGATCGCCGGCATCGGCGCGGCCGGGGCGCCGACCGGGGTCGTCTCGATCGGCGCGGTCGGGGCGGCGGTCGGCGCGTCGGCCCGGCGGTCATTGGCGAGGCTGACGGACACCAGCTCCTTGCGCTGGTCGCGGTTGCCGAACTGACGCAGCCGCAGCACGTAGTTCTGCACGGTCGGCGCGTAGAAGTAGGTGTCGCGGTAGTCCTTGCGCTGACAGTCGACCCGGAAGGTGTCGTAGCGCCCGGCCTTGACCTCGACGGCCTCCTGGCCGGCGACGACGCAGCGATGCTCGTCCTGCCAGCCGGCCGGCGCGTTCTCCGAGGACCCGCGCACCGAGTAGGCGATGACGTTGCCTTCCTGCAGCGGGAACAGCTGGTTTGGCGAGCCGATGATGGTCTGTCGCCCGCGACCGAGTTCAGGGTCGTCGGACCACATCAGCGGGGGGGTGACGACGTTGGGGTCCTTGGTCCAGATCAGGCCGCTGTCGTTGGTCCACACCACCCGGTCGGGCGACTTCGACACCACCCGCTCGGTGGTGACGGTCCCGCCGTCATCGTAAACGAAGGTGTCGCCCGGGGCGTAGAGCGGCGCCGGCGCCGGCGCCAGGCCCTGGGCCGCGCGGGCTCCCGGCGGCGGCAGGGTGGAGCCGGAGGAGCATCCGGCAAGCGCGAGAACGCCGACGGCGACAGCGATGAGCGATCGACGGTGCGCCATTGCGGGCCGAAACTCCCAGCGGGAAAAAAACGAATCGGCCATGAGCATCAATATTTTGCGAGTCAGTGTCAAGTTGACCCAATATTCGGGGCGCGGCCGTTTCGGCCCGGGGTTCAGATTGACCGATATCCTCCCGGCGGGCCACAGTCTGCAACGGCGCCGCTTCGGCGTCGACCCTTCCCAGACGAGGAGGCCGTGATGGCTCTGGCGCTCGCCCCTGAGATTCCGCCGGTCCGCAATCGGGTCAGCGACGCGGAATGGCGCACCCGCGTCGATCTTGCCGCCTGTTACCGGCTGGTGGCGCACTATGGCTGGACAGACCTGATCTACACGCACATCTCGGCGCGCGTGCCGGGCGAGGAGGGGGCGTTCCTTCTGAACCCCTACGGATTCATGTTCGAGGAGGTGACGGCATCGTCCCTCGTGAAGGTCGATTTCGAAGGCAAGATCCTGATGGATTCGCCCTTCGAGGTGAACGAGGCCGGCTTCACGATCCACTCCGCCGTCCACATGGCGCGTCCCGAGCTGGAATGCGTCATCCACACCCACACCGTGTCCGGGATGGCGGTCTCGGCGCAGGCCGACGGGCTGCTGCCGCTGACCCAGAACTCGATGATGTTCCACGGCGAGCACATGGCGTACCACGAGTACGAGGGCATCGCCCTCGACCTCGACGAGCGGTCGCGCCTGCAGGCCGATCTCGGCGGCCGCTATGCCATGATCCTGCGGAACCATGGCCTGATGACTTGCGGGCGCACCATCGCCGAGGCCTTCGAGATCATGCAGAACCTGGAGCGTGCCTGCGAGGCCCAGCTTGCCGCTCAGGGTGGCGGGGTGAAGCTGACCCACCCGTCGGCCAACGTCTGCGCCCACACCGCCGACCAGTTCTGGAACTACCACCGCAACAAGCCGTTCGGCGAGCGCGCGTGGCCGGCGCTGTTGCGGATGCTGGAGCGTCACAATCCCGGCTACGACGCCTGAGACCGGCAGTGGTACCGCAATTGTTCGACCCACACAGGAGCGTCCCGGCATGACTCGCGTGCAGGCGGATACCGTCCTGACCGGTGGAAAGGTGTTTCTCGGTCCCGGCCTCGGCTTCGCGGAGGCCGTGGCGGTGTTCGGCGGCCGTGTCCTGGCGACCGGCACGACCGCGGAAATCGCCGGCTTGGCCGGGCCGGGCACGACCCGGGTCGATCTCGCCGGCCGGCTCGCGGTGCCCGGGCTGAACGACGCGCACCAGCACATGATGAGCGTCGGCATGGGCACCTTCGAGGTGAACCTCAAGCGCGATGACATCCGCACGGTCGACGACGTGCTGGCGGCGATCAAGGCGAAGGTCGACGAGGTCGGACCGGGCAACTGGGTGTTCGGCCGCGGCTACGATCATTTCCAGCTCGACGTGAAGCGCCACCCGCTGCGCGAGGAACTCGACCGGGTTGCGCCCGACAACCCTGTCTATATCAAGCGCACCTGCGGTCACATGGGCGTTGCCAACTCCAAGGCGCTCGACCTTGCGGGCATCCGCGAGGGGGTGGCGCAGCCGGCCGGGGGCCACGTCGAGGCGCAGAACGGCAAGCTGACCGGACTTCTCCAGGAGACCGCGCAGAACCTGGTCTACCGGGCGTTCCCGGCGGCCTCTTTCGAGGACTTCGTTACCGGCATCGAGGCCGGCGCCCGCACCAACCTGTCCTATGGCATCACCAGCTGCACCGACCCGGCGGTCGGGCTGCGCGAGGGCTTCAAGGACTGGCAGGCCTATCTGGCGGCGCGGCGCCAGGGCCGGCTGCCGGTGCGGATGTACCTGATGCCGCTGGCCGGCAGCACCGGCTGGCCGGAGCGGATCGTCGACATCGACCTGATGACCGGTGACGGCGACGAATGGCTGCGGGTCGGCTCGATGAAGCTGTTCGCCGACGGCTCGGCCGGCGGCAAGACGGCGGCGATGTCGAGCCCGTACGCCGACGACGCGGACAACCGGGGCATCTTCATCTATGGCGACGAAGAGCTGCACGGGATGATCGCCGACTACCACGCCCGCGGCTTCCAGATCGCCACCCACGCCATCGGCGACGCCGCCATCGAGCAGGTGCTGAGCGGCTACGAGCGGGCGATGGGCAACACCGTCGACGCCCAGCGCCGCCACCGAATCGAGCATTGCGGATTCCTGACCCAGGACCAGCTCGACCGCATGGCGCGGATCGGCGTGCTGCCGGCACCGCAGGCGATCTTCCTGTACGAGTTCGGGGACCTGTACGTGGACGCCCTCGGCCACGGCCGGCCGGAAGCGAGCTACCCGATGCGGCGCTGGCAGGATGCCGGCCTGTATCCGTCGGGCAGTTCCGACGGCCCGGTGTCGTCGACCAACCCCTTCCGCGGCCTGTACGCCATGGTGACCCGGCGGACCAACCGCGGCACCGTGCTGGGGGCCGACGAGGCGCTGACCTTGGAGGAGGCGATTGGCGCCTACACCGTGAACTCGGCCTACGGTTCCTTCGAGGAGGGCATCAAGGGCACGCTGGCGCCCGGCATGCTGGCCGACGTGGCGGTCCTGGACACCGACCTGTTCGCCACCGAGCCGTCGGCCTGGCTGGACGCCCAGGCCGACCTGACGATCGTCGGCGGTGCGGTCGCCCACGACCGGCTCGGGCAGTTCTGAGCCTTTTTTCCGTCGACGGAGCGGCTGGTGGGCCCCGGCTCGCGCTGGGCTTGGCCGGGATGACGACAGTGTGGGGGTGAAGGCCGCTCGCGGCCCCTCTGCCTCTTGACGCTCATCTCCTTTGACGTCACCTCGGAAGCCGTGGCGAAGCCGCGGCTATCCGTGGCCCACATAGCGACGGTCGTGGCACCCGCCGGAGCGGCGGGTGGGTCCCGGCTCGCGCTGCGCTTGGCCGGGATGAAGACAGTGTGGGGAAAAGCGAACGGCCGGCCCCAAGGGGCCGGCCGTTGCCGTTTCGGCAAGGAAGACGGCTTACTTCAGGTAGCCGTTTTCCTTCCAGATCGCGTAGTCCTTGCGGAAGGTCGACAGCGAGGCCCAGATCTTCTTGGAGTCCTCGTTGGTCTTGATGTCCTCGGCCACGACCTCGTTCCAGGCGGCCTCGAACTTCGCCAGCATGTCGTCCGACCAGCGGTGAATCGTGACACCCTTCTCCTGGTGGAACTTCATGGCCGCGAACTGCACGGCCTCGCCGCGCGAGAACATGAAGGTCACGTTGGCGTCGCAGGCGCCCTTGATGACCGCCTTCTGGGTGTCGGTGATGGCGTCGTAGGTCGCCTTGTGGACCAGCAGCTCGTTCAGAGTCGACTGCTGGTGCCAGCCCGGGAAGTAGTTGTGCTTGGCGACCTGGTAGAACCCGAGGTCCTTGTCGGCGGCCGGCAGCGAGAACTCGGTGGCGTCGATCGAACCCAACTCAAGAGCCGGGTAGATGTCACCGGCAGCCAGCAGCTGCGTGGAGACGCCGAACTTCTCCATGACCTTGGCGCCGAGACCGAAGAACCGCATCTTGAGGCCCTTCAGGTCGTCAACCGACTTGATCTCCTTGCGGTACCAGCCCGAGGTCTCCGGGGCGATCACACCGCAGAGGTTGTAGCGGATGTTGTCGCGAGCATACATCTCGGTGGCCATCTCCTCGCCACCGCCGTACTGCATCCACGCCAGATACTCGCCCGCGCCGGGACCGAACGGCACCGCCGAGAAAAAGGCATAGGCGTTGTTCTTGTTGACGTTGTAGCCCGGCGTGCCGAACGCCGCGTCGATCGACCCGCTCGACACCGGATCGTAGTAGGCGGTGCCCGGAACCAACGCGCCCGGCTCGAAGAACCGCACCGTCAGGTCGCCACCGGACATCTTGGTGATCGACTCGGAAACATTGTTCGAGCCCTCTCCGAGCACGACCAGCTTGGCGCTGAACGCGGAGTGCATCTTCCAACGCTCGCGCTTCGCCTCAGCATCCGAGGCCGCCCCCGTCACGCTCACCGCCGCCAGCACGCCGGCAGCGATCTTCAGCCACGTGTTACCCTTCATCGCGAACCTCCTCCTCCGTTCAAACCGCGTTTTTTTATGAAAAAAGGCCGGAGATCGTGATCGATCTCCGGCCAGAGCCTTGGCGAGAACTGGGAGGTTTCAGCCAAGGAATCCCAGGTGCGACCCGCGGGCCACTTGGACATTGCCGTGCTTATGGTCGCTCTGATCATCATCGTCATGCTAACGACTCCGGATTCGAGCGGAATTGACGATCGGTTATCAGATTCGTGCAAAATTCGCATCAATTGACACGCTTTGACCGGATTCTCAGGGGCGCCTACCCGATACCCCGGTCAGAGCTCACTTGAGGTAGCCGTTTTCCTTCCAGACCGAGTAATCCTCGCGAAACTTCGAGTAGGAGGCCCAGATCCGCTTGGCGTCCTCGTTGTTGGCGATTTCTTCCGCGATCACTTCCTTCCAGGCCGCCTCGAACTGCGCCAGGATCTCGTCCGACCAGCGGTGAACGGTCACGCCCTGCTCCTGGTGGAACTTGATCGCCTCGAACTGCAGCGCTTCGCCCTTCACGAACATGTACAGGGTCGCGCGGTCGCAGGCGGCGGCAAGCAGCTCCTTGTTGGCGTCGTTGAGCGCGTCGTACTTGGCCTGGTGAACCAGCAGTTCGTTAATTGTCGCCTGCTGGTGCCAACCCGGGAAGTAGTTGTGCTTGGCCACCTGGTAGAAGCCGAAGCCTTTGTCCGTGACCGCCATCGAGAACTCGGTGGCGTCGATCGAACCGAGCTCCAGGGCCGGATAGATGTCACCGGCGGCGAGAAGCTGCGTGGAGACGCCGAACTTCTCCATGACCTTGGCTCCAAGGCCGAAGAACCGCATCTTGAGGCCCTTCAGATCGTCGAGCGTCTTGATTTCCTTGCGGAACCAACCGGAGGTCTCGGGTGGGGCGATGCCGCAGATGTTGAAGCGGATGTTGTCCTTGCCGTACATCTCCTGCGCCATATCCTCGCCACCGCCATAGCGCATCCAGGCGAGGTACTCGCCGGCGCTGGGGCCGAACGGGACGGAGGCGAAGAACGCGTAGGCGTTGTTCTTGTTGACGTTGAAGCCGGGCGTACCGTACGCCGCGTCGATCGAGCCGCTCGACACCGCGTCGTAATACTGGATGCCGGGGACCAGCGCGCCCGGTTCGAAGTGGCGGATCTGGAATTCGCCGCCGCTCGCCTTGCTGACGGTCTCGATCATCATCGTCGGCGTGTCGCCGATGATCGGGATGTTGCTGGCGTAGGCCGCGTGCATCTTCCAGCGAACCCGCTCGGCCTGAGCGTCGGCGACGGTGACGGTCAAACCGACCGCGGCCAAGGCTCCCGCCAGCACCAGGCGCCAACAATTGCGTACCATGCTTTCCTCCAATTCCCGCCGTTCCGGCAGATTTGTTGTCATGCTGATCATAACTCGCACAACGGTCGTCATGCTATTCGTTGTTTGAGGATCTCAAATTTCTGAATCAAGAACTAACTCGCTCGAAAAAAGAAACAATTCAGTCTTGAAACCGTCTCTGCGCGTAACGTCCGATGGGTTTGACGAGGTGCGGCTGGCGTCGCACACTCCCCGTCATGGTCGCCTGGGCGGCCCTCTCCGCAGACGCCGAGGTGCAGAATGAGCCGGATGACGGTGATCCGTAACGCCGACTGGGTGGTGGCCTGGGATCCGACCGGCGGGCCCGGTGGAACCGGCGGCCACGTCTACCGTCGCGGCATCGACGTCGCCTTTCGCGACCATGAGATCGTGCACGTCGGGGCACACTTCGACGGTCCCGCCGACGAGACCATCGACGGGGCCGGGCGAATGGTGATCCCGGGCTTCGTCGACATCCACTCGCACCCCAGTTCGGAACCCGGCAACAAGGGGTTGAACGAGGAACTCGGCTCGCCGCGGCTCGGGCAATCGTCGCTGTACGAGTACATGCCGGTGTTCCGGATGGTGCCGGAGGGCGCCGCCCACGCCACGCGCTTCGCGGTCTGGGAGATGCTCAGGAGCGGCGTGACGACGTTCTGCGACCTGTCGGGGGCGCGCGACGGTTGGGTGGAGGAGGTGGCCGAGACCGGCATCCGCGCGGTGCTCTGTCCGATGTACCGGTCGGCGACCTGGACCACCAAGGATGGCCACTCGGTGGTCTACGACTGGGATGAGGCCGGCGGCGAGCGCGGGCTCGAGCGGGCGATCCAGGTCATCGACGAGGCCGACCGCCATCCGTCCGGTCGGATGTCCGGGATGATGGGGCCGTCGCAGATCGATACCTGCACCCCGGCGCTGATCCAGGAGAGCTTCCGGGTCGCCCGCGAGCGCGGCATCACCATGCAGATCCACGCCGCCCAGAGTGTCGTCGAATTCAACGAGATGACCCGCCGCCACGGCATGACGCCGATCGAGTGGCTCGACGACATCGGCGTGCTCGACGCCGGCACCATCGTCAGCCACGGCATCTTCCTGAACGACCACCCCTGGCTGCACTGGCCGCAGGCCGACGATTTCGGGCGCCTCGTTCGCTCGGGCGCGGCGGTCGCGCACTGTCCGAACGTGTTCTGGCGGCGCGGCATCGCGTTGAACCATGTCGGCCGCTACATGAGCGCCGGCATTCCGCTTGGCCTCGGCACCGATACCTTTCCGCACAACTTCCTGCACGAGATGGAGATCGCGATGGTGGCCGGCCGGCTCATGGCTGGCGACTTCACCAACGCCTCGACCTGGCAGATCTTCTACGCCGCGACCGTCGGCGGCGCACGCGCCATCGGCCGTGACGACATCGGCAAGCTCGAGGTCGGCTGCAAGGCCGACATCGTCCTGGTGGACGCGGGTCATCCCTACATGCAGCCGCTGCGCGACCCGATTCGCAGCCTGATCTACTCCGCCGGCGACCGCGCGATCACCGACGTCTTCGTCCACGGGCGCCGGGTGGTCGACGCTGGCCAGGTCCACACCGTCGACATCGCCGCCACCGCGGCGAAGCTGAACGAGCTTCAGCAGATCACGATCTCGGGGGTTCGCCAGCGCGACTGGGCCGGACGAGCCATCGACCAAATGACGCCGAGGGTGTTCCCGGGCGGCGACTGAACCGGGAACTGCGGGCCGTCAGCCCCGCAGCGGTTCGAACACCAGCTTCGGGTTCGGATCGCGTGGATCCGGCCGCACCTCGTCCATCGAGGCGACCGACCGCAGCCCGTCGTCGGTGAGTTGGCTGACCGACCAGCGGGCAAGCTCGAAGGGAGCCAGGAGGTCGGCGGCCTGGCGACGGTACAGGCCGACGAGGTGCGGGTGGAACTCGACCACGAACGTGGTGCGGCCGGTCTCGATGATCCGCCGCGCGCCTTCCAGCACGCCGACCTCGTGGCCCTCGACGTCGACCTTCACCAGCGTGGGCAGCAATCCCGGTTCGTGGAAGGCGTCGTCGAGCGCCATCATCGGCACGAAGTCATCGACCACCGAGCGGGTCTCGTGGCGCGTAAAGCGGGCGGTCTGGCCCTCGAGCTGGGTGCCGGTGTTGGCCTCGATCCGCGGCATCATCGACAGGCCGGAACGGGTCGAGGCCCCGACGTGCAGCACCCGCAGGTGATCGAAGGCGTTGATGCTGGCCATCTGCTCGATCAGCGGCACCAGATCACGTTGAATCTCCAGGGCGAACACCGCCGCGCCGGTGGTCGCCGCGAAGGCACTGATGAAGCCGACATTGGCGCCGACATCGACAAACACGTCGCCGGGGCCGAGGCGCCGCGTGACGAACTCGATCAACGTTCTTTCGTAGAGCCCACCGTGCCGGTCGACCAGCTTCTTGAACTCGGTCGAAGCGTAGTCGTTGATCGGGAACCTGACGTCGCGGCCGTTCGGCGCGGTCACGCTCCACACCGGAGTCTCGCCGTAGCGCCGCGCCCGGTTGTTGATCGCTTGCACCGCCCGCCCGAGGCGCCGCGCGATGTAGGCGGTCACGGCGTCGTCGCGCGCCACCTTGCCGCGGTTCAGCGTTTGGCGGAGCGCCTTGATTTCGTCTCGCGAGTACGGCGGCCACTGCGCTGCCAGCGTGGAATCGACGTCGCCCGGCTCCTGCACGGCTCGGCGGCGGGACTCGTCGCGGGTGGCGAACTGCAGAACTGTATCGGAGGGAAGGGGGCTATCCGACATGGCGGCGACTATGACATCCCGAGCCTCCGCGCACCATTGCGCTCGCGCCCGCGACAGGCGTGTGGACGGCTTTGTGTTTGCCTGGCGGACCGTGCCAAACTCCCTTGCTGGGCGCTTGAACAGAACCGAAGAGACGGAGCGATGAGCGAGTTTGACGTGATTGTGAAGGGCGGCACTGTGGTGACCGCGTCGGAGACCATGCGGGCCGATGTCGGCATCAAGGACGGGCGCATCGTGGCGCTCGCGGAGTCGCTCGGTGGATCGGCGTCGCGCGTCGTCGACGCGTCGGGGCGCTATGTCATGCCGGGCGGCATCGACAGCCATTGCCACATCGAGCAGCCGTCATCGACCGGCGGCCAGAACGCCGAGACCTGGGAGAGCGGCACCCGCTCGGCGGCCTGCGGCGGCACCACCACGGTGATCGCGTTCGCCAGCCAGGAGAAGGGCGAGGGCGTACGCGCCCAGGTCGAGGCCTACCACGTCAAGGCGAAGCGAGCCTGCATCGACTACAGCTTCCACCTCATCGTCTCCGACCCCAGCGACGCGGTGGTCAACGACGAGCTGCCGGCGTTGATCGAATCCGGGCTCCGCTCGATCAAGCTGTTCATGACCTACCCGAAGAACCGGGTCGACGACCGCGAGATCCTCCGGATCTTCGAGGTGGCGCGCCGGCACGGGGCGCTGGTGTGCGTCCACGCCGAGGCCCACGACGCCATCATGTACATGACCGAGAAACTGCTGGACGCCGGGCTCGGCCAGACCAAGTACCACGCCTGGTGCAAACCGGCGCTGGTCGAGCGCGAGGCGACGACCCGGGTGATCATGCTGGCCGAACTGATGGACCAGCCGATCCAGATCTTCCATGTCACCTGCGAGGAGGCCGCCGAGGAGATCCGACGTGCCCAGGCCCGCGGCCTCAAGGTGTTCGCCGAGACCTGCCCGCAGTACTTCGTGCTGACCGCCGACGATCTCGACGCCTCGCAGCGCGAGGGCGCGCGGGTGATCTGCTCGCCGGCGCCGCGCTCGGTGGCCGACCAGCAGGCGCTCTGGAACCATGTGCGCACCGGCACGATCGGCAACGTCACCTCCGACCACGCGCCCTACAACATGGACGCGCCGGACGGCAAGTTCTGGGCCGGCGACAACGCCCCGTTCAGCCAGATCGCCAACGGCGTGCCCGGGCTCGAGACCCGCATGCCGATCTGCTTCCACGAGGGCGTGGTGAAGGGGCGGATCGACCTGCAGCAGTTCGTCGCCCTGACCTCGACCAACGCCGCCCGGCTGTTCGGCATCTACCCTCAGAAGGGCACCATCGCGATCGGCGCCGACGCCGACATCGTGGTCTGGGACGCCGAGAAGAAGGTGCGGATCACCCAGGAGATCCTGCACCACCAGACCGACTACACCCCCTACGAGGGCATGGACGTGATCGGCTGGCCGGCGGTGACCCTGTCGCGCGGGCGGGTGGTGTGGAACGAGGGCGAGGTCGACTGCCAGGCCGGCTGGGGCCGGTTCCTGGCGCGCGCTCCGTACGACTACATCAAGCCGCGCGGCGTGTTCCCGACGCCGTTCAACCCGATCACCGGCAAGATCGAGGGCGAGGCGTAACCGGTCGGGCCGCGCCCACCGGCTCAGCCGGTCAGCGGCGCGGCTCGAACACCAGCTTCGGATTGGGGTCGCGCGGATCCGGCCTGATGTCGTCCATGCTGGATATGGCCAGCAGGCCGTCGTCGGTCAGCTGCGACCATTTCCAGCCTTCGTTGGCGAATGGAGCGACCAGTTCGGATGGCTTGCGATCGTACATGGCTATCAGGTGGGAGTGGTATTCGATCACGAAGGTGGTGCGCCGGCGACCGATGACCTCGCGCGCGCCGGCGATGACATCGATCTCGTGACCCTCGACGTCGATCTTGACGATCGACGGCAGCAACTCATCGCTGCCGAAGGCGTCGTCGAGTGACATCATCGGTACGAAGTCGTCTGCCACCGAGCGCGGCTGGTCGGTCATCGTCCGGTTGGTCTGGCCTTCCAGTCCGGCGCCAAAGTTGATGCCCGTGCGCCACATCATGCAGAGGCCGGAGCCTGATGACAGGCCCATGTGCAGCGGCCGGAGCTGGTCGAAGTCGTTGATGGTCGCCAACTGCTCGATCAAGGGAATCAGCAGGCGCTGGATCTCGACGGCGTAGACAGACGCGCCGGTGGTTGCGGCAAAGGCGCTCACGTAACCGACATTGGCGCCGACATCGACGAACACGTCTCCGGGCTTAAGGCGCTGGACGAGGAAGTCGACCAGTGCTTTCTCGTAGTACGGCGTGTATTTGTCGGCCATCTCCTTGAACGCGATCGCCGATGGTGAGGTCAGCGGGAACTTAATTGTCTTTCCGTTTGGCGCGGTGCTCGACCATGTCTTGGCGGTCGCGTGGCGTCCGAGCTGCTCACGGATGAACTTCACGGCCTCCTGAACCCTCCATATCAGGAACTTCGGTGAGAAGACGCTTCCCGGCAGGCGCCCGATGACGGATCCGAGCACGACGACGCGGCGCAGCCGTTCGGGGACCTTCAGCAGTTCCTCGCGGGTGAACGGCGGCCAGTAGTTGGCCAACAGCGCGGACGCGTCGCCCGGCTCCATCACGACGCGGCGGCGCGCTTCCCTTCGCGACTTGAACCCGATCATTGTGCGCCCCAATGCTGTCCGGCCGTCGCTGAAACGGCCGCGAATGCTAGCATCGCGACGGCGGCGTGGCGATGTTCGTAGCGTCGGCTGCGGCCTCTGTCTCTGCCGCCCGCGCCGTGGTAAGTCCCCCCGGACGGGCCGGCATCGACAAGGGCGGTGGTGCGAGGATGACGCATGCGGTCGACCCGCGCCGCGCGGTGATCGTGAATCTCAACCGGCCGACGTATCTCACCCGGCTTTTCCTGCTCGACGTCCTCAACGGCGAACCGGACGCTCGGTTGGGTGCGGCTCGGTACCTGTTTCGCACGGCCGACGTCATTGGGTTCTTTGCCAACCTGACCTGCCGTCTGCTCATTACTGGCGGCCAGATGGTGCCCGATCGCGACAGGGGAACCTCCGAACGGGTCCGGCTGATCCACGATGTCTTCGCTGCTTGGCTCGAAGGCTGCTTCTTCGGCGGACGGCTCAGCCTGCCGCCGGTGAACGACACCCAAGGCATGCTGTTCGTCTCGATCGTGCTCGACACCGCCGAGGCTCACCTGACGGCGATAGGCGCTCGCGGCCAGGCCGAGCGCGTGGCATCGCTGAGGTTCAGGATCGAGGCTGCGCTGCAGCGGTCGGGCGGTGGCTGGGTTCTGTCCCCCACCTATCTCCGGCACGTAGGGCACCTGGTCTACGCCGCGTCGCTGATCGAACAGCATCGACGTGGCGCCTTTACCGGGCCGCCGCCGGAAATCCTGGCCGGGCCGTCGCCGAACGCCACCCTGCTTGGGCTGTTCCGCGATCGCATCCTGTCTGCCGTGCCGGCGGGGACCCGCTACGTTGAAATGATCAGCGCGCGCAAGCGGCACCTGCGTTCCGACGGACGGGTGTCGACTATGAGCGAGACGGTCTCCGACGCCGCAACCGCCTGGGCAACCGAACGGCCGTTCGCCGACCTCCCCGCGAACGTCCGGGAGCACGGTGACCTGACGCTGGCCGGGTTGGGTGTCCCCCGCGACGCGCCGGTGGTGACGCTCCACGTGCGCCAGCCCGGCTACAACCACCACATTGCCTGGGATATGGGGTTGCGCGACGCCCGCATCGCCGACTACCGCGCCGCGATCGACTACCTTGCCGGTACCGGCACCTACGTGGTGCGCCTCGGCGATCCGAGCATGGCGCGGGCCGAGCCCCATGAGCGGCTGATCGACTACCCGTTCACGGATGCGAAGTCTGACGTGTTGGACGTCTACCTCGCCGCACGCTGCCGCTTCCACATCGGCACCTCCTCCGGCATGTCCTTCGTGCCGCTGCTGTTTGGCCGTCCGACGCTGTTCACCAACTGGATTACGCTCGCCCACATGGTCTGCTCACCGAATGTCGTCACCTTGCCGAAGCTGCTTCTCGACAGTTCCGGGGTGGTCGTGCCGATGGCCGTCTGGTGCGAGCGCCATCCCAGTCTTCTGGAGCGGCCGGACGTCGACCTGCATGGTCTGTCCTTCATGGACAACGAGCCCCAGGACATCCGCGACGCGGTCGAACTGATGGATCGCCACATCGATCCCGCCAGCGGCCGCCTGGCCCTGCCGGCGGCGACCTGCGCCGCCTCGCAGGCGCTGTTCGCAGCATCGCCGCTGCGTACCCGGCCACAGATCGCTCCGGCTTTCTGGCAGAAGCACTATGCCTGAGCCCCGCGCGGCTCGAACACCAGCTTCGGATTGGGGTCGTTCGGGTCAGGCTCCACCTCGATGACACCCGCAACCGGCCGCAACCCGCTGTCGGTGAGTTGTCGAGCGGACCAGTCAGCGGACGGGAAGTGAGCGAACAACTCCTCGCCGCGCCGGCCGTATTGCGCGACGAGGTGCGGATGATACTCGATCACGAACACGGTTCGCCGCCGCGCGATCAGCCGGCGCGCTCCGTCCAACACGCCGATCTCGTGCCCCTCGACATCGAGCTTGACGACGGTCGGCATCAGGCCGTCGCCGTCGAAAAGGTCGTCGAGAGCGACGGTCGGCACGAAATCGTCGAGCAATGAGTGCGGGTTGACGGCCTTCGGGCGACCGAGCGCTCCTTCCAGCTGGGCGCCGGGCGACGCCTCGGCGCGCTTGACCGTGGAGATGCCGGCCGTCGCCGACGCCCCGACGTTCATCGGGCGAATCAGGTCGAAGCCGTTCAGGGCCGCCATCTGTTCGATCAGGGGGATCAGCTCGCGCTGCATTTCCAGCGCGAACACCGATGCCCCGGTCGCGGCCGCCATGGCGCTGATGTAGCCGACATGAGCGCCGACATCGACGAAGATCGTCCGCGGCCCGAGACGCGGGCGCAGATACCCGATCAGCGCCCGCTCGTAAGCGCCGCCGCTTTCGTCGACCAACTTCTTGAAAGCGACCGCCGCCGGCTCGCTCAACGGCATGTGGATGGCTTGGCCGGTGTCGGTGCGCGCCGTCCACATTGCCGGCTTGCCGTAGCGGGCGGCCCGGGTCTTCAGGTACTGCACGACGTGCGAGATCCGCGCCGACACGTACCACAGCTCGTTCGATCGCGAGCCGAGGATCTCGGCGAACCGCACCATCCGGGAAGCGGCCACCAAGTCGGCGCGCGATTCCGGTGGCCAGACCGACATCAGCAGGAGGTTGGCGTTGTTCGGCCGCTGCACGGCGAACTGCTTTGCCTGCTCGCGGTTCTGTATGTCCACCATGGCTTTCGTCCTCAGGTCACGCGTCATTCTAGCAGACGGCGGGGAGGCGGCGAGACAGCGGGGCTTCAGCGCTGCCGGTAACGTCGGTCCCAGAAGCGGGGCGGGACCTGTGGGCGTTTCGGGAAGCCGGCCCGGGCGAAATCCCGGTCGGAGGCCGCAAACGTTCCGTCCGGGAACCGCAATTGCCCCGTCGCTTCGTCGATGTGGGAATCCACGAAGCGGACCGCGTCCAGGATGTCGTCATCGTCGTTGTCCTCGAGCCACGCGCCGAGCATCTCGAGATCGGTGGCCGAGGCGGCGTGGCGGTGTCGCGCGACGAGGGCCTCCAGCGGCACCACCGCGTTTCGAAGGTCTCGGTGCACCTTGAACAGGGTGACGACGGAGCGCGGGTCGAGGGCGTGGTCCATCGGCGCGTAGTTGGTGAACAGGACGGGCCGGCCGAACAGCATCGGAACGAAGGACATCCCCGAGGCGGTGCCGAGGTGGAACCTGCAGCGGGCGGCGATGTAGACGTCCATCCAGTCGGATTTCAGGGGCGAGTGGGCGTAGTCGAACAGCGCCATGGCTCCGGGGGCCGGTGTCATCGAAGGGTCGCCGAGGCGAATCACCCGGATCCCTCGGTCTGCCAGATAGGCGACTGCCGGTGCGTAGCTGGCGATCTCAGCATCGCGGATGTTGAGGGCGTTGGCGTGGGCGGCATACCAGCCCGGCTGGCGGACGTGCAGTGAAACGATCGGGGCGTCGGATAGAATCCCGACGGAGGCGAGCGCGACGTCGCCGCGCCGCCAGGTCTCGGGATCGACGGTCAGGGGCGGGCCGATCTCGCGCCAACGGTCGGCGGCGCGTGACATGGGACTGTCAGGAATTTCGTGTGTGGCCGGGCTTGTTGAACATTTCAGGCGGCAGCCCTGTTGAAGCGTTCTTGGAAGAGCACGGCGAACTGGGCCTTTGCCATGTGCCACTCACGAGCTGGCATGG
>Ga0208414_1000535_pt1 | contig 35958 bp, 29 predicted proteins | sample AntAceMetag02UKE_FD_184770 | JGI IMG/M metagenome (GOLD analysis project Ga0208414, IMG submission 184770) | Saline lake microbial communities from Ace Lake, Antarctica - Antarctic Ace Lake Metagenome 02UKE (SPAdes) (version 2) | ecosystem: Environmental > Aquatic > Non-marine Saline and... | reverse complement strand
GCCCCAGATTGCGATAAAATATGAATCGTTTTCACGTCAACGACGCTTTACCAAATCGCGTCCACCCGCCAGATTCAATGTCCCCTTAAACGACGCACTAAATTCTTTTGGCCCGTCGGTCCCTTATTCTGTTTTCTTCTTAATTTCATGAATCTGTTTCTTTCGGTAACCCGGCAGTGCGCCGTCATCGCCCTGGCGAATCTGGCCGTGTCCGTCCAAGCGGGCCATGCACCGCATCCCACCAGCCAGGACTGGATGCATCACTACTACGAAAATCCCAATCCGGATCTCTTTGTTTCGTCCGTTTTCGAACTCAGTCGCACTCGCCACTTTGACCAGCCCGGCTACATCTCGTTAGGCTTGGGGTTTTTCGCCACTCTCTTCCGCGAACACCCTGACTACATCGATGAATGGATGAAATACAGTCGTCTGCTACCCGAGCAGGAACGCCGTCTTATGATCTCCGCGCTCTGGTGCGCAGGGCATCCGAAAGGCGAGGAATACCTGAGGTTCTACGCCGAGCAAGTGGTGGGCGAAAAACTCGCGAATCAACTACTGTCCACTCTCCAAGGAGAACGCTCATTCGACCGCCCGGATATCTCTTCCCGCCGTTCACTGTATCTCAAATGGGGCGTCTTTCTCGCCAGCGGAGATCCGGATGTGCTCCGATCAATTCTGGCCGCACTCACGGATTTGGAGGATCTCACGGCGCGTGATCGGTGGTGGTTGGCCTGCGCGGCCGCCGAGCACGAAACCGTTCTCGCTTTATGTGAGGCCGAACTGAACCGAGCCGACACTCCCCTGCGTGATGCGCTCCAACTTGTGCTCGACGCGCGAGAAGTCCGCCCCACCGGCTAGCTCATTCTATTCACCGCGGCTTACTGGCATTCAACATGCTTAAAAGATAGCATGCCCCGCCCCCGCTTCTCCTTTCTTCTGCTGGCTATTATGTCCGTCGCTACGATCGGTCAGGTCGGAGCCGAGCCACTTGCGCAGGTCGCGATTATTGCTGATCCCGCCCGCTTGCCAGGTGATGCCAATCGAGAGGGATCGGCGGAAATGGCGATTCTCATTCAGCTAGCTCAGCTCCAAAAGAAATCGCCGACCTCGATCGGCGTAATCGGAGTAGGCAATGATTTCGGTGTCTTCCACCACGGAACCCATCGCGCCCTAGAACTCGCCGTCGAACAAGGCATGCCTGTGGTGCGGCTATCCCGCACCGGCCGCCAACCCGCCTCCGCCCCCCAGAGTCTTTTCATCAATGGCGGCCAACTTGACCAAGAATCCGCCCGTCGGCTGCTCGCGCATTGCTTGGACCGCTTCGGTCCCTTTCCCCGCAACGCCGCTTCGGCCGCATGGCGGGCTCAACACCACCGCTACCAAACCGAATTCAATCAAGCCGAGGCGAGGTTACCCCAAAGTTGATTCGGATGGGCGATTAGCTTCTTCAGAGCCACCTTGCTCAGTTTTTCCCGATCCAGCCGCGGCGCCAAAAGAAGACTCCGAGTCCGCTGACGATACTCACGCAGACTCCCCAGAAAACAAAATAACTGTAGTGCCAGCCGAGCTCCGGGATGTGATCAAAATTCATGCCGTAAACTCCGGCCACGAAGGTGATCGGAATGAAGAACGACGCCATGATCGTGAGCACTTTCATGATCTCGTTCATGCGATTACCCACCGCTGACATATAGAGATCGTTCAAACTCGCCGCCTGCTCCCGATGCATCTCCACGATTTCGATGATCTGCAACGAGTGATCATAAACATCGCGCAGAAACGTGCGGGTCTCGTCATCGATTAATTTCATTTCGGTGCGCTGCAGTTCGTTGGCCACTTCCCGCAGCGGCCACATCACTCGGCGTAGAATCGATAACTCTCGTTTGACCGAATGAATCGCTTGCTGAATGTTCGGACCTGGATCACTGAGAACGGCCTCTTCCAACTCTTCGAGGCGGGTGCCGTAAGACTCCAATATGGGGAAGAAGTGATCCACCACCGCATCGAGTAGCGCGTAGAACAAATAGGAGATATTGTAGGTGCGAAGGCGGGCCCCGCCGCGGTTAAGACGCTCGCGAATCGGACCCCACACATCGCCCGGGAGCTCTTGAAACGTAATGATCGTCTTCTCGAATAGAAATAGACTCACCTGCTCTTGCTTCAGCTCGATGCCTTCCAACCGCATCATCCGCACCACCACAAAAAGATAGCGGTCAAACAACTCGACTTTCGGCCGCTGCGACGTGCGCAACACATCCTCGGCCGCGAGCGTGTGAAATTGAAATTTCTGCCGCATCTGATTAATAACATACGGATGAAGCCCATCAATATTGACCCACCGATGCCGCGCCCACGCGGGCCGTTTGTTCGCATGAAATTCATCCGCCGAGCCCTCCGACCATTCGATCCGTTCCTCACTAAAATCACACCAATAAACCCGCACTGCGCCTGGATCCGGCGGCACGTCCACGCCCTCGACCGATTCAATTCCCGGCGACGCCCCCAGCTGGATGGGCGGGGCTCCCACACTTTTTAAGGGATTGGCGGCGCTGATGTTCGAGATCAGCCACTTGCTCAGTCGCTCCACTTCTTTGAGTGGATTGACCAAGGGCTTAGGAGGGGTGAGACGAGGCACGTCATGGTTAAAACCGATTCCTGCTCCAATGCCTAGATCATTTACCCAACGGCGGCCTTGTGCTGCACCAGAGTCTGGCTTGGGTTGAAAGCATGCCCGAACTCGCCGAAGTCGAATTTTACCGCAAGCGTTGGCACCAGGCTGCCGTCAGGCAAACGGTGACTCGAGTGCGTGCCCACTCGGCCAAAAAAACTTTTCGATACGCTCCTTCCGCTTTGATTCGGCGCCATCTTCTCACCGCTAAACTGATCGAATCCGAAACCGCAGCTAAGCAAATGGCGTTCCGGTTCGACAATGGTGCTTGGCTCGGAGTTCACCTCGGGATGACCGGAGAACTCACGGCCGTCCCCCATCGCCAAACCGCCGCGAAGCACGATCACCTCGTGCTCGACATGGAGGACGTCAGTTTGGTGTTCACCGATCCCCGTATGTTCGGCGGCGTGCGCTTTCATCTGGGCCCCGAAGTCCCCCTGTGGTGGACTAAGATCGCCCCATCGCTCCTCTCCACCGCATTCACCTCTACCGAACTCGCCGCGTTCCTGCAGCGCCGAGCCCGAGCCCCCCTCAAGGCCGTCCTCCTAATGCAAGAACGTTTCCCCGGCATCGGCAATTGGATGGCAGACGAGATTCTATGGCGCGCCGGCATTCACCCCGCTCAGCCCGCTGGCACCCTGACCCCGGCCGAAACCAAAACACTCTATCGCGAAGTCCGCCGCGTTTGTCGCAACGCCATGAAACGCATTGCCGGCGAGGACGACTACCTCCCCCACGACCTCAACGTCGGTATCCCCAACTCCTGGCTCTTCAGTCACCGCTGGCGAGATGGCGGTATTTGTCCTCGCACCAAAGTCACGCTTGAACGCGCCGATATCGGTGGTCGCACCACCTGCTGGTCGCCCGCTCGCCAAATTCTCCGCAAGTCATGAGCCCGCCCAAGAAACAACGCCTCGACGAGCTCCTCGTCACCCGCGACCTCGCCGACTCCCGCGCCCAAGCCAAAGCCCTCATCATGAGTGGTCGCGTTCGCCTCGGCTCTGCCCGCCTCGAAAAGCCCGGCAAGGTCTATCCATCCGACCTCGATGTCTCCGTCGATCAACCTCCCCGTTTCGTGAGTCGCGGGGGGGAAAAGCTCTCCGGATTCCTCGAGTATTTCGAGATTTCCCTCACCAACCTTCACGTGCTCGACGTGGGCGCGTCCACGGGCGGCTTCACTGATTGCGCGCTGCAAGCCGGCGCATCCGATGTCGTGTGTGTCGATGTTGGTCGAGCTCAACTCCACCCCAAACTCCTCAATGACTCTCGGGTCACCAACATCGAAAAACTCAACGCCCGCACGCTCGCCGAAACCGATCTGCCCCGCCCCCATTTCGATGCGATCGTCATGGACCTCTCGTTCATCTCGCTGCGCAAAGTGTTGCCCGCTGTTTGGACCAAACTCGCTCCTGGCGGTCGACTCATCGCTCTCGTGAAGCCACAATTTGAAGCCGGCAAATCCGAGGTCGATAAAGGACGCGGCGTCATCCGCGACACCGCCGTGCAAGAACAGGTGCTGGCCGATATCTCCGGCTTCGCCTTGACCGAGCTCCCCGGAGCCCAACTGATCGGCACGATGGATTCCCCCATATTCGGCACCGACGGAAATCGAGAATTTCTGCTCGGATTGCGCAAGTCCTGAAGCCGTCGCGCAAGTCAGTGAAGGAGCAGTGAGTGGCATCGAGCCGACGGTCCGGCCTACCTCACCCAACGCGGATCGGACGGAGCTAGCCCCTCCGCCGCCCGCCACGGGAAGAGCCCAGCGCCGGCCGAAACATAAACCGAGAAATTACTTGAGGGCCTATTACCCAACGCCGGATAAGCAGAACCACGAGGTGCGCAAAATAATCAAGTGCGTTTAAGCTACGGCCGCAAACGACGGGGTGTTGCACCGACCAAACTCTCCCCATCCCACCGCTCAGGAGTTTGATGTTTCGCCCCGCGGTGATAATCCATTCTTCATTCTTGGATCTACTGGCGCTTGAGTCGGCGCCATCGGCTTCGACTACACGGTCCCGGTAGGCATCGGCTTCGAATAGACTGCCATCCGCCTGCACCTTCATCCATCGAACAACCCGGCCTCGTCACTCTGGCGCACGGTGCGCCCGCACAGTTATTCAAATGACTCGCTGCCCCAGCGCATTAGGAACTAACTCACGGGACGAAAGGAAACCGATATCACCGAGCTGGCCTTCCTGATCAATCGAGACCTTACCCACTGGCGCGCCCCTCGACAATCTCCCTCAAAATCTTAATTCAACCTCCCACTTCGGTTTCAGCATCACTTCCCCAAGCTCGCCATGGTGCATTTTTAAAAATTCTTGGGCTAGGAATCTAGCCCACTCCAAGTATCATCGAATCCCCCCAATTTTGGTGGTCCTCGAGCAGAGACATTTCCATGAATAGTGGCTCCAACAAATCACCTAATACCCCAGAGACCAACTTGCCAACGCGACCGGAGAATATGCCCGATTTTATCGTGTTCGGGGCGGCCAAATCGGGCACCACCGCTTTCCATCGGGCACTCAGCAGGCATCGGCAGATTTTCTGCACCACGCCTAAAGAACCCAATTTTTTTAAATACTCGGGAAAACTTTCCCGCGCTACGGACCTCAATCGAAAACTCGGTATCCAAACTGAATCAGCCTATCGGTCCTTGTTCCGCAATGCCGGCAATTCTCAAGTTCGAGGAGAGGCCAGCGTCACTTATTTTCAAGTAGATGAGACTCCCAGCCGGATTCACCAATCTATACCCAAGGTAAAACTCATCGCAATTTTGCGCCAGCCCGTGGATCAGGCCTACTCGGCTTGGCTTCGTGCTCGACAAGAATTCAGCGAACCAATTGAGGATTTTTACGCCGCCTGCGAAGCCGATTCAGAACGATTATTCAAGACTGATTGGAATTATCTAGAGACCGGTTATTATGCCCGTCGACTTCGTATGTGGTTCGCATTTTTTCCCCGAGACCAGTTCAAAATCTTCCTCTACGAGGACTGGCAACAAGACCCTGAAGGTGTTCTCCGCGAGACCTGTCACTTTCTCGAAATTCCGCCGGACCCTTCCCCGACCATTACCCGAGATAATGTCACGTCCATCCGGACTCGATTTGCTTGGCTGCATCCGCTTTTAAACCCCAGCCTCAGTCTGCGCACTCTGGTTCATCGCATCTTCCCCCCCGGTGTGCGCTCCCGCGCAACGCGATTCCTCCGTCGAATCAATCACGGACAATCCGCCCCCCTTGATTCCTCTGTCCGGGCCAAACTTACGGCACGATACGAAGACGATATTACTGAACTGGAAACTCTGATCAATCGAGACCTTACCCACTGGCGCGCCCCTCGACAACCTCCCTCAAAATCTTAACTCAACCTCCCACTCCGGTTTTAGCACCGCCTTCACCATCGTGCATTTCCGAAGGTTAATGAAATGGTCGAACCACCCTGTTTAATAATTTTAGAAAAGGCTACTGATAGAACTAAGGGAAGTGAAACAGGATTATTTTATACCGTAAGGATTTCCTCTCTCGGATTCCCTCCCACCACCTCGCTAAAAATTAATTCCCTATCACTATCAGTCAGGCACCATTGCCTCGTGCCCAACCACCGGCATTGTATTCAGTAAGTCAATGCGTAACCAATAGCATTTCCGCGCTATCGTCGCACAATACCATCGGGCTTAAATGCTTCTCAAATACCGCAGATACAGTTCTGCGCACGCCCGGGCGTCGGATAACGCATCATGGTGATTCAGCGGGATGCCGTGCTCACCACAGAGTAAATTTAGCTTCTTCTTATAAATTTTGTAGGTGCATTGCGGCTTATAACTCGGCTCGGCCATCCTGTAGAACTCCATCGTCTTGCGCAGACAGGAGAAATCAAACGCACCATTATGGGCGACCAGCGTGCGCCCCTCAATGTAACCACGTATCTGCGGCCAGACCGTATCGAAGAACGGCGCATCCCTCGTGTCGTTCTCCGTCAGGCCATGCACATTGGTATTCCAGTAGCTATAGGTATTCTCCGGCGGCTGAACCAAAATACTCAGCTGCTCAATCACCTGTCCCTGCTCCACTCGCACGATCCCAATCTGGCAAATACTGGAGCGCGCAGGCTGCGCCGTTTCAAAATCAATCGCGGTAAACGTGGGCATATTCCATACCGTCTAAAAATAATAAGGCCCTACGCGAGCTTCCCGGCACATACGCCTAGATTACTCGCGGCATGGGCGAGCATCGTTCCTCCCTACTGTAGCCTGGTGAAAACCAATTTCCGATTGGCTACCAATTCAGTCTATTTTTTGCCTAAGGTCCTATTCAATAAATGCATGCTTAAAGAAACCTTTCGAGCGGTGCGGAAGCGCTTTCGATCTCTAATAGCAAGAGTTCAAAAGTATTTTGAGCTGCGGCGAAATAAAAGCAGCCCTGCCGCGACGGTCTTTACTGAGATCTATGAAACGAATCGTTGGGGCGGGGAGCCGGGAGAATTTTGCTCGGGTCCAGGCTCGGTCCATTCTCCGATCGTCGATGCATCCATTGGTTTAATCCATCGGGAATCAATTTCAGAGGGATTTCAGGACATGCGTTTCGTCGATCTCCGTTGTGGTGATTTTAGGGTCGGTCAGTCGATTTTACCATTTTGTTCGAGTTATATCGGGGTTGATGTCGTTCCTCCTCTGATTGAGCACAACCAGAGGGAGTTTGGTAACGAGGTCACCGAATTTAAGTGTTTGGATATTAGTGAGAGTGACTTGCCGGAGGGAGACGTTTGTTTCATCCGCCAAGTGTTGCAGCACTTATCAAATGCGGAAATTTCCCGGATTTTGAAGAAACTAGATCGATATAAATGGGTATACATCACCGAGCATTACCCATCAAACGGTCAGCTTCGGGAACCGAATATTGATATAGTCCATGGTGGCGACGTGCGGGTATATTCAAACTCCGGAGTCTGCTTGTCCGAGGCGCCCTTTGACTTGCTGGCCGAGAAACTGGAAACGGTTCTCACCGCTCCGGGAGCTGGTTTGTCTAATCACCACGATCCTGGGGTGATTAGCACGATTCGCTACAAGCCTTGATGAGATTTGCCGGTTGCCCTACCAGCGTGATCGAATTCCTGAGATCTCGCGTCAGCTTGTTCTTCTCCCGAGTCCTTCCCTCCAGCGCAATACTCTCGGGTTTCAATCCCCGAGTATGCCGTTACCCACTCTTCCCCCCATGGGTAAGACTATGCTTGAAGGCGCCGGGCATGAAAACGACTGAAACCGCGCCGCCCAATCAGGCACCCGACGCTAAAAGAACAAACCATCATGCTCCAAACGAACTCACCCCTACGATCTCTCGTTTTGTTCCGCCTCAGCTCCCACCTCCCGTAGCAGAACGCCCCAGTCGTTCCGGCGGCCCGTGCCTTCGCCTCTCTCCCGACAGCCTGCGCTATTTTCGGATTTGCCCCCCTATCACTCTCTCCTTCAGTCTGCTGAAAACCAATATCTTTTCCGTGATGAGGTGTTTTTAACAATTTCCACAGTCCTGGGATTGTCTTTGTGGGAAAATCTTTCCTGCTGGAATTGATGACTCGGACTACCCAACCTTTTACCGTTCGGACGTGGAGTGAGTTTCAGCAGCATTGGGCGGGGATTCATAATTTCCAGATGGCGGAGGAGTGCATGCCGTCTGGTTTTGAGGTGCCGGCGCTGGATCGCGTAATCAGCGAATTGCGCGAAGATGAACAAGCGCGGATCACCAGTGGCGCCCGGGGCAAACGATCCAAGTTGGAGGATATTTCAGTCGAGTTTCGGGCCAAATCCGTGGAGGAGGCGATGGCGGCCCCCTTTGCGCTCGCTCATTTCAAACTCTCAAGATTCGACGCCCCGGGGAAGTTTTTACACGGGTTCGAACCGCAAGTGCTCGATCCTTGGCGAGCGGCATTGCTCAAGGCAGGATTCACTTTCGATCGCTGCTACCCGATCATTTTTATCAGCGGTAAAAACTGCGCGACCAATTACCATATGGATCTATCCCACGTGGTGGCATGCCAGATTTACGGGCAGAAACGGTTTTGTGGATTACAGGATCCACGACGATGGGCACCCCATAAATTACGGATGAACTGCAAGGGACCTGAGGTGTCTCTGCCCGATGCCCTGACCGAAGCCGACACGCTGTGTTACGACATGTCGCCAGGTTCCGTCGTGTGGAATGCCATGCTCACGCCGCATTGGGTAGAAGCGGGCAATGAGGTGGCAATGAGTATCAATTTTTCCCACGGCGGATTGAAATATAGAGGGCAACTTTGCCCCCATGAGCAGGAGCATCTGGACTATCAAATGGCACATCCGGAAACCGCGGAAAAGAGTCCGGTCGGTGCCTATTAATCCGATCTAAAAGATCGCCGCGTGCGATGACCGCTCAACTCAAATCTGAATGATCCCCATTGCGGAAACTAAGATTGAATCTGGCGGACTTCAGCCGGTTTCCCGCCCAGCGACGGCATCGAGTTACCCCCTCTCCGGTGTCATATTTAGTTACTGTCCACCCACCCCTCCGCCACCCACTCGCCGCCACCACGACTTGCCCACATGCGGTGTGGGCCCGAAAAATGACGCGACCCTGAATTATTGACCGCATTCTCGCTGGAGAAGCTCGAGGTGGCTTCACCGATCGGCGCAACAAACTCCCCCATAATCGACCTCAAACGAAATCGAGAGAATCTGCTCGGATTAATCCGCCGATAGTTCATCAATACCTTCCTCGTGATGTCGCCAATTCGCTCCCTCGCCTTTGTTATCAACGCCCAAAAAACGGGCGCGCCCGAGATCGCCAATGACCTCATGACGATCGCTCGCGACGTTGGAGTGAAGGTGACTCAAATCGACGACTTTCCCATCCCCGACAACGCCCTTGATGGGCAAGACGCCTGCTGCGTTATCGGAGGTGACGGCACCCTACTGGGGATCGCCCCCGCCGCCGCCCGTGCCGCTATTCCGCTTATTGGCGTGAACCGAGGTTCCTTGGGCTTCCTGACCACTTTCTCAGCTGAAGAAGCCCGTCAGGATTTCGCTGCCATCTTAAGCGGAGACTACCACGTGGCCGAACGGGCCCTACTCGACTGCACCACCGCCCCCGACCAACACGACCTCGCCTTAAACGACGTGCTAATCAAAGATGAACAACACTCCCGCTTAATCGAGCTGTCGGTCTATGCCGACGACGAATTCGTCACCACCTACACCTGCGACGGCTTGATCTTCTCCACCCCGGCAGGCTCCACCGCCTACAATTTATCTGCCGGCGGGCCGTTGATCCATCCCGGTGCGCAAGTCATCGCGCTCACCCCCATCTGCCCCCACACGCTGAGCAACCGCTCGATCATTTTCCATCAGGACGTGAAGCTCCGCGTGACCCAGCCCAAAGAAAACTCTGGTGCGCTCGTCGCCGTAGACGGCCAACGTAACCTGCGTATTTGCGAAGGCGGGCAAATCGATATCACCGTCGCCTCCCCTCGCCTCAAACTCATTCACCGAGCCGGCTACGAACACTTCAGTGCGGTCCGCACTAAGCTCAAATGGAGCGGCGGCGTGAAAAACTGATCCCCCGTCAGCTTAAAAGTTCCACCAACTTCGGCCGCGCCGCCCTCAGACCTTTGTAAACGGCGACTTCTTCTGGCATCGTCTCCAACGCCCGTAGCAACCGTGAACGTGTAAAGGTGTCTCTCAACACCTCAGTCAATGGGAGGAGCGCAATTCGGATTCCAAACAAGATTGCTCCGGTCTTGGGTAATGCCGTCAGCAACTGGTGCTCCACCCGCACCCATGTGACGTCTATATCGACCTCCTCAGTCAGCCGAGGTCGCAACTGTTTCGGGTGCAAATTTAACTCGTCCGAAGCCGTCAGCCCCCAATTGGAACGCGTCGCTACCGCCCCCGGTTTCAATCCGTTCAAAAACCGATCAATCGCTGCCCCTATCGCCTCGTTCAACCCCGGCACGACGCCGTGAGTCTCAGGCAAGGTCAGACCAATTTTCTCCGGGAACGCCCAGCTCGTCGGAAATACCACCACGCCATCGGTAACGCGAAACACTCCGGCTTCATCTCGCATGAGAAAGACCAAGTCTGACTCGACCACTCTCCCGATTTCGACCGCAGTTGGCCGCTCAACTGCTCGCCCCCACTCGCCCATCATTTCAGCAAACTCCCGCCACGACGCACTCCCCTGTTCGCTTTGGACCGCATAGTCCGATGGCGATGTCTCCAGCCAACGACACCGCTCGGCCAAGACCGAGTCAGTGCCTAAATCGGCCTCGAAGAACTCCGCCAGCGTGCCGCGCTTCAGGACTAATCGAAACCCGAAGTCCTCATCGGCCAGAACGTCGCGCAATCCCTTCACGGCCGCACGACTAACTGGGTGCAGGCTTTGCGCTGAAGATAAGCCTTGGCGAAGGCCGCCAGCTTCTTCGGCGTCACCGCGCTGATCTCGTTTTCAAAATGCGTGCCGTCGTCAATCGGCTCGCCATACAACTCGTGCAAAGCGGCATGCATCGCTCGCGATCCATTGGTCTGCAGTCCCATTCGGCGGCCCGCACACAAGCGAGTTTGGCAACGCTTCAACTCAGCTTTCGTAATGCGTCCGCTCGCCATCCGCTTGACCTCCAATTCGATTTCGTGCAGCACTTCATCCTCTTTCCCGGGCGCCGTCCCCGCATAGAAATAGAACATGCCCGCTTCGAGGCCAATGATCCGATTCGAGCGCACGTAGTAGGCTAACCCTTTCTCTTCTCGCACCCGTTCAAAGAGTCGCGAAGACATGCCGCTAAAGAGCTCGTCCGCCACCTCGGCCACGTGAAAATCCTCCGACCGAATCCCCGGGCCGCGGTAAGCCTGAAAGACCACCGCCTGCTGTCGGGGTTGCTGCTCCACAAAATCCCCCACTTCCACCGGACCATCGAAGGCCGGAGTCGGGATGGTGAAGTCAACCGTCTCAAACTTGCGCAACAGCTTTCGCAGCTTTGGGCCTAGTTTTTTCGGATCAAAATCGCCCGCCACCGATAGCACCACATTCGACGCTACCATCAGTTTACGATACAGTCGCGCCACGTCCTTGGGCTTGAGTTTCGTCAGATCTTCCACCGCGCCATTGGCATCGATCGCCAACGGATGTTCGCCAAAGAACTGCCGGCGTAAACGCTTGCGGCCAATCGTTACGATATCATCCGCGTCCTGCTGCAAGTCCGCCACCTGCGCATCGCGCTCAATCGTGAAAGAGTCACTGGTGAATTTAGGCTTCAACGCGGCCTCCGCCAACAGATCCAACGCCAAATCCACATCATTCGGCATCACTTCCATCGACAGCCCAAAGGTATTGTTACCGAAGACCGGCGACATCGATCCACCGACCGATTCGATGGCTGCCGCCACCTCCGCTGCCGACCGCTTCGCCGTATCTCGGGCCAGTAAAGTCGCCATCAGCGAAGTGGCTCCTCGCTTGCCCGCTTCTTCAAATACCGGACCACCCAACGAGAGTAGTCTCAGGTGCAAATTGGGCAAACGACTGTCGGGTTGCAGAATCAATCGAGCACCGTTCTTCAGCGTCTCGCGCAACCCGACTCCAATTTCAGCCACCACTTTCGTCGGAGCCTCTGCCTCCTCTGCCACCGCTGGTTTGGGGTTAAGTGTCACGGTCGTCGGATGCCCTGCCAGGAGGTAAGTGCGCAATACCCGATGCAGCGTCGCCGGAGTCACCTCCTTCAGCCGATCAAAATAGCCGCGACTAAAGTTAAGATCACCTGCCACCACTTCGGAAACGCCCAAACGCGCAGCCTGACCAGCCACCGTCTTGCGGCTATTGATTTCACCGACGACCATCTGTCGCACGGCCTTCCGAATCTGGCCCGTCGTGAAGCCTCGCTTCGCAAGTTTGTGCAGCTGCTTGTGCACCGCCTTTAGGGCCGGATCTCGCTGACCCGGGTCACATACGATCGATAGGTAAAACAATCCACTATCCCCCGGATTCCAGCTCATCGCGTCAATCGAGTGCACCAAACGAGCCTTCTCGCGAATCGACTGCCACAAGATCGAACTATCGCCATTACCCAACACGAGTCCGAGCACATCCAACGCGGCCGCATCAGGATGCGTCAGACCGGGAATCGGCCACGCGATGCCACCGCGGACGATCTCCACATCTTCTTCCAGGTGAACCTCGCGAGAGGAAAGCGCCACCGGCTCAGCCGGTAGATAAACCGGCGCCATTCGCCGACGTTTCACGCTACCGAAGTGTTTCTCAACCGCCGCCACCGTGGCCGCTTGGTCAAACCCTCCCGTCACCACCACCACGATGTTGTTCGGGACATACCGATCATGATAATACGTCACCAACGCATCTCGATCCACGGCCTCAAATACTTCTCGATGCCCGATCACGGGCTGGCGATACGGATGCTCCCGGTAGACCGATTCAAAGAGACTCTGCCACATGCGCTGATCCGGATCGTCCAAACCCATATCGATCTCGCGCAAAATCACTCCCTTCTCCCGTTCCACCTCTTCCGCCGGCAACGTCGAATGCAGCACCGCATCGCCTAAGATGTCCACCGCCACCGGCGCGTGCTCGGCGGGAATATCGATGTAGTAAACCGTGCGATCAAATGACGTGTAGGCGTTAATATAGCCACCATGCGCCTGAACCTCGGTCGAGATTTCGCGCCCCTCCCGACGTTCGGTGCCCTTGAAAAGCAGATGCTCCAAATAGTGCGAGAGTCCCGCGCCCATGTGCGTTCCCTCATGGATGCTCCCAGTTTTCACCCAGACCTGAACCGATGCCACTGTCGCGGCCGGGTCCGGTTGCATGACTAAGGTCAGCCCGTTGGGTAAGACCCGGCGAATCGGAGCATCGCGCCAGAGTTTTTGGAGAAGTTTGAGATCGGTTGCAGAAGTAACGGCCATGGAAAACAAATCACTAACCACAACTCCGCCGGGAAAGCCAATCCCTCACTTAATCGGGCCAAAATTTGCCCCTCCCCCGGGCCAGTTCCAATTATGCCGACTTCAACCCCCGCGGCGTCGACGGCCGAAACGGCGCTTCAAACGCCTCTTCGAACGTATACACTTCCGTGAAATCCTTCCGCTCATCCTGATCTGTCTTACTGAAGACGTTGTATTCAATCAGGTTAAAGACCAGATCGCCAAAGTGACCGCACCGCGTCACTCCCCACTCCGCCAAAACCGTCCGCGCCATTGGCCCAAACTGGTTCAACGCAAAGGCCCGCATTCCCATGAGTAGCTCCTCCCCTGTCACGTGAAGCGACTTCCCCGCCCGGCTTGAATCACTTTTTTTAAGCTCTTTAACCGTGAAATCGAGGCCTTGGCGCACGAATGCGTAAGCATTGCGGTGAAAGCGGTTATCTTCCTTGCAAATTAGTGTCACTACCTCGTCGAAATCCAAGTCTTGCATAGTCTTTTAGCTTGAAACTTGTGACCAAGATTTACTCAAGTGCAACGTTCACTCGACAAGATTTACTCAAGACTGGGCCCGAACGGGGGGGGGCATATGTAAAATCGGTGTAAAGGAATCAAGGCAGTTTACAATTTCCGTTACCTCACTGTAAGTGTATGACAACAACACCTCCTCGATAATGATTTCCTCTTCACACACTAATCACCCCTTAGGTCTAGCCAACCAAAACTCCCCCACTGCCGTGGCACTGCAAATAGCCTGCAGCCGACTAAAATCCGCTGGCTTACGCATAACCCAGCCCCGAATTGCAATCTTAGAGGTCCTCGTGAAACGCTCCCTCCCCGCGAGTATTGAGCAGATTCACGCCGAATTGGCAAACTCGTCCTGCGACTTGGTCACCGTCTACCGTTGCCTCGCTGCTTTTGAAGAAATTGGCCTCGTGCGTCGTTGCTATTTCCACAACGGAACGAGCCTTTACCAAATTTCACTGGATGACACCCCCTCCTATCACGTCATCGATAAATCATCCAATTCTGTGACCGAGCTCGACCCCGACCTCGCCATGGAGCTCCGAGAAGATATGCAAGGGATCGAACGTAAATTGATCGCTCGTGGATTCACCGATGTTTCCCATATGGTAGAATTCTTCGGACGCGCCCCCAAACACCCCATTGACCGGGTGCAAAACGGTGCGCTCATGAGTAATACCTGATAATATTCGGACTCATTCCTCTCCTTTCAGCCGCCGAATCAATTCGGCGGTTTTTTTGTGTCAACGCCCTCTCTCTTACCCTAACCTACGCCTCGAATTCCCCAACTAGAATGCAGTTTTTTAAACGAATCCTGAATTTCGACGAGGCCACGGTGGCGAGACAGGAACAGCGCCTCGCCCAGCGCTTTCCCCTCACCCCTGAATCGCCTCTAATCCCGTGGTTGATTACCGCAGAATCGAGGATCAGCAGTCGCCTCTTGGACTTATCCAGCGCCGACGCTGGATTGGTCATCCCCGCCGACGCCCACTCCCCTTCCGTGGGAGAACGCTGCCGTATCGAATTGGAAATTGAAGACGAGCCACTCAACCTCAGCGCTCGGGTAGCGAGAACCTACCCACATCCCGATGGTATCGGAGTCGGACTGGATCTCACCGAAAACGATTACCCCTCAAGGCGTAATTTGGTGCAACTACTCGAACCCATCGAAATGGGGACTTCGCTAAAATCAATTGACCGTAAATCTGTTTCCCAAACCGAACCCGGGCTGCTTTCAATCCGCTACTTTTCCTCCACTTCGACCACCCTCACCGTCTGGCGGAATATCGAAAACCATGAGATCAGCGGATTCGAAATGCGCATGCACCAATTCCACGTCCGCAGTGGATCCGAGCCCCCTGAGTTGAAGCTATTCATTGACGAGGTATCCGGTGGGTCGGGCTACAGTCATCCGACTCTTCGACCATCTGGAGAAGCGGGCACTGATATTCTCCGTTTATTCAACTGGGTAGTGCCCCATCTGAATCCCGAACTCCCATCCGGCGTTCGCGCTTATCTGCAATTATTCAGCACGCTCACCAGGAAGTAAGCGTGCCGGTCAATTAAACCAGCCCTCAGCGCCGCCATCACCGCGCGGCAAACTACTCGGACTGGAAGATGCCGACGAACTGCTTGGGCACGATCGCCGCCGAGCGCACGTTGCGTCGCGTGAGCACTTTCTTCGCCCACTTCTCGACCTCTTTAATCGAGATTTCATCCACCATCCCTTCCTTCAGGGCCAAGAGCTCTTCAACCGATTCGGGGCGTTCCTGGGCGCGAGCAAGGCGCTGGAGCAAGAAACCATTCTCCCTCCAAGATTGCCGGATCCGACTCGATAGGATACCGCGCGCACCCTTAAACTCCCCTTCATCGATCCCCTCTCGGGACAGCTTGCTGGCGATCTGTTCTAGCAATCGAGCAATCCGAGATGACTCTTCGTGCGCACAGTCGATCGACGCCGACAAGAGACTGAATTCCGGAAACCCATCGTAAGCCTCAAACTTCGCGGAAGGGCTGTAGGCTAGGCCTAAATTATTCCGAATCTCTTCGCGCACATGTAGCTCCAAAATCTTCGACAACAGATACAACACCGCTCGATCACGCGTCGAAACCTCGCCCATCACCGGCCAAAACCCCCGCACCACCGCGAGGTGACTTTCGCCGACAAACTCGATCCGCTTGAATCCTGGGGGAGCGGTAATCTTCACCGGTTTAGGCTCAAACCGCGGGATCTTCGTTTCAGCCCGCGGCCCCAGTTTTGCCAACGTCAGATTCATCGCCTCCAGCGCTTGAGTCTCACTCACATCGCCCACGATGGAAACTTCTACAAATCCCTTAGACAGCGGCTCCTGGAGCCAGTTCTTTACGTCCAGAGAGCTCAATCCCACGTAATCCACAAACGTGCCGTTGGTGAACCGAGCATCGCCTTTAAACAAGTGGTCGGTGAGATCACGCATCCCTTCCTGCATCCCCACCGTCGATGAAGCCCGCGTCATCGTCGCCTGCATTTTTTGATTCCGGTGGATGAAAGTCCCGAACTTTGGCTGATACAAAAACTCCGTCACCACCCCCAACAGCGCAGTCAAATCTTCCCGCTCCGTCGTGCCACTGAAAGTGAACGCATCCTGATCATTCACGTTGAAACTAAACGTCAGAAACTGCTCGTCGATTATCTTGCGCAAATCATCCGCTAGGTAATGCGCCGTGCCGCTGGCGAAAAGAGTCTGCAACCCGAACTCCTTCAACGCTGGCTTATTTCCCGGCATGTCGAGCAACCCCGAGCCCACCCGCACCACCGCTCGCACCACTCCCGGCTCGTAGGGCGTGGACACCACGTTGAGCCGCACCCCGTTACCGAATTTGTAGAGTTTGGCGCCGATCTCCGGTAGATCTCGGACCAATTCGGACGCCGCAGATTTGCCCCAGTCCTTCAACTCGAAACGGTGCTCCTTCCGCGCCGCCAGTTGTAATTCTCGCAACGGAACCTCCCGGTCCTTGCGCAAAGTTTCCAGCACTTCAATGGTCTTGAGTTCCGGCTCGATCTCGCCGTTGAGGTGCACCACCAATCGATCAATGTCCCATATTTTTCGATACGTTTCGTTCAGTTGATTTTGCTCCACCGAACGCAACCATTCCGCCATCCATCTTAACTCGGTTTCCGGCCCCACAAACACCTCGTGGTCGACAATAGAATCAAGCAACCGCTGCGACAGGACATGGGGATCGGCCTGCGCCATTTGATCGATCATCAGTTCCGCATTGCGTTGCTGACGCGTGCGCAACGCCTCAATCTCCGCCGTTTCGAATCCCCATCGATGAGTTGCTCGAATCATCTGGTCCAATGCCCCAAGGTGCTGCGCCCAGTTTTTTCCATTCGAAGTCACTCCCGCAATCGCGGCGTGGTGGCCCATTAGACTCTCAGACATCGCATCGCCTCCGGGCGTGCTCAGGATCCCTTTCTGCAGCCGCTCACCCAGCAGTGATTGCACGAAAGTCTCTCGCAATTGTTCGATCCGGGTTGCTTTGGAATCAGCCCCCCCCTCGCGAGACCGCGGCGAAGCCAAGGTCGCCCGCACAAACCCCACATCGCTGACTCGAAATGTATCGGCCCGCAGCCCTTTCGCTTCGACCAGCACCCCCATCTCGCGCGCTGGAACCGGCGTCGCAGGTTTCGCCATCGATCCAAAACGCGCCTCAATCAATTCCACCAAGGCCCCTGGTTCAAAATCACCCGAAGCAACCAACACCATCATGTCGGAACGATAATTCCGTTGGTAAAAAGACCGAAACTGCTCGGGCCTCAACGCGTTCACCGTGTCCGGCGTGCCTCCGGGGGTGCGATCGGGGAATTTCAATCCCGCAAAAATCGTGCGCAGCGACGCCAATTGCCCCCGCGCCATATAACTGTCTCGACCTCTCAACTCGCTCAGAATCACGCCGCGCTCTTGGTCCACCGCTTCCGGAGTGAAACTCACGCCATCCGCAAAACTGCGAAACAACCGTAAACCGCGACCCAACAATGCCGTCGAGGCATCGCGAAAATCGAGCGAGTAAGCCGTATGGTCAAACGTGGTCACCGCATTGACATCACTACCGTATTCGATGCCCAACTCTTGGAAGAATTTGACCATAGCATCTTCCGAAAACTCCTCTCCGCCGCGAAAACACATATGTTCAATGTAGTGAGCCAGACCACGCTCTTGGTCAGACTCGTCGAGCGATCCCGCCAAGACCAACAATTGCAAGGTGGCCGCCTGCGGCACGCCGTGATGCGGCAGCAGCGCATACCGAAAGCCATTGGGGAGTTCGCCCCAAACGACTCGCGCATCCGGCTGTAAATCGGCCCTGCCATGAGCCCACTCGCCCGCCCGAGGGTTAGCCCAAGCCCACCCGCCTCCCCACCACAAACCAAGCACGAGTCCTACTTTGATAAACTTTTTCACGCTGACTTGCATCACCTGCACTGAAACCTGCGTCGGTCTCGGCGTAAAGCTCCCACCGCGGTTTCCCCTGGCTTCAGCGGAGAGATCTTTAGCTCGAAAACCTATCTGCTCGGCCCCAACATCCGCGCCACCCCATGCCATCGAAATATTTCCGGGGGCTCAGCGCCCTTTGCCTCCTGCTCTGTCACCTGCCAGGATCGGTGTCGGCCGCCCCGCCCACCAATGCGGTCGCTTTAGCCCAAGACGATGAATCCTCCGATCCTCCTTTGAGCCCGCTCGAGTCCACTCAGGGCATGCAACTCCCCGACGACCTCGCCCTCGACTTACTTGTCGCCGAGCCCGCGATTCAGCAGCCCGTTTTTCTCAACTTCGATGCCCGCGGCCGCATGTGGATCGTTGAATACCGCCAATACCCCGAGCCCGCCGGACTCGAACTCGTCAGCCGTGATCGCTTCTGGCGCAACGTCTACGACCGCAAACCCCTGCCTCCCGGCCATCCCGATTTCGTGCCCGGGCTCGATCGCATTTCTATCCACGAGGATACCAACGGCGATGGAACCTACGATCATTCCAAAACCTTTGTCGACGGCCTCAGCCTAGCCACCAGCTGTGTAATCGGCCACGGCGGGGTCTGGGTGCTCAATCCTCCTTACCTCCTTTTCTATCCCGACGCCGACGGCGATGACGTGCCCGACGGCGCCCCGGAAGTCCATCTCGATGGATTCGGGATTCAAGACACCCATGCCATCGTCAACTCGCTCTGCTGGGGCCCCGACGGCTGGCTCTACGCCGCTCAAGGCTCCACCGTCACCTCCGATATCGTCGTGGCAGGCTCCGACGCCCCCCCCGTGAGCCGCAGCGGTCAACTCATGTGGCGCTATCACCCCACGCAGAAAATCTATGAGGTTTTCGCCGAAGGTGGCGGCAACGTTTGGAGCTGCGAATTCGACTCCCAAGGCCGCCTCTTCGCCGGCACCAACGACAAATTTCCCGCCTACTTTTTCCTCCAAGGAGGGTTCTACCGGAAGAACTTCGGTAAACACGGGGCCCTCTCTAACCCCTACGCTTTCGATTTCTTTGAAGGCATCGCGTCCCCCGGCCATCGTCGTATTTCCAACTCCGTGCTCATTTACGAGGGGGGAACTTTGCCCGCTCGCTACGACGGCTCTCTCTTATTTTTAGGCGCACTCCAGGGCACCGTCGGCGCCTATCAGTTGACCGCCAACGATCTCAACTACCGCGGCACCGCGCTCGACCTCTTGGTCAACGCCCAGGATCGCTGGTTTCGCCCCGTTTATATGGAGTCGGGCCCCGACGGCGCCGTCTACGTCTGCGATTGGTATGACCAACAGATCAATCACTACCGTAACCACGAGGGTAAGATCAGTAAACAGGATGGGCGACTCTTCCGCATTCGCCGCAAAGACACCGCACCTCTCGCCCCATTCGATCTCAATCAACGTTCGACTTCCGACCTCATCGACCTGCTCGATCACCCCAATCGCTGGTGGCGCGAAACCGCCCAAACTCTCCTCGGTTGGCGAGAAGACCGCCATCAATTCATCCCCCGTCTCCGGCACACGCTCGAAAATGAAAACGGTCAATCCGCGCTCGAAGCCCTCTGGGCACTCAACCGCTGCGATGCCTTTGACCAGTCCACCTTCGAAATCGCCGCGGCTCACCCCCATCCCTCCGTGCGCCAGTGGGCCATCCGTCTCGCTGGGGATCGACGGGAAAATAGTCCCCCGAGTTTACAGACCCTCATCAATCTCGCCCGGTCGGAAACGAACCTGGAGGTCCTCGGCCAAATCGCCTCTAGCGCGGGCCGTATTCCCGTCGATCAAGCTCTTCCCGTCATCGCGTCACTCCTGCGCAATGATACCGGGGCGGGCGTCCGCCACTTCGAGAGTCTCATTTGGTGGAGCCTTGAACCGTTCTACGCCCAACGCCCCGATCAGGTGGCGGCCCTGTTTGATCACGACGTCGCGCAAACCGACCAACCAGCGTCCCCCACTCTGGTGAGTTATATTATGCGACGAATGGCATCGGAGGGGCGCATGGCCGACCTCCGACGTTGCGCACGACTCATTCGCCACGCGGCCACGCCGGCCCTGCTGGCGGCGGCCATCGATGGATTTGAAGCAGCCTATATCGGCAAACCGATGTCCGGCCTCCCCTCAACTCTCGTCGCCGCTCTGGTCGAAAACAATCGCGCGCCAATTTCCCTTCGCCTGCGACTGGACCTCGCGAGTTCGCTGGAAGAGGCATTGGAAATCCTCCGCTCCCCCACCGCCGCCCCTGCCCCCATCCAGCGGGTGCTGGAAGTGTTCGCCGAGCAACCCACCCCGGCCGCCCTCCCCCTGATTCTCGAACGCATCTCAGATGATCGCGTTGAAATCCAGCAGGCCGCCCTCGCCGCCCTTCAAGGCTACGACGAACTAGAAATCGCCCGCGTTGTCCTCTCCCGTCTTCCGCAACTGCAAGGGCAGGCCCAAGAGGCCGCCCAATCTCTCCTCACCAGTCGCGTCGCTTGGAGTGAAATTTGGCTAAAATCAATTACCCCGCCCGTCTCAGCCAATGCACTCGCCGCGATTCGCCGACACCAGGATCCCACCCTGGACGAACTCATTCATCTCCATTTCGGACCAGCAACAACTCAACCTGCTTCCGCCTCCGAGCAGGAGATCGCCCGGGTTCGCGCCGTCGTTTCCGTCCCTGGAGGCGACCCAAAATCCGGGTTCTCGCTCTACCAGCAACGGTGCGCGGCCTGTCACACCTTATTCAGTGCCGGCGGCAATCTCGGTCCCGACCTGACGTCCTACCAACGCGACCAGACCGACACGCTGCTGCTATCGATCATCAACCCCAGCGCGGAAATCCGTTCCGGCTACGAAATGGTCACGGTCAAAACCATCGACGGCCGCACGCTCTCCGGCTTCCTCGCCCGCAACGAAATCGAGATGCTGAGTCTCCGTATCATCGGGGGGAACGAGGTCATCCTACGTCGTGATGAACTGCTCTCGATCGAGCTCCAGCCGGGCTCCCTTATGCCGGCAGGACTACTTAACGGTCTGAGCGATTCTCAACTGCAAGACCTCTGGAGCTATCTCCGCAGTCCCCAGCCGCTTTCCCTGAACTAAAAATTTCAGCCCATCGGTTAACCTTTTAGGATTCCCGGCATTCATAGGCATACCCCGCATGAATCAAAACGAACAAGAAAGTCGCATTGTAGAATTGCTGACCACTATTCAGCTGCCGCTTCGGATCTACATCCAGTCGCTGCTTCCCGGTGACTCGGCCGCCGCCGATGTCGCTCAACAGGCCAACGCGTTAATCTGGCAGAAACGAAACGATTTCGAAATCGGCACCAATTTCAAAGCCTGGGCCTTCAGTATCGCGCGCTACGAGGTGCTCAACTACCGCAAACGCCAAGCCCGTGATTCGATGTTGATCTTCAGTGACGAACTTGAAGAAACCTTCGCCGAAGAGCTTTCCGCCCGCACGGATACCATCGAGCATCAGCACGAAATCCTGCAACGCTGTCTCGGAAAACTAAAACCGAAGGATCGAGACCTTCTCCTCCATCGCTACGCTAAGACCGGCACATTAAAAGACTACGCCCAGCAATCCGGCCACAGTGTCGGCGGATTGAAAGTCACCCTTTTTCGACTGCGCTCAGCCCTCCTGCGTTGCATGCGCGAAAACAGCGATAACCAGGACGCCACCGCATGACTCGTCGCGAACGTGATCATCTCCTCGAGGGGCTCATTGCCGGAGATCTCTCCGCCGCCGATGGGATCCGCATCGAAGCCGAACTGACCGTCAACCCGTCCACTCGGCAGGACTACTACGATCGGCTCGCGCTCACCGCTTTACTCGAAACCGAAGCCGCCGCCGAAGCCGAAGTAATTTCGCTGCCCCCGGTGAGCACCTGGCACCATTGGCGCTGGGCGCTATCGAGTCTCGCCGCCGTCGTCGCCCTCGCCTTCGCCTCCCTCGGGGGCGACCTCAGTCATCGTAATAATTCGCCCCCCCTCCCTAAGGTGTCCGAGCAAAAAGCCCAAGGTTTCGGACTCTTGGTCGGCCAGTCCGAAACCATCTGGACCAACCGCACCGCCTTGACCGACGGTGTCCTGCTACCCTCCGGTCCCCTGCAACTCGAATCCGGGGTCGCCCAGATCGAACTCTTCAGCGGCGTCAGCCTCGTCGTCGAGGGAGCCGCAGATTTTGAAGTTATTTCCGCCATGGAAATGATTGTTTCCTCCGGCCGCATTCGCGCCCGCGTGCCCGAAGCCGCTCACGGTTTTCGAATTCACAGTCCCGCCGGACAAGTTGTCGACCTTGGCACCGAGTTTGCCCTTAACGTCACCGCCGAAGGCTCCGAGCTTCATGTCTTCGACGGCGAAGTTGAATGGCATCCCGAAGCTTCCGCCCTGCGACGTCTCCAACAAGGTCAAGCCCTCGGCTGGCACGCCGCTGGCCACCTCACCGACCTGACTGCCGACGAAACCAACTTCATCGGCATCGATGAATTCACCGCCCGCCTCACCTCCAAGCGCCTGGGTCGCCGGGCCGAATGGCTCGAGTTCAGTAAAAAACTTCAGGCCGATCCCCGGCTCGTGGCCTACTACCGGATGGCCTCCCCGCAGCAATGGAGTCGGCGCCTCGTCAATCGCGCCGTGGACTCTCAGATCGGCGAAGGCGCCGTCGTCGGCGCTGCCCGCGCGACCGACCGCTGGGGCACCCCGGGAGAGGCCCTCGACTTCAGTCCCACCGGCAGTCGTGTCCGCGTGGTCGTGCCCGGCACCTACCGATCCCTCACCCTCATGACGTGGGTCAAAATCAACAGCCTCGATCGCTGGTATAATTCCCTCTTCCTCACCGACGGCCATGACCTCAACGAACCGCACTGGCAGATCATGGACGATGGGCGCATGTTTTTCTCGGTCAAAAAACGCGATAAAGTCGATGCCTCGTCCGGCGAAAAATCCAAATACGAGTTTTACTCCCCCTCCTTTTGGCACCCGTCCCTCAGCGGCCAGTGGCTCATGATTGCCACCGTCTACGACGTCGATGCGGCCCAGGTAACCCACTACTTAAACGGCAAAATTCTGAGTCGCGAAGCGGTCCCGGAAAACTACCTGGTCGAAACCGTCGCAATCGGCGCCGCCTCGATTGGCAACTGGGACCTCCCCATCCGCGAAGACACCGATTTTGCCGTCCGTAATCTCAACGGAAGCATGGACGAATTTGCCCTCTTTTCCTCTGCCCTCTCCGACGCCGAAATCGCCGAAATTTACCAGTATGGAAAACCATAAGCTCGCCGCCCTTGCGGCCACCCTGGCCCTCCTCGGCGCCGTGACCCTCACCGCCGTCGAAACCTCGGACACCCACGAGGCCGAACGCGATTTCGCTCTCAAGGTCCTCCCTATTCTACAGGAAAAATGCTTCGCGTGTCACGGCGACGATCCGGAGGAAATCGAAGGCGGTCTCAGCCTGCTCACGCTCGATGACATCCTACTCGGAGGCGATGGCTACGGTGACATCGTCGTGCCCGGTTCGCCCGAGGAGAGCGTCATCATGACCGCCATCACCTGGGCCGATCCCGATCTAGAGATGCCCCCCAAGGAAAACGACCGTCTCTCTGATCCACAGGTCGCCATCATCGAAAAGTGGATCGCCCACGGTGCCGTCTGGCCGTCGCTACCCCAACGGCAAGCCTATCAACAGGCGGAATGGTCCAAAACCCATAACGAGGACGGCATGATCGTGCAGACCAGCGGCGGGCAGTCCGACGAATGGACCTACCGCCGCTACCAACCCGAAGACGTTTGGGCATTTCAGCCGGTCAAAAAAACCGAAATCCCCGAGGGCTTCTCCGGCCATCCCATCGACTACTTCATCTCCCGCAAACTCGACGATGCCGGCGTCGCCCCCGCCCCTCGCACCGATGCCCGCACGCTCGTTCGCCGCGCCAGCCTGAGCCTCGTCGGGTTTCTGCCCACGCCTACCGAAGCCATGGCATTTGCCTCTGCCGCCGATCCTGCCGCCGCGATGAACGATCTCGTCGATGGCCTCCTCGACTCCCCCCACTATGGAGAGCGCTGGGCTCAGCACTACCTCGATGTCGCCCGCTACGCCGATACCGCCGGCATGTCCAACGACTACGAACGCTCCAACATGTGGCGCTATCGCGACTACGTGATCCGCTCCCTCAATGACGATAAACCCTACAACGAATTCATCGTCGAACAGCTCGCCGGCGACGAAATCTGGGCCACTCAACCGGAAGGCGAGCGCGACCCCGAACTCCTCGTCGCATCCAGCTTCCTCCGCATGGGCTCCTGGGATCCCGCCATGGTTCCCGTGCCCGAAGCCCGTCAGCTTTACATCGACGATGTGGTGAACTCCGTCGGGCAAACTTTTCTCTCCACCACCATGCGGTGTTTCAAGTGCCACGATCACAAATTTGATCCCCTCCCCACGCTCGACTACTACCGCGTCTACGCCACCTTCGCCGGCACCCAACTCGCCGAACGTGAAGCGCCCTTCCTTCCCGAAGAAAACCTCTCCGGATTTGAAGACGAAAAAGCCATGGTGGAACGTCTCTTGGCCTACTCGAGCGGCAAACTAAGCGAACTCGAAGCCAAGCAAGAAACCGCCGAGCGCACGTGGTATGTCGACAATGCCCTCCCTTTCGTTAAAGGAGACGATCGCAAAGCCCTCCCCGACGAACTGAAGCCACCGCGACACGCTGGCCTCGATTACATCGAGCAAGGCCGTCTGAAAGTGCGCGAACAGGACGAATGGATCTGGAAGCGTCGTCTCGAACGCTTCGAGCCCATAGCCCAAAGCGTGTATAACGGACCCGATCCGAAATTCCTCAATTCCCGTAAATTGCGGGCACCTGATAAAATCGACGCCGCCGCGAAGATCGAAAGCTTCATCTTCACCGGAGGCTCCCACCTGGCGCCCGGCGCCCGCGTGCAACCCGGAGTCATCAGTTCCCTCGGCGTTCCCGTCGATCCCGACGCGGAAGATCCCTACGTGATCTCCGAAGACCTCAATGGTCGTCGTCTCGCCTTCGCCCATTGGGTCGCCGATGAACTTAATCCCCTCACCGCCCGCACCATCGTCAATCGCGTATGGCAACACCACTTCGGCCGCCCAATTGCAGGCAACCCCGTCAACTTCGGCGCCAAGGGCCAGAAGCCCACTCACCCCGAACTCCTCGATTGGCTGACCGCCGACTTCGTCGAGAACGGCTGGAAGCTGAAGCGCCTGCACAAGCTCATCATGACTTCGGCGACCTATCAGATGTCCTCCCTGCACCCGCAACGCGAAGCACTCGCCAACTCCGATCCCCACAACGATCTGCTCGCGTTCTATCCCCACCGCCGCCTCACCGCCGAAGAGATCCGCGACTCCATGCTAAGAATAACGGGTGAGCTTAATCCCGAAATCGGTGGCCGTCCCATCCAACCGGAGATGAACCGAGAGGTGGCGCTGCAACCGCGCATGATTCAGTTCTCCATTGCTCCCGCCTACCAACCTTCGATCAGCGCCGAGGACCGCAATCGCCGCAGCATCTACGCCTATCGTGTTCGGGGCCTACCTGATCCGTTCTTGGAGATCTTCAATCAGCCCAATCCCAACGACGCCTGCGAACGCCGCGATGATGCCTCCGTCTCGCCCCAAGCGTTCACCATGATGAACAGCGATATGACGACTGATCGCTCCATCGCGTTCGCCCTGCGGCTGGCCCGAGGAGCCCCATCGCTCGACGCGCAAATTGATCTCGCCTTCGACTTGACCTTCAACCGTCAGCCCTCCGAATCCGAGAAAAAATCGCTGCTTTCGTATGCTCATGAGATGCAAGACTACCATCGAGGCATCGTGCCACAGCCGGTGACTTACCCGACTCAGATTACGCGAACTCTGGTCGAAGAGTTTTCCGGTATGCCCTTCGAATACGAAGAAATCTTGCCCGCCTACGAGGGCTATCAACCCGATGCCAAGGCCGCTGATGTTTCGCCCGAAATCCGCGCTCTCGCCGACATCTGTCTGCTGATTTTCAATACCAACGAATTCATCTACACCTACTAATTCGCTATGAATTTGCCCCTCTGCTCTCGTCCCGTTTCCAACGCCTTCACCCGCCGTCAATTCCTCTACGGCTTAGGAGCCTCCATGGGCTCCGTCGCCTTCACTAATCTGTTGGCCAACGAATCCGGGATCATCGCTCCCGGTCCCTTGTCGCCGAAGAAACCCATGTTCCCGGCCAAGGCCAAAAACGTGATCATGCTCTTTATGGAAGGCGGTCCTGGTCATATGGATACGTTCGACCCCAAGCCTACCCTGCAAAAATTTCACAAGACGGAATCGAAACGCACCGATGGGCTCGCCACCGGCTATCGCTTCTACGTCGGTAGCCCATTCCAGTCCCGCCGGGTCGGTCAATCCGGTATCGAAATGAGCGACCAGTGGCAACACTTGGCCGATCCCTACGTTGCCGACGAACTCTGCAACTACCGCGGCTGCATGGCCGAATCCGTCAACCACCCCGAGGCCTTGTTTCACCTGAACACGGGCAGCCGTTTGGGCGCCGATCCGTCCCTCGGCGCCTGGGCGACTTACGGCCTCGGTTCGTCCAACCAAAACCTCCCCGGCTACGTGGTCATGACCGAGGGCGCCATGCCTCAAGGTGGCTCTGCCAATTGGTCCAACGGCTTCCTGCCCGCTCACTACCAAGGCACGCGCCTTCGCACCGAGGGCTCCCCTATTCTCGACCTCAACGGTCAACCTTTCAAGACGCGCGAACACCAACGCCGCTTCATCGATGAGCTGGCCATGATGAACCAGCATCACGCCAATCAGCATCCCGAGCACGCCGATCTCGCCGCCCGCATGGAGAGCTACGAGCTCGCTTATCGCATGCAAATGGAGGTGCCCGAAATCGTCGATATCAAGAATGAACCCGAGAGCATGAGAAACAGGTATGGCATGGACGAAAAAGAAACGGCCCTCTTCGGCGGCCAATGTCTCCTCGCCCGTCGCCTCGTCGAAAAGGGCGTGCGCTTTGTCCAAATCTTCAGCGGCGGCTGGGATAGCCATGACTACCTCGCGCGCGGTCATTCCTCCCGCATCAAGAGCGTCGACAAACCCATGGCCGCCCTCATCCGCGACCTCAAAGAACGCGGCATGCTGGACGACACTCTCGTGATCTGGACCGGCGAGTTCGGTCGCACCCCCGACAGCAATAAACGCGGTGGGGTCTACTCCCTTGGCCGCGGTCATAACGCCGATGCCATGACCATGCTCTTTGCTGGTGGCGGCGTTAAAAAAGGCACCATCGTCGGCGCCACCGATGAGGTGGGCGGCAAAGCCGTCGACGTCGCCCACCCGATTCGCGACGTGCACGTCACCATTCTCAACCTCCTCGGACTCGATGACAACAAGCTCACCTACTTGCACGGCGGCCGCTACAAACAGCTCAGCCAATTCGGCGGCCAAGTGATCCCCGAACTGATCGGTTAGTGGCGATAGCCCAAGATAACATCCTCCGTGATGCGACTTAAAATATTGAATGTGGGAGGGGTTTTACACCCCGACTTCAGACTGAAGGGCATCCCAACTGTCGCGGTATAAAATCGCTCCCACACTTCCGCCCCCCCTGAAACATTACCCGACCGGGCCGCCTCGGGCGTGCAGCTTACCACCATCTGAGGATCAGGAGACCGGCCGACCGCAAATTCCCCCGGCGGAATCTATCGTCTTTGCTTCGCGAACTTCTCCTCTCTGCGCCGTTGCGTTAATTACACTGATAGCCCATCGCTTTTAGAATCTAACCACAGATGGAAACCGATAGCTCCTCCACCACTACGCTGATGAAACCCAGCATCACCGGTTCAATTCGGTGGACTTGAATCAGTGTGAATCTGTGGTTAAAGTTCCTAGTAGCCATTGCTATTGCTATTGCTATGTTCCCCGCCTCTCCCCTCATCCCCCTGAATCAATCATGCGCTGTTCCTTCGCTCTGATATTAGCCACTCTCGGTTTATTAGCTGTTTCAACCGCTTCAGCCGCCGCCGAACGTCCCAACTTCGTTTTCTTCCTCGTCGACGACCTCGGCTGGGCCGATATCGGCGCCTACGGCAGCACCTTCCACGAGACGCCCCACATCGACGAACTCGCCGCCTCCGGCATGAAGTTTAACTCGGGCTACGCCGCCGCCTCCATCTGCTCGCCCACCCGGGCGAGCATTCTAACGGGTCGCCACCCCGTCCGCGTGAATATCACCGATTGGATCCCCGGTATGGCCACCGACCGTGCCTACAACCCACGTTTCCAACACATCGATGATTTAAACGAACTTCCGCTCCACGAGGTCACCATCGCCGAAGTCCTCCGGGAAGCCGGCTATGCCACTTTCTTCGCCGGTAAATGGCACCTCGGCACCGTCGGTAATCTCCCCACCGATCAAGGTTTCGACGTCAATCTCGGCGGTCACGATCGCGGTTCGCCTCCCGGTGGATATTACGCCCCTTGGACGAACCCATTTCTTCAGGCCGAAAAAGAAGACGAATACCTCACCGAGCGACTCACCAACGAATCCATCAAGTTCCTGCAGTCGCACGAAAACACCGACGAGCCGTTCCTCCTCTACCTGTCCTACTACAACGTCCACACCCCCATCCAGCCTTACCAAAAACGCTACCCCCATTATCAGGCCAAAGCCGCCGAAACCTTTGAGGGAGAAACCCCCACCGTCGTCGAGCGACGCGGCCTCACCCGCGCCCGTCAGGACAACCCCGCATACGCCTCGATGGTCGCTGCCGTAGATGACAGCGTCGGCGCCATTCTCGGTTCCCTCAGCGAACTCGGTCTCGAACAAAATACCGTCGTCATTTTCTTCTCCGACAACGGCGGCCTCGCCACCCTCAACGGACGCGTCGCGCCGACCAGCAACCTCCCGCTTCGATCCAGCAAGGGCTGGCTCTACGAAGGCGGCATCCGCGAGCCCATGATCGTCCGCGCCCCCGGGGTCACGACTGCCGGCACCGTTACCGACACACCTGTCGTGAGTATGGACTTTTTCCCCACCATGCTGGAGCTCGCCCACCTCCCGCTTCGTCCCGACCTGCACGCCGACGGCCAAACGCTCCTCCCTCTGCTCCGCGGCCAATCCCCCACCGCCACCGATCCGATCGTCTGGCACTACCCGCACTACCACGGCTCCACCTGGACCCCGGGTGCCGCCATCCGCGACGGCGATTGGAAGCTCATCGAGTTCTACGAATTCGACGAAGTGGAACTCTACAACTTGGCTAACGACATTGGCGAAACCACCAACCTCGCCATTTCCAATCCCGTCAAAACTGCCGAGCTCCGCGCCAAACTCCTCGATTGGCAAGCGACCATGAACGCTCAGATGCCCAAACCCAACCCAGCGTTCGATCCCTACGCCCCGCTCCTCCCTCCCGGAAGATAGCAGGCGGGCGAACCGCCCTTTCCTGCGCCCGCTTTATTCGCGCCGATCCATTGCCCATACCGTCGGCGGTTGAACGGCTCAACCGTTCCTACCGCTTGGCCCGCCCCAAAGTAACCCCATAGGTTACTTTCTCACGCTCTCCACTTTGTCCCGAGTCACATTCGCGGGATACTGTTTCCAAGATTTTTGCGCGTGCTAAGGTGAAAAAGTTTACGGCCACCTGCCCCCTAAATCGCACCGTGGCCGTAAGAGATCATATCGTATTTTTTGGAAAAAAAGGCGAACCTAACGATGACACGGGACGTGGTTGAAATTTGTGAGCGATCGTTTCTTACCTGATCCCTGCATTGACTTTCATACGTAGAATTCCATATTATACGTATGAAAACAAAACTCACCTTGTCGGTCGATCAAGCGGTAGTCGCTCGGGCTAAACGCATCGCTCGGGAACGCAAGGTGCCACTCTCTCGTTTGGTCGAGGACCATTTTGCCGTGATTGCCTCAAGCTCGTTGAACCAAGGCGGCGATACCTTTGTGAGTCGATGGCGCGGTGCCGGAAAAGCCGTGTTGAACAACGACCACGATGAGCGCTTTGAGGCGATCCGCGCCAAACACGTTCGATGAAGATTCTCATCGATACCAACGTCTGGCTGGATGTAGTCCTTGATCGCCCCAACTTGTCCGATTCCAGTTCCCGGGTCGTCGCTTGGGCGACGGATGGTTTGGGTCGTGGGGTGGTGGCTTGGCACTCGGTCGCCACTCTGGATTATTTTTTATCGCGCTCGGTGCCCCCCAAGCAACGTCGCGCGTTCTTTGGGGATCTCGCGCACGCCTGTCAAATTATTGGTGGCGATGAGAGAGACATCCGTCGCGCTTTGGAATGGTCGATGCCCGACTTCGAGGACGCCATGATTGCGGTCCTCGCCCAAAATGTGGGTGCCGACTGGATCGTGACGCGCAATGTGAAGGACTTCAGGCATTCGCCCGTGATGGCAATTTCACCAGACGACTGGAAACCAGACCGCATCCGTAAGCGGCGCTGAATAACATGAGGCAAGCCGGAGCCAGAACCCCCGCCATCAAGTGCCCCGTCAAAGGTAGAGACGGACCGCTGGGCCGTCCGCACCTGCCTCACCACTCTCCTTCCCTCCTTTGAAAAACCTCACTGCCCCATCCCAGTGCCAATGAGTGCACCCTCAGCGCAGAGCAGCCTTTGTTCTTCGGTCGCCCCAAGAGCACCCACATCATCACCCCTTCGGGGCACGATCTATTGATCGCACCATCTCTCACCACTCGCGGATCTCTCCACCTCCCCGTCACTTGCCTCAACAAAATCTCCTGCGGGATCGAATCGAAATACTTCTCTACATCCAATTTGAGCAACCACCCATATCGCTTGGCATCGCGCGCCACAGTGCCACCTCCCGCCCTTTCCTTCGCCGACCCGCATAATGGGCCGTCGGTCAGCCACCGCTCCGACCCAAAGTAACCTATTCGGTTAATTTCCCTGCCCGATTCTTCATCGCGACCCCCAAGTCTCGCGTTCTCAGCGTGGAATTTAACCAGCTGATCTCTCCGAACAAAAATCATCCGAGGCGGTATTTCTCGGCGGCACACGCGGCGAGCAGCGCCCACCTCCATGGTCACACCTACTCGCACCGGCCGGTGCCTTTTCTTATTTCGTCCGAATCAGCGGAAGCGGTATTCCGCTCCCCTCTACCCCGTAGGGGCGTGGCTTGACCACGCCCGTTCCCCGGCCCCGGTAGGGGCGTGGCTTGACCACGCCCGCTCCCCGGCCCCGTAGGGGCGTGGCTTGACCACGCCCGCTCCCCGTCCCCTGTAGGGGCGTGGCTTGACCACGCCCGCTCCCCGTCCCCTGTAGGGGCGTGGCTTGACCACGCCCGTTCCCCGGCCCCGTAGGGGCGTGGCTTGACCACGCCCGCTTCCCCGTCCCCGGTAGGGGCGTGGCTTGACCACGCCCGCTCCCCGGCCCCGTAGGGGCGTGGCTTGACCACGCCCGTTCCCCGGCCCCGTAGGGGCGTGGCTTGACCACGCCCGCTCCCCGGCCCCGTAGGGGCGTGGCTTGACCACGCCCGTTCCCCGGCCCCGCAGGGGCGTGGCTTGACCACGCCCGCTCCCCTCGGCCCCGTAGGGGCGTGGCTTGACCACGCCCGTTCCCCGGCCCCGTAGGGGCGTGGCTTGACCACGCCCGTTTCACTGACCCGGAGCCGTACCACGGCCGGTTCAGTCCGGCATCTCGACGCACTCCTCGTCATCCATGACTGAGTTAAGGGCGACGCGGAAGCCGAGGTTGTTGTTGCGGTTGCCGGGCGAGTTCCTGTTGCGATTCGCCGATCGCGCATTCTGCGCGGTGTTGTTCCAACTGCCACCCCGGTTGACCCGGTTGGTGCCCGATAGCCGTGACCCGAAAATAGGCTATCCATGATCTTCTCCCTCTCCGCCACCTTGGCAAACGCCACCATCGCCATCATCCGACGCTGGGCCGCCGCCTCCGTCATGCCCCCCCCTCCAGCGACCGCTCTATCCCCTGCCATCTCCTCACCAGTCGCTTCCTTGCCACTCGCCCCAAGACACTGCCATTGGGCCTGATCCGGTAGCCCGGAAACCCCATCCCCTGCCTCATCCGTTGCCGGTGGCAATTCCCCTTCAATTTCAACCCCAGTCCCTCGCTCAGTTCCGATTCGATTCGTTCTTTTGCCGCCCTTCGGCACGCCCCGATCATTCGACCACAACGCCATATCATCCCTATAGCGCCCATATCTCAGCACCTCAAAGTAGCGACACCTCCTCCCATGTCACCGCCACCCGCACGACGAGTCGAATCAGATTCAAAAGAGTCAGCCATAGTAAAAAGGGACAGGATTATTTGAGCTAAAAACCAGTCGCAACTCAGCAGAGAAATCACAACCAACGCAATCCTCCGGCATTTCCCATGCCGACTAAGCTCCCCCCGTGGCTCCGTGCTTCAGCTCGTGTCCGTTGCCCCCGACTCTGTTATCTCCGTTACCTCCTGTAAAATCCCACCCTGCCTTTGTTCTCTTCGTTCCCTTTTGTAAAACCCACGGCGCGTCGGCCCTTCACGACGAAAATACTGCCACGACTATTCCGCCGCCAACAAACGGCGTAATGTCTCATCCACCAGCTTGGGATTAGCCTTACCTCGCGACGCTTTCATCACCGGGCCTTTCATCGCGTTGATCGCACCGTCTTTACCGCCGATAAACTGCTCGCGCGCCTTGTCGTTACCCGCGATCGCATCGCGACACCATTGCTCAAGTTCGTCGACGTTCGTATCATCCTTGAGTCCCTTGCGCTCCACGATTGCCTGCGGCGCTTCGCCCGTCCCAAAGGTCTCATTGAAAACTTCCCGGGCGATCTGATTCGTAATCGTGCCAGCATCAATCAGCCCCACCAATTCCGCGAGTAAGGTCGGCGTCACTTTTGAATCCTCGAGGCCAATCTTCGCCGCACCCAATTCCCTCAAGAGATCATTGGCAATCCAGTTCCCCACCGCCTGCGCCTTGGCTTTTCCGGTCAGGGCAACCGTCGTTTCAAACCAGTCGCTCAACTCACGATCTGGCACCAGCACCGACGTAATCGTGTAGGGTAAATCGTAGTCCGCCATGAAGCGTCGTTGCTTGTCGAAAGGTCGCTCTGGGCATTCCGCCGCGAGGCGATCTTTCCACGCTTGATCAACGCGCACGGGCATCAAATCGGGATCAGGAAAATAGCGGTAATCATGCGCATCCTCTTTCGTTCGCAACGACTGCGAGGTGCCAGTCATACCGTCAAAGTCACGGGTTTCCTGCACAACCGTGCCGCCATTTTTGAGCACCGATTTCTGACGCTTGATTTCGTGATTAATTCCGTCCCGAACGAAAGAAATCGAGTTGAGATTCTTCAGCTCCACTTTAACGCCCAACTCCTCTTGCCCGACGGGACGGATCGAGATGTTCGCATCACAACGCATCTGCCCCTTCTCCATATCACAATGGGATATTCCGGCGTAGACCATCGTCGTGCGCAGCGTGGTCAGGAAAGCATAGGCCTCTTCGGCAGACTCCAGTGCGGGGTCTGAAACGATTTCCATCAAGGGAGTTCCGGCCCGGTTGTAATCAATCAACGAGTCATTCGTGAAGTGACTTAGTTTTCCCACGTCTTCCTCCAGGTGAATACGGGTGAGCGGGATTTTCTTATGCTCTCCCATCACATTGCGCGCCGTGCCCGGGAGCTCGATCTCCACGTAACCGCCATTACAGATCGGCTGGTCAAATTGGGTGATCTGATAATTCTTCGGCGAATCCGGATAAAAGTAGTTTTTCCGATCCCATTTACAGACTTCCGCGATGTCACAGTGCAGCATCAGCCCTGACTTAATAATCGCATCGAGCGCCGCCTTATTCATCACCGGCAATGCCCCCGGCAACGCCAACACGACGGGGTCGGTGAGGGTATTTTCTTCATACCCATAACCTTGCCCCACTCGGGTAAAAATCTTCGATGCAGTCTTAACCTGCACATGGACTTCAAGTCCGATTACAGCTTCGTAGGGAATGGAGTCGGAGGAATTAGTCACAGAGTTCACGGAGAGAGACACAGAGTTCACAGAGCGAGCCGTTTAAGCCCGCGGGTTAAAATGGTGGAACGAAAGTTCATTAGGAGACCAATTCGGCAATTCGAGAACTTCAAATAGGTCAGCACCTGAGCTGTATGAACATCCATCAGTTGGTCGACGGTCTTCATTTCTACCACCACTGATCCGCCCACCAAAAAATCCAGCCGATAAGCGTCTTCAATCACCAAATCCTTATACTGGACCGGACAAATCAACTCCTGCTCGAACGGAATCTGTCGAAGCGTAAACTCATGCGCCAAAGCTCGTTGATAAGCTGACTCAAGCAAACCGGGCCCAAGTTCACGGTGCACTTCAATGGCCGCGCCAATAACCTGCTCAGTTAATTCCTTCATCTCTGTGACCTCAGTGTCTCCTCTGTGCTCTCTGTGACTCAAAATCAGAGTTCAGGCAGTCGTTGATGCCAATCGTGGGCGGTGTCGTAAGCGTGGGCGACGGCGAGAAGATCGGACTCTTGGTAGGGCTGGCCAATCAATTGCAGCCCGATGGGCAAGCCGCCCGAAGTAAAACCAGCTGGAATCGAGATGCCCGGCAGTCCGGCCAAGTTCACGCCGATCGTGTAGATGTCGGACAAATACATGGCAAGCGGGTCTGCGGCTTTCTCTCCCGCCTTGAAAGCCGGCGTGGGCGTGGTCGGCGTCAGAATGGCGTCCACTTCCTCGTAAGCCTTCAGAAAGTCCTGCCGAATCAAGGTACGCACTTTTTGCGCCCGCAAATAATAGGCATCGTAGTAGCCACTCGAGAGCACGTAGGTGCCCAGAATGATGCGGCGTTTCACTTCATCGCCAAACCCTTCCGCTCGGGACATGAAGTAAACATCTTCAATCGATTTCGCTTCCTTAGATCGATGCGTGTAACGCACTCCATCGTAGCGGGCCAAATTCGAGGAAGCTTCCGCCGTCGCAATGATGTAGTAGGTGCTCAGGCAATACTCGGTGTGCGGCAACGAAACCTCTTTGATTTCACAACCAAGCTCACGATAAAAATCAATCGCCTTTTGGATAGCTGCTCCCACTTCAGGATCGAGTCCCGCCCCAAAATACTCTTTCGGGATCCCCAGCTTCCAAGGGCCTTTTTTCTCTACCAATGCCGACCGGTAATCTGGAATTTTCGTTTTCACCGAAGTGGAATCTCGATGATCGTGCCCTGCAATTGCACTCAGCATCATCGCGGCATCTTCCACCGTGCGCGTAAACGGACCAATCTGGTCGAGTGAAGAAGCAAAAG
>Ga0208414_1000532_pt1 | contig 36116 bp, 36 predicted proteins | sample AntAceMetag02UKE_FD_184770 | JGI IMG/M metagenome (GOLD analysis project Ga0208414, IMG submission 184770) | Saline lake microbial communities from Ace Lake, Antarctica - Antarctic Ace Lake Metagenome 02UKE (SPAdes) (version 2) | ecosystem: Environmental > Aquatic > Non-marine Saline and... | reverse complement strand
TCCGCGTTCAGAGCACGCTCGGCAAGCGCCTTCTTCAGACCGTCAAGCAGGCCTCCAGGGTCGAACGCCGTCTTCGCGTCGGCACCCGCCAGAAGCTGGTCGAGAATCGCGTCCGGTATCGAGGGTTCCTTGCGGCGAGCCATGGGATGTCTCCTTCTTTCCCATTATGCCCGGCCACACACGAAATTCCTGACAGTCCCGATGTCCCCGGCCTCGACCAACCCGAAGTTCACCGAGCAGGGCTTCAAGAACGTGTTCCGCACCTGCGGTCGCGACGACCAGCAGGGTGACTACGCGGGCGCCTGGCTGACCCAGCACTACAAGGACAAGAAGGTCGCCTTCGCGCATGACAAGCAGGCCTACTCCAAGGGCCTGGCCGATCTGACCCTGGCCGCCTTCGAGAAGGGCGGCGGCAAGGCCGTCCTGGTCGAGACGGTGAACCCGGGCGAGCGTGACTACTCGGCCTTCGTTACCAAGCTGAAGGCTGCGAACATCGACGCCCTGTACTACGGCGGTTATCACACCGAGCTCGGCCTGATCGCGCGTCAGATGCGCGAGCAGGGCCTGAACGCCCAGATCCTGTCGGGCGATGCCCTGAACACCCAGGAGTTCTGGTCGATTACCGGTGACGCCGGCGAGGGCCTGCTGTTCACCTTCGCGCCGGATCCCCGCGCCAAGCCGGAAGCCAAGGCGATCGTCGATCGCTTCAAGGCCGAGGGTTACGACCCGGAGGGCTACACCCTCTACACCTACGCCGCGATCCAGATCTGGGTCCAGGCGGTGAAGAAGGCCGGCTCGCTGGATATCGAGAAGGTCCAGGACGCGCTGCACAGCGGCGAGTTCTCGTCGGTGATCGGTCCGCTGACCTTCGACAAGCAGGGTGACCGCACCACCGCCGACTACACCTGGTACGAGTGGACCAAGGGCACCTACGTCGAGGTCGGCGACGCCAAGCCGAAGTCCTGACGCGGGATACCCGCTGAACGACGAGGGGCCCGGCGCAAGCCGGGCCCCTTTCGATTCCGGCACCCCAACCGGGCGGCTATTCTGCCGCCGCCACCAGCAATTGCGCGTTGCCGCCGGCTGCCGTGGTGTCGATGCACAACGCCCGCTCGACCAGGAAGCGATGCGGGTCGCCGCGACCGACGATGAGCGGCACCACCGCTCCGCCACGGTCCGCGAGCGCTCGGTGCAGGTCGCCGAGGCTGGTGGCGGATCCCTCGGCCACCACGGCGTGAAGCAGCCGGCAGGCCTCAAGCGTGGCAGGGGCCACCCGTCCGTCGACCGCCGCCACCGGAACCCCGGCGGCGCGCAGCGGCGCGGACGCGGCGATCGCACCCGGGCCGGCCAGCACGACGGCGTTGCCGAGCGTCAGGGCGAGGAACGCCTGGCCGAGCCCGGCCGAGCTGCCGCCGTCATCGCCCAGGCAGAGCACGACGCCGCGCGGGTGCAGGGTGAGCCGGTTGCTCTCCCCGGTCGGCCCCGGAAGGTTGGCGGCGGACAGGTCCACCGCATCGGCGGTCGCGATCGCGGACTCGGCGATCGGGCGCGCCGCCGCGTCGAGGCCGGCGGCGACGCGACGGAGCACCTCGGCGCGATCCTGTCGTCGTGCCCACGCGGACGGATCCAGCCCGGACAGCGCCCGGTTCAGCTCCGTCGGGTCCGCGATCATCTCCGCCACTTTCGCCGCCGCTGCCGCCGGCGCCGACGGGTGGGGCAGGCGGAACCGATGCAGATAGTGCGGGCCGCCGGCCTTGGGGCCGGTGCCCGACAGGCCCTCGCCGCCGAACGGCTGCGATCCGACGACCGCGCCGATCTGGTTGCGGTTAACGTAGAGGTTCCCGACCTTGGCCGCGTCGACGACCTGCTGGACCCGGCTGTCGACGCGGGTGTGCAGGCCGAGCGTCAGTCCGTAGCCGGCCGCGTTGATCGCCTCGAGCACCCGTTCCAGGTCACTGGCATCGTAGGTAGCGACGTGCAGGACCGGGCCGAACACTTCGCGCTCCAGACCGCCGATGCCGTCGACCTTGAACACTGTCGGCGCGGCGAAGCTTCCGGCGGTCAAGCCGGTCGGCACGGCGACCCGATGCAGGAGCCGGCCCTGGGCTTCCAGCGCCGCGCAATGGCCCTCGATGTCACGCCGGGCGTCGCCGTCAATCACCGGCCCGACGTCGGTTGCGAGATCCCAGGGGTCGCCGACCCTCAGCGCGTCCATGGCGCCGTACAGCATCTCCAGGATTCGCTCCTCGACGTCCTTCTGGACGTAGAGGATGCGCAGCGCCGAGCAGCGCTGGCCGGCGCTTTGGAACGCCGAGGCGACGATGTCGCGGACCGCCTGCTCCGGCAGCGCGGTGGAGTCGACGATCATGGCGTTGAGGCCGCCGGTTTCGGCGATCAGCGGCGCCTCCGGCCCGGTGCCGGCGGCGAGGGCCCGGTGGATGCGGCGCGCGGTGTCGGCCGAGCCGGTGAAGCACACGCCGTCGATGCGGGGGTCGCCGGTGAGGGCGGCGCCGACGGTCTCGCCGGGGCCGGGTACCAGCTGGATGACGGCGTCGGGAACGCCCGCTTGGCGCATCAGTTCGACGGCGCGCGCCGCGATCAGCACCGACTGCTCGGCCGGCTTGGCGACCACGGCGTTGCCGGTGACCAGCGCAGCGGCGATCTGCCCGGTGAAGATGGCGAGCGGGAAGTTCCACGGCGAGACGCAGGCGAACACCCCGCTGGGCGGTCGCGCGAAATCGCCGTGGTGGCGGGCCTCGGCCGCGTAGTACCGGCAGAAATCGACGGCCTCGCGAACCTCGGCGACACCGTCGGCGAGCGTCTTGCCAGCCTCTCGGCAGGCCAGCGCGAACAGTTCCGGGGCATGCGTTTCGTACAGGTCGGCGACGCGATCCAGGCAGGCGGCGCGCCCGGCCACGGGCCGCGCTGCCCACTCCGGCTGCGCCGCCACGGCGGCGGCGATGGCGGCCGCGACGTGCTCGGGCCCGGCGTCGCCGACCGTGCCGACCACCTCGCCGTTCGCCGGGTCGTGCACGTCGCGGACCGTCAGGTCGGCGTGCACCGGGACGGCGACCATGGGGGCGGCGGTCCAGGCGTGCTTGCGGAACGGCGCCCGCGCCGCCTCCAGGTCGGCGACCGTGACGGGGTCGGTCAGATCCCAGCCTTTCGCGCCGCGCCGGTCATCCCCGAAGATCCGCGACGGCGACGGGATGCGGCCGCTGGCGACCGCGTCGCCGAGCGCTTCGACGGCGGCGACCGGATCGCCTGCGATCTCCTCGGCGCTCACCCGCTCGTCGACGATCTGGTTCACGAACGATGAGTTGGCGCCGTTCTCGAGCAACCTCCGCACCAGGTAGGCGAGCAGGTCGCGATGGGCGCCGACCGGCGCGTAGATCCGGCAGCGCGCTCCGGTCTCCTGGCGCACGGTCTCGTGCAGCGCCTCGCCCATGCCGTGGAGGCGCTGGAACTCATAGCCCTGGACCCCGCCCGCCATGCGCAGCACGGCGGCGACGGTGTGGGCGTTGTGGGTGGCGAATTGCGGGTAGATGCGGTCGGTCATGCCGAGCAGCAGGCGGGCGCAGGCGATGTAGGAGACGTCGGTCGAGACCTTGCGGGTGAACACCGGGTAGCCGGCCAACCCCATGACCTGGGCGCGCTTGATCTCGCTGTCCCAGTAGGCGCCCTTGACCAGCCGCACCATGATCCGCCGGTCGAGCCGGACGGCGAGCGCGTGCAGCCACCGCAACACAGGGCGGGCCCGCCGCCCATAGGCCTGGACCACCACCCCGAAACCGTCCCAGCCGGCCAGCGCCCGGTCCGACAGCACCGCCTCGACGACGTCGAGCGACAGGTCGAGCCGGTCGGCCTCCTCGGCGTCGATGTTGAAGCCCATGCCGGCGCTCTTGGCGATCAGCGCGAGCGAACGGGTACGGGCCGCGATGTCGTCGAGCACGTGCGGCTTCTGACCGTACTCGTAGCGCGGGTGCAGCGCCGAGAGCTTTACGGAAATGCCGGGGTTGGCGCGGATGTCGCCATGGCCGCAGTGCGCGGCCATGGATGAGATCGCCTGGGAGTAGGCGATGTGATAGCGCCGCGCGTCGGCCTCGGTGCGGGCCGCCTCGCCGAGCATGTCGTAGGAATAGGTATAGCCCTTGGCCTCCATCGCCTTGGCCCGCTCGGCGGCCTCGTCGATGGTACGGCCAAGCACGAACTGGCGGCCGAGCTCCTGCATGGCGCGCCGCACGGCGGTGCGGATCACAGGCTCGCCCAGGCGCTTGACCATCCCGTGAAGGGCCCCGGCGAGGTCGCCTTCATCCGGCTCGCCGACGACGCGGCCGGTCAGCATGAGCGCCCAGGTCGAGGCGTTGACGAGCGGCGAGCTGGAGTGGCCGAGGTGCCGGCTCCAGTCGGCCGGCGCCACCTTGTCCTCGATCAACTCGTCCATCGTCCAGCGGTCGGGGACGCGCAGAAGCGCCTCGGCGAGGCACATCAGCGCCACCCCCTCCTTCGTGGTGAGGCCGTACTCCGCGAGGAAGCTCTCCATCATTCCAGGCTTGGTTCCGCTTCGAACCGCGCGGACCAGGCGCGCCGCGTCGGCCGAGATCGCGGTCCGGTCTTCGGCGCCGAGGGCGGCGAGCCCGACCAACCCGTCGAGGGTTGCCTTCTCGTTGGCCAGGGTCTGGCCGGCGATGGTGCGCCGGAGCTCGCTGAGGGTGTCGGTTCCGTCGCGCATGGCCAACCTCGTATTTCCTGCCGCCGACCGACATTCTAACCCAACACGGCGCGACGGATCGCTCGTTCGGGCCAGAGTTTCCACCGTTCGTCCCGAATTTCATCGGCGCTACAGGAGAATCGGAAGATAGTTGGGGCCATGACGGACGAATTGGACAAGATCGACCGCAAGATCCTGGCCGAGCTGCAGAAGGACGGTCGGATGACCATGACCGCGCTCGCCGGGCGGGTCGGGCTGTCCAAGAGCCCGTGCCAACAGCGGGTTCGGCGCCTGGAGGCCGATGGCTACATTCTCGGTTACACCGCGCTGGTCGACTTGGCCCGCCTCGACGCCGGCCATGTCGCGTTCGTCCAGGTGACGCTGAGCGACACCACCACGCCGTCGCTCGACGCCTTCAACAAGGCGGTGCGGCGGTTGCCCGAGGTCGAGCAGTGCCACATGATCGCCGGCGGCTTCGACTATCTCCTGAAGGTCCGCACCGCCGACATCAGGGCCTACCGCCGTACTCTTGGCGAGAGCCTGTCGAGCCTGCCGCACGTCTCGCACACCAGCACCTACGTGGTGATGGAGAGCGTGAAGGACCGTGACGTCGCCGAGGACCGGTAGGGGATGCAGCGCGTGCGGGTTCGGTTCCTCGGCATCGGGGATGCTTTCGGCAGCGGTGGAAGGCTGAAAACTTGCTTTCAAGTCACCGAAGATGACCGGCTTCCTGATCGATTGCGGCACCACGGCGCTGCCTGCCATCAAGGCGGCCGGGCTCGATCGGAACGCCATCGACACGATCCTGATCACCAATTTCCACGGCGATCATTACGGCGGCGTACCGTTCTTCGTGCTGGACGCGCAGGGCTTCGCCAAGCCGACCGGGCCATTTGACCATCGCCGGACCTGAGGGACTGCGGGAATGGTACGTCCGGAGCCTCGAAACTGCGTTGCCAGGTTCGTCCGCCATCTGCCAGATGTTCGACCTTACCTTGGTCGAAGTGAGGCCGGGAGGACTTGGGGGCAGGGGGCTGACGGCGACGCCGCAGCGGGTGGTGCACGGACCGCCGGGAAATGCCTGCTTCGCCTACCGCGTCGAGATCGCCGATCGGGTCCTCGCCTACACCGGCGACACCCGAGTCGACCAAGCCTACGAGACCGCCCGGGATGGCCTTGAGACCGTCATCGATTGACGCTAAATCGAGGTTGCCGGGATAACCTTGTGCATAATGTGAATAACTGTTTATAAACATCTGAGAAATAAGACTGATTTTTGTAGTGTGCGGAGGCGATGCCGAGTTGCTGGATCACATCCGGCGCACCGCCAACACCGCCTTCCACCCGGTCGGGACGTGTGCCGCATGGCACCGGGGTCACAGGGGGTGGTCGACGACCGCCTCAGGGTCCATGGTCTGCAGGGCTTGCGGATCGCCGACGCGTCGATCATGCAGACCATGGTCTTTGGCAACACCGACGCCGCCTGCATCATGATCGGCGAGAAGGCGTCGGACCTGATCCGCGCCGACCTTCGAGCCGTTTCCTAGACGAGCCGTTGCCTAGAGAGGATGATCCGATGAAGAGCCTGCAAGTCCGCCTCGCCAAGCGCCCGACCGGGGAACCGACGGCCGAAAACTTCGACATCGGCGAGGTCTCGCTGCCGGCCTTGGCCGACGGCCATATCCTGGTACGGGTGATCTGGCTGTCACTCGACCCTTATATGCGCGGCCGCATGGACGACAGCCGCTCCTACGCCAAGCCGGTGGCGATCGGCGACGTGATGCAGGGCGGTACCATCGGCCAGGTGATGGAATCCCGTCACCCGGGCTTCGCCGAGGGCGACTTCGTGCTCGGAATGTTCGGCTGGCAGAGCCACGCGGTCTCGGATGGAACCGGGGTGCGCAAGCTCGATCCCGCGGTCGCACCGCTGTCGACCTGGGTCGGCGTGATGGGCATGCCGGGGCTGACAGCCTATGTCGGGCTGCTCGACATCGGCGAGCCCAAGGAGGGCGAGACGGTGGTGGTGTCGGCGGCCTCGGGCGCCGTCGGCTCGGTGGTCGGCCAACTGGCCAGGATCAAGGGCGCGCGCGCCGTCGGGGTTGCGGGCCCCGATGACAAGTGCCGCTACGTGGTCGAGGAACTGGGCTTCGACGCCTGCGTCAGCCACCGCTCGGCGACCCTGCGCGACGACCTCAAGGCGGCCTGCCCGAAGGGGGTGGACGTGTACTTCGAGAATGTCGGCGGGCCGACGCTCGACGCCGCGCTGTCGCTCATGAACCCGTTCGGTCGGATACCGGTGTGCGGGATGATCTCGATGTACAACACCGGCCCGGTTGGCGGCGACGCCGACCGGCTGCCGGCCCTGATGCGCCGCATCCTCACCGACCGCCTGAAGATCCAGGGCTTCATCGTCTCGGACCGGGCGGCCGGACGGCAGAAGGCGTTCATCGAGGAGGTCGGCGCCTACGTTCGCGACGGCCGCATCAAGTACCGCGAGACCATAGCCGAGGGGCTGGAGAACGCCCCCCGGGCGTTCATCGGGTTGCTGCGGGGCGAAAACTTCGGCAAGCAGCTGGTCCGGGTGTCGCCGGACCCGACGCGGGGGTAGCGCCGGTCATTCCCCGGCCGTCGGCAGCGCGTGGTCCCGAAACTGCTGACGCAGCGTCAGCTTCGACAGCTTGCCGGTGGCCGTGTGCGGCAGTTCCTCGACGAACACCACGTCGTCGGGCAACCACCACTTGGCGACCTTGTCGGCGAGAAACTCCCTGATCTGGTCGGCGGTCGCCGTCTGTCCCGGCTTCAGCACCGCGATCAGCAGGGGGCGCTCCGCCCACTTCGGGTGCGGGGCGGCGATGACCGCGCATTCCTGCATCGCCGGGTGGCCCATGGCGGCGTTCTCCAGTTCGATCGAACTGATCCACTCGCCGCCCGACTTGATGACGTCCTTGGTGCGGTCGACGATGAAGAGGAAGCCGTCCGGGTCGATCCGCGCCACGTCGCCGGTGCGCAGCCAACCGTCGGCGTCGTGCGACGCCCCGCCGCCGCTGCCGTCGTCGTTGAAGTAGGCGGACATCACGGCGCCACCGCGCACCAGCAATTCGCCGAACGCCTCGCCGTCGTGCGGCAGGCGGTTGCCGTCGGCGTCGACGATCTTCAACTCGCAGCCGAACAGCCGGCGCCCCTGGGAGTTCTTGTAGGGCAACCTCTCGGCGCGTGTCTGCCGGCGCATCCGCTCGTTGAGCAGGGTGAGCGAGCCGACCGGGCTCATCTCGGTCATTCCCCAGCCGTGCACGACGTCGAGGCCGTAGCTGCTCTCCAACTCGCGGATCAGCGGTCCGGGGGCGGCCGAGCCGCCGGTCAAGACGATCTCGAGCCCGGCCGGTGCGCGCCCCTGCTTGCGCATCTCGGCGGCGAGACCGAGCCAGACCGTCGGCACCCCCCAGGCGGCTGTCACCTTCTCCTGGTCCATCAGCGCGAACAGACTGGCGCCGTCGAGCCGTGGGCCGGGAAACACCGCCTTGGTTCCGGTAAGCGGCATCAGGTAGGGCAGTCCCCAGGCGTTGACGTGGAACAGCGGCACCACCGGCAGGATCGACTGGCCGGGCCGCAACCCGATGCCGTCGCCGGCCACCAGGACCCCGAGCGTGTGCAGCAGGGTCGAGCGGTGGGAGTACAGCACGCCCTTGGGATTGCCGGTGGTTCCGGAGGTGTAGCAGAGCCCGCAGGCGGCGTTCTCGTCGAGGTCCGGCCACTCGATCGTCTGCGGTCGCCCGGCCAGCAGTTCCTCGTAGCAGAGCGCGTCAGCCAGCCCGGTTGCCGGCATGTCCTTCCGGTCGGCCATCACCACCGTCCGCAAATTCGGCGGCAGGCGGTCGGACAGCTTCTCCACCAGCGGCGCGAAGGTGGTGTCGAGGAACAGCAGCCGGTCCTCGGCGTGATTCACGATGTAGGCGATCTGGTCGGGGAACAGCCGGGGATTGATGGTGTGACAAACCGCGCCGATGCCGGCCACGGCGTAGTACAGCTCGAAATGGCGGTAACCGTTCCAGGCGAGCGTCGCCACCCGGTCGCCCGGCGTGATCCCGTACTCTCGCAGCCAATGCGCCAACTGGGCGATACGACGGCGCGCCTCGGCGTAGGTGTAGCGGTGTAGGTCGCCCTCGACGCGCGCTGACACCACCTCGGTATCGGAGCGGATTTCTGCCGCGTAGTCGATGATGCCGGAAACCAGCAAAGGGCGATCCATCATCAGGCCGCGCAGCATTCGGACCCCTCCTTGGCGTCGGTCGGCGCGTCGCGTGCGCCGTTACCCGAACGATAGCAACGCCAGGTGGGAAGGACGAGGGCTGGAGACCGAGAGGGTCGTGACGGTCAGCGCTTCCAGACCGGCTCGCCGAGGTCGACGTCGTCCTTTTCGGTGACCGCGCCGGTGCCGGGACCCACCCCGGCGCCGATCAGCGCGCCGGGGATAGCCCCGATGCCGCCAAATATGGCACCGGTGGCGGCGCCCGCGGCGGCTCCGGTGGCGGCACCGCCGGATACCCGATCCGACCGCGACTCACCGCAAGCGGCGAGCGCCAAGACCCCACCGAGGATAACGGTCGCCTGAACGGTCTTCATCGTCGAATCCTTCCTGAGAGCGTCGTGACGACGCGGCGCGACATCTTGGAAAAACCTGAACGCTGTTCCCGCCCACGAAGTTCCAGAAGCTCGAAACCAGCCGGTCCTCGTAGGGTGTTTCCGGCTGCCAGGGGCACCGAGAGGAGCTGTTCCTCCCTACCGAAACCGCTTGGCGTCGATTGCCGGCCGGCGCCTAATGGCTTGATTCCCGCAACGTAGAAACGCCGGCCTTACGATGCAGTTGGGACGTCCCGTCTTTCTCAAGCGGCTCGGGACCCCCGGCGCCGAGGCGTTCGCGGTGCTGTTCGCGCTCGAGTCCTTCGCCCGGGCGCTGCTGGCGACGGTCATCCCGATCCAGGCGCTGCGGTATCTCGGCGACGCCGGCAGCGTCAGTTCCGCTTTCTTTGCAGCGAGTCTCTGCGCGCTTGCCGCCAGTCTCGGCATCCCCTGGCTGGTCCGCAAGACGGCGCGGCGTTGGGTGTACTCGCTCGGATTCCTCGGCCTGGCGCTGGCGCCGACGCTGTTCGTGGTGCCGGTGCTGGAAGGCTTCATGGCCGGGATGATCGTGCGCGCCATCGGCACGGTCGCCGTCACCGTCTGCCTCAGCCTCTACATCCTCGACTTCATCGCCAAGAAGGATCTGAGCCGGTCGGAACCGATGCGGCTGTTCTACTCGGCGGCGGCCTGGTGCAGCGGTCCCTTCCTCGGCGTCTGGCTGGGCGAGCATGTCGGGTACGAGGCGCCGTATTTGGCATCGGGCGGCGTCGCCCTGGTGGCGCTCGGGTACTTCTGGTTCCTGCGAATTACCGAGAACCCCGCGGTGGTGCAGGCGGCGGTCCCGGTGCCGACTCCGCTCGCCTATGTCCGGCGGTTCTTCGCGCAGCCGCGCCTGCGTCTCGCCTGGGTCATGACCACCGGACGCAACGTGTGGTGGGTGGTGTTCTTCATCTATGTGCCGGTCTACGCCATCGAGAACGGGCTCGGGCCCGAGGTTGGCGGGGCGGTGGTCTCGATCGGCACCGGATTCCTGTTCCTGACGCCGCTGACCGGCCGGTTGGTGCGCCGCGAGGGCATCCGCCGGGTGTTCGTCGCCGGCTATCTGCTGGCGTCGGCGGCGACTTTCCTGGTGGCCATGTCCGGCGGCCATCCCTGGGTTGGCGTCGCCATGATCGTGTGCGCCGCCCTCGGGATGAGCGCCATCGACGCCGGCGGCAACATGCTGTTCCTGTTCGCGGTCCGGCGGAACGAGCGGTCCGAGATGACGACCGTCTACTCGACCTACCGCGATGTCGCCGACATCGTGCCGCCGGGCGTGCTCTCGATCCTGCTGCGGTTCTTCGAATTGCCGGTGGTGTTCGTGGTCGGCGGCGGTGTGACGCTGGCGTTGGCGCTTCTGGCCCGGCGCATCCACCCGCGTCTCGGCCGCGAGGCCCGGCAGCCGGCGGCGGCCGGGGCGCCCCAGGCGGCTGGGTAGCCGGCTCGACAGCCCGCGGCAGCCTCCTTAATGTCGCCGTCGCGCGAGCGGATTGGACGATCGCGACGGTCGAGGAGGGACGGGGATGGCCGCGGGAGAGGATCGCGTCGCCGGCAAGATCGCGCTGGTGACCGGGGCGGCGTCCGGTATCGGGCGGGCGATCGCCCGGGTCCTGGCCGAGCAGGGGGCCACCGTGATGGTCGCGGACATCGAGGAAACGGTGGCGCTGGCGGTGGTGGCGGAGATCGGCGAGGAGGGCGGATCGGCCGAGGTCGTCGCCCTCGACGTCACCGACGAGGATGATTGGATCGCCGGCCTCGACGGCGTGCTCGACCGTCACGGACGCCTCGACATCCTGGTCAACAACGCCGGGATCATCGCCGGCGACGGATCGATCGAGGATGTGACGGTCGACGCCTGGCGGCGCATCCAAGGGGTCAACGCCGAGGGCACGATGCTTGGCTGCAAGCACGGCGTCCGTGTGATGAAGGCCGGCGGCGGTGGTTCGATCGTCAACATCTCCAGCATCGCCGGCATCGTCGGCGCGCCGCAACTCGCGGCCTATTGCGCCTCGAAGGGGGCGGTGCGGATGCTGACGAAGTCGGTCGCCCTGCATTGCGCCCGCAAGGGTTACGGCATCCGCTGCAACTCGGTGCACCCGTCCTACACCGACACGCCGATGGTCGACCGCATGGTCGCCGCCCACCGCGATCCCGATCGCTTGCGCGCCGGGTTGGAAGGCGCCAGCCCGCTCGGCCGTCTGGGGGCGCCGGCCGACGTCGCGGCGGCGGTGCTGTATCTGGCCAGCGACGACGCGGCGTTCGTGACCGGAGCTGAACTGGTGGTCGACGGCGGTGTCACCGCGACGTGATCGCCAGGCCGCCCGCCGTCACGCCCCGCTGATCAACAACATCAATACCAGGGGAGGAACCGCCACGATGTTCGAACTCACCGGCAAGGTGGCCCTGGTCACCGGGTCGTCGCGCGGCATCGGACGGGCGATCGCCGAGACCATGGCCAAGCAGGGCGCCAAGGTGGTGGTGTCGAGCCGCAAGCGCGACGCCTGCGACGCGGTGGTCGACGCCATCCGCGCCGAGGGCGGCGAGGCGACGGCGATCCCCTGCAACATCGGCCGCAAGGAGGAACTGGAGGCGCTGGTCGCCGCCGCCATGACGGCCTACGGCCGGATCGACGTGCTGGTCTGCAACGCCGCCACCAACCCGGTGTTCGGGCCGATGCGCGAGGTCTCCGACGAGGCCTACGACAAGATCATGACCACCAACGTCAAGAGCGCGTTCTGGCTGTGCAACATGGTGGCGCCGCAGATGGCCGGGCGGAAGAATGGCGCGATCATCCTGATCTCGTCGATTGCCTCGATGTACGGCAACCGCAAGCTCGGCATCTACGGCATCTCCAAGGCCGCCGAGCAGCAGATGGTGCGCAACCTCGCGGTCGAGTGGGGCGGCGACAACATCCGGGTCAACGCCATCGCCCCCGGCCTGATCCGCACCGACTTCGCCCGCGCCCTGTGGGAGGATCCGAAGCGCCTGGCGATCATGGAGGCGATGACGCCGCTGAAGCGCATCGGCGAGCCGGTGGAGATCGCCGCTCTGGCCACCTTCCTCGCCTCCGACAGCGCTTCCTTCATCACCGGCCAGACCATCGTCGCCGACGGCGGGCGCACGGTCGGCGACCCGTCCTGACGGCAGCGGAGGCACCACGATGCTCGGACCCGTCACCGACGCTCACCGCTTCGACGAGACACGCCTGGCCCGCTATCTGGCAGAGCAGGGGCTGCCCGGCGCCGATCGCGGGCTGCGCGTCCTGCAGTTCCAGGGCGGCCAGTCGAACCCGACCTTCCGGCTGGAGGCCGGCGACGACGCCTACGTGCTGCGCAAGAAGCCGCCCGGCACGCTGCTGCCGTCGGCGCACATGGTGGAGCGCGAGTACCGGGTGATGGCGGCGCTGGCCAGAACCGACGTGCCGGTGCCCACCATGCGGCTGCTGTGCGAGGACACGTCCGTCATCGGCACGGCGTTCTACGTCATGGATTTTCTCGACGGCCGGATCCCCGGAGAGCCGTCGCTCGACGCGGGCTTCACGCCCGAGGAGCGCGCCGCGGTCTGGGATTCCATGAACGACGCCATGGCGCGGCTGCACAGCGCCGATATCGTCGCGATCGGGCTCGGCGATTTCGGCAAGCCGGCGAACTATGTCGGCCGCCAGATCGACCGCTGGAGCCGACAGTTCGAGGCGTCCAAGACCGATCCGATGCCCGACATGGACCGGCTGATCGCGTGGCTGAAGGAACGCGAGCCGCCGGCCGACGAGGTGGCGATCGCGCACGGCGACTTCCGGTTGCCGAACCTGATGCTGCACCCGACCGAGCCGCGGGTGATCGCGATCCTGGACTGGGAGCTGTCGACCCTCGGCCACCCGCTCGCCGACCTCGCCTACAACTGCATGCCGTACCGCATGCCGTACGACGAGAAGGCGCTGAAGGGCATGGTCGGGCTCGACCTCGAGGAGCGCGGCATCCCGGCCGAGGTCGACTACATCGCCGCCTACTGCCGGCGCACGGGCCGCGACGGCATCCCCGACCTGCCGTATTTCCAGGCGTTCTCGTTCTTCCGGCTGGCGGCGATCTGCCAGGGCGTCTACGCCCGCGGCCTGGCCGGCAACGCCAGCTCGCTCGACGCGCTGGAAGTGGGCGCCAAGGCGCCGCGGCTGGCCGAGATCGGCTGGGAGATTGCTCGGGGGGCGTGAGGGAAAACGATGAATAAGATTTTCGATTCTTACAAGACAAATACGGCCAGGATTGAAAAGTTATCATCTGGTGAACGAGATTCGACAGTCTGAACAATTTCGTTGACGAATTTGTTAGCGTCAACGTGATGCTCTGCGATAGCACGCATCTCTCGTAGCTTTACAATTTCGTGTACGCCATCGGTCGTAAAGAATATTTTGTCACCAGACTGTAGGTCAAAATTAAATGAGTCGATCTGTGGGGGGGTAGATCCTCCGATGGCGCTTTCAAGAATATTTTTTCGAGGGTAATCGTTAAATTCCTTCTTAGTGATTTTCCCGGCTCGAAGCAAACGTTCACGTTCCGAGTGGTCGGTTGTTAATTTTCTAATCCCTTCTCCTCGAGCGATAGAGGCGCGACTGTCGCCACAATGTATTCCAATTAACGAGTTGTTATTAAAAATTCCAAAAGTAAGTGTAGTAGCCATCCGCTTAAGTTGTGGCTTTAATTTCTGTATAGCCAATATCTCATTATGGGCGAACTCTGCCGCAGAAACTAAATCTTCTTGAGTTGAGTTCTGGTTCAAAGATCTTTTGAGCGCGGATATGGCAATCCGAGAAGCATCGCTACCACCACCCATGCCTCCCAGGCCATCGGCAATGCCGCCAATCAACATAGTGGTTGTTGGGGACCAGTATATGACTTCGTCCTCATTCAAGTTGCGAGGGCCGGGATTTGATATGGCTGCGGCGTTAAAGATCATTTGCAGATGTCGACCAGAGTTCTTACGAGTATCGGATGAAGGGAATCGCGACTTATGCTGATCGACTGTTCAAGATGTTCAATCTGATCGCAAACGTTAGATCCTTCAATATGAAACTGCACTGAGAGTCGTTTCGCGAGATTCTCATCCATGCTTGACGAGCAGAGGCGTGCAAATTTGCGCTCCACGTACCAACGGTTGTGCGATGTTCCCATTGAAAGCATAGCCATGAGGCATTCAACTTTAGTCTCAAAATTTAAGACGGAATAGAAAGCCTCTAGTCTATTTGCTAGTGCATCGCAGTACTCAAATGGAAATGCCCGACTGGATACCCAGCGCGCGAATCCAATGCCAATGATTGAGGCCGAATCGACGTCTGTTTCGCACAGTGCTTCAATATGATCGGCACTCAAGCGCCCAAATATGGCCGCCTTGTCATCCATTGATGAATGATGTTCAATAAATTCAGCTAATTTTGGCCAAAGTTCTGGATCTGGAGACTCTGTCGCATCGAGTGCTTCGACATAATCGTACGAAGCAATAGTTGGCTGAATAGATGGAGTAAACTCAATTCCAACAATTGCGTCCAGTACGGCTTTTGCTGATTTAAATCTCAATGACGGCTCTCGCCGCGTGCAGCCGAGTAGAATTGCACTAAATGCCCCTGACTCTCGAATCTCACCGCACGGTACTCGGTCTTCCACGCCAATCATATCGTGCAGAATGCACCCAAGAGAGTAGACATCCGATTGCACGGACGCTCGTTTTAAGTCTTTTGTAATTTCCGGCGCGGTATAGTAGTCAGACCCTTTTCTCATTCCGGTTTTAGTTAGTACGGAAAGATTAGATTCTCTGAGTGAAATAAGACCAAAGTCACTTATTGCATAAAATGAATTCATTCCAGCGTCAGTAAATCGAAGAACATTCTGCGGTTTTAAGTCTCTGTGATATATCTGCATCGAATGTAGTTCATCAAGCCCAGATACAATATCACTTAAAGCCGATATAAATTGTCCATCGAGTGTTCTGTCATTTTGAAGATCCTTGTCAAGAGTCGAGTCGGCCAGAGGCATTATATAGTAGGGCGGTATGACATTCAGGTTGTCGTCATAAACTGGAACGATGTTTCGATGGGATATGCTCTTTTGTATTCTGGCCTCCTTAGAAAATCGCCGGAGAACATTTTCAAGTAAAGAGTCATCGAGTGGTTGGTTTCTGGCAAAAGTTTTTCTGGCATATCTGGTGCCCTCATTGGTGCAGACTAAATCTACATCACCAAATCCTCCGCTCCCGATCGTCTCTACTTTGATGTAGTTACCCATTATAGCCTCTCAGTATAGTAAATCTCTAATTAATTGAGCATACATTCGGCTGTGCTTGATCTGAACATCCGACTTGATTTGGCTGACAGAGATCAGAGACTTTGGGGCGAGCCACTACGAGCGCCGCGTGTACGCGAGAGAGAATCTGGAGGAATAGCTTGCTGGTCGTCAGCTGGCCGGATCCAGACATTGGCGACTCTCCCCCAGCAATTTTTCGCAGGTGCGGGAAACTGCAAGTGCGGCCATGAGGGAGAGGCACTGGCAAAAACCTGGCCACTCGGACATAGCTTGTGGAAAATGTGGGTGGCACGGCTCGCCTCTGGATCTGACTCTGACAGTGTCTGTCGGGTCGACGATGCGCGCAACCTAGCTTAGCTACTGGATACAATGCGCCCCTCCAGCCGCTCGCGCAGCAGATCCAGGCGGTCGCCGCCCCAGAACAGCTCGCCGTCGAGCACGAACATCGGGACGCCGAACACGCCCATCGCCTCGGCCTCCGCGATGACGGTGTCCATCTCAGCGCGGCCCGGGCCCTCGGCGTAGGCCTCGAACGCCGCGGCGTCGCCGCCGAGGGCTGCGATCACCGCGGACACCTCGGCGAGCACGTCGATGTCGAGCTCGTGCTTCCAGAACTTCTCGAAAACGGTGTCGTTGTACGGCCGGAAGATGCCGGCCTGCTGGGCGAACAGCATGCCGGAATTGGCGTAGTAGCCGTCGTAGATCCGCTTCGGGCCCTTGAGGGTCAGGCCCTGCTGGTTGGCGAAGCGCCTTGCGTCCATGTAGGAGTACTTCACGCGCCGCCAGGAATGCGCGCTGCGGTTCTCCACCGAGCCCAGGTACTCGGCGATGCGCAGCGTGTAGGGCCGCCACTCCAGTTCCAGGCCGTACTCCTCGGCGAGATCGTAGGTCGGCCGCACCGCCACGAAGGCGTAGGGGCTCTTGTAGTCGGTGTAGACCCGGACGACGGTTCGGCTCATCGCGTGTTTCCCTGGTGTGGCTCGGCAAGGCGGTCCCAGCAATCGTCGGTCAGCCCGACGCCGCGCAGGACGTGCTTCTCGACCTTGGATGTGGGGGTCTTCGGCAGGTCGTCGACCACCCGGATGTAGCGTGGGATCATGAAGCGCGCGAGGCGCGGCTCCAGGTGGGCGATGATCGCCGCCGGGTCGATGCTGCGGCCCTCCACCGCGGCCAGCACCGCCAGCACCTCGTCCTCGGTGTCGGCGCTCGGCACCGCCACCACGGCGGCCTCGCGGACGTCGGGGTGCGACAGGATCTCGACCTCGACCTCGTAGGACGAGATGTTCTCGCCGCGCCGGCGGATGGCGTCCTTCAGGCGGTCGACGAAGAACCAGTCGCCGTCGGCGTCGCGCGCGAACACGTCGCCGGTGTGGAACCAGCCGTTGCGCCAAGCATCGGCGGTCGCCTCCGGACGACCGTGGTAGCCGTGGCTCATGGTCCAGGGGGTGTCGGTGCGGATGACCAGTTCGCCGGGGGCGCCGTCGGGAACCGGGATGTCGTGGGCGTCGACCAGCCGCAACTCGACGCCCGGCCGCGGCCGACCGCAGGTGCCGGGCTTGGCGGGGTTGGGACCGGAGATCAGCGGCGTGCTGATCTCGGTCATGTTGAACAGGGTGTAGACGTCGACCCCGAAGCGCTCGCGGAACGCCGGGCCGGCGCCGCCGAGCGGCACGATCATGACGTGGCGCAGCGGGTGGTCGCGGTCGTCCGGCGCCGGCGGCCGCTTCAACAGGAAGGTCGCCATCGCCCCCAGCAGAAACACCGAGGTCACTTCCAGCCGCCGGACCAGCGGCCAGAACGTTTCGGTGCGGAAGCGCTCGACCACCGCCACCGAGGCGCCGATGCAGAGCGCCATCGAGGCGATGAAGGCGCCGCCGATGTGGAAGATCGGCATGTGCAGCAGGTGGCGGTCGTCGGCCCGGGTGCAGGTCCAGGTCTCCGGGTTCATGGCGGTGTAGCTGTGGGCGTAGGACGACAGCACGCCCTTGGAGCGCCCGGTGGTGCCGGAGGTGAAGATGATCGACTGGGTGTCCCACAGCTCGATCGACCGCTCCGGCGGCAGCGGCTCGGCGCCAGCCTGCAGCAGGATAGCCTGGCCGTGCAGCGCCAAGCCGCCGGGTGCCACCGGCGGCCGATCGCTCCCCGCCACCACGATGCTCTCCAGCGCGCCGGTCGCCGCCGCCAGCACCCGATCGATCAGACCGGCGTCGATCACCGCGACGCGGGCGCCGGAATCGGCGATCACGTGCTCCAGCAGCGCGCCGCGATAGGCGGTGTTGACCGGCACCATGACCGCGCCGAGGTAGTTGGCGGCGAACATCGCGCGCAGGCCCATGGCGCCGTTCGGCAGCATGATCAGCACCCGGTCGCCCTGGCGCACGCCGAGCCGCTGCAGCCCGGCGGCGGTCGCGCGGACACGCGCCAGCGTGTCGGCGAAGCTCCAGCGCCCGCCGTCCTCGAACACCGCGTAGACGTCGCCGCCGTGCGCGGCCGCGTGCCGCTCCAGCGCGACACGGAGCACGCAGGTCGCGGCCGGCGGGACGCCGCCAGCGGTCACGCCGTTGCCCTCAGCCGGCGTCGCGGAACCGGAACCCGAAGGCGTCGCCCACGCGGGTGAGGTGGCCGACCGAGGGCGACGGGAAGTGCGCGGTGCAGACCAGCGTGTCGGTCTCGCAGTAGCGCTCCATGAACGCCGTCCGGGTGGCGACCGCCTGCTGCTTGTCGATGTCGGGGCGGGCGGGCAGGTTCGGGTAGCGGCACTGGATCGGCGAGTGGATCAGGTCGCCGGCCATCACCGCCTCGCTGCCGGCGGAGGTCAGGTGCACCGAGAAATGGTCCGGGGTGTGGCCGGGCGTCGGCTCCAGGCGGATGCCGTCCTCCAGCGCGTGATCGCTCGTCACCTGCAGCACCTGGCCGGCCGCCACCACCGGCAGCACGCTGTCGGTCATGTACGGGATCTCGGCCTCGGCGTGCCGCGCCTCCCAATGCGCCAGCTCCTTCTTCGAGAACACGTAGCGGGCGTTCGGGAAGGTCGGGACCCAGCGACCGTCGAGCAGCCGGGTGTTCCAGCCGACATGGTCCGGGTGCAGGTGGGTGCACATCACGAAGTCGACCTGCTCGACGCCGACGCCGGCCCGCGCCAGCGCGTCCATGTAGGTGGTGTCGGTCTTCATGTGCCAGTTCGGCCGCGTGGTCCGCGGCTTGTGGTTGCCGATGCAGCTGTCGATCAGGATCGTGTGGCGGCCGGTGCGCACCAGGTAGGACTGCATCGGGAAGATCAGCTGCCCGGTCGCCGGGTCGAGCGCCGACGGCTCCAGCCAGTGCCGGTGCTCGTCCAGCATCTCGCGGGTCAGCGTGGGAAAGAACTCGAACGGATCGAAGCCCGGCAGCTCCTGCTCCAGGATCCGGTCGACCCGGAAATCTCCGACGGCGAAGGTGAGGGACATGGGGGCGGCTCCCGAAATGGTGCGGGAGGGAGTGTCGGACGGGGCGCGGGAAGGTGCAACTGGCCGTCAGCGCGCTCACCCGGTCTTGCTCCCGTCGCCGTACTGTCCCAACTTTGCCCCATGACCGGCTGTTGCTCCTGCGCCCCGACCTTCACCGGCGTTTCCACCGGCTACCGCCGAGCCTTGCTCGCCGTCATTGCGATCAACGCCGTGATGTTCGCGGTCGAGCTCGGCGCCGGGGCGCTGGCCGGGTCGATGGCGCTGGCCGCCGATTCGCTCGACTTCCTGGCCGACAGCCTGACCTACGGGCTCAGCCTCTGGGTGATCGGCCGGCCGGATGCCTGGCGGGCGCGCGCCGCCGTGTTCAAGGGAGTGTCGCTCGCCGCCATGGGGGTGTGGGTGCTCGGCGCCACGGTCTGGCAGAGCTTCGCGCTGGGCGTGCCGGAGCCGCTCGTGATGTCGGGCGTCGGGTTCCTGGCGCTCGCCGCCAACCTCGCCAGCGTGGCGATCCTGTTCCGCTGGCGCGACGGCGACGCCAACGTGCGCTCGGTGTGGCTGTGCTCGCGCAACGACGCGATCGGCAATGTGGCGGTGGTGGCGGCCGGCGGCGCGGTGTGGCTGACCGCTTCGGGGTGGCCGGACCTGGTGGTGGCGGCGGCGATGGCGGCGCTGTTCCTGAAATCGGCGGCCGCGATTCTGCGCCAGGCGTTCGCCGAACTGCGCCAGCAGCGCACGGGCGTCGTTCCGGTCGCGGGCGAGTGAGCGGCTTCACCGGTCTCGCGGGTTCCTGATAGTCTCTGCCGTCGCCGCTGGGCCCTCCCGAACGGCGCCTCGTCACCCGGACGCCGCTGTTCCCGCCCAGTCAGAGCTCAGCGGCGCGCAACCCAGGATCCGCCGCCATGGCCGACGCGATCGAACGTTTCGCCGACCACGTGGTCGGCACCCGCTACGAGGACATTCCTGACGCCGCGATCCGGGCCGCCAAGGTGTTCATCCTCGACAGCCTGGGCGTCGGGCTGGCCGGAACCAGGGCGCCCTGGGTGCGCGAATGGGTGGCGTCGTCGCAGGCGATGGCGCCCGGCGCCGGCGCCCGGGTGTGGGGCCGGGGCGAGACCCTGCCGGTCGCCGCGGCGGCCGCCCTCAACGGCTACCTGATCCACAATTCCGAGTTTGACTGCATCCACGAGAAGGCGGTGCTGCACCCGATGGCGGTCCCATTCGCGGCGCTGCTGGCCGAGGCTGAGGCGCGCGGCGGCGTCGACGGCCGCGAGTTGCTGCGGGCGGTGGTGCTGGGTGTGGACGTGGCCTGCCACATCGGCGCCTCGGCCCGCAACGCCATCCGGTTCTTCCGGCCGGCAGTCGGCGGCGGCTTCGGGGCGGTCGCGGCGATCGGCGCCGCCGTCGGCCTCGACCGCGAGCGCCTGTTGAACGCGTTCGGCCTCTATTACTCCCAAGCTGGCGGCACCATGCAGGCCCACACCGAGGGCTCGCCGCTGCTGGCCATGCAGATCGGCTTCAACGCCCGCAACGCGGTGACGGCGGTGCGGATGGCCGAGGCCGGCGTCCCCGGCTTGCGCGGCACGCTGGAAGGCCCGTTCGGATACCTGAACCTGATGGAAGGCGACTACGACGCCGAGGCGCTGACCCGCGACCTTGGAAGGGTCTGGCGGATCGCCGAGGTCGCGCACAAGCCGTTCCCGAGCGGGCGCGCCACCCACGGGATCATGGACGCGCTGCGCGAACTGCGCGCCGAGCACGGCTTCACCGCCGCCGACATCGACACCGTCGCCGCGTCGGTGCCGTCGCTGACCCGCCACCTGATCGGGCGGCCGCCGACCGAGGGCATGACCCAGAACTACGCCCGGCTGTGCGGCTGCTTCGCCGCGGCGCGGCTGCTACTGACCGGCACGCTCGGGGTCGGGGACTTCACGGCCGAGACGCTGGCGGATCCCGCGACACTCGACCTCGCGCGCCGGATCACCATCACCGCCGACGACAACCCGGACAAGAACACGCTGGCGCCGGTCACCGTTACGGTGCGCCTGCGGTCTGGCGCCGATCTGACGCGAACCGTGTCGGTGGTATACGGCAACCCGGCCAAGGCCCTGACCCGCGAGGAGCACCTGGCGAAGTTCCGCACCAACCTCGCCTTCGCGGACGGGCCGATCCCGGCGGCCAACGCCGATGCCCTGATCGCCCTGGTCGACGGCCTGGAGACGCTCGACGACGCCCGCCGGCTGGTCGATCTGGTGGTGGCTGGCTGAGGTGAGCGCCGCGCTCGTCCTGGTCTCGATCCTCTGGAAGGCGACGGCCACGGCGGGGGTGATCGTGGCGGCGGGGCGGCTGGCGCAGCGCGCCGGCCCGGTGCTGACCAGCGTGCTGATCACCCTGCCGGTGAACGCCGGGCCCGGTTTCTTCTTCATCGCGCTGGAGCAGGAGGCGGAGTTCGTGCGCGCCGGCGCGCTGACGGCGTTCTCGGTGACGGGGGCGGTGCTGCTGTTCTGCACCGCCTGGGTCCACGCCGCGCGGCGCGGCGGATTCCTGCTGTCGCTGGCCGCCGGCGTGGGGGCGTGGACGGCCTGGGCGCTGGCCACCGAGGCGCTGCCGGCGACGCTGCCGTTTGCGGTGGCGGCAGCCGGCACGGGCGCGCTGCTGGCCTGGCTGCTGCGCCGCCGCGACATCGGCCGGCCGACCAGTTCGGCGGCGCCGGCGGGGTGGACCTTCGTGCTGGTGCGGGCGGTGGCGGCCGGCTTGGTGGTGGCGTCGGTGGCGACCGCGAGCCCGTGGCTCGGACCGGTTTGGTCGGGCTTCCTGCTGGGCTTCCCGACCACGCTGATCGCCTCGGCGTGGATGCTGCACGGCCATTACGGGCGCGAGTTCACCGCCGCCACCCTGAACGCCGCGCAGCCGTCGATGGTGGTGTACACCAGCTTCTGCCTCGCCCTGCACCTGCTCGCCGGGCCGCTGCCCGCCCTGACAGCGGTGATCGTCGCCTTCGTCGGCGCGGCGACGTTCGCGGCCACCCTGGCGTTGGTGCTGTCGCGGCGCCGCTGAAAGCTCCGAGCGGGCTTCTCGTCTGTACAGCGCTGTGTATACAATTATACGATCAGCGTCGGAATCGATCCGTCAGATGGTCGAGCCGAGTGTTCAGGGACGTGATGGGAGGCATGACAATGCGCAAATCCGCAATCGCTATGGCTGCGGCGATCGTCGCCGGCAGCCTGATCGCCGGACCGGCCTCGGCCGAGTTGGACCGGATGAACCTCAAGGTCGTCGGTACCTGGGGCAACCTTTCGAACTGGAAGGTCAACGAGGGGCCGTTCTGGCAGAAGACCATGCCGGAGGTATCCGGCGGCAAGATCACGGCCGATGCCGTGCCGCAGACCGAGGTCGGCATCAAGGGCTTCGAGGTCATGCGGATGCTGAAGATCGGGGTGTTCGACGTCGCCCATGGCGTCGTCGGCTACATCGCCGGTGAGGATCCGATCGTCGAGGGTGTCGATCTCTCCGGCGTCATCCAGAACTGGGACGACGCCCGGGCCTCGATGGAGGCCTACCGGCCGATCATCGCCGAGCGTTTCGAGAAGACCTACGGCGCCAAGCTGCTGGCCCTGTATCCGTTCCCGAGCCAGCTGTTCTGGTGCAAGGGCGACGTCAACAGCGCCGCCGATCTCGCCGGCAAGAAGACCCGCGTCTACACCACCTCGATGGGCGATTTCGTCGAAGGCATGAAGGGCGTGTCGGTCACCATCGCCTTCGCCGAGGTGCTGCCGGCGCTCGAGAAGGGCGTGGTCGATTGCGGCGTTACGGGCTCGATGCCGGCCTATCAGGCCAAGTGGTGGCAGGTCGCGACCAACGCCTACCTGATGAAGCTCGGCTACACCGCGACCTTCGGCGCCATCAACCTCGGCACCTGGAACCGGATGAACGACGAGACCAAGGCGTTCGTGGAGGCCCAGATGAAGGAGTTCGAGAGCCTCGCCTGGAAGAACAACATCGCCGAGGACGGCATGGGCGTGATCTGCAACACCGGCGTCGGCGGTGACTGCACGCAAGGCCAGGCCGCGACCATGAAGAAGGTCGAGCCGTCGGCCGAGGACGACGCCGTCCGCAAGAAGGTGCTCGAGGACGTCGTGCTGAAGCGCTGGGCCGAGCGGTGCGGGGCCGAGTGCGTCAAAGCGTGGAACGAGACCATCGGGAAGATCGCCGGCGTGCAGGCGCCGGCCCCGAAGTAACGTCCACCCCGGAACGGCCGGCCGCGTCGTCCGCGGCCGGCCATTTCCCATACGCACGGTTGCCCAATCCATGATGGACAAGCTTCTCGCCTGGGACGGCAAGCTCTCCCTGTGGCTCGTCTGGATCGGCGGGGCCGGTCTGCTCGGCTCGGCGATCATGGTCACCGTCGACGTCGTCCTGCGCGACCTGATCGGCGTGACGCTCGGCGGGGCCGACGAGATCTCCGGTTACGTCTTCGCGGTCTCGACGGCGTTCGCGCTGCCCTACGCCCTGCTGAATCGCACCAACGTCAGGATCGACGCCCTTTATGTCCTGATGCCGGGCCGGGTGCGTGCCATTCTCGACATGGTCTCGACGCTGGCGCTCGCTGTTTTCGCGTTCCCGCTCACCTGGTGGGTGTACGGGATGGTGAGCGACTCGATCGCGCTCGGCACCCGGTCGATCACCCCGCTGCGCACCCCGGTGGCTATCCCTCAAACCCTTTGGCTCGCCGGTCTGACGCTGTTCTGCCTCAGCCTGGTCCTGGTGCTGGTGGTCTCGGCGATCCGGCTATCGCGCGGTGATCATGCCGGAGTTCACGCGGTTGCGGGCGTCCTGACCATAAACGAGACGATCGAGGACGAAGATCCGACCAGCAGACAGGTCGGATGAGCGGGGACAGCGCACCATGATGCTTGGCACCACCCTGGTCATCCTGCTGGTGATGATCGCCCTCAGCGTGCCGGTCGCGGCGGCGCTCGGAACTCTCGGCTTGGCCATCGACCAGCTGTTCTCCGGCGGCTTTCTCTGGCGCGGCCTTGGCGAGAACGCCTGGCAGACCTCGATCGACTTCCTGCTGTTCGCCATCCCGATGTTCGTCCTGATGGGCGAGATCCTGCTGCGCGCCGGCATCGCCCAACGCATGTACGGTGCGCTGGCGCTATGGTTGTCGTGGCTGCCGGGTGGGCTGATGCATTCCAATATCGGCGCCTGCGCCTTGTTCGCCGCGACCTCCGGGTCGAGCGTGGCTACCGCCGCGACCATCGGCACGGTGGCGCTGCCGGAAGTCGACAGGCGCCGCTACAACGAGCGCCTGTTCCTCGGGACTCTGGCGGCCGGCGGCACCCTCGGCATCCTGATCCCGCCATCGATCAACCTGATCGTGTTCGGCATGCTGACCGACACCTCGGTGCCGGAACTTTACCTGGCCGGCTTCATCCCGGGCTTGGTTCTGGCGTCGCTGTTCATGCTCGCGGTCGCGCTGCTGTGCATGATTCGCCCGTCGCTCGACGGTACCCGGGTGTCGATCGCCTGGATCGACCGGTTCCGGACGCTACCGGACCTGTTGCCGCCGCTGGGCATTTTCCTGGTAGTGGTCGGCTCGATCTACGCCGGCGTCGCCACCCCGACCGAGGCGGCGTCGCTCGGCGTGGTCGCGGCCCTGGTGCTGGCAGGTCTGAACCGGTCGCTGTCGCTGGACATGCTGCGCCAGGCGATCGAGGGGACAATGCGCACTACCGCCATGGTGATGTTGATCATCATTGCGGCCGTGTTCCTGAACTTCGTGCTCGGGATGGTCGGCATGACACAGGCGATCGCCCGCCTGATCATTTCCCTCGGCCTCAGCCCGTTCGAGACCCTGCTGCTGGTGATCGCCTTCTATCTGGTCCTCGGCTGCTTCATGGAGACGCTCTCCATGCTGATCACCACGGCGCCGATCATTACACCGATCGTGACCGGGCTCGGTTACGATCCCGTGTGGTTCGGAATCCTGCTGATGGTGATGCTTGAGGCGGCCCTGATCACCCCTCCCATCGGCGTCAATCTCTATGTGGTTCAAGGCATTCGAGGTCGCGGGTCGCTCAACGACGTGATGATCGGGGTGATACCCTTCGTCGGCGTGATGATGGCGATGATCGCCCTGCTCGTGGCCTTCCCAGGTATTGCCCTGTGGTTGCCCGGCCTGTTCTACTGAATGGGTGACCGAGCGTCGCCGACAGCATCAACATCGCCAGATACCGCCCGGAGGATTCGCGCCATGCCGCACGTCACGACCGATGACGGGGTGAAGCTGTACTTCGAGGAAGTCGGCGAGGGCACGCCGATCGTTTTCGTCCACGAGTACGCCGGAGACTGGCGGTCGTGGGAGCCGCAGATGCGGCATTTCGGTCGCCGCTACCGCTGCATCACCTATTGCGCCCGCGGCTATCCGCCCTCCGACGTGCCCAACAGCCATGAGGCTTACGGGCAGGACCGGGCCCGCGACGACATCCGCTCGGTGCTGGACGGTCTCGGCATCGACGCCGCCCACGTGGTCGGTCTCTCGATGGGCGGCTTTGCGACGCTGCATTTCGGCTTCGAGTACCCCGACCGCGCCCTGTCGCTGACGGTGGCCGGCTGTGGCTACGGCGCCGACGCCGACAAGCGCGACCAGTTCAAGAAGGAGAGCGAGGCGACATCCGCCCGCATCCAGGCCGAGGGCATGGACAAGGTGGGCAAGGTGTACGCCATCGGCCCGACCCGCGTGCAGTTCCAGGCGAAGGATCCGCGCGGCTGGAAGGAGTTCGAGACCCAACTCTGCGAGCACTCGACCCTGGGTTCGGCCAACACCATGCGCGGGGTGCAGTCGCGCCGCCCGTCGCTCTACGACCTGACCGACAAGATGCGCGCGCTCACCGTGCCGACCCTGATCCTGAACGGTGACGAGGATGAGCCCTGCCTCGACGTCGGCAACTACATGAAGCGCAACATTCCATCGGCGGCCCTCGCGGTGCTGCCGAAGACCGGGCACACCCTGAACCTCGAGGAACCCGACAAGTTCAACGCTGTGGTCGAGGATTTCATCCACACCGTCGAGTCGGGGCGTTGGACCCTGCGCGACCCGCGCTCGGTCGGCGGCGGAATCATCACGCCGAAGGAGAACTGAGATGTCCGGGGTCGAGGCCGGCCGTCTGGCCGACAAGGTGGCGATCGTGACCGGGGCTGCCCGGGGTATCGGCAGGGCGATCGTCGAACTGTTCGCCGCCGAGGGGGCGGCGGTCTGGATCGCCGATCTCCACGGCGGCGAGGCCGAGGCCCTGGCGACCCGTATTCGCGCCGGCGGCGGGCGGGCCGAGGGCGCCTACTGCGACGTCCGCTCGACGGATTCCGTGCAGGACGCGGTCGATGCCGCGGTCGAGGCGTTCGGGGGCCTCAACGTGCTGGTCGGCAACGCCGCGACCCTGACCGCGCCGGCAACCGTCGAAGACCTCGACGAGGCCGACTGGGCGCAGGCGTTGGCGGTCAACCTGACCGGCGCCTTCCACCTGTGCAAGCACGGCATCCCTCACCTCAAGCGCGCCGGCGGCGGCTCGGTCATTCTGACCGCCTCGCAGATGGCCCGCGTCGGAACGCCGGGCAGCGCTGCCTACTGCACCACCAAGGGCGGTCTGGTGCAACTCGCCAAGGTCATGGCCCTCGATCACGCCGGCGACGGTATCCGGGTCAACACCCTGTCGCCCGGCGGTACCGCCACCGACCGGCTGTTCACACGCTACGGCAGCCCGGAGCAGGCCGAGGCGCAGTGGGGTGTTCCGATGCACCCGCTCGGCCGCCTCGGGCGTCCGGACGAGATGGCGAAGGGCGCGCTGTTCCTGGCGTCCGACGAGAGCAGCTTCATGACCGGCGCGGACCTGCTCATGGACGGTGGCTACAGCGCGCGCTGAGCGAGGCGTGGGATCAGCCGCCCGCTGTCTGGGAAGGAGATATCGATGAGCGAGCGCACCGAGCCTTTGCCGATCCTGGAGCAGCGGCGCATCGAGGCCCGGGTGATCAAGCCGATCTACGACGAGATGGCGGCCCGGCTCGGCGTCGAGGTGGCTCGAACCATTCTGGGGGCCGCCATCGAGAAGGCGGCCATCGCCCAGGGCCGGTCGTTCGCCGAGGCCGCCGACGGCCGGTTCGGCATCGAGGGGTTCGCCGCCATCCAGAAGCACTGGACGGCCAATGGCGCCCTGGAGATCGAGACAATCGGGCAGTCCGGCGACCGCCTCGACTTCAACGTGACCCGGTGCCGGTATTCCGAGATGTACCGAGAGATGGGGCTCGGCGAGATCGGCCACCTGCTGTCCTGCAACCGTGACGGGACCTTCTGCCAGGGCTTCGACCCACGCATCACCCTGGAGCGGACCCAGACCATCATGGGCGGTGCCAGCCACTGCGACTTCCGGTACCGACTGGACCCGGAGGCCGACGGCACCGGTTCCGCGAAGCCGTAACGGCACCATCGACCGCCAGCGGGGTTGTAGCCGGGGGGCGTCGTCGAGGCGCGCCAGATGGATCGGTCCACCGTCGACATCGTCATCGTGCTCGTGCTCGTGGCGGTGGTGTTTTTCGGGTTCGTGCGGGAGCGCCTCAAGCCCGACGTCGTGGCGCTGGGTGCGGTCGGGATACTGCTGGCGACCGGCGTCCTGGGCACCGACGACGTGCTCGGGGTGTTCGCCAACCCGGCGCTCGCCACCATCGGCGCGATGTTCGTGTTGAGCGCCGCGCTCGAGCGCACCGGCGTGATCGACGGGCTGGGGCGCATCATGATCCGCGCGGCCGGCTCCTCGCCGCGCGTCGCCCTGGCGGCGCTCATGGCCAGCGTCATGGTGATGTCGGCGTTCATCAACAACACCCCGGTCGTGGTGATCCTGACCCCGGTGGTGATCGCGCTCGCCCGGGCGATCGGCACTTCGCCGTCCAAGCTGCTGATCCCGCTGTCCTTCGCCAGCATCCTCGGGGGCACGACGACGCTGATCGGGACGTCGACCAACCTGCTGGTCGACGGGGTGGCGCAGCGCATCGGGCTGGCCCCGTTCGGCATCTTTGAGATCACCGGGGCGGGAATGGTCATGGCCGCCGTCGGCGCCGCCTACATGCTGGTGGTCGGCCAGCGCCTGCTGCCCTCGCGCGAGAGCCTGCTGACGTTGCTGCCGAAGGCTTCGGACCGGCATTTCTTGGCCGAGGTCCTGGTCCCGATCGGCTCGCCTCTGGTCGGGCAACCGCTGAAAGGCGCCGGTTTCACCGAGCAGCGCGGTCTACGGGTGGTCGACGTGGTCCGCGACGACCGCTCGATGCGCAGCCGACTGGGCGAGGTCGTGCTGGCGGCCGGCGACCGCATCGTGATCCGCAGCGGAATGGGCGACATGCTGGCGCTGCGCGAGGCCGGCGACGTCGCCTTCGGCGTGCCCGGCGCGCACGCCATCGAGCCGATCGTCAACCGGGAGACGGTGCTGCTGGAGGGCGTGGTCGGCCCACAGTCGCACGCCCTCGGGCTTCGGCTGGTCGATCTCGACCTGCGGCGGCTTTACGGCGCCTATGTGCTGGCCGTCCACCGCCAGGGTGAGCACATGGAGGGCAACTTCGATGCCATCCGGTTGCGCATCGGCGACACCGTGCTGGTGGAGGGGCCCCCCGAGAGCATGGCGCGGATGTTCACGCGCCGCGAGTTCGTGAACCTGTCGCAGCCGACCGAACGCCCGCTCCGGCGCAACAAGGCGCCGATCGCGGTCGCGGCGGTGCTGGGCGTGATGGCGCTGGCCGCCTTCGACGTGCTGCCGATCGCCGCCCTGGCGCTGATCGCGGCGGCGGCGGTGGTGACGCTCGGGTGCCTGGAATCGGACGAGGCCTACGCCGCCGTGCATTGGAGCATCCTCATGCTGATCCTCGGGATGCTGGCGCTGGGGCTTGCCATGGAGAAGACCGGCGCGGCGCGCCTGATCGTCGAGAACGTCGCCTTGCTGGTGGCCGGCCTCGGGCCGGTGGCGGTGTTGTCCGGGGTGTACCTTCTGACGTCGGTCCTGACCGAGGTGATGAGCAACAACGCGGTCGCGGTGCTGCTGACCCCGATCGCCGCCGGCCTTGCGGTGCAACTCGGCGTCGACCCGCGGCCGTTCGTGGTGGCCGTGATGTTTGCGGCCAGCGCCAGCTTCGCGACGCCGATCGGCTACCAGACCAACTCCTTCGTCTACAGCGCCGGCGGCTACCGCTTCACCGATTTCCTGAAGGTCGGCGTCCCGCTGAACCTGCTCCTCTGGGCCACGGCGACCGCGATCATCCCGCTGTTCTGGCCGCTCACCGCCCGATAGCCGGGCAGGGGGCCGATAGGATCGCCGCCGCCATCGCCCCGGCGAGCGCGTCGACTGTCGCCGGATCCGCCAGCCGCCGCTCCTCTGCCGGGTTCTTGATGACCCCGACCTCCACCAGGACCGCCGGGGCCGGGGCAGTGCGCAGGAGCTTCAGGAAATCGCCGGCGTAGATCCCGCGCGCCGCGTCCAGCAGGCGGCGGCCCTCGCCTTCGATCGCCTCCGCATGATGCAGGCTCGGCCGCTCGCCGACGGCGTGCAGCGCGTCGGCGATCCGCCGGGCCGTCTCAAGGCTCGGCCCGGCGTGCGGGGTCTCGGCCGGGACGAAAGTCGAGAATCCGGCGGCTTGGTCGGTGTAGGTGCGCTCCACGCCGTCCACCACGCGGGCGCGCAGATGGCGCTCCTGCACCGAATCGTGGTGGATGGAGACGATTAGCGCCGGTTCGTACGCCGCGATGGCGGCGACCCGGCGCTTCAGCAGAGGGTCGTCGCCGTCGATCCGGATCATGCCCGTGGCGAGGCCGGCCTCGGTCAGCCGGTGCGCCAGCCGGTCGGCGAACCGGATGTTGAAGCTCAACTCGGTCGCCCCCGACGCGGCGATGGCGCCGGGTGCCTCCGGGGTGTGGCCGATGTCGAGAACCATCCGGGCGGGAGGGCAGGCCAGGCCACCCTTCCTGCCACCCTCCCTGCCACCCTCCCTGCCATCCTCCTTGCCACCACACCCGGCGGCCGACAGGGCAAGCAGGGCGGCGGCGACAAACACCCGCCGACGTCTCACGCCACCCGCTCGCCGGCGACCCAGACGCCGCGCACCACTGGACGGCCGCCGATGGCGCGGACGCGAACAAGATCGGCCCGCCGGCCGGGCGCGATCCGGCCACGATCCGCCAGGCCGGCGGCGGCGGCCGGCGTCGCGGTGACGGTGGCGACGGCGCGCGGCAGGTCCCAGCCGTCGACCGATTTGGCCAGAACGAACACGGCGTGCAGCAGGCTGGCCGGCACGTAGTCCGACGAGACGATGTCCAGCAGGTCGGCCGCTGCCAGGTCGCGGGCCGTCACGTTACCGTATGACGACCGGCCGCGCACCAGGTTCGGACCGCCCATCATCACCGCAAGGCCGTGCGCGCGCGACGCGCGGGCGGCGTCGACGGTGGTCGGAAACTCGGCAATGGTGCAGCCGATCGCCGCCGACTCAACAACGTGCGCCTCGGTCTGGTCGTCGTGGCTGGCGAGGCCGAGACGGCGGTCGCGAGCCCAACCGGCGACCGCTCGCCGCTGGCGCGGCCCGAGCTCGCGCGACGCCGTGGTCAGCCGATCGAACTCGTCGGCGATGGCAGCGTCGCTCATCCGGTCGTCCTCGCGCCGCAGCCGGTACCAGACCTCGACGTCCGCGGTCTGGCGCTGCCCGGGCGCGTGGTCCATGACCGATACCAAGCCGACCAACGGGTCGTCGTCGAAGCTCGAAAGCTGGTCGAGCACGGTCGCGCCGATGACCTCGCAGCGCAGGTGGATGCGGTGGTCGGCGCGCAGCATCCCGGCCATCCGGGCTTCGGTGAGGCCGCCGACGATCGGCTTGAGGTGCTCGGCCCGCAACTCGCCCTTCTCGCTCAACCCGAGGCACAGCGCGTCGTAGACCGTGGTGATGCCGGAGGTGGCGATCTCGGCGTCATGGTTGACGGCGGCCGACACCGGATCCCAATACACCTTGGGGCGCGGCTGGTAGTGCTGCTCCAGCTTGTCGGTGTGCAGGTCGATCAGGCCGGGCATCAGGAAGTCGCCGTCCAGGTCGATGGCGTCGGGCGGCGCCGCCGCCGTGTCGTCGACGGTCGAGATCGTCCCGTCCCGCACCTCCAGGGTGCCGAGGACGATCCGGTCGGGCAGTACGAGACGGGCGTTCCGGAAGGCTAATGTCATGGCGATGCTCGGGGTTCAGCGTTGGCGACGCGGCCTTCGGATAGTGCCACGTTGCGAGATGGCGCAAGTGACGCTTGTGTGACGGCTTTGCCGCTTGCCCGTGCATGGCCGCGCTTGCATCCGCCGGCCGCTGTCCGTATAAGGCGCTCTCCGTCGCGGCTGCGCCTGCGCGGAAGCGTTTCTTGTGGAGTGCGAGCAATGGCCGTTCCGAAGCGAAAGACTACCCCGTCCCGTCGGGGTATGCGCCGGGCGCACGACCGGATCCAGTCCGACGCCTACGTCGAGAGCCCGGAGACCGGCGAGCTGCATCGGCCGCACCACATCGACCTCAAGACCGGCATGTACCGCGGTCGCCAGGTTCTGAAGGTCAAGGAAAAGTTCTGATCGTCACAGCCGACGTTCAGGCCTTGTTGCAGACCCCCGCGCCCCTTGCGCGGGGGTTTTGCGTTTCCGGATCGCTTCTCGCCGCGGCGTGGCGCCGGTAGAATACGGCCAGCAGCCTGGGGTGGGCCGATGCGGGCGCGCGACGACGGGGTAATCCGGGTCGAGGACCATGGCGACGGCGTGTGGCGGATCGAGGAGCTCTTCGCGCTCCCGTACTGCCGGGGTGCGATCTGGGTGGTGGATGGCCTCGACCGCCGGCTGGTTCTCGACGCCGGCTGGGGCTTGGTGCCGCTCGACCGCTGCCTGCCCGAGTTGTTCGACCGCCCTATCGTCGCGGTTGCCAGCCACACCCACTTCGACCACATCGGCGGGTTGCACCGCTTCGCGGACCGGATGGTTCATCCGCTTGAGGCGCCCATCCTGGCCGATCCATCACCGACGGCCGTCCAGAGCCTGCCGTTCCTGCTGGAGCACGATACCCTCGCCTTCGACCCGGTGGCCGGCGGGTTCGACGCCGCGGCCTGGCGGCTGCCGACGATGCCGGCGACCTCGACCGTAGCGGAAGGCGATCGGATCGACCTCGGCCGCCGGGTGCTTCGCGTGCTGCACACGCCGGGGCACTCGCCGGGCCATATCTGCCTGTTCGAGGAGGCGACGGGGTTCCTGTTCGCCGCTGACGCGATCTACGACGGCGCGATGTTCGACACGCTTCCCGGAGCTTCCATTTCCGATCTGCTGTCGACGCACGCGCGCCTTGCCGCGCTGCCGGCAACCCGGGTCTTTCCAGGTCACTTCGAGGTCTTCGACCGCGCGCGCCTGATGACGCTCGTGGAACGCTACCGCCGGGAAAAGGCGACGTGACCGGCCGCCTCCTGATCCTGTCCGAGCGCGAGGCTGGCTGTGCCGAGCGGCTCCGAGGGACCGGGTTCGGCCCGGATGTGGCGACCGAGATCGCCGGCTACCTCAGCCAGGCGACCGACCTCGTCGCCTTCGAGGCGGCGATCGCGACCGCGCTCGCGTCGGTCGGCGTGTCGGTTCGGTTCGCCGATCCGACGGCTCCGGAGGAATGGTTCGACTGGCTGTGCGAGCGGCCGTCGCAGACGCTCGTCTGGCCGGTCACGGACGGGATCTGGTATTATCGTGGGAGCGCTGGAGCGGCGATCGCGCGGCTGGTCGGCGCCCGCCGGTTCGGATCCCCGGCAGCCGTCCAGCATCTGTCCCAGGACAAGGCGAAGGCTGGCGCCGTCGCGGCGGCGCTCGGGGTGCCGGTGCCGGCGACCGGCCTGCTGCGAGACGGCGCGTGGTTGTCTCCATCTCCGGGCGGGAGCGGCCCCTGGTTCGTGAAGCCGAACACGCTCGGCGCCAAGCTCGGCATCTGGGCTGACTCGCGGGTCGACGACCTCGAGGCGGCGCTTGCGCTGTCCAGGAGGATCTTCGCGCGCTACCGCGACGACGCTGTCGTCCAGGCCTACGTTCCGGGCTTCGACGTCCGAGTGTCCTGGATGGCGGTCGATCGGGACCCGGGGCTCGACCGGATCGGGGTCTATCGCCTCGACAGCGGCGGCGGCGGCGAGACCGCCGGTGACTTCATGGCCATGGCGGACAACCGGACCCTGTCGGGAACATCGGATACCGAGGGAACGGCGTCGGCGTCGCGGACGGGTAGGGCGGCGTTCGTGCCTCGCATGGTGGATGTGGCGCTCGGGGAGCCGGCGCTCGCCGCCGAGATTGCCGGACTGGTACGGCGGGCGGCCAACGGGATCGGCCTGCGCGACGTGTTCTCCATGGACTTCCGGGTGGCCTGGAACGGCAAGCCGTGCCTTCTGGAGTTCGAAGGCTGCCCGGCGGTCACGATTTATGACTTCGGGCGCTACCTCGCCGACAACTGGGGCTGCGATCTCCCCGAAGCGCTCGCCCGGGCGATACCCCCAGCGTTCAGTCGTGCCGACGAACCCTGACCGAAGGCCGGCCTCGGCCTTGATCCGGAAGCGCCTGGCGCGCGACGCGCGCCAGGATTGAGCCAGGGTTGAGATCGCCGGCACAGTTCGACTATAATTCGAAACTGCACCAATCGAGTATGTCATGTCCCTTGGCCAAGATCCGCCCCGATGAGCCATGAGCCGGGATTCACAGGCGCGCGCGTTCTGCTGGTCGAGGACGAATTGATCGTCGCCTGGGCGCTCGTAGACAATCTCATTGACTTCGGGTGTTCAGTGGTGGGACAGGCTGCCAATATCCAACAGGCGCTGGTGATGGTTGAAACGCTATCGATCGACGCGGCTATTCTCGACCTGGACCTGAAAGGGGATCGGAGCTACCCGGTGGCCGACGCGTTGCGCGCGCGCAAGGTGCCCTTCGCGTTCTCGACCGGCTACGGCCGGGACAGCCTCGATCCCGCCTACGCCGACACGCCTGTGCTGAAGAAGCCCTACAGCACCCGGGACTTGCGCGTGGTGCTTCACCGTCTGCTGGCCCAGCCGGGCTGAGCCGACCGGTTATCACCGTCGCGTTCTCAGGCGATGGTGTGGGCGATGGCGGAAGGGCTAGTCTCCGCCAAGGGGCCGACTGCGCCCGACAGCAGCGAGGAGACCATCGATGACGACCCACGCCGCAACCCTGCGCGCGCTGTTGACCCGCCCCGGGATCAGCGTCGTTCCCAGCTGCTTCGACGCCATGTCGGCGCGGTTGGTCGAACGCGCCGGCTTCGATGTCGCGTTCATGAGCGGCTACGCGGTGTCGGCGACCCAATTGGCGATGCCGGACGCCGGCCTGATCTCCTACGAGGAGATGGTCGCCCAGGGGCGTCGGATCTGCGACGCGGTGCGGATCCCGGTGATCGGCGATGGCGATACCGGCTTCGGAAATCCCGTCAACGTGAAGCGAACGGTGGCTGGCTATCATCGCGCCGGGTTCGCCTGTGTCATGATCGAGGATCAAGCCTATCCGAAGCGGTGCGGCTTCGCTCATGGTGTCGCCGTCGTGGATCGCCAGGACGCTACCCTGCGCTTGCGGGCTGCCCTCGATGCGCGCTCGGAGATTCAGGCGGCCGGCGGCGATGTTCTGGTGATCGGCCGCACCGACAGCCGTGGCCCGGAGGGGCTCGAGGAGGCGCTGTGGCGCGCTGAAGCCTTCGCCGACCTGGGAGCCGACATCGTCTACTTCGAGGGTCCGCAATCCGAGGCCGAGATGGCGGAGCTGAACCGCCGGGTGACCATCCCGACGATGCTGGCACAGGTCGAGAAGGCCGACAGGCCGCTGCTGTCGCCCTGCCAGGCCGAAGCGCTCGGATACGATCTCGCCCTGTTCGGGTTGACGATGGTGAACGTGGCGATCCGGGCGATGTGGGACGCACTGGAGCTGATGGCGTCCGGCGGGCATCCCGGCGCCGACCGCCTGCTGCCGTTCGAGCAACTGTACGAGATCGTCGGCTTCGACCGGTACTACGCCGAGGAGGCGCGCTACGCGAATGACGCTGGACCCGATCGGCGGGGTTTGTTTACCGGTTGTTTACCATCGTCAAAGTAGGGTCTACCCATCGGCCGGCCGATCTCCGGCATGGTCCGACGCAAGGGATCGACCCGACGATGAACCCTGACTCGGAGACCACGACCGCCATCCTCGACACGGCGGAATTTCTCGTGCGCACCGGTGGTTACAGCGCGCTAGACCCTGACGACATCGGTCGGCTTGCCGGGGTTGATGTCGGGCTCTTGCAGGCGGCGTTTCCGGATCGTCCTGACCTCGCGGTAGCGGTTCTGCGCCGCTACACCGACGAGTTGCTTGACGGCCTCGGGGCGTCAGACGATGTGTCAGTGCCCGCGTCGGACCGGTTGCGTTGGCTGGTGCGCACGCTGCGCCGCACTCTCGGCGATGACGGGCGGATGTGTCCCTGCGGGGTTCTGACCGGGGAGGCGGCCGGGCTTCCGGCGCCTGTGGCCGTCGAGCTGCGGCGCTCGATCGACCGACTCGCCGGCTGGATAGCCCAAGTGGTCGCGCTCGGAACCGCCACCGCTCCCGGTCCCGACGGTCGCACCAGGGCGCTGGGCATGGTTGCAACCCTGCACGGGGCCATGATGGTCGCTCGGTTGCACCGCGATCCGACCCTGTTCGACCAGATCACCGCGGGGCTGATTCGCGAGGCGATGCTGGTGGCGCCAAGGTCTTACGGCAACGCCGACGCCGACCGACCCTGGCCGTCGCGCGTCCGGCGCGAAGAGCCGACCTGCGCTTCCTGGTAGGCGACCCGCACGGCGGATTCAGGCCGTCATTCTAGTACCTCCGCACAGAGGCTTTGACGGGTTGTGTGTGATCAGCCCCGTAGGGTTGGCAGTTCTTCTGGCTGAACGAGGATCTGGATGGTGCGAGCGGCACCCGGCTGTCTGCGGATCAGGCCGGC
>Ga0208414_1000531_pt1 | contig 36130 bp, 43 predicted proteins | sample AntAceMetag02UKE_FD_184770 | JGI IMG/M metagenome (GOLD analysis project Ga0208414, IMG submission 184770) | Saline lake microbial communities from Ace Lake, Antarctica - Antarctic Ace Lake Metagenome 02UKE (SPAdes) (version 2) | ecosystem: Environmental > Aquatic > Non-marine Saline and... | reverse complement strand
TTCTAATTAAGATATAATCCTTAAATGGGATTAAGAATATTATCTGAAAAAGAACGTCAAAAAAATATTGATGATAATGAGTCTAATCTCATTGCTCAATTACAGGGAGTATCAAAGAAATTTAAATCAACAAAGAATGAATCTTTGCATGATATAAATTTAGAAGTTTATCAAGAAGATTTTCTCTCCATCTTGGGGTCTTCGGGTTGTGGTAAAACTACAATTTTAAAAATGATGTGTGGATTGATTAAATCTACAGCAGGAAAAATTAATTGGCCAACATCAAACTTTCAGAACTCTTCTGAAAACCCGGCTAACCTTAGTTTTGTATTTCAAGAGCCGAACCTCCTCCCTTGGATGAATGTTTATGACAATATAAAACTTCCTCTAAAAATATATAAAGAGAATTCTTATAAAGCAGATGAAAATATATACGATATTATTAAATTAGTGGGCCTTGAGGGGTTTGAAGAATATTACCCAAGACAGTTATCTGGTGGTATGAGTATGAGAGTGTCCATCGCCAGAGCCCTAGTCACTCAACCTAAAGTTTTATTAATGGATGAGCCTTTTAGTGCTTTAGACGAAACTAGAAGATTTGACCTCTCTCAAGAAATTTTGAAAATTAAAAAAGAAAAAAAACTTACTGTGGTGTATGTGACTCATAGTATTTATGAATCAGTTTTCTTATCCAATAGAATTTATGTAATGCAATCAAATCCAGGAAAAATTTTTGAGGAATTTGATTTTTCAAATCAGGAAAAACCAGAAGATTATAGATTTACCCCTCAGTTTTTCGAACAAACAAAAATTGTATCAGATTCTTTGAAAAGAGCTCAAAATGCCGAATAATAAAATACATTCGGTATTGGTTATAGTTATATTATTCTTGGCTTGGGAAATTTCTTTTCATTTACTAAATTTAAAATGGTATTTACTTCCACCACCTTCAATGATTCTAGACTCTATTTTTAATAATGCTCATTTACTTTTTCTTTCATTGCTTACGACTTTAAAAATAGCAATTGTAGCTCTTATCTTATCGGTTATTGTCAGTACAAGCTTCTCTATTGTTTTCTATTTTTCTAAATTCATTGAAAGGTCATTAACTCCTATTACTGTAATACTTCAAGTAACTCCCATTATAGCTATCGCGCCTCTTATTTCTATTTGGGTTGATAGTTCAGAAATTGCAACTTTAATTTGCGCTTTCTTAGTTGCCTTTTTCCCCTTACTTGCAAATACAATTGCGGGATTTAAAAGTACTGAAAAAAAACATCTTGAATTACTAAGACTTTATGGTGCTAATAAATATCAGATCTTAAGATTTGTTGTTATTCCAAATGCCTTACCTTACTTTTTATCGGGTCTTAAAATAAGTAGTGGTCTAGCTTTAATTGGAGCTATTGTAGGAGAGTTTGTGATTGGACCTATCTCAGGTCATAGCGGATTAGCTTATCGTATAATTGAATCAGGATATCAATTAGATATACCTAAAATGTTTGGTGCAGTTTTTTTAATTTCTTTATCAGGAATTATGCTATTCAATCTTGTAAGACTGATTAGTTATTTAATTCTTAGAAAATGGCACTCTAGTTACCAACAAGTTGATTAGCCTATATTTAAGTTTGGACAGTTATCTTTGAGAGCATTTAAAACATTAATATTGTCTTCTTCTAAATAAGAGGGCGTTTTATTTCTTTCAAAATAAATCTGATATCCCTCTTCAACTGTTTCACATGCTGACTGAGTATAAGTTGGGACTGTAAGAACAAAAATTGGAAAAAGACAAAAGCAAAAACCAAAAATGATCATTAGGAGATCAAATTTTGAAATATTTTCTTTAAGCGCTAGTGTTTGTTTCATTTAATCTAACATATAAGACCTAGACGAAATTTTCAATTGATCTTTATTCATCCTAGTTGAATATAATTTGCCGATAGTTTATGATATTTTTTGAAATAAGGGAGATCCTAAAATAATGAAAAGTTTTAAAGAATTAATTGATTTAGCAAATGCTGAAATTGACTCAATTACTACAGAAGATTTAGCAAAAGAAATAAACGAAAATAATGTTGTAGTTATTGACGTACAGTCTAAAGATGCTGTAGAGGAAGCAGGCATGATACCGGGAGCTATACATGCAGAAAGAGGCATGCTTGAATTTTATGCAGATCAAAGTGAGGGAAATCCTTTTAAAAAGTCAGAGTTAGATCCAAATAAAAAAATAGTTGTATATTGCGGTGTTGGCGGACAGGGTGCTTTATCGGCCAAGACTCTAAAAGATATGGGCTTTAAAAATGTTTCCAATCTTAAAGGTGGAGTTAAGGCATGGAAGAATTCCGGTCAAAAAACTACAAAAGTTTCATCTGTTAAACCTGGAGATACAGTAACTGGAAAAATTTAATTTAGCTCTTCTTCCGATAAACCCCAAATACTATTATCTAATAAAATCCAACCCTGAGAAGTTTTTTGGTTTTGACTAATTTCGATTTTAGCCATGTTATTTTTAATTTTCATCAAAGAAACAATTTTTGGTGAAATAATTTTTGATTTGATTCGAGTCTTAAAAAATCCTTCCTTAAAAGAATTAAATAAGTATAAATTTTTATCTTCCTTAAGAAGTAGTTTGCGTTTTTTAGATAATTGATTATGGTAAATCCACCCTGTAATTCCGTTAAAGAGTTCTACTTGATACCATTCCGTTATATTTCCTCCCGCATTAAAATTTCTAAGGACTTTAACAGGCATCCCTCTTTCAGTTAACATAAACTTTATTGTTTTTAAATTCGGGTCATCTTTTTCCGGATAGTGTCTTAGATTCACTTCTTCATATTTTAAAGAATTAAATACAGGAAATGATTCTGTTAAAGCTCCAATTGGGAATAGCAAGAATAGTAATATTAGTTTCATAAATTATATTATGATACTAACTGATTATTTTGTTAATAAATAAAAAAATAATTATTCGTCGAAATTTATTTCATTTAATATTGAAACAACAGTTTTTCGATTATCAGCTAATATAAATAGATCTATAATATCAAATTTTGCTCCTCCTACTAACTTTTCCACTTTAGGTGAGGAAGACACGGAGGGCGAAGCTGGAAATTCATTATTATCACTTGCATAAATAGTTTGGGCTTCTTCACTGACTAAAAATCGAAGAAAATTTAATGATTCCGCTTTTGTTGCTTTGTTAATAATTGAGACACCGGAAATATTAACATGTGCTCCTTGAGTATCTTGATTAGGAAAAATCGGCACTACTTTATCTAACCATACTTTTTGATCTTCATTATCTAGCATATTAAAATAATAGTAATGATTTCCTAAAGAAAAATCACATACTCCAGCAGCAATAGCTTTTACCTGATCTCTATCGTTTCCTTGAGGCTTTCTTGCAAGATTTTTTTTGAGGTTAGTTAAGTAATTTTTTAACCACGCCTCTCCATGATGATGCAATAGGCTAGCAAATAATGAAATGTTGTAGGGGTGAAAGCCAGAGCGAGTACAAACTCTACCTTTAAAATCATCACTAGCTAAATCCTCATAGTTAATATTTATAATATTTGTATTTTTAGCTATATAAATGATTCTTGCTCTTTGTGTAAGAGCTACCCAATCACTATTTTGTAAATGGTCAGGAATTCCAGATAACTTTGGGAGTTTAACTGAGGCACCCGCTTCAGATACATCTATTAATCTAGCTATATCTGAAGATAAAAATACATCTCCTATTGGATTATCTTTTTCTAATATAATTTTTTGAACTAAGCCTTTTTCAGCAAAGATCCATTCTACTTTTGTTCCTGAATTTTTTTCATATGCTTCAATTAATGCATCAATCAAAAAAGGTTGACGCTCGGAATAAATTTTTAATGTATTAGCGCTAAGCATATTAAAAATAAATGAGAACAAAATCACTACCGTAAAAAGCTTAACTGTATTTGATATAATATTTTTCATGATTCCTTATTTCTTATATTGTTTTTTTAAGTAATTTATTAATTATTTGTGAGATGGGAAGACAAAAAAAAACCACCTATATATAAGAAGCATTATAAGACTTTTTTGTATTTGATTTCAGAAAGTAATTTTACTTTTTCTTTAAGTTTATTACTAGTGAGTATTCTTTAAGTAAATCTAAGCATGCCGGTAATGGCAAATCAGTATGTAGTTTCTTGTAATCACTATAGTCATAAATTTGATTTTCATCTTCATTGAATACATGAATATGATCTGATGTGTTAGTGTCATAAAAATATTGTTTATCAATTGTGATACGTTTCAGAAAGCCTTTACTGCTAAGGGTATTTAGATTTTCAAAAAGAGTCGTATAAGAAAAAAAACTGCCTGTATCTTTTAAATTCTGCTCAATGGAATTGATACAAAAGTGCTTATTTTTTCCATCGAAAATTGCTTTTAATAGGACTATTCTTTGTTTTGTTTGTCTCCATCCACAGTCTTGGAGAATGGAATCAATTTCATATTTATTAGCTTTTTGAAGATTTAGCATTAAATATGTTTTAAATTAAATATACAAATATACAAATATATTCATATATTTAGAGGTTTTTAATGAAAGCAGATGCAAAAAACTCCTAAAAATGCTGTAAAACTTCATTAATTTTAGATTATGAAATTGGGAATAAAAGAATGTTTATTTGTTAAAGAATCTTAAATATAGCTATTTATTTAATGTTTTGTCTATTGACATAGTAAAAGACAGATATATATTGCCTTTCTTATCATGTACGCAGTCTTAAAAACAGTTGGAAAGCAATATAAAGTATCTCCTGGAGATATTTTAAAAATTGATAAAATCGAAGGTAAAGAAGGCGAAACTATTGCCTTTAAAGATATAATAGCTGTTGGTGGAGGGGATAAGTTTGAATTAGGAACCCCATCAGTTCAAGGCGCAGAAGTGTCCGCTAAATTACTTTACCAAACTCGTGATGATAAAATTAGAGTTTTTAGAAAAAATAGAAGAAAACATTATGAGAGAACTAAAGGCCATCGTCAATATATTACAATTTTAAAAGTTTTATCTATTAAATCTTCAATCGGCGAAGAAGTATATAAAGAGCCTGCAAAAAGAGTAGCTAAACCTGAAACTGTTGAAAAAAAAGAAATTAATCAGGAAGTAACAGAAAAAAAAGTAACTGTAAAAAAAACAGCTACAAAAAAGGCTACAACTGAGGTAAAAGAGTAACACTATGGCAACGAAAAAAGCAGGTGGAAGTTCCAAAAACGGAAGAGACTCGGCAGGAAGAAGGCTGGGTGTTAAAAAATATGGCGGAGAACATGTTATCGCTGGAAATATTTTAATTCGTCAAAGAGGAACTAAGTATTATCCCGGTGAAAATGTAGGGATTGGAAGAGATCATACTCTTTTCGCTTTAGTTGAAGGTAAAGTTCTATTTAGAAAATCTCGAAATAGACAATTTGTTTGCGTTAACTAATTTAAGTTTTAAAACACAAATCTAATTATTTAAAATGTCGTTTATTGATAAGGCAAAAATATATGTTCGATCGGGTAATGGCGGTCATGGCTCTCTAAGTTTTAGAAGAGAAAAATTTATTGAATATGGTGGTCCAGATGGTGGTAATGGTGGCAAGGGCGGAGATGTAATATTCAAAGGTAATAAAAGCGTAAACACTCTTCAGAAATATCGTTTCAATCAACATCACTATGCTAAAAATGGATCAGGAGGTTCTGGTAAATTGAAAACTGGGGCTAGTGGTAAAGATCTTATCTTAGAAGTGCCTTGTGGAACTGAAATTTACAATGAGGATATGACTATCAAGGTTTCGGAAATACTTGAAGATGGTCAGCTCTACTATTTTTTAAGAGGTGGGCAAGGCGGTAAAGGAAATACTCATTTTAAAAGTGCTTCTAATCGAGCCCCTCGAAAAGTTCAAGATGGTGAAATTGGACAGGAAGTTACTGTACGATTAAAACTTAAATTGTTAGCAGATGTCGGATTGGTAGGAATGCCTAACGCTGGAAAATCATCTATTTTATCAGTTGTAACTAATGCAACACCTAAAGTTGCAGACTATCCATTTACAACATTAGATCCCCATATAGGAATGGTGCAAACATTAGATCAAGAATTTATCATGGCTGATATACCAGGAATTATAGAGGAAGCCAGTCTAGGAAAAGGCTTAGGTCATGATTTCTTAGCTCATGTTGAAAGATGTAGTATTTTGATACATGTTTTAGATTGTTCGGAGCAAAACGTAATGCAAAACTATGAAATTATAAGAAATGAATTAAAAAATTATGGCAAAGGTATTGAAGAAAAATTGGAAATTATTGTTTTAAATAAGACTGATATTGTTGATGAAAAAAAAATGAGTGATTTAAAACAAGCATTTGAAAATGCAACAAAACAAAAGGTCTTTGAAATATCTGCAGCTACTAGCTATAATTTAAGCAGTGTTACTAAGTACATTCTAGAACTAATGAGAAGATAATGAACTATGAAATTATAAAAGAACTTAAAACATCGAAAATTGTTGTTATTAAAATTGGCTCGAACATTTTGGTGGATAAGGATCAAGATCTTAAAAAAGATTGGCTTCAATCTTTAGTGAAAGATATTCAAAAACTTACAGAAAAAAAAATTAAAGTTGTAGTCGTTTCTTCAGGCGCTATCGCTTTAGGAAAGAAGGCATTAGGTAAAAAAAATCTTAATAATCTTCATGATAAACAAGCTGCAGCTTCAATAGGACAAATTCAGCTATCTCAATCCTGGCAAACAGCATTATCTAAAATAGGACTTCAAAGTTCTCAAATCTTATTAACTGCCGAAGATTTAGAAAGCAGAAGAAAATATTTAAATGCTCGTAATACTATTTTTGCTCTCCTGGATTTAGGTGTTGTGCCTATAATTAATGAGAATGATACTACCTCGACAGAAGAAATTCGATTTGGAGATAATGATAAACTATCTGCCGTCATTGCTAATGCTATTTCTGCAGAAATGTTAATTTTATTATCTGACGTTAACGGGCTCTATACAACAGATCCAAAAAAAAATAAAAATTCAAAACTTTTAACTAATATTACTGTCATTAATAAAACGATTGAAGGTTATGTTAATAAATCTAAGAGTTCTTTTGGTTCTGGTGGAATGCTTGCGAAGATCGAAGCTGCAAAACTATGCATGCAATCAGATATCAAGATGATCATAGCTAATGGACTAGAAAAGAATTCTTTAAAATTCATTAATTCTGAAAACGCTACTTGGTTTATCCCTCAAAAAAATATTCGCTCAAGAAGACATCAATGGATATGGAGTCGTTCGACTAAAATTGGAGTTTTACATATAGATGAAGGTGCTGCAAAAGCTGTATCCAAAAACTCTAGTTTACTAGCTATTGGCATTAAAAAAATTGAAGGAAAATTTTTTCGTGGTGATACTATTTCCATCAAGTACAATTCAAAAGAAATGGCTCGTGGGATTATTAATTATGATTTTGAAGATATGGAAGCTATTAAAGGCAAGAAATCCTCAAACATCAAATCTATTCTTGGTTTTATTCGGGAAGATGAAGTGATTCATAAAGACAATTTGGTTTTAATTTCATGACTCAAATAAAAGAAAAAATGATTCGTATTGGAAAAATGGCCAGACAGGCATCTGAAGATATGAGGCAACTATCTTCAGAAGATAGAAGTAGGATTTTAATGAATATTAGTCAATTCATTAAAGCTAATCATTTCAAAATACTAGAAGCAAATCAAACAGATATTGAAGATGCAAAAAATAAAAATTTGCCTTCACCTCTTGTCAATAGACTCATATTAGACCAAAAAAAAATAGATGCTCTGGTAAGCACTGTAGAAAGTATTGCTCAAATGCAAGATCCATTAGGTCAAATTTTAGATGAATGGTCACAACCAAATGGACTTAGCTTTAAAAAAATTACTGTCCCACTAGGAGTAATTGGTATTATTTATGAATCTAGACCAAATGTTACAGTGGATGCTGCTGCTTTATGTTTGCGTTCAGGTAATATTCCTATTTTAAGAGGAGGTAAGGAGTGTATCAATTCAAATACAGCTCTTTATCAATGCATTCAAGACGCCTTGTCTGATTTAGGATTTAATAAAAATTTAGTTTGTTTTATTGATGATGTCGATAGAGAATTTGTACAAGAACTTATTCGATTAGATAAATATGTAGATTTAATCATTCCAAGGGGAGGTCTTTCTCTTATTCAATCTATTTCTCAAAACTCTACCATTCCAACTCTCAAACACTTAAATGGTATTTGCCATACCTACTGGGATAACGGATATAGTAAAGAACATGCAGAAAAAGTGATTGTGAATGCAAAATTAAGAAGACCTGAAATATGTGGCGCCACAGAAACACTACTTGTGCATGAGGAAATTGACTCTGTTTCTATAAATAATGTTTTACAAAGCTTAATGGATCAAGGTTGCATAATTAAGGGTGATGAAAAAATTAAAAATTTTTTTCCATCTGCAATAGAAGCAACCGAAGAAGATTGGTCAACAGAATATTTAGATAAAATCTTATCTGTAAAAATGGTGAAAGATATTGAGGAAGCTACAAAACACATCAATAAGTATTCTAGTGGACACACAGAAAGTTGCTTAACGGATTCAAGTCAAACAATAAATTATTTTTTCCAACATTGTGACAGTGCGATACTTCTTCATAATGCATCAACTCAATTTGCAGATGGTGGTGAATTTGGATTTGGAGCAGAAATAGGAATTTCAACAGATAAACTTCATGTAAGGGGACCAGTGGGAGCTCAACATTTAACGACATTTAAATATTTAGTAACAGGGAATAATCAAGTAAGACCTAAATGACATTAGAAGCTAGTACTCTTGAGCTAAACTCACATCGTTTATATTTAGAAGAATTAGATAAAACCAAAATAGTTCATATTATTAAGTACACTATTTATCTTATTGAAAAAAATACTCATAATTTTATAGAAAATTTTACTGAAGAAGATCTAGTGGAGATCAATAGAGTCCCTTTAACAAATGATATTAATAATAATCTTTTTTTTAAATACAGGAAAAATACATTACCTGTGAGCACCATTGCTCTTATTCAAGATAACAACTTAATGAAATTCACGAATTCTATTTTATTTAATTTTAAATTACGTAACCCAATGGTTCTTCACCCAATTTCTAAAGATCAAATTTTAATCATTGATTTATTTTGTGAATCTCTTGAAGAGTCTAAAATCAATAATCAGTTTATTAAAACTATTGTATGAATAAAAATTCTATAGGGATATATGGTGGATCATTTAATCCTTTCCATAAAGGTCATGAATATGTAATACAAAATACTAAAAAATATTTAACTCTATCTCATTTTTATATTGTACCTAATTACGGCAATCCCCTAAAATCTAAAACCCCTAAAAAACCCATTCGTGAAATTTTAAATAATCTTAGAAACTCTACAATAAACTTAAAAGTTAAAGTAAGCCCCTTAGAGTATTCGATAAAATCTCAAAGTACCTATGACTTACTGAGAAAAATTCAAAAAAAGTGTACCCTGGAAAGTTTTGTATTGATCATAGGTCTTGATCAGCTATGGGAATTGGATAGATGGGTCAACTTTGAGTGGATAATTAATAATATTAGTATTTGTATTGTCTCTCGACCTAGCTATGATATGGAAATTGACAAAACAAAAATTTATAATAAATTTTCTCCATATTTCATGACATCAGCAAAACAGTTCTTATTATCAACATCGCCTAACTTATTTTTATTAAAGTTAGAGGGTATTGATATTTCATCGACCTATATTAGGAATAACTCTTGAAAAAAAATCATAAAGACCCCTCTGTACAAAGCATAGTGAACGCTTTAGATGACAACAAAGCAGAAGATATTCAGATTATTTCCCTTAAAGGAAAAGCTGATTTTGCAGAATTTATGGTAATAGCTTCAGGTAGATCATCCAGACATGTTGATTCTGTTTCTGAAAAAGTCTACCGTGAACTTAAAAAAGACAAGCTATATTGCAATAGACCAGAAGGAAGACCATTGTGCGACTGGACAGTTATTGATGCGGGGCACGTTTTAGTGCATATTTTTAGAGATGAAATTCGATCTATTTATGACCTGGAAAAACTCTGGTCTGAAGAATTTTCCTCTAGTCATAAAGTGTCGAACTAACTTGAAAAGAATTTTTTTCATTTTTGTACTATTTAGCACATTTTATTTTTCTAATGGTTTAGCCGAAACAACTAAAGAAACTTACAAACAGCTCAGTATTTTTAATGAAGTCTTTAATAGGGTCAAAGAGAAATATGTTGAAGAAGTCACAGATAAAGAACTAATTGAAAAAGCTTTAAATGGTATGCTTAGCGCTCTAGATCCCCACTCAAGTTTTATGAGTGAAGAAATTTATCGAGAAATGCAAATCGATACCGCTGGTGCTTTCGGTGGATTAGGTATTGAAATTACTATGGAGCAGGGATTTATAAAAATAATATCACCTATCGACGATACGCCTGCACAAAAAGCAGGAGTAGAATCTGGTGACTTCATAACTCATCTAAACGGGCAATCAGTCGTGGGTTTTAGTATTAAAGAGGCTGTTGATATTATGAGAGGTGATGTTGGATCTCCGATCACAATAACAATTGTCAGGGGAATGAAAGAGCCTTTTGATATAGTTTTAGAAAGAGCAATAATTAAAATTCAATCCGTTAAACATAAAGTAATAGATCAAATAGGTATATTAAGAGTGACAGCTTTTAATGAACAAACAACAAGTGGTTTGAAAAAAATTATTGAAGAGCTGGAAAAGAGAGACATAGAAATTATAGGTTATGTTCTTGATCTTAGAAATAATCCAGGTGGACTTCTTGATGAATCCATCAGTGTAAGTGATTTATTTTTAGAAAAAGGTGAAATTGTTTCTGTTAGAGGACGAGATTCAAAAGATGTTCAAGTTTATTCAGCAAAAAAAGGCGATATAATTAATGGTAAGCCTCTTGTCGTTCTTATTAACCAAGGTTCTGCATCTGCTTCAGAAATTGTAGCTGGAGCTCTTCAAGATCATCATCGTGCTCCAATATTAGGCATTACTTCATTCGGAAAAGGCTCTGTTCAAACTATAGTTCCCATTGATAGTGGTGCTATTAGACTTACAATAGCTAAATATTATACCCCATCTGGGGATTCCATTCAGGCAATAGGAATAGAACCTGACGTTATTGTACCTCAAGCAGAAATTACCGTCCTTAATGATTTATTTACATTTAGGGAATCTGACTATCAGGATGCATTATCTAATGAAACTAAAGACATTAACGTTAAAGAAGAAGACAAAGAAGAAAGCCTTATCAATGATGACTATCAGCTTTTTAGAGCTATAGACGCAGTTAAAACTTTAGCAACCGTTCAACAGTAGTCATTAAAATGAATAAAAATTATCGTCCAAATGTAGGTATTATGATCATCGATAATAATAAAAATATTTTTGTTGGACAGAGATTAGATCACCCTTCTCATTTTTGGCAAATGCCTCAAGGAGGTATAGACGCAGATGAAAAACCTTTTGATGCGGCCTTAAGAGAAGCTTTCGAAGAAACGGGTATAAAAAAAAATAATCTAAAATTAATATCAGAAATAAAGGAATGGTATCACTATGACTTACCATTAGATTTAGCTAAGACTTTATGGAATGGAAAATATATTGGTCAAAAACAAAAATGGTTTCTTTTTGAATTTTCAGGCAATGATAAACATATAAATGTTAATACAAAAAATGCGGAATTTTCTGAATATAAATGGGTTAATAAAAATTTTCTAATTAATAATATTGTTCCTTTTAAAAAAGAAATTTATGAAAAATTATTGTCAGAGTTTAAAGAGTTTCTGTAAGAAGAATTATTTATAAGAGGGGCTATTAACGACTTGTTCAAAAGTTTTGAGAGCTGTTTCATTGCCTTCTAGTTCTTGATAGGTTTTAGTTTGTTTATAATTATCTTTGTTTAAATCTTTTAAAGATTCAATCTGATCAACTAGAACTTCACAGACTTTACCTTTAAGCATAACAAGACCACCTGATACAAAAAAACTTTCCTCAGTTTTATTGTTAGACATGATAGCCATTTGGCCAGGCCTAAGAGAGCTAATAAATGGTGAGTGATCTTGCATTGCTGCAAAATCACCCTCTGTTCCTGGTAAAACAGCCATTTCAATCTCTTTTTGGAAGATTACTTTTTTAGGAGATACTACTTTTAATTCAATCATAAGATTTATTAAGCTGCATCCTCTTCCATTTTTTTAGATTTTTCTAACGCTTCCTCAATGGTTCCTACCATATAAAAAGCATTTTCGGTAATATCGTCATAATCACCATTTACCAAACCTTCAAAACCTTTAATCGTGTCTTCTAGTGAAACAAATTTTCCTGGAGAACCAGTAAAAACTTCAGCAACATGGAATGGCTGACTTAAAAACTTTTGAATTTTTCTAGCTCTTGATACAACAAGTTTATCTTCTTCTGATAATTCATCCATTCCCAAGATAGCAATAATATCTTGAAGACTCTTATAAGTTTGAAGTGTTTTTTGAACATCTCTTGCTACTTTATAATGTCTATCACCTAGGGTTCTTGGCTCTAAAATTCTAGATGTAGAATCTAAAGGATCCACAGCGGGATAAATACCAAGTTCAGCAATTGAACGATTTAAAACAGTAGTGGCATCTAAGTGAGCAAATGATGTTGCTGGTGCCGGATCTGTTAAGTCATCAGCAGGAACATAAATAGCCTGAACTGAAGTGATAGATCCTTTGTTAGTTGTTGTAATTCTTTCTTGAAGAGCTCCCATATCAGTAGCAAGTGTTGGTTGATAACCCACAGCCGAAGGAATACGGCCCAGTAGAGCTGAAATTTCTGATCCTGCTTGAGTAAATCTGAAAATATTATCCACGAAGAATAAAACATCTTGATTTTCTTCATCTCTAAAATATTCAGCTTGGGTTAGACCTGAAAGGGCAACTCTTGCACGAGCGCCAGGCGGTTCATTCATCTGACCATACACTAGAGCAACTTTTGATTTATCTCCATTTACGTCAATAACGCCTGATTCTATCATCTCATGATAAAGATCATTACCTTCTCTTGTTCTTTCGCCAACACCGGCAAATACAGAATAACCACCATGAGCTTTTGCTACATTATTAATTAATTCCATGATAAGAACTGTTTTTCCAACACCAGCACCACCAAATAGGCCAATTTTTCCGCCTTTGGCGTAAGGCGCTAAAAGATCAACAACCTTAATACCCGTTACAAGAATTTCAGTTTCAGTTGACTGGTCAACAAAATCTGGAGCTGCTCTATGAATAGGAAGTTTTTTCTTAGTTTGAATAGGACCTCTGTCATCAATTGGCTCGCCAATAACATTCATAATACGTCCTAATGTTTCAGGTCCAACCGGAACTGAAATGGGATTACCTTGATCAAAAACTTCTTGTCCTCTTTGCATACCTTCAGTTGCATCCATAGCAATTGTACGAACGGTATTTTCTCCAAGATGTTGAGCTACTTCTAATACAACTTCCTGGTCACCTATTTTTGTTATTAATGCATTCATAATAGAAGGAAGTTCCCCTTCAAATGATACGTCTACTACAGCCCCTAATACTTGAGTTATTTTACCTGCTTTATTACTTGCCATTATATGCTCCTTTCCTATACAGCCTCTGCGCCTGAAATAATTTCGATAAGTTCTTTTGTTATTACTGCCTGACGAGTACGATTATACTTCATTGTAAGTCCGTCAATCATATCACCGGCATTTCTTGTAGCATTATCCATAGAGGTCATTCTAGCCGCATGTTCTGCTGCTGAACTTTCAAGGATACTGCCATAAACTTGTGTTAAAAAGTTTCTTGGTATTAAATACTCTAATAATTCATTCTTATCTGGCTCAAACTCAAATGAGGAAGTATTTTCTTCATCGGAACTTTCCTGAGAGTCTGATTGTTCAAGAGGGATTAAAGATTTATATGTAGGCTCTTGTGCAATAGCTGAGATAAATTTATTATATAAAATAGTTACTTCATCAATTGCATTAGATTCAAATAATTTAGTAATCTTATTCTTCACCTGCTCTGATACCTCTAACTGCCTATCGTTCGTATTAAGATCTTCAAATTTTTCTAAAATTTCTAGATCTCCCCTCTTATAAAAAGCACTTGCTTTTTTGCCTATTGGCATCAGCTTAACCTCTATACCTTTAGATTTTTTATCTTCAACCCACCTGACCGCGCTTCTAAACAAACTAGAATTAAAACCGCCACAAAGGCCTCTATCAGATGAATTAATAATCAGTAAAGCCACTTTGGGATTTTGTCGACCAACCAATACTTCTGGTAATCCTGAGCTCTCTTTAGACCCTCCAACCAGCGAGGAGAGAATAAAACTTAAACTCTCTGAGTAGAATCTTGAAGATTCCGCAAGTTCTTGAGCTCTTCGCAATTTACTTGCAGCTACCATTTTCATAGCAGAGGTTATCTTTCTAGTTGATTTAACACTAGCAATTCTGGTTTTAAGATCTTTAAGATTGGGCATTAGCTAAAGTTTTGACAAAAGTCTTTTAAAAACTCCCCTATTTTTTTATCTGAATCATCCGTAAAATTACCTGTAGTGTTAATCTCATTGAAGATATCAGAGTGTTTAGCTTTAAAGCTTTCTAAAAACTTCTGTTGAAAATCAGTAATTTTTGAAGTTTCAATTTTGTCAAGAAAGCCTCTTACTCCAGAATATAAACTTAAAACCTGATCGGCAACTGTCATAGGAACATATTGATCCTGTTTAAGTAATTCTGTAAGTCGCTCGCCTCTTGCTAGAAGTTGCTTAGTGGATGCATCAAGATCTGAAGCAAACTGAGAAAAAGCTGCCATCTCACGATACTGCGCTAATTCAAGCTTAATTTTTCCTGCAACTTTTTTCATAGCTTTTGTTTGAGCTGCTGAACCTACTCGACTAACTGACAAACCAACATTAATAGCTGGTCTGATACCTGAGAAAAATAATTCTGTTTCCAAAAATATTTGTCCATCGGTAATTGAAATCACATTAGTGGGAATAAATGCAGAAACATCTCCACCTTGTGTTTCAATAACTGGAAGTGCAGTTAAACTACCTCCGCCATTAGCTTCATTTAATTTGCAAGCTCTTTCTAAAAGACGTGAGTGTAAATAAAAAACATCCCCTGGAAAAGCTTCTCTTCCTGGTGGACGCCTTAAAAGTAATGACATTTGTCGATAAGCTACTGCCTGTTTAGATAAGTCGTCATAAACTATTAGGCCGTGCATACCATTATCTCTAAAAAATTCTCCCATCGAACAACCGGTATATGGAGCTAAAAATTGTAAAGGAGCTGGGTCTGATGCTGTCGCCGCAACTACAATAGTGTACTCAAGAGCACCGTTTTCCTCTAAAGTTTTTACAACCTGAGCAACTGTTGATCTTTTTTGACCAATAGCAACATATATACAGTAGAGTTTTTTGGATTCATCTTCTGATTTATTAATTTCTTTTTGATTTATAATGGCATCAATCGCTACAGCCGTTTTACCAGTCTGACGATCTCCAATAATTAATTCTCTTTGTCCACGACCAACAGGAACTAAAGCATCAAGAGCTTTTAAGCCAGTTTGCATAGGCTCATTAACGCTTTGTCTAGGGATAATTCCAGGAGCCTTCACTTCTATTCTTCTTGATTCACTACTCTGTATTGGACCTTTTCCGTCAATTGGATTTCCTAGTCCATCAACTACTCGACCAAGTAAACCTTTACCTACAGGAACCTCAACAATACTTTTTGTTCTTTTAACAATATCACCTTCTTTGATATCTCTATCATCTCCGAAAAGAACAATACCTACATTATCTTCTTGAAGGTTTAGGGCCATACCTTTGATGCCTCCGGCAAATTCTACCATCTCACCAGCTTGAACGTTGTCTAGTCCATAAACTTGGGCAACACCGTCACCAACTTTTAAAACTGTTCCTACTTCAGATATATCAGCCTTACTATCAAAGTCTTTTATTTGATCTCTTATAATGGAAGAGATTTCAGATGCTTTAATCGACATTAAATGTCTCCTTTCACGTTATTTGTAAATTTTGAAACTTGGCTTCGCACACTTAAGTCAATCATCTTTGATCCAACCACAACGGTCATACCTCCAAGTAAAGAATGATTAGTATTAAATTCAATATTGATTTTTGATCCATATTGAGAATTGAGTAAGTCTGAAATATTTTTTTTTGTCTCTTCATCTACGTCACTCGCAGTAGTCACATTTGCTGATTGATACCCTCGCTTTGAAAGTAAAACTTCACCAAAACTGGAAAGGACTAAAGTTAAAATAGAGAGTCTCTTATTTTTGTATAGCGTATCTAATAAACCTTTTAATATTTTACTAGACTGCATTTCTTTAGTTAAAGAAGAAATTATACTTAATTTATGCTCTCCCTTAGTGATAGGGGATTTTAAGATACTCATTAAATCTTCACTTGAGTGAATCGTACTTAAAAGTTCTTTAGTGTCGGCAAAGAGTGAATCTAAATCATCATTTTGAACAGTGCTAAAAAGTGCTATTGCATATCTTTGGGCTATAATTTTATTGCTCATTTTTTCCTTAAATAGAAGGATTTTTTATCATATTGAGCGTTGTTTAAAGACTTAACAAATGACGCATCAGGAGATATTAATTGGATCTATATCAATGCTTAAAAAACGTTGATTTTTAGGGTTTATTAAAGACTTAAGTAATCTAATTTTTCGCTCAAGTTCCCCATAAGATCTTTCTTTCAAAAATAATATTTGGTGGAAGTGAGATTTTTTGTAAGGAATCAGAGCTGGAGTGGGTCCATAAATTTGAATTTTCAACTTTTGGGATTTTTCTGTAATTTCTAAAGTTATTTCCCTTAAGTCAGATTGGCTTTTATGAAGTATATTTAATACTCCTATTTTAAAATAAGGAGGCAGATGAGAGGACTCTCTTCTCTCTAATTCTGTATCAATAAATTGATTTCGATCTTGCTTTATGAGACTTTGGAATAAGGGATGCTTGACATTATAGGTTTGAATTAAAACATCACCTTGAGCTCCTTCTCTTCCAGACCTTCCTGCGACTTGCTGAAATAATTGGTAGGTTTTTTCTAAAGCTCTGAAATCAGGACTATGTAAAGTCGAGTCACCATCAATAATATTGACTAATTTTAGATTTGGAAAATGAAAAGATTTGCCAATTATTTGTGAGCCTATAAGAATTTTTGTTTTATTATTGTGAACTTCATCAAAAAATATTTTTTTATTATTTTTATTTCTCAGAGTGTCGCTAGAAAAAATCTGAACTTTACTCCCAGAAAAAAGCCTCATAACTTCCTCTTGAAGTCTTTCTAAACCAATACCAAGTGAGATAAATTTAGCGCTGGAACATTGAAGGCACGACTGATTGTTTTCATACATACTAGCACAGTGATGACAAATTAATTTATTTAATGATTTGTGATATACTAAATTTGTTGAGCAATTCTTGCACTGAACAGTAGCATGACAATGGGCACACATTTTAGTTGGTGCATAACCTCTCCTATTTAGAAAAAAAAGAACTTGGCCTTTATTTTTTAAAACGAGGCTTGTTTTTTCAAACATTTCTTTAGAGATCCAAGAAGTTGAACTAGGTTTACTTAGGTTCATATCGATAAGCTGTATTTTAGGTAGAGAGGTTTTAAAAAATTGAGAGTTTAAATGATGTTGCTTAATTTTGTCTTTCTTTACGTTATATAAAGTTTCTAAGGATGCTGAAGCACTTACCAGAAGACACATCGCTTTTTCCTTACTTGCTTTTAAAATCGACATATCTCTAGCATGATATTTAGGACCATCGTCCTGCTTATAAGAACTGTCGTGTTCTTCATCGCAAATTATTAATTTTAAATTATGAAAGGGAAGTAAGACAGAAGATCTAGCTCCAACTACAACACAAGGCTCGCCCGTTAATAAAGATCTTAATACTTTAGATTTTTGATTTACTGTTTGTTTTGAATGCCAAACATAGGGCTTACATCCAAAATATTTATAAAATCGATCAGACCAATCTTCAGTCAAAGCAATTTCTGGTAATAAAACTAAAATTTGTTTCCGGTCAATCAAAGCTTTAAAAATAAATTTAAAATATAATTCCGTCTTACCGGATCCTGTTACACCATCGATTAAATGGCATGAGTACTTTGATAAATTATCTCTGCTAATTTCTTGAAAAATTTTTTCCTGCTCATTATTTAAAAGAATGCTATCTGCCTTACCATTAAATTGAAATCCTAAATTAGTCTCTTTGATTTTATTTTCATTTTGGTAATCTAAAAAGTCTTTATTCGAAATATTATTCTCGTGAATTAAATTTTTTTTATTTTCATAAATTTTATCTTGAAATAAAAGATAATTCTTGATTTTTTTTTTCAAATTTAATTCTGATCCAATAGATAACTTAAATGACATTCCTAAATCTATAAAATAATGCTTTGATAAATATTCAATAAAATCTAAATGACTAGATTTAAATATATATGAGTTGAGCTCGGTAATAGTTAAAATTTTTTTTTTATCAAAAGTAATTTCTGAAGCAATCACTTCAGATAAAACAACTCCAATCGATTTTTTATTTCTTATAGAAATATCTACTATTGTGCCCGATCTGATTTTTTCAGGATATTTATATAGTAAGGGTCGATCCATAAGACCAAAGGGGATAACTTTAAAATAATACATGTTCTTAAATAGAGATTCTCATTTATAATATCATGATATGAACTTTTTAGACTTACTAGAAAGCAAGCAAATTGATCAATCTTTAATTAAAGAGTTTAAAGATTGGGTGACTTACTTAAAGGATATCAAAGGCTTCTCTCAAAATACTTATAATTCCTACTCTTATGATCTTGTTGATTTTTTAGTTTTTCTTAATCAGCACTATGCAACAAATATAACAAATAAAGATATTATAGACTTAGATTTAAAAACCCTAAGGTCTTGGTTGTCAGACTTAACCTTGGAGAGAAATTATATAAATGTTTATAAAAAGCCTCTTTCGGCTAGATCTAGAAGAAGAGCCATTAGCTCTTTAAAGAATTTCCTCAAATACATGAAAACTAAGTCAGATTCTTACGACAGACCATTTGGCCAAATTATACTTCTTAAAAGTCCAAAGATTCCTAAATCACTTCCTAAGTCCATTCATGAAGATCAAGTGGATATACTGCTAACAGAGCTAGAAGGTGTTACAAAAAAAAATTGGATTAAAAAGAGAAATAAGGCAATATTTTTTTTATTATATGGCTGTGGACTCAGAATTAATGAAGCTCTTTCGTTAACAATAAATCACACTAGAGATTTATCTTCTTTAACTATTATGGGTAAGGGGGGGAAAGAAAGAATGATTCCAGTATTAGAAGTGGTTCAGGATGCGGTCAAAGATTATTTGAATTACCTGCCTTATAAAATAAATACTCATCAATCTATTTTTGTTGGTGATAGGGGCGCTCCTATGCAAGCAAGAACTTTTCAACGCGACTTAAAAAATGCAAGAATTAATTTAGGATTACCTAAGACGTCCACACCTCATGCACTTCGGCATAGCTTTGCAACTCATATATTAAAACATGGCGGTGACCTAAGAACAATTCAAGAATTACTTGGGCATTCATCCTTATCTACAACTGAAATTTATACCGAAGTAGATGAGGTTAATTTAGAAAAAACATATCGAAGTAAGAACCCGTCAAAAAAATCATAATTAAACGCTAAGCTTATTAGCTCCTCTGACAATAAAATCAGGATTTAAAATATTTTCTTTTTGGTATTTAACTCTAGAGCCATCTAAAGTGAGGACCGATCCGCCTGCACCCTCGACAACAGCTTGCGCAGCTGCAGTATCCCATTCTGAGGTCGGAGCTAATCTTGGATAAATATCAGCTAAACCTTCGGCAACTAAACAAAGTTTTAAAGAACTTCCTGAATGAATAGTTTGAACCGAACCTAATTCTTCAATAAAATTTTTAGTACTTTCATTTAAATGACTTCTGCTAGCTACGACTCTAATAGGAGAATGGGCGCCAGAAACAAAAATATCTTTATGTTCATTAGTTTCTTCTATTTTAATTGCACCTAAGTTTTTTCCACCAATATAGGCAATACCACTAACAGGATGAAAAACAATTCCAATTAAAGGGAAGTGGTTTTCGATAAGAGCAATATTGACAGTAAATTCTCCATTCTTACTAATAAACTCTTTGGTTCCATCTAATGGATCTATCAACCAATAAATTTCTGATTTTGTATAGATATTCTCTGACTCTTCAGAAATAATTGGTATCTGACTTATAGAAGATAATTGGCTAGATATGACCTTGTGAGACATTAAATCGGCCTCAGTTAAAGGAGATTGATCCGTTTTATATGTAATATTAGGTTCTTGGTTATTGTAGGAATTAAGTATTACTGATCCAGCTTCCCTAACAATATCAATTAAAGCCGTAAAATATATATTTTGTCGTAATTTGCTATTATTGTCAATTATATTCATATATATATAAATAACTATATACAATTTAAATTAAAATACTATTTTATTCAAAACACGACATTATGATAAAACCTATTAATAATTCACTATTTTACTCAACCAATAAATCAAGTAGGAAAATTGCTTGGGATAGCGAAACTCACTTTGAACTATTAAGTAATAAAAAATATTTCAATACTAAGCGAAGCTATGAACGCTGGATTGAAAAAAATAAATTTTTTCCTCCTACTATTAAATATGAAGATTATATAAATAATAATTTAGGTAAAATTAAATTACAATTTTTTAAACGTACATTAAAACAGTATGAAGATAAAAGATCATTAATCTTATTTATTCAAATTCATAAAATTGATAAGCAGTATATTTTATTTGCTAACGACAGAAGAGGTGGAAAAAGATGGGTTTTAATATCTTCTAACAGTCAGGATGAAATTTTAAAAGGGTTAGAGGCTCTTTCTTCAAGAATAAAGAAAAACTTTATATGTATTCCCGATGAACCAATTATTGAAAAATTTTTTTTAATTACAGAAAAATTTAAAAGCTTTGATATTAATTTTAAATCAAAAATGGTTTGCCATATTCCCATATATCTTTTTTATACTAATACTCCTTTGCAAAATGAAATAAAATTTTCAAAAAAACAGATCGCTAATAATTCTTATTTGAATGATCTTGAATCGGAGAGTATTCAAATTATGAGAGAGGTTGTCAGCGAAGCCGAAAATCCAGTTATGCTTTATTCAATTGGCAAAGATAGTTCTGTGATGCTTCACTTAGCAAAAAAAGCTTTCTACCCTAGTCCGCCACCCTTTCCTTTAATGCATGTTGATACTAGATGGAAATTTCAAGAAATGTATTCCTTTAGAAAAGAAATTGTAAAACAGATGGGAATGAAATTAATCACACATATCAATCCTGATGGTATTAAAAAAAATATAAACCCTTTAACCAATGGTTCTTCTGTCCATACGGATATCATGAAGACACAAGGTCTAAAACAGGCTATGGATAAATATCAATTTGATGTGGCATTTGGAGGAGCAAGAAGAGATGAAGAAAAATCCAGGTCTAAAGAAAGGATTTTTTCATTTAGAACTCCAAGCCATCAATGGGATCCTAAAAATCAAAGACCAGAACTCTGGAATCTCTATAATACAGATTTAAATAAGACTGAAAGTATTAGGGTATTTCCTTTATCTAATTGGACAGAACTGGATATTTGGCAATATATTTACCAAGAAAATATACCAATTGTTCCATTGTATTATGCAAAAACTAGGCCTGTTATTGAACGCAATGGCATGCTTATTATGGTGGATGACGACAGGCTTGAAATTAAAAAAGAAGAAAAAATACTTTTAAAAAAAATTAGATTTAGAACTTTAGGTTGCTATCCTCTAACAGGTGCCATTGAGTCAGATGCAGATACCCTAGAATCTATTGTCTTAGAACTCCTTAAATCTAAAACCTCAGAAAGAGAAGGTAGAGCCATTGATAATGATTCTTCTAGCTCAATGGAAAAAAAGAAACTTGAAGGTTATTTTTAATGCCTAAAACTAATAAAAAAATTAATGATTATCTTAAGAGTCAGTCTAATCTTAGTTTACTAAGATTTATAACGTGTGGCAGTGTTGATGATGGTAAGAGCACATTAATTGGACGAATGCTCTATGAATCTCAAATGATTTTTGATGATCAGATAGCTACACTAAAAAAAGATTCAAATTTACATGGGACTCAAGGTGAGCAAATAGACTTTGCTTTACTTGTAGATGGATTAAGTGCGGAAAGAGAACAAGGAATTACCATAGATGTTGCATATCGGTTTTTTTCAAGCAGCAAAAGAAAATTTATTGTAGCTGATACACCGGGTCATGAACAGTACACAAGAAACATGACAACTGGTGCATCCACTGCCGACTTAGCCATTATTTTAATAGATGCTCGCCATGGTGTTGCAACCCAAACAAAACGACATTCTTTTATTGTTTCATTATTAGGAATTAAGCATGTAGTAATTGCTATCAATAAAATGGATTTAGTTGAATACAAAGAAGATAAATTTAAAGAAATTGCAGAAGAGTATAAAAAATTTTCAAAAAAACTTAATTTTGAATCCATTAAAGTCATTCCTATGTCAGCATTAAAGGGAGATAATGTCTATAATAAATCTTCTAAAATGAAGTGGTATAAATCTTCTACTCTATTTAGTTATTTAGAAAATATTGACGTAAAACAAATTAAAAGAAATGGATTTGTTATGCCTGTTCAATGGGTGAATAGGCCTAATTTAAATTTTAGAGGTTATAGCGGTACTATATGTTCAGGAATACTAAAACCCGGAAATGAAATAGTAGTTCTTCCTTCCAATAAAAAAGCAAAAGTTAAAGAGATTATTTTATATAAAAATAAGCTAAAAAAAGCATTTAAAGGCAATAGTATTACGATTACTCTTGATAAAGAGATAGACATCTCAAGAGGCGATATAATTTGTGATAGTAAAAAACCACTTGAGTGTGCTGATCAATTTAATGTCAATATGATCTGGATGTCAGAGAACCCTTGTCTTACCGGAAGAACGTACGTAGGAAAAATTAATACCCAGAGAGTATCAATTAAGATTTTAGAAATAAAAAAAATTTATGATGTCAATACACTAGAAAGTAATTCCGGAAAAGAACTGCCACTCAATAGTGTTAGCGAATGTACAGTATCATTCAGTAAAGCTGTTCCATTTAAAAACTACTTAGAAGATAAGCAATTAGGTTCAATGATTTTAATTGATCCAATCACCAACGAAACTGTTGGTTGCTCAATGATTAATTTTGCATTAAGACGATCTCAAAATATTCATTTACAAAATTTAACCATTAATAAAAAACTAAGAGAAAAATTAAACGGTCATAAAGGTATGGTGATTTGGTTAACAGGAATTTCGGGATCTGGTAAATCTACAATTGCTAATGCTTTAGAACAAGACCTCTACCACAAAGGTAATAAAACTTATGTTCTAGATGGAGATAACATAAGACATGGATTAAATAAAGATTTAGGATTTACAGATAAAGATAGAGTTGAAAATATTCGAAGAGTTGCTGAAGTAGCAAAACTCATGCTGGATGCAGGAATGATTGTGATTGCTTCATTTATCTCTCCTTTCAGGATAGAACGTCAGATGGCTCGTTCACTATTTCAAAAAGATGAATTTAAAGAAATTTTTATTTCAACTCCTTTAAAGGTTGCGGAAAAACGTGACCCGAAAGGCCTATATAAAAAAGCAAGAGCAGGACAAATTCCAAATTTCACAGGAATATCTAGTCCTTATGAAGAGCCTCTTCAACCAGACTTAGTTATCAAGACAGACAAAATAAGTGTGAATAATGCCGTAAAAGAAATCCTTAATTTAATTAAGCTTTAGTTGTCATCTAAGTTAATATTAATTTCTAAAATCTCTTTGGTGACACTGGTATCAAATACCAAATCTTCATATCTAATATCTTGATAATTTTTTTTTGGATTTAATGAAAATCCATAAGGTTCAGATGGATTACCCTTAAAGTCTAAGCTAAATTTTTTATCTCCATTGATATCAATAAATGCAAAGAGGCCTATGTATATGTGGGGGATAGATTTAATGTTAATAGGCTTATCTGTATCGTCGAGCTTTTTATTCATTATGAATAATGGGGCATTTCTGCTTTCAAAAAGATATTTGCGGTCGTAACCTTCAATAATGATTTCTGCCTGGTATGACTTATTAACATTAAAAATCACTTTAAGGTGATCTGCATATATTTTATTGATTAAAAAAGACTGAAAAATATAGAATATTAAAATTATTTTAAGCATATTTTTTAGCTTGTGCATAACTTTGAAATCTAGCATCTTATTTTGTTAAAAATAGACAATATTTTACAGATATCACTTTAAGTATTGTTTCAATCTATTAAAAATATATAAAAATCAATACTTTTCGAGTCCCTTTACATCAATTTATGATTAAAAAATATAGATAGTTATATGTTAGATTTACATAAGTGTGGATAACTCTGTGAGAAAAGTATAGATTTGGTCGAATATGATGAAAAAAGGTTATGTTTTACTTCAAGTAGACGTCAAATATCCAGAAATTTTCAAAGAATACCCTCAGCTAAGTGAAAAAATTATATCTAAATTCGGGGGAAAATACCTCTTTCGAGGTGGGGATTTTGATGCTCTGGAAGGTAATTGGGAATACAAGAGAAATGTTCTCGTAGAATTTGAAAGCGTTAGTAAGGCTAATGAATGGTATCACTCTCCCGATTATCAAGAAGCTTTAAAAATTAGATCAAAATCAGCTTCTAGTAATCTCATTATCATTGAAGGCTATTAGGTCTTTTTTAAAAAATATTCAAAGTTAACGATGATTGAAAAATTTGATGTTGTCATTATTGGAGCAGGGGCTGCCGGAATGATGTGTGCCATTGAAGCGGGTAAAAGAGGAAGAAAAGTTTTACTAGTTGATCACGCAAAAAAAATTGGTGAAAAAATTCGAATATCTGGAGGGGGGCGATGTAACTTCACTAACATAAATTCCAATCCCAATAAATTCATATCCTCAAATCCTAATTTTTGCATATCCGCTTTAAAACAATATACACAAAATGATTTTATCGGTTTAATTAACAGGCATCATATTAAGTTTCATGAAAAAAAATTAGGACAATTATTTTGCGATGAAAGCTCAAATCAAATTATTGATATGCTCCTTCATGAATGCAAAATTTCAAATGTTATTTTAAAAAATGAGACTCCTGTTTTGGCAGTTAGTAAAATTGATGATAAATATCATATCAAATCAGAAGCAGAGGAATACTTATGTGAGTCGCTTGTCATTGCAACGGGAGGACTCTCAATTCCTAAAATTGGCGCCACTGATTTTGGTTATAAAATTGCAAAACAATTTCATATTAATGTTATTGAGCAAGAGCCAGGTTTAGTTCCTTTAACATTTCAGGATTTATTATTAAATAAATGTAAGAATTTAGCAGGCTTATCTTTAGAGGCTGTAGTTTCATTTCAAAAAAAGTCTTTTGAAGAAGGGATGCTATTTACGCATCGCGGTTTAAGTGGGCCATCCATTCTTCAAATATCCTCTTACTGGAAATTAGGGAAAGATATTCAAATTAATTTAGCTCCTACAAAAGATATTCATATGTTATTAGAAGAAAGAAAGTTATCGAATCCAAAACAAGATGTTACATCTATAATTTCTGAATTTATCCCAAAACGTTTAGCTTTAAGTCTTTGCAAGGATTTAAAAGTTTCAGGAAGAATTGCAGATTTAAGTAAAAAAATAATTGAAATAGTTAGTAAGTCGATTAATCAATGGAAAATAAATCCCATTGGAACTGAGGGCTATAGAACTGCAGAGGTGACTTTAGGGGGTGTCGATACGAAAGAATTATCTTCTAAAACAATGATGTCTAATAACAATGAAGGTTTATATTTCATTGGAGAGGTAGTGGACGTCACAGGCCATCTTGGAGGATATAACTTTCAATGGGCTTGGTCTTCAGGATACGTTTCAGGTCAACACGTTTGACATTTTTAAAGAATTAATAATAATCAACACATGAAATATAATAAAAAAATTTTTATGATTTTAATTACTAGTTTATTTTTATTTACTGGATGCTCTACTGTTAATGAAACTTTATCAACCGGATATGATTCATTACTTGATGGTGTTGATGTAATTAAGAAAAATGTATCTTCAGGTTACAATAAAACTAAATCAGTAATTAAAGGTGAGTGAGTAAATTAAGCCGTCCTCAATAAATCAGCACTCAACACTGGTTTGAAGATGATTTATTATAGAATTAGCACCTCTTAAGATAGCTAGAGATAATTTCGAAGCCAATGTAACTTAATTAATTAAATATAAGATACAGCAAATTATAAAAATTATTATAACTACTCCAAATATTCTTTCTTTCATGTAAGCTTTCTTATCTATGGCTAATTTTATTCCCAGATAGAAAGACATGATTACGGCTACAAATATTAAAACAGTCCAAAGCATTATTTAATACAAAGTATACTTTTATTTTGATGATTTTTATCGTCTAAAAAGATAAGTATATCATTACGGTTCTGTGGTGAAATGGATATCACTTCTGACTACGGATCAAAAGTTTTGTGTTAAAGTTCTTGAAGAGACACCAAAAGAGATAATGTTTTCAATGTTTTTGAAAATATGATCGGTGAAAAGTTTTCGTATAGTTTTCGTATAGTTTATATGAATGGTATTGCGTTGACTTTTTCTTTGAAGAAATCTTCTTGTTCAAGATTATTCGCATAATTAGACATGATGACTGCAACTGTATTTCCACAATTAAGTGCGATCTCAACTAAACTCTTTTCTTTCTTTATTACTTCCCAAGAAATATAAGTTTGTCTCATAGATTTAGTATCTCTTTTCTTACCTGTCGTTTTACAAATGTATAAGTCGCAACTTTTAACTAGTTCTCTAAACGAAACAGAAAAATGTGTAATGGTAAAGACATGAGCATCTTTATGAAATGTAATACCATTTTTTAGATAAAACTCTTTTAGTTTAATAAGAGCATGGTAACTAGACTGTTCTGTAATAACTCTTCTTCTACCTGTCTTACCTATTACATGAAGATTAAGTTTGTTCTTATCTTTTTGTATTTCTATATCTTTGAATAATAAGTTTTTACATTCATCTACTCTTAAACCTGAACCAGTCATAAACACAATCCATTGATGTAGTTGAAATCGTTTATCCCTTTCGTAACCAGAAATAGAGTTATCTGCATATTGTCTTTTACTATTCATCAGCAATCTTTTGTATTCATCTAGTCTGAAGAATGTTCTTTTATTATCTTGTTTCTTAAACTGTGGATATATTGGCAAATCATTATTACTAATCAGTTCATGTTCTATCGCATAGTTCATGACATTTCTTAATGCGTTAGTCTCTAATCTTAAGGAGTCTTTACCAATATTAGGGTTCTCACTTTTGCGAAAATCAAAATAATCAATACTTAATGTTTTTCTCTTAAACTTTCTAATATTGTTTTTTGTGATAAATCTTTTTAATGGGAGACTATGACAAGTAAAGTTTTTGTAATAATTATTTTTGACTTCTCTCATTTCAAGTTTTTGTCTTAAATATTCTTCATATTTTTTGAATATTTGCAGAAGTGGAATATTACCTACGAACTTACCATGATTGATTTCGTATCTAAGATCCAGAAACCAGTTCTCTAATATCTTTGTTGCGTCTTTGTAATCGGTACTTTTAGAACATTTGAAAACTTCTTTCTTTATATTTGAGTTATTGAACTCTTTAAGAATATAAGTTCTACCATACCAATATTTTGAATATTTCTGTTTATAGATTTTTAATTTCATCTTTTATGAATAATGGGTTAAATCACTTTGGTTTTATTTCAAGCAGTACCGAGGAGACTTACATAAACAAACTCAATACTGCTTGATGTGTATTACTGAACAGTCTTGACAATAATAGATAGCGAACGGAGTAACCTATCCTCATCTATTATAAAGTTCAGTAATATTTCATCTGAAAAGTTTCACTTAGTAATACCACTAACAATAAAAGTGATGACTTCTCAGATAAACTTTTTAATAATTATGCAATTATTGTATTGGAAATTTACTATCAGGTTCTAATGCAATGTAAGTAGTAATGTTTTCATCATCACTCTTAAACTCACTCAAATACTTAGATGAAATTGTAACATCATAATCTGTTGGATAAAGCAGTCTTAAATTAAGTAATTTAAATAGTGCATTATACTCATCTTTTGTCTTACCGAGATTAAATATTAAACCTAAATCTTTAGGATTTTTCTTATCAAAAAGTTTTAGTGTTAATGTCTGACCATTTGCTTCTATTGAAACATCACTGATATAATTCTGACCAATTTTCATCAAACAATGCAAAATTGTTTTTGATAATTTGATTTTATAAATTTCATCAGTGGGCATTTCAACAGATCTGGTAGGAACACACATTAGATTTTTATCACCCATAGGATATTTAACTTCTACATCTTCATTTTTAAGATGAATGAAATCAGAATCTATTTTTGTAATATCAAGTTCATTGAACTGTTTATAGAATTTAATAAATTCTTTTATATTAGGTAGTCGAACTTCATTTTCAAATTTTTCATCTATTGAAGCAATAGAATAAACATTTCTCATTACTGTTATTGAGTGAAGTTCATCACTATCTTTATGAATTAATAAATCTGAATTAACTTTAGAATAGTTGTCTAATATTTGTAGAGTTCTTGCTGAAAGTTTCATTATGCACTCTCACTTACTTTTATACCCAACGCATGATTCATATTGCGTCTTTCTCTAACTTGTTTGAATGTGTGTTTTTTTCTATCAAGTTTAGTTTTACTATTCTTAATTGCAGAAACTTTCTTTTTATAATCATTATCAAAATCATTCATTATATCTTGTAAATGTTTCTGTCGTTTAAGAAGTGTATTCATTCGTTTTTGATAAACCTTAGGTGCATTTTCTAATCTTTTCTTTTTAGAATACACAACAGACTTACAAACTTTAGAACAATACTGTTGATATTGGTTATTCTTATGTGGTGTAAATAGTTTCAAACAACAAGGACATTCAGTTCTTCTTTTTTCTGACTTTACTAAAGTTTGATGTTTACTTTTTATTCTATTGATTAAAGAATCTTTAAGAACACGAAGTGGGTATTTTTCAACCCACATTCGTTCTATTCTTTCATTAACTCTTAAAATCTTTCTATGAACTTTCTTTAGTTCGTCCATAAGATATCTAAGTTCTTTTCTTTCAAGAAACTTTTTATCATTAAGAACTTCAACTGTTCTAGTTTCATTTATCGGTGTAGAAGAAACTTTACTCATCAATATACCTTTTGTGTTCTTCAATCTGCTCTTCAGCAAACTTTTCAAAATCTAGTTCAATACCAATCTGTAAGTTTTCACAAACATAATGAAATAATGAATCATAGATATTAGGAACATCAGTATAACCTCTGTAATCAGGTACATTTTCGTGAGGGTATTCTTTACCAGTCTTTTCAAAAGAATATTCGTTGATTGGTTTTACAATCTCTTCTTCTATTCTTTCTGAAAGACCATTACCCAACTCACCATGTTGCATACTTAAGTCTGTTAAATGATATGTGTTTTCTTTGTACCAGTTATTTGCAGAGTCTAAATGCCCACCAATAGATACACCTTCGTAAACAACATTCTTTTCTTTGTTTAATAGACTATTGATAACAGAACCAGGTCTTCTCTTTGCGATTCTCTCTTGTCTGATTTTTTCTTTAATATCTCTATTGTACTGTTTTTTTTCTTGTTCAGACATTTCGTGATACTTTTTTTTAAAGTTATTTTCTTTATTATTTGTCATTTTCTTCTTTCTCTTTTTTTTGTAATTCTTCTTTTCTAAGAATTAGTTTTTCTTGTTCTAATGTTTTGAGGTCATGTTTAGATTTCAAATTATCAATTGTCTCTTGTTGCAATGTGATTATTTCATCAACAGTTAATTCATCTCTGTGGATTGTGTTTATTAACTTTTTGTGGACTGAAATTACATTATTGTAATAGAGGAACCATTTATGGTTATCACTCATCTTGTTTCTCAATAGTGACTTCTCAAACTTCTCTATATCTCGAGTATCATATAAATTGGAATCTATGTTAATATTGATACTCATTATGCACTCTCACTTTTTGAGATATCTGCATTAACTTTTTCTATAAGAACTTTCTTCACAAACTCAACATTATCAATTGTGTATTTCATTTCTTTGATTTCGTAGTTTGGAAATTGTTGTTCGATTATATAAGATTGGTACTTAACAATCTCATCAACAGACACAGTTTCAACTGAACGGTCGACTTCTGTCTCACTCACACCTACTGAGATGTTTGAATAAACTTCATCTTCAAGAATTGAATCACTATCAATCTCGTAGTCATTTGCATCAGCAGAATTGAGAAAATACTTTTCATGTGTGTAACTAGCACTTACACTATTATTATCTACTAACCCGTCACTTTGTATGTAACATTGACCTTCAATGTCATCAGTTACTTTTATTATGTTTTCTATTATTTTAGTCATAGTCTTTTATTCTTCTTTCGATTAGGGAAACATTAAAAGAGTTAATAACTAACTCTCTCTTTGTTTCGTTTATGATATTAGTATATACCAAAATCACTACGAACTCGAGACAACGCAATAAGGGGGGTACTAACTATTCGTAGTTAATTACACACTATTTTGATACGAATATACGAACTGTTGGGGGTTTATTTAACTGTTCGTAGTGGCATTTGCTTTGGACTAGAACAAGATTCTCTATAATCAATGTAGAAATGTCTGTGACTTCTCACAGATAATGAAAAGGAGAATAAATGACTGTATATTTTTATGGAAGAAATAGTGATGTTGAGAGTTTTGAAAGAGGATCAAGTGTTATTACTCAGAAATCTAAAGTTCAATCTTACTGTAATATTAAAGACTTAACTATTGATGTTGAAGTAACAGAACAGATAAGTGGAACTACACCTTTTGAGAAAAGACCTAAAGGTTTTGAGATAATGCAAACACTCAAAAGAGGTGATCATATCATTTGTTCACATCTTGATAGATTTTCTCGTAATACACTTAATCTATTAACTCTTGTTGAGAAGTTTAAGAAAATGAAAGTATCACTACACTTTGTTGATATAGGTGGTGACGTAACTTCATCTGATGCAATCGGTGGTGTATTTCTTAAAATGCTATCTTGTTTTGCTGAGTTCTATGCCAAACAAATCAGCGAAAAGTCTCAAGCAACTAAAGACAGAATGATGAAAGAAAACAAGTATTGTGGAGGCAAGAAGAAGTTCGGATATGATGTAGATGATAATGGTTACTATGTTAAATGCGAAAAGGAACAATCAATAATTAAGTTAATGCAGTTGTTAAGACGCAAAGGAAAGACCTACCTTGAGATTGCTAATACTATTACTAGATCAACTCGTAAGAAGTTCCCACAATCTTGGGTTCATCGTATTCTTGCAAGAGAAGGGTTAGATTACTCTGGTGAAGGTTATGATAATGCGATCAATCAAATGGTTGAACTAGAGAAGAACTCTCCTAGTGTTTATTAGACTGTTCCATTTAGAACTGCTCCTATTAGTTCTATTAAGTTCTTCAGCATTTGGTGAAATGAAATCAAAAGAATATTACAAACAAGTTATTGTTTCTGGAATATTTGATTGTAACACCAAATGCCAGGAGCATAAGTTACAATATGAAATCAAAGATTTGTCTTACAGAATAATGAATACAGTTTTACACAAGATAAGTCGTAAGATTGATAAAGAATATAAAGATACATTAGATTAGTTGTGCACTCTATATCACTAACTATTGACTATTGGTGTTCGTAGGATATCGAGGTATATTATTTTATGGTTGTTAAAAAGAAATCAAGAAAAATCATTCTTAAAAAGAAAGATAAGAAACTTGATACTATTGGTTATAGCAAATTAGATATCATGTGGTTTTTTCAATGGTTAAAACTCGCAGTAGATATGGAAGGACAAACTATAGAGTTTGAGAAAAAAGTTAAGAAGTTCTCAACTAAACATAGTGGTCAGTCTATTAAAAAAGAAGGTGCGATTACTACTTGGATTTCACAAATAACTAAAGAGAAGATCAAGTTCAATAATTCAATATTCAATAAGTTAAACATTAATGAATTAAAAAGATTACCGAAAATAATGAATATGACTAAAAGTGAAATCTTTAGACACTTCAATGTATGGTTTGTAAAAAACAAATATCTCTTTGGCGATTATGCAGTTCATTATGCAGAAACAAATAGAGATATGATTGATAATAATGATTACATTACTGTTCAAATACCGAGATCACTTGATAGACGAAGAATAGACAATCAAATTGATGTGTTGATGAAAGGTCTTGATTTAAAATCATCTGGGGGAAATAAAAGAGATATCACTTTCATTCGTGGTGTTCAAAAAGATGTCATGCAAAAACAATGGGATATTTTCAGATGGAGACATATTGATAAAAAAAGTTCTGGATATATTGCAAAGAATAAAAAATCATTAAACTATAAATCAGGAGAAACTTTACAAATCAAAGGTGGAGCAAAACAAACTCAAGGTGTTCGTGCAGTTCAAAAGTCTTATGCAAGTGCGAAGTGCATTATCTTTAATGTATCTAAAGGTATCTTTCCAAAATCAACATTAGATTAGTATTTGGTTTAGGAGTGATTAATTCTATCTAAAAGATATCCTTTAACTTTTCCTCTTTTGTGAAGAGGATGAATTAGACCTTCAAATGATTGTTCGTACTGTTCAGTAATTTTACAAAAATACTTTTCTGCAATGAGTTCAAAACATCCAAGTATTCGATCGATTGGAAAATCATCATAATCATATCCATACATCATTACTGCCTTTTGACCTTGAAAACCTGAATTTAATAACTTTTGAGTATCTGTTAAAAAACTTTTATCTGCTTCATAGGGTGAGAGAATATGATTAACAAGAAATTCTTCATGTGTTCCATTATTTCTCATTTTTCTAACTGCTTTTACTTCGATAAATAGATTATCATTAATTACAACATCACATCTTTTACGATCATTGGGATATTTGACCTCGAGTTCTACATTAGAATAAAAGGAATGATTATTATTTTTCATATTATTCACTACGTGTTCGATCAATAATTTCTCTTGGTATGGACCAATGCCTCGATCAAATTCTTCTTTTGTTCTAACGTTCTTTGCTGGTGGAAGAGTTTTATCAACGATCTCCATTGACTTTGCAAAATCGATGACGAATTGATCTAACAATCAACTTTCTCTTTCAAATCTTAAATCAACTAGTGATTTACCTTTATAACACCAATAAGAAGCACCATTAATTTTATTCCAATTATATCCTAATTCATTAATTACGATTAATGCAGATGCGCTAAGTGATATGATTTGAAAGATATCCATTTATTGAACTGTGATTTTTTGCATTAAATCTAAATGATTTTGATACAATTAAATAGAAAGTTTCCCGAAATCTTTTTTATGCATGACTGTCTCAAACTTCCAGTTGCCAAAGTCCATATTATTTATCGCGATAATCCATTCTTTCATAGCATTCCATTTAAATTCATCTTGGTCTTTTTTAATACCCTTAGTTTCAATAATTATATAATTTTCTTCATCAGTTTTAATTATAAAATCAGGAAAATATCTTTTTATCTCACCCTTGAAGACATACCAAATTTTGAAACCTAGATGATCATTCTTGACCCAAGATAAAATTTTGCCACTCGCACCTATTCTTTCAAGGTGCTGACTAAATTCTGCTTCAAAGTTTGAATCAATTACCATATTATTTATTTGAGAGAACTCAGTAGGTTGAGTTTTTTTAGAAGTCATCCAAGGACTCATATCATTTGTTCTAATCCATGGTCTGCTTTCATCAATTATAGGAATTAATTCCTCATTGGAAGTTTCAACAATAAATTGTTTTAAGTGTTCTGAAATTGTTTGAATTTTTTGAGCAAGCAATATTTTTTTAAACTTTTCTTTATTTTCACTGTCTGGAACAGACAGACTTAATTTTTCAGATTCAATGAATTTTTCAAACAATCTATTTAATTGACTAATATGACTTGCCGGATCTCCTTGCCAGGATTTGCCCAATGTTTCATGAATCCTTACACTTGCACTCAATATACTGGACTGATAACGACTATTTTCTGCTAATGCATCAAGGTTGATCTGCTCAATTTTATCAAACCTAGGTTGACTATCTTGTATTGGTGCTATTTCTACAATACTTGGACAATCTTTTAGATCAAGATTTAATGATGGTATAGATGCGATATCTAATTCAATAAAATTATTAATCTTTTTTGAAATTCTGATCACATTAGGAATAGAGATCAATAGGTCAGTCCTGTTACCTAAAGGTTGTATGAGTGTTTTTGGTTTTTCTGGAGGTTTTGGTGTTGCGTCACCCTCCACTGGAAGGAATGAAAATGGAATACCGAAAACTGTTACATATTCAGCATCAAAGAGTCCATCCTCATTAAGGTCATAAGAAACCCTTCTCAATCCTCTTCCAACCACCTGTTCACATAATAATTGACTAGTAAATGCCCTTAAACCCAATATATTGGTTACAGTTCTTGCATCCCAACCTTCAGATAGCATATTAACACCAACAACACATTGAATTTGCTCTCCTGGTTTACCTGTTTTTCCTACTGAGTTAAATTTCTTTCTTTCAAGTTGTTGTAGTTCGTCTTTAGAACTACTATCATTAGACTCAAGTTTTTCTAATGCATCTTGATCAATTCGAATAAATTTCTCTTCATCTTCTAATTCTCGTATTGAACTAAAACCATTGAGGATATGATGAGAGAGTCTTGCAGCAGTATCTTTCCTGTTAGTTACAGCAATAAAAACTGGTGGTGTAGGTCTACTTACAGAATCCCATTCCTTCTTTGTATTCAACCAATCAATTCCAAGCATATTGACTGCTGATGCAACTAAATCCGGTAGACCAACATTCTCATCCACTTTTCTGTTTAAATCATCTTTAACATGACTATAAAGGTGAAAAAACTTTGACTTTAAATCATCTCCAATTGTTGCATCATCTCTTACAGCAACTCTTGGTGTTTTTACTAAACCACTTTCGATAGCATCGTTTAAACCAAAATCACATACAATCCATGGAAAAAGTTTTTCTTCTTGTTTGCCAGTTCCAGAAGGTCTAAATGGTGTTGCAGAAAGATCATAAGTTTTAAGAATTCCTCTCGCATCATGGATTTTATCTAAACCTTCGACCCATATAGTTGCCTTTTCATCTTTATCCTTTGATTCTGTTACTCTCCAGCAATGATGTGCTTCATCATTAATCACTAATATATTTTTTGAATTACCAAATTCTTCTAAAACTCTTCTACAAAATGCTTCGTTACTTTCATTACCTCTTTTTAGAACTGTGTTTTTCTTTGGATCAGACTTTTCAGCAAGATTGTGCCAATTAGTTATTACAATCTTTGCTTGAAGCAATTGTTTCCACATTTCATCATCTACAATTCTGAATTCTTTAAAAAAATTATCTTCTTGGGAAGGGAATAATACAGACAGTCTATCTTTAACAGTTATTCCTGGAGCAACAATTAAAATGTTCTTTGAGAATCTTGCATCTCTTGGGTTGGCAACTTTATTTAAAACATTCCATGCAATTAACATAGACATAACAACAGTCTTGCCTGTTCCTGTTGCCAACTTTAAACATTCTCTAACCCATTCCCCATCTGATGGAATATTTATTCCTTGTTTTTCTGAGTCTGGAGACTCAACTAACCATATTGCTGTTTCAATCGCTTCAAATTGGC
>Ga0208414_1000530_pt1 | contig 36141 bp, 26 predicted proteins | sample AntAceMetag02UKE_FD_184770 | JGI IMG/M metagenome (GOLD analysis project Ga0208414, IMG submission 184770) | Saline lake microbial communities from Ace Lake, Antarctica - Antarctic Ace Lake Metagenome 02UKE (SPAdes) (version 2) | ecosystem: Environmental > Aquatic > Non-marine Saline and... | reverse complement strand
TGAGCAGGTCGTATTTGGTGTAGCGCTTAATATTGCGCTCGTGGGTGGCGTCCAAGCCGTCATCGCGCAGATCATCAAGGATATCGAAGATCGAACGATACAGGAAACCCCCTCCCCCCGCGAGGCGCGCCAAAGGAATTTCCTATCAGTAAAACTCACCACCCCGACCAATCGGCCGTCATCAAAAGCGCCACAGCTCCATTGGTCATCGTTCGCTACAATTCGCTTAGCAAAAAAATCCGAATCCTGAACCGACTCCCGTTCATAGCTCGACCCAAACGCCGTCGGATTCTCCTGCAACCCCAGCAAACGCAATTCACAGTAGGCTTCTAAATCAGCAGGAGTGAGTAAACGTATCGGAGTCATAGTCGGAAGCATTCAATATAGGATCATCCATCGCAACTCGACTTAGCCACTATTTCCAGTCACTAGTATTGTTGAACTTACCCCAGTGACGATGACCCCCGCTTCTGATTCAACAGGACACTTCAATGGCTACCACACACAAGAACATCCAACCTATTGATCCTAAACAGCGGTAGCCCAAAAAATACGACCCACGCGATGCATTTCAAAGATCTTGATATCGAAAGAATATACAGGGCATTTTCTCCCGCCAAAGAGATAACTAATCCTAGGCTTTTTGCTGGGAGGTCGGAAGAAGTGCGCGAAGGAATTCTAGCATTGCTGAACCGCGGTAGCATGATTGCCGTTCTCGGTTTGCGAGGCGTCGGCAAGAGCTCTATTGCACGCCAGATTGGCTTGATTGCCCAAGGCGACACAAAACTGCCACGAATGCTTGGTCATGACAGACTGCTTCCAAAGAAGGGATTCAACTATATTGTCCACTACTACCAAAGTGACGGTTTCATCAAAACTATCCCTGATCTGCTGAAGAGAATTTTATTCGGCGATGAGGACAACCTTTCACTTTTTTCGCTCACTAAGGCCGGGGAACGTCGCTTGGAGGAGTTCAAAAAAATCGTTCAGACGGATGGTAGCCTCGGGGCTTTTGGAGTTAAAATTGGCGCAAGCGGCAAGGAGGAAAAAACGTTTAAGCCTTACATTAGCGATGACTTAGTTCAACAGTTCCGACACCTTCTCGGCACAATACAAAAGGACAATCAGGACAAAACAGGACTACTCATCATGGTAGATGAGTTTGACACCATTGCCGACAAGGAAGGATTCGCATCTCTCGTAAAAGCATGCTCGTCAGATTTCGTGAAATTCGCAATTATTGGGATTGCTACGAACATCGGGGAGTTGATGAGCGACCATCAATCAATCGGACGAAAAGCTGAGATCATACCGGTCCCGCTTATGGAGCAAAATGAACTTCACCAGATTCTGAAGAGAGGTGAGTTCGTGGTAGACGACGCGATCCTTTTCAGTGCCAGAGCAGCGACAGCAATTACAGAGCGCTCTGAAGGCTTCCCATACTTCACTCATCTGCTCGGAAAAGAAGCCATGGTCCTTGCGTTTGCACGCGGTAGCTCTCAGGTGACGTCAAAAGATATTACGGTCTTATCACAACGCATCACGGATGGGAAGTTACGGACGATTTACGAAGACCTCTACCACAATGCAGTCGGCAGTTCACCTCAGCGAGAGATATTACTAATACATTTTGCCGATTGTCCAACTGACGAGATCAGCTCAGAAAGAATCTATGCCGAGGCGAAAGGGATGGAGGTTTCGAATCCATCCCAACTCATGAAACAATTAACGACTCCTGATTCACCAGGCGCTGCTCCTGTGCTGGTAAAGGTGAGGAATCGTTGTTACCGCTTTAGTGACCCAGTCTTCAAAATATATGTGCGATTTCGAAAATGCATCTTCGACTCAAAAAACTAACGAGTGGCGGCCATAAAAATGGAGTAATGCGCGATTCTTGAGAGGCTAAAAAAAGGGGGCACTGTGTTATTCTTGCGCTCCACTCATCAATGTATTTCGCAAGGTAAAAGTTATCCTAATTGCGGTTCCAGCAGCTCCCTCTTTTACCGCAATAGTATAGGGACTGATACCCTCTTTTCTGCCCTTGCGCCAGCCATGCTCGTCTCTAATTATTAGGAATCGGTAAGATATGAAAGCAGAGGAACTCATCCATATACTGCACAAAGTGTCCAACGACATCCGATACGTTGTGAAGGTGTGTTCTGCACTCAAGATGACGGAGTTGGAAATTGCGATCGCGCGAACTGCAGACACACTTTCCGATACTAAAAATATTGAGAAACGCGCCCGTTACACAAATCTCGGCAGATTGTTAGTTTTATACCGAGAAGATAGGGCCAAAGGCCTTGTGAAGGTTCGGACATTGAAGCGTCTATCCCTATGGCACTCGTCAGGCGAACATTCGCTCCTCGATTTTGCGATCAATGTGATGCTTTCGATGCAGTTTTCGGACGACGCGATAAGTATGCTTTCAAGCGAAGATATTTCGGTGATTATTCGAGGAAATGGAAGGTAACATAGAACCGAACCAAACCTAAAATATCGTCTGCTGTTTCACCCTTTCGGCGATGTGACACTCGAACATCTTCTGCCCCAGCATCCTCACCCCAGGATTCACGAGCGACCTTTTGCGCTTCGGCCACTTAGTGAGATTGGGCGGATTCTTAGTATCCAATTTGCGACTGAGCCAAGCCTGACCAGCTTACTCCATGGCTAAAAACATTCTCATCATCGGGGGTAATTCTGGAATCGGACTGGCGACCGCTAAACTCCTCCAATCCCAAGGAGCGACTCTCACCGCCGCTTCACGTTCCAGTAACGAGCTGGAGGCCCTCGGCATTCCCGTTCAAGCATTTGATGCCGAAAACTCCAGTCCGCTAGAGCTTCCAGAATTGCTCGACGGCCTGATCTACTTTCCGGGAACCATCACTCTCAAACCCTTCCATCGCCTCACAACGGAAGACTTCAGCCAAGACTTCCAGATCAACTGTCTCGGTGCAGCCCAAGTCATCCAACAAGCTCTCCCTGCTCTTAAAAAATCGCCTGCCGCCTCGATCGTTTTGTTCTCCACGGTCGCCGTCGCGCAAGGCATGGCGTTCCACGCTTCGATTGCTACCGCCAAAGCCGCGGTCGAAGGTTTGACCAAATCCCTTGCGGCCGAGCTCGCTCCTAAAATCCGCGTCAACGCCATCGCCCCCTCTCTCACCGATACACCACTCGCTAATCAATTCCTCGGCAATGAAGCGAAAAAAGAAGCCGCTGAAAAACGTCATCCATTGCACTCCGTAGGAAACCCGGAGGACGTCGCGCAACTCGCCGCTTTCCTGCTTTCAGATTCCTCCGCCTTTATCACCGGGCAAATCCATCGCCCCGATGGTGGCTTATCCTCTGTTCGCACCTTCTGAGACGGGAGAACCCCCTCCCCCCGCGAGGCGCGCCAAAGGAATTTCCTATCAGTGATTATGCCAACATTTAATTTAGAATCGATAACGCAAGCCAATGGTTTTAACACATTTAGTTTTGATATTGAAAACACAGATTCAGGTACTTCGTATACTTCTTTAAATATGGGACAAAATTTCTTAAATACTGTTTGGAATGATGGACGACTTGTTGATCAATCATTATATACTGGCTTTGAAGATTTTGTAGCTGAGGCTGCACCACGATTTTTGATTGATGGTTTAAGTGATGTTAGTGCTGGATGGTCTGATAGTACTAATAACTCAACAGGTATTACTAAAGTAAATAAAAATTTTTCTTTTTCAGATAATTATGACTTTGGTGATTCCATGATTGGTACATACCGAGTAGAAACTGACGCTTTTAGAGACAGTGTAATGTTTTACAAAGACCCACAACCCGGTTCAATCGGATTAAGTTTTGTACAAGAAAGTAATCCTTTCGGAACTGCTTATACTGACTCTCTTGACTCTTTAGCCTCGGGGAGTTTATCTGTTAATGCAACTTCTGCAGTTCCTGAACCAGGAGCTACTTCCACATTATTTGCTTTAACTGCACTTGCGGTTATCGGATATAATAAATTAAAACGTAGTAATTTTAGAAAATAATTTGGTTTAGTTAAGGATTTCTATGATAGAGTCATTATTAAATAAATCTCCGATAATATAAAAGGAATTTAAATTATTTGTTATATCTAAAGATCTTGTATAAGTGTTCGGCAAATTAATATAATTCTGATTTTCATTTAATGATTGTCTAAAGGAGATAATACTTGATTTATTGGAAAATAAAAAATATGAACTTAGTGTATAACTATTAAAAGTCTGGAGAGCGGAGAGATGATCCATCTCACCGCCACCCCTAATTCCGTTGCCCCATTGAGACCGCGAGCGCCGGTCACGGTTCATCCCGGCCGGTTACCTTCCGATCCGCTGGCGTGGCGCTGCTACTTGCTCGGTGAAGCCAGTTCAGATCCCGAGGTCGATTTTGACGCCTGCGGCTGCGAATTCCCCGCCGGGTTTCAACCCTTCCCCGATGAATCCGATCAAACCGAGCTCTGGGACGAGGGCTATCAGTCCTTTGCCGACGAGTCTGAGCCGGTTTTTTGGACGCAACCTACCGACTCCGGCCTCCTGCCCTCCGAGACCAAGAACTTTCTGCAAGCGTCTATTGATGGGGAATTTATCCAGCGATTCCCCGAGGAGTAAACCGTGTGCTTGTCGGGTGTGAAGCCCGACCCACAAAATGATGTTCCACTGCTCTGCCCATGGGTCATGGCTCAACGCCCTACAACCCATGTCAGGCCAGCTCCTCTGCTCGGAAAGTCGCGGCTGCGGTTAATCCGAGTAGCCGCCTTTGAGGCCAGCAGGCCGAAAAGGTGGTCCGAGAGCCGGCCATAATCATTTTTGGCCCCCGTTTTTAGGAATTTTAAACTCGCCAAAACGGGTGGATGCCAATGAATGGCGCCCGTCAATGGGCTACGGTGGTTTTCTGGCTTCCTCGCCCGCTTCGCGCCACCGGTAATTTTGCCTTTTTGATGGAAACCCTCCCCCGAACCCCCTCCCCCCGCGAGGCGCGCCAAAGGAATTTCCTATCAGTAAAGCGCAGCGCTACCGCTACCAGAACAGTAATCTCGAAGACCTCGAAGCGAAATTGCAGGAAGCCGATGCGAACAACGCACGCTTCAAACTCATCGCGACTGACGGCGTATTTTCGATGGATGGATTCATCGCCAACCTCAAAGGCATCTGCGATCTCGCCGACAAATACGGTGCGCTCGTAATGGTCGATGACAGCCATGCCGTCGGTTTCATGGGCAAGACCGGACGTGGCACCCACGAACATTGTGGCGTAATGGATCGCGTGGATATCATCACCGGGACGCTCGGCAAAGCACTCGGGGGCGCGAGCGGCGGCTACACCAGCGCACGCAAGCCGATCATCGACCTGCTTCGCCAGCGTTCCCGTCCATACCTGTTTTCCAACACGATTGCACCGACCATCGCCGCGGCTTCGATCACTTGTTTGGATCTACTCAGCCGCTCAACCGAACTGCGCGATAAGCTCGAAGAGAACACCCTTTTCTTTCGCGAGGGTCTGAGTGCAGCCGGTCTGGAAATTAAACCGGGCTCCCACCCGATCGTTCCGGTTATGTTGGGCGATGCCGCGCTTTCGCAGAAGTTTGCGGCACGTATGCTCGAAAAAGGCGTTTACGTAATCGGTTTTTATTATCCGGTCGTGCCGCAGGGCACCGCGAGGATCCGCACTCAAGTCTCTGCTGCGCACAGCAAGGAAGACCTCGCGTTTGCGATTGAGAAATTCGCGGAGGTAAAGCAGGAACTAGGTCTCTGATGCCCGTAACGCCCTCACAACTGAAGAAACTCGAAAGCGAAGCCCGCTTGGTCTCCCGCCGAGCCTATGCTCCCTATTCGAAATTCAAAGTAGGCGCTGCAATTCTCACGAAATCAGGCAAAATCTATGCCGGTTGCAACGTCGAGAACGCCTCTTACGGGCTCTGCAACTGTGCCGAACGCACTGCGATTTTCAGCGCTATCGCCGCTGGTGAAAAGAAGCCCGAATTGCAATGCGTCGTGGTTTACACCCCCACTCGCAAAGCCACCGCTCCTTGCGGAGCGTGTCGACAGGTCATCTACGAATTTGGCCCGCGAGCGCGCGTGATTTCCACGTGTCGCTCGAAAGATCGTCAGGATCACGCGATCACGGAAATGCTTCCACAGGCATTCGGTCCGTCTGCTTTAGTGAAGTAAAGGCTGGCGTGCAGACAGTCCGTCAAGCGAGACGGAGATGCCCCATCTGACATTTCGCGAGGGAATATACCGGGAGCTTATTTGAATGTCAGACCAAGTGCTCCGCGCATGACCGCTTGCAAGAGAGTCCGAGCGAGACAATAAGCTAAGCCCCTACTCAACTGCGATTCACGCAGCGACGTCGCCATCCAGCGGCCATACCGAGAGCGGCGAGCCCGACCAATGCAGCATAAGTGGCCGGCTCGGGCACCGCGCTGGTAGCCAAGACAGTGCCACCACTATCAGCAAGCACGACGTTACCCGTGTAGGTTCCAATCGCCTGCGAATTGAATGCACTACTGCCATTGTTAATGGCAACCGACCCCGTCAGCAGGCTAAACATATCACCGGCCGTCACGGAGATGGTTGAGGTCAGAAAAAAGTAACCGGTGCCGGGCCCCAGATCGCCAAAGGTAGAGATCAGATTATCAGCTAAAGTAGAATACTCAAAAAGCTGACTTCCGCCTCCATTGATCTGATAGGATAGGGCATCCGTGGATAAGTGGGTTGAGTTACCATCCGACGTCACCCAATCCGGAAATGCCAGATAGGTCACATCGCCCGTAGTTGTCACCGTGAGGTCTATCTGGCTGGTGATTTGAAAGGTGCCACTGCCAGCATCCTGATCGACATTACCAGAAACAATAATGTTGGCCGAAGCCACAGCTGTTAGACCACACGCAAAGGCCAGAACAGCGACCCAGCGAATTAGAGGGGTAGGAAATTTCATGGATAAATCTAGTAAGTCTGCGTCAACGACCCTTCAAGATTTTTTTCAGTATTGGCAGTATTGATATTCGCCATGCCGGGCAGCTCAAGCCTTCTAATGGCGATCATGCTGGAGCTCCCATGCGCACAAAAGGGAAACATGTCAGACGCTTATCGGTAGATTTTTTCATCATCGAAGCATATCCAAGTTTCTGGCAAACTCGCTCAGCGTTTTCCAATAACCCCCTCCCCCCGCGAGGCGCGCCAAAGGAATTTCCTATCAGTTAATTCTGTTCATTTTCATGGCCAAAGTACTGATCGCGATCTCGGACGGCCCATCCTCCTTCGCCAAGGCTTCGGCGGACAAGCCGGTCCGTCCCTTGTTACTACCCGTTTGACCTTGGCCATGGGTCGGTCTTTACCGCAAGGGGCGCTTCCGGTCCTCCAAAGATCCCTCTCATTATCCCCTAGCCTCCCCTTACTTTTCCGGCCCCCCATGAACGTCCTTCTGATTACCAGTGATCAACAACGGTGGGACTGTATTGGCCGCCTGAATCCGGCGATCAAGACGCCCAATCTAGACCGCCTCTCGGCGCGCGGCATCACCTTCGATCGCGCTTACACCGTCAACCCGGTCTGCACGCCCTCGCGCTGCTCTATGCTGACCGGGGAATATCCTTCCCGCCACGGCTGCTATCATGTCGGGACTAACCTTCCGCCGGATTACCCTCACACCGTCGCCAGCGAATTTGCCCGCGCCGGTTACGCCACCGGCCTGCTCGGCAAAGCCCATTTCCAAGCCTGCAAAGATCCGGCCAGTCCCGAGTCAGCTCCCGCCGTCCACGACCTCGATTACTTCGATCGGTGGACCGGCCCCTACTTCGGGTTCGAACAAGCCGAATTGGTCATCGGGCACACGTCCGAACCGCATGCCGCCGGCATGCATTACGGGGCTTGGTTGCGCCAACAGGGCGTCGATCTGAAACAGTATTTCGACATCCACGACTACGATCACTTCGGACCGTGGTCCCTACCGCCCGCCCAGCATGGATCGACTTGGGTGGCCGACCGCACCCTCGCCGTCATCGACCAGGCCCAAGCCGACAAAAAACCGTTCATGCTGTGGGTCAGTTTTCAGGACCCGCACAATCCTTACGTCACCCCCGAGCCATGGGCTTCACTGCATGATCCGGCCACCATGCCCGCCGCCGCGCCCGCCACTAGCGACGCTACCAAACCCGATTTCTATGCCGCCCTCGCCCGGGGCGACTTCTACGGCGACGATCCGCAACTGCAGGAGAAGGTCTGGGGGGACGCCAAGATTCGTCCCGAACTCACGACCCCCGACATCGCCGAGCTGCGCGCAGTATACTACGGTATGATCAGTCTGATGGACCAACAGATCGGCCGACTCCTCGATCGGCTCGAAGCGGATGGCACTATCGACAATACGCTCATCATCTTCACTTCCGACCACGGCGACTACCTCGGCGACCACGGTCTCTGGGGCAAGGGCCTGCCCACCTATGACGGTATGCAACGCGTCCCGTTCATCGTCGCTCATCCTCATTGCCAACAACCCGGCACCATCAGTCACGCCTTGCAGTCGCTGGTCGACATCCCGCTGACATCCCTGGTGGCGGCTGGCCTGACAGTCCCGGAATCGTATCAAGGCGTGTGCCAGCTCGCGACCTGGGTCGACCCCCACACCTCCGCCCGCAACCACTGCCGCCTCGAATTTCGTCCGGCTGACGGGCCGTTCAAACAACGCACCTTCATCGAGTCTCGTTACAAACTGGTGCTCTACGATACCCGCGACTACGGCGAACTCTACGATCTAGAAACCGATCCGCACCAAACCCACAATCTCTACGCCGATCCCGCCGCGCGTGAGATTCGCGACCGACTCGTAGCCAAGTATAGCCCGGTCGATCCGCGTCCCGATTTAGTGAGGACCCGGATGGCGGTTGCCTAATCTCGCCGACTCCCCACGCGCAGCCAATGGTAGCCGCGAGCGGAAGCGAGTGGAGCCGTCGGACGAGCACTTTTATCGTATTTCATTTTGCGCCGACGGTCCAATCCACTCACGCCTAACGATGATGAGTGAACCTGTCTACATTGGCATCGAAATTGGCGGCACCAAACTGCAGATCGTGATCGGCAGCGCGGATGGTGAAATCACTGAACGCCATCGTTTCAACGTAGATCAAAGTCGCGCGGCGGAGGGCATTCGGGAGCAGATTGCTGGTGCTCTGCCCAACCTCGCCGCGAAATCCGGCGCCGCCGCCATCGGCATCGGCTTTGGGGGTCCGACCAACTGGCGCACCGGCGACATCGTGCTGTCTCATCACATCGCTGGGTGGAGCGGATTTCCGATCGGGTCTTGGGCCGCGGCCATGACCTCAGGCCTGCCGACCTTCGTCGACAACGATGCCAACGTCGCTTGCCTCGGTGAGTCCCAACGCGGCGCCGGGCGAGACCACGGTGCGGTCTTCTATGTGACGCTCGGGAGTGGAGTGGGCGGCGGCTTCACGCAGTCCGGACACATCCTCCATGGCGGCGGTGCCACCGAGACAGAGATCGGGCATCTGCGCCTAGATCGCGATGGCACCATCGTAGAATCTCGCTGCTCAGGTTGGGCGGTCGACCAACGTATTCGTGAACTCATTACGGAAAACCCCGTCGGCGAATTGGCCAAGCTCGTATCCACCAGCCCATCCGCGCCGGCGATTCACTTGGCCACAGCCTTTACCGCCGGTGATCCGTCGGCCCAACGCATCATTACGGAGGTCGGGCATGATCTGGGGTTCGCGCTCTCGCACGTCACCCAACTGCTCAGTCCCCAGGTGATCGTGATCGGCGGAGGCCTGTCCCTCATCGGCGCCCCCCTGATCGCGGCAATTCAAGCCGGTCTAAACGCTCACGTCATGGGCGCCCTGCAACCCGCCCCGATCGTTCACCCCGCTGGTCTCGGCGAGGATGTCGTTCCCGTGGGGGCATTGTTGCTTGCCGCTCAGGGTCTCGCCGCCGCCAACTGAATTTCATCACCATGCAGACTTGGATTCAAAACTACATCGCCACCCAAAAACTTGCCCTTGATTCCATCGACCCGGCCGCGATTGAAACGCTGGTGGGGATATTCCAAAAGGCCCACCAAGACGATCAGCGTATTTTCGTAATCGGCAACGGCGGCAGCGCCGCCAACGCGTCGCACTTTGCCACCGATCTCGGCAAGGGAGCCTCGGATAAACTCAGCAAACGCTTCCGGGTGATGTCACTCACCGACAACACCCCTTGGATCACGGCCCTCGGCAATGACGATAGCTACGCCGACGTGTTCCGCCGCCAACTCGAAAACTACGCCGAAGCGGGCGACGTCCTTTTGGCGATGAGTGTGAGCGGCAACTCTCCCAACCTCGTCGCGGCGATCAACTGGGCGAACGATCATCAGCTCAGCACCATCGCACTAATCAGTGCTCATGGCGGAGCCCTCGAGACCTTGGCTCAAACCGTGGTAAAGGTCGACGACACCCATTTCGGCCGCGTCGAAGACTGCCACATGGGCATCTGCCATCTGCTGGCCTACGCCTTCATGGAATTGCCCGCGTTGCGGAGTTAGGGCCGCCCTTGCCGGCCACGTTTTCGACCGAGCCTCAAACGCAGCTACGGCACTGCGCGTCGGTTGGTCTCTACCGATCTCCACCAACACGCGTCCCTACCTCTGGGCAAGGTAGGGACGGATCGCTGGGCCGTCCGCCCCTGCCTCTCCACCAGACCCACCCATTGGGGAGCCTAAGCCTCCGGATCTCGGACGGCCCAGCGGTCCGTCCTGCCCGCCTTGCGTCGTCAAGCAACGCTTCTCCTGCTTTGGCCGCTTCCGGGCTTCCCCGCGCTGTCCGGCGGAATCGATCCGTTGCTCGTCTGGATCATCCCGATGCCAAATCGGTACTCTCTCGTGGACCAAAAGCAGCCTACCTACGCTTTGGCCGGCGTGCGTAACCCGCTAGACAAAGGGATTTTGCGTAGATAGACGAACAAAAAGTAACTCGAAAACCCACAATCGAGACCCTCTTAAATATCCCATTATTAGTATTTATAAACCTACCTAGCTCGCCCGAAATGGCTCGATCTTAATCTCCTTATAACGAAGAATTAAACATGCATTAAGTTTCACTTCTGAGACTGGAAATCCTAACCCTCCTACCACCACTACGATGACCACAGAATCCGATTCCTCGAACAACCCGGCCTTTTTTGCCGGGTTGCCTTTTCCTCTGCCACCGGACGCCGCCGCCGTCTTAAACGCTGCGCCCAACGTCATCATCGCCAACTCGGTAAATGATCTGGTCGAGTTAGCCGTCCGCGATGCCGGACCAGATGGGTGGCATGACGTCGCTTACGATGTCCCCGGAAAAGGCAGCGTCGTCGAAGCCCGGGCCTGTCGTGCTCGCAACGGCATCGCCGCCAATTACCTGGAGCCGTATATGCGCCGGCGCGACCCCGACTGTATGGTGATCGGGGACAAGCGCCCCACCGACAAACCAACCTATCAGGACCGCTACGGGTCCGACTTCGAAGAGTTGCGCACCGAGACCCTAGAGTGGCTCAAGGGCCAACGACTCGCCGCATTTCCGTTTCACGCCGGGATGGCGGGCAAGGGGGTCGATGCCCTCGTCATCGCGCCGGACAATGCGGGCTTTTTCGCGCTCGGGCTCGCGTTGCTGCAAGGCATGTTGCCCCTCGATGAAATCCCCGAAGGGTTCTCGCCCCGCGCCGTCATCTACGTCGCCCCCCCTTTCCGTCACACTCATTTCGCGGGCAAACAAATCGTGGTGCACAACCGCTTGGAGAACCAACACGAGCTCTTCAGCTACAACCTCTATCCGGGGCCTAGCGCCAAGAAGGGAATCTACGGGGTGCTCCTCAATCTCGGCGAGCAAGAGAACTGGGTGACGATGCATTGTTCGACCGTCGAGGTCGTGACGCCTTACGAACAATCGATCGTGATTTCGCACGAAGGCGCCAGTGGTGGCGGCAAGAGCGAAATGCTCGAGCAAGCTCACCGCCAACGCGACGGCTCCTTGTTGATGGCCTACAATCCCCTCACCAAAGACTCCCGCACGTTGACCTTGCCGAGCACCTGCGAGCTGCGCCCGGTCACCGACGACATGGCGCTTTGCCATCCTTCGCTCGAAAAGAATCGCGGCAAACTGACGTTGATGGATGCCGAGGACGCTTGGTTCGTCCGGGTCAACCACATCACGGCTTACGGCATCGATCCCCACCTCGAGGAGATGACGATTCACGGCGATGCCCCCATGCTCTTCCTCAACATCGATGCGCACCCTGGCGCCACCGCGTTGATCTGGGAACACACCATGGACGCACCTGGTCAACCCTGCCCCAATCCTCGGGTGGTCGTGCCGCGCAGCGCCGTCCCTCACGTGGTCACGGGCGCGGTCGATGTTGATATCCGCAGCTTCGGAGTGCGTTGCCCGCCGTGCACCCGCGAGGAACCGACCTACGGCATCATCGGCATGTTCCACATCCTGCCGCCCGCGCTCGCTTGGCTCTGGCGATTGGTCGCCCCGCGCGGCCATGCCAATCCCAGTATCGTGCAAACCGAGGGTATGACCTCGGAAGGCGTCGGCTCGTATTGGCCTTTCGCAACCGGCCGTCGGGTGGATCAAGCCAACCTTCTGCTCGAGCAAATCACGCACACGCCTGACGTGCGCTACGTGCTCTGCCCCAACCAAAACATCGGCGCGTGGGAAGTCAGCTTCATGCCTCAATGGATCACTCGCGAGTATCTAGCTCGCCGCGGTGGTGGCAGCTTCAAGCGTGAACAGGTTAAGGATTCCCGTTGCTCGCTGCTCGGCTACACCCCGGGCAAAATTGTGGTCGAAGGCCGCACGATCGGCTCGTGGTTCTTTGAGGTTGATCGCCAACCTGAGGTCGGGACCGAAGCCTACGATGCCGGCGCCGCTATTCTGCACGAGTTCTTCGTCAAAGAGCTGACCCAATTCCTCGTGGAAGACCTCGATCCGCTCGGTCGTAAGATCATCGAATGCTGCCTCAATCACGGCTTGATCGCCGACTACGAGAAGCTCATTGATCACAAAACCCTTAGCCAAGAGGGCTAAACCGACGGCCTCAGCACTCGTGCTCACGGCCTGATAAAACCCCGATCAGGCAGAGACCGCCCTTTCTCGCTCCGGCGAGGGAGGGCTTTTTTGCGCAGGGAGTGAGGGAGACCGGCCAGGCTCGGGATGCCCGCCGGCAGCGCCGATGCCGCTGCAACTATCGCGCACACTCCAAGTGCTTACACCGTCCGCGTGAGTCGAGTCGGCGCGAACGGCGGTACGGTATTGGCTGAACTTTACGCGGTGCGTGAGACCGGTTCGGAGGAGCCAACGATTGGCTGGAGTCGTCCTAGAATCTGCGTTGGGGTAACGCCATGGCTGAACTTTCTCCTACCTGGTCGCTCGAGAGCTACTTCCCCGAATTTGGCGGCGAGCTCTACCGCACGTTTCTCCAAAAACTTCGGAGTGATCTCGCCGCGGCAATAGCCGATACCTCCGTGCGCCCTCCCCTCACCGCCGAGACGATGAAGGGTTGGGTTGATGCCTTCGCGACCTACGAAGAGATCGGTGCCCGCCTCGGACACGTGAGTTCCTACCTAGGCTGTCTGGGCTCCGCCGATGCCGCCAACGAGGCCTACCAATCTGCCGAGGCGGAACTCGCCGGTCACTTCGCCTCCTACTCCAAGCTCGAAACTCCCTTGGGTGCCGGGTTCAAACTCGCCGACGATGCGACCTGGGCTACCTTCCTCTCCGCCGAGGCGCTGACCGAGGCGAGCTACACCATAAATCGCATGCGCGAAGCCGCGCAGTTTCAGATGGAAACCGACGCTGAGGCACTCGCGGCGGATCTTGGCGTCGACGGTATCGGTGGCTGGGGACGTCTCTACGATACGGTTAGCGGTAAAATGACGTTCGAAATGACATGGCCCGATGGCCGGGTAGAAACGACTCCTATGTCGCATCGGCGCTCCCTCCTAACCCATCGTGATCGCCGCGTGCGGGCAGCGGCATTTGCGGATGGCAACAAAGTCTGGGCCGCCCACGAAGATACCATGGGGGCAGCGCTCAACGCCATCGCGGGCACCCGTCACACCCTTTACGGACGCCGCGGGCAACCGCACTTCCTCGATGCGCCCTTGCATGACGCCGCTGTCTCCCGCGAGACAGTCGATGCGATGTTTGCCGCCATCGACGCCCATATCGAAATCCCGCGGCGCTTGGTGAAATTGAATGCCCAACTGCAAGGCACCGACGGCATCGCTTGGTATGATCAAGACGCGCCCCAATTGCCCAATACGCTACCCGAACTCAGCTGGGAACGAGCGGTGGAGCTGTGCGATCAAGCCTTCGGCAGCTCCTATCCGCAGCTGCAGACCTACTTCCAATCCATGATCAAAAATCAGTGGGTGGAAAATGAAGAGCGGCCCAACAAACGCGCCGGCGCCTTCGCCACCGGCTCCTCGCTGATCAACGAGGAACGCATCTTCATGACCTTCGGTCGCACCATGGGCGATGTGACCACCCTCGCGCACGAAGTGGGTCATACGTGGCATTCGCATCTGCTCACTCCCCTCCGCCCCTGCGCGCAAGACTATCCCATGACCCTGGCGGAAACCGCCTCCACCTTTGCCGAGAGCATCCTGGCGGATGGACTCCTCGCCGACCCCAGCCTAACGGAAGATCAACGCGGCTTCCTCCTCGAACGCAGCCTCTCTCACGCCCCCGCGTTCTTGCTCGATATTCCCGTTCGCTTCAAATTCGAATCGAAGTTCTATGACGAGCGTCGGGCGGGCACCGTGCCGGTCAGTCGCATCAAAGAGCTCATGGTCGAAACCCAACGTGAAGTATTCGGGGACGCTTTGCTACCCGGCGAAGAAGATCCGCTCTTCTGGGCCTCAAAACTCCATTTCTTCATCACCGACCTCTCATTCTATAACTTCCCCTACACGTTCGGCTACCTCTTGAGCTCCGCCCTATTCCAGGAGTTTAAGCGCGAAGGCGCTTCTTTCCTCGAGCGCTACGAAACGTTCCTCAGTCTCACCGGACGCGCGACCTGCGAAGCGGTTGTGCAACAGTCCCTCGGCCGCGACATCCGCGACCGTTCTTTCTGGGCTGAAACCATTCAAGGCCTGACGCCCAAGATCGATGACTATGCGGCTTTCGTAGCCCGCCAAACCTGACGCGTCACCGCTCGCGGACCGCCTCCGCGGTTATTTATTCCGTTTCTTTTTAGCGGACTTTTTCGACTTGGCGGACTTCGAGGATTTCTTGCCTTTGCCTTTATTTTTTTTGGATTTCTTGGGTTTGGCTTTCGTCGAAGCCGGCGGCTGCCAGAGCTCTACTTTGTTACCTTCGGGGTCCATCACCCAACCGAACTTGCCGAATTCAGACTCTTCCGTGGCGGCCGTGGCTTCCACCCCTTCAGCTTTCAGTTCGGCCAACACGCGGTCCAAATCATCGACCCGGAAATTCATCATGAATGCTTTTCGACTCGGTTTAAAGTAAGGCGACTTCGCGTCGAAGACACTCCAGACGGTATGCCCCTTCTGCTTGGGGTTCGCATCCTCACGCCAAGGAAATACGCAGCCGCCCCATTCCTCGATCGGTAAACCTAGGCGGTCCCGATACCACGCGCTCAACGCCTCCGAATCCTTAGCTTTAAAGAAAAGGCCACCAAACCCGGTGACACGTGGAAAGGTCTTTTTCGCCATGATACCTCTCATGGAGATTGAGCCACGGCGATGCGAGCCAAAGTTGTCGAGACTCGCGATATAATGATATGGGGTTACGCGACGATTAAACGGCTAGGAAAAATCAAATTAAGAGACTCTCGATTGCGTTTTTAAGACGGAAACGCTGAGACAAAATCCCCCCTCTTGCATTCCAAAAAACAGTCACCCTATATCACCAGTTTACATATATTTTACCACTCAGAACACTCGAACGAATTGCAATGCGCGATACACTAAGTAGTTTTATATCTGTTGTTTATAGAATCGTCCTAATCCGTTTTGGATCATGCCTAATCCCATAGTCTATCTATTTTCAAAAATAGACACCATTTACCGTGAGCGCCTTTATCTCGACCGCGTAAAAGCGAGACTATTCGCCGGTTTCTGCGGGTTACTTTTGCTCCTCATTCCGATGAACGTGGTAAAACTGATTTCATATGAATTGCCCGCGGTTGCGGCGCGAGTCGGGATCAATCTGGTGATTTTCGTCGCGGCATTATTTTGCTTGCGAAAAGTCCTGCAAGGAAAGCTCCAACCAGCGGCGAATGCTCTCGTTATCTCCCTGCTTTTGCCAATCCACGCTTTTCTCCTTTATCAGGATACCTTTTTGGAGCCAGTGAGTGTTTTGTTTCAACTGATGATCTTCGATTTGATCGTCTTGGGACTGGCGATTCTTTTTGCTTCAATTCCATTCGTTGTCGCCGCCCTCGTCATAATCCTGAGTGGGCAGGTTTCATTTTATGTCTTGATGATGGGTGATCAATCGCTTCCCGGCACCTTGGAATTCACCGCACAGACGCTGTTGCGCGATGGTTTGATTACGACGGGATTCGTTTTTCTGACTGGCACCATTCTGGCGATCTTAATCAAAAAAACCAGCCACCGCAGTGAGAAGGCCTTGTCGCGTGCCCGGAAAGTAAACGCCCAACTCGAAGAGCTCGTTGCCCAACGAACCGCCGAATTGGAGAGAGTATCTCAGACAGCAACTCAAGCGTCGATGGCCAAGAGCGAGTTCCTCGCCAATATGAGTCATGAGATTTGCACCCCCCTAAACGGCATCATTGGCACCACGGAAATGTTGCTGGGACAGACCGATTTGAGCGAGCGCACGCGGGATCAACTCCAAACCGTTTCATTCTCTGGCGACATCCTCATACATCTGGTTCGCAATATATTGGATTTTTCCAAAATTGAAGCCGGGCAACTCAGATTGGAGGAACACAACTTCGATCTCCGTCAACTGCTCTCCGATTGTTCCAATCAGTTGAGTCAGGAGATCGAGAAATCCGGATTAACCGCCCACCTTCTCCTCGAAGAGGATTTGGGGACCTTCTATATCGGAGACAGCTATCGGCTACGCCAGGTGCTGCTCAATCTTTGGTCCAATGCGATCAAATTCACCCCCTTTGGCGGCGAGATTAAAATGGCCGCGATCCCAGAATCTCGCCTTGGAACTATTCACCAAATTCGCTTCGCAATCAGCGATACTGGCATCGGACTGGATGCCTTTACTCAAGGGCAGATTTTTAAGCGTTTCACTCAAGGTGACTCTTCCACCACCCGCCGGTTCGGCGGCTCCGGTTTGGGTCTGAGCATCGCTTCTCAGCTCGTGGAGCTCATGTCCGGTGAACTGAAGATCGAGAGCCGCGTCGATGAGGGATCTACGTTCTACTTTACAATTCCTCTGGCGAGTGTCGCTGCACCGGATCTACCGGCTCCTTCGCTACCGGATAACTCTCCCCTTAACCTTCGGGCTTTGGTGGTCGAAGACAATCCGGTGAATCGCAAGATGCTCTGCGCTCAACTCTCCAAACTTGGATGCACTTGGGTCGTGGCAATCGACGGAGAGAAAGCAGTGCAGGCGCTTCAAAACGATCCCTTGCCTGAGGTTATTCTGATGGATTGCCACATGCCCAATTTAGACGGCTGGGCGGCTACCAAAAAAATCAAGTCTTGGGCGGGGAACGCGAGCGTAAGCCCCCAGCAAAGAACTGCCGGCGAACTACCCATTATCGCCGTCACGGCGGCGATTACTCCCCTTGATCAACAGCGATGCGTCGATGCTGGCATGTCTGATATCGTCGAAAAACCCGTCAGATTAGGTAAGCTCCGAGACAGTCTGATGCAAATCGTATCCGCCCGATCCTAGCGCACTCTAAGGCCAAAAAACTCGGCGAGGCTATCATGCTCGGATTAATGGGGCCAAGAGCCTCAACTGAGACAGGGCTACGTCCAGATCGCTCAATTCTGCACGCCAGTTAATCAGCCCGGCACAATTCGTAGCGGACGCTGCGCCAAGGCTAATTCAAGCCGGATCTGAGGACCCCATGTCTTCGTAGCACTCATGTTATGCGGGCCATAAAAACGGGCCTAAACCAGATCGGCGGCAATCATCTGGGACCAGCCCGACAAGTTGGGTCAATCCCGTCGACCTTGGAGGAGCATCAGGACGTGCAGCAGTGATCCCAGAGCGGCCACGAATGCGGCGACGTAAGTCAGCGCAGCGGCGTTGAGGGTTTCGTTGACCCCTTTCATCTCATCGCGGTCGAGGATGCCCAATTCAACCAGTTGCACTTTCGCCCGGCGGCTCGCGTCGAACTCGACCGGGAGCGTCACCAACTGGAAAAACACAATAACGGCCAACGCCACCGCGCCGAGCGCGAGTAGGTTGTAGCCGAGGACCGCACCCCCGAACATAATTAGGAAAATTCCGCCCATCATCACGTAGCTCGAAACGGTGGAGGCGATTTGCGTGACCGGCACCATCGTCTGCCGGATCTTCATCATCGAGTAGCCGACCTTGTGCTGGATGGCGTGGCCCGCTTCGTGGGCGGCGACGCCGACCGCGGCCAAGCTGCTGCCTTGGTAATTTGCCTGCGAGAGGGCCAACCGTTTCCGGATCGGATCGTAGTGGTCGCTGAGCTGTCCGGGCACCTGCACAATTTCCACGTCGGTGATACCAGCTGAGCTGATCACGGCTTTGGCTGCCTCATAACCCGTGATCCTCCCCCGGGAACCGATCCGGAGATTTTTCGCGTAGGCTTTCTTGATTTTGTGCTGAGCGTAGAGACCGAATATCATCGGTCCGATAAAGAGAATTAACCAATACATGTGATGAGGTGAGCTGTGCGAAGATACGTTAAACGAGCACTGCAGCAACTTAGTGAGTTTTGGTAGTTTGCAAGCTGATCCAGTCGCCTTTGGAAAGACGACGAAAAATTATAGCCCCGTTTTTCTAGAACGGAAACCCGATCGAGAAATGCAACGTGCCTGATGGATCGATCGGACGGGGATTGAGGTTCTGAGCATATTCCAGCCGCAGCGGCCCAATGATCGTATCGTAGCGCAATCCCACTCCCGCCGCATACAACACGGCGTCCCACGGTGGATCGGAGAGCTGCGCCGTCGCCCCCAAAGCATCCCCAAAAAGCACCACGCTGATGCGGGCGGTGAGGGCCTGTTCAAATTCCGCATTCAACAACGTAAAACTCTTGGCCCCGATAAACTCGCCCTTCGCCTCAACCGGCGTGCCTTCGCCATTCTGCAAACCACGATAACTGTGCTCCCCGCCCGGGAAGAACCGCTTGTTCACCGGTAAGTTCAAATCGTTGTCCTGCCCTATCGTCCACACCGTGCCGTGGTTGATGCCGAGATGAACCCAGTTGGTATCGCCGATGGGTCGATGCCACGACGCGCCCAGTTCCAAGCGCTGATAACCGACCTCACCACCCAAGGCTTGGTCCGCGACTTCGAACTGAGTAAACCACCGATACCCTTCGGTGGGAGTGAGTGGGTTATTCCGGCGATCCCGATTGAGGGTGAAGCTCACACTGGCGCTCCGCGATTCGATGAGATCGACATTTCGCGTCGCCCGTTGGCTATCGCTGCTGATCAAATTCTGAAAGGTGTAACCCATCGATCCATCGGCGTGCACCCAGGGCAGATCTCGCCGACTCAGCGTCACCGTCGAACCATACTCCTGACGCTGAAAGACAAACTCGTCTCGATCCAAACCAAACAAGCGTAAGCTGCTATCAATCGATTCGCCCAAGATTTCCGGCACCGTGTAAACGAGATCCCCGCGTAGGCTCCGGGAGGATACCATGCTTTCCAAACGAAGTTGGTGAGATCGATGCCAGAGATTATTACCCCGCACTTCGAGACCACCCCGCAGCTGCTCGTAACTCCCCCACCCGGCCAACAGGTGCGACTCCCATGGCAGACGACGCTCAAATTCAAATACTGGCGAACGCACGTCACCGGCGCGTGGTTCGTAACCCAACGAAACGCGCCGAAACGCCGACAAGCGCGACAACCGGCGCCGCGACTGTTCCAGCGCCAGCACATCCAAAATCTCCCCCTCCCGCAATTCCACCCGCTGACTGAGCGTGCGCGGATTCATGTCGCCGGTGGCCACATACTGGACCGCACCCAAACGGATGATTTTCCCGGCGGCCACTTTCAGCTGCACGTGCACGGGCCGCTCCCCGTCCACCAATTCCCCCGGGGTGCGTTGCACCGTGATGCGGGTATCCGCGTAGCCATGCGGCAACAACCCGCGCCGGATGTTTTCTACCTGATCTTGCGCCCAGGTCACCGTCCAAGGCACCTCCCGCCCGCGCGGAATTTCGGGCCCGGCTACCGTCAATTCCGCCATCCCGGACACATCGACCTGCTCAACCCACCAACGCGGGCCGACCGCTACCTCAATTTCAACGTCGACCCAGCCCGTCGCCGGATCGCGGGTTTCGCTCACCACCCGAGCCACCGCCTCGGCGTAGCCGTCGTCACGTAGGACCAACTCGATTCGGCCTAATCCCGCTTGGAGGCGATCGGGGGTAAATGCTTGCGCCTCGGCGGACGGAAACAAACCACTCGGCGGCACCACCAAAGAAGCGGCTTCCGCCGCCGACATCATGGGTTCGGACCCCGTGACGGTTACGTCGCGGAAGCGGTAGCGAATGCCCCGATCAAGCTCCAGTCTCACGCGTTTGGCCCGCAAGGGTCGCGGCAGCAATTCCGTAAAATTCTGATCGAAAACATGCGTCCATGGCTCCCCCTCATTCGGGGTAATGAAAACGGTGGCCGCCGGTTCCAGAAATCCCTTTTCGCCCACTGCTGACATCGCAAAAAACACCGCGTCTTCCACCGCGTTGGCATCGGCGATGTCTGCCTCGCCGCCGTTGCGCAGGTCCCGCAGCGCGCGTTCGATCAAGCGGTCTTCCCACCACCCCGCTCCGCGCACATCGAAGACGTCGGCGGCCTCAGCGGCTCCGCTCAGGCCGACCATCAGAATCACTCCCAACAGACGTCGTAGGCTATTCATCGTCGCCTTCCTCCGCGTCGATTGGTTCCTCGGGATCCGGCTCTGCCGGTTTCGGTTTCCCGGGCCGCACGCGCCACTTCAACGCCGCGTTGTAGTAATCGAATTCATCGTATTCGCCCACCACCGCCCAACGGTCGGCGATTTCGTATTCGAATCGATACGTCTCCCGGCCTAATCGCGAGAGCTTTTCTCCGGTCGAGATGGTCAGGCGACCGCGTTCATCGGTGCCAAACAGGTCGCCCAAAATTCCTTGCCCAAAATACATCCCCAGCCGCATCGCCCGGTCGGTGTCTACCATGCCACCGTCGTCGTTGGGGGTCACCCCGGCCATGACCAAAAGCAATACTTCTGCCGCCGTGAGCGAGGGACTCGACTGGAGGTCCAACTGCGGATCGCTCGCTTGGCCACTCAATTCCAACTGCAAATCGTAACCAAGACGCTGCCCCCGGGCCTGCAATAGAATCTCCGGATCGTAGGGGTCCGCCTCCGTCAACCGGACCAAGGCCTCATCCACCTCCAGGCGGGCAAATGGCAGTTTGAGCTCCGCCTCCCGCAATTCCAATACACCCAAGAGGCGGGGATTTTCTAACGTGCCATCCAATGCCGCGCGGATAGATCCCGTCCCGGTGATGACTGGCGTGCGCAAGCGCAGGAAATTCTCGCCCCGCAAATCCACGGCGAGCTCCCAGTCATTTAGGGGCGGGGCGGTCACGCTGAAATAAGGCGGCCGGCGACTCGGGACCGTCACCGAACTGCCGCCCCGCGGAACCAACGACCGCACATCAATCAGCACCAAACCATCGCGCAATACCGCACTGCCCGACACCAGGCCCTTACCCGTCGCATCGCTCGCAATCTTCAAATCTAAATCGCTGCGCAAAAGCACGCCCGTCTTGCGCACGATCGGGAGATTCGAACCCTGTAACGCCAAGTCCAGTTTCACGCTCCCTCCCTCTGGCCAGGCCGCCCCTCCCGCGAGCTTCAACGGCTGACCGCCCATCAAGGCGGTGACGCTTTTGATCGCCATGGTCCGATTTTCAAACCGCAAGTCGGCTTCAATATTCTGTAGAATACCCAACGGTCCCAGCGGCTTGGAAACCACATCATTGAGCTGAATCCTACCATTAGTGCCCTGCCCGGGCGAATAACTCAGCGCAACCTCCAGTTCGCCGGTCGGGACCAGATACTCCGGCAAGAACTTGGCAAAGGCCGACAACTGCGCCCGCGGAATATCCAACCGCCCCCGCCCGCGATCACGAAAATACGCCAACGGATCTGCGCTCAACTCCGTCCATGCTTGGGGGGTAAACGGCAGCTCTCCGCGCAACGTAATCAGCTGCCCATCGATCCGAGCCGTCACCGGATCGACCACGAGCCCCTCGCCATCATCCACCAACTTGGCCTCCACTGCGGTCACCACCGGCCAGTCCGTCAGGCTATTCTGACTGCGGTCAAACGTGATGCGATCCACCGCCAAGACCCCCTCGCCCCGGGGCCGATTCCACGTCCCCGCCAGATCCACCGCGAATCGCGGATTCTGCACGTGCACCTGCTTGCTCCGATTGAGGGCATTCCACACCTCCTCATTCTCTTCCAATGTCACCTTCGCATTGATCGGGCCGTCTTTATTTAAACTCCACCACGGCGCCATCGGTATCAGCGCAATCGGCAGGGCTCCTTCCACCCGCGCCACCGTGCTGCCGAGCCAACCAATCTCTCCGCCCGCCACGGTCACGCGCTGTCCATCCGAAATCGCCGCAAATTTTATCGCCGCATCGCCCTGCAAGATTTCAAAATCCCCGTCAAAGCGGATCTCCCCAGTCACCGCTTGCGGATCCCAAACGATGGCCCCGCTCAGCTCGCGGATCGTCGGAATCTCCGGCGGCGTCTCCAGCCAATCGGCTAACCAATCCCAATTCGGTTCCGTCAAGTCCAAGCTCACCTGACCTCCCCCACTGCTCAAGCGGTCGATGGTGATCGCCCCCGCCGGCCCGGCCCAAAGCCCGCCCCGGACGATCAACTCCTCACCCCATGCCACGACGGCGTCGGATTCACTACCAATCACAATAACATCATCGCGCAACAAATCGGCGCGAAGCTGCACTTGGTTACCCTGCCATGTGCCCGCGAGATTTAGCCGACTTGGGCCGGCGGTGGCGGTGGCTTCGCCTCGGATTTGATCGCCCTCCCCCTCCCAGTTCCCACTCAGATCCACCGGATTGACACCCGGATATTTTAATCCCTGCACTTCCGCTTCGCCGGCATGGATCCAGTCATTGGGCCAAGTGCCGGCCAGCGTCCCATGCGCGGTTACTCGACCAATGCTCAGGTCGAACCCCAGCCATGGATCCAGTTTCTCCCCGGGGAGCTCAACCGACCACTCGCTTTGATTTACGCGCTGGTTTTCACCGCTGCCCGTGAGCTTGAGCTCGGTTCCCGCGGTGCTCGAAAACTCCGCTTTTTCGATCTGCCATGCCGGCCATGTAATTTGCCCGCGCACGCTCGCGTCGATGGGGTCAGCGCCAAATCCCGATGGCAGATTCGCCAGCGTCACGTTCTCCGCCGAGACCGCAACTTCAACCAACGGCCAGCCCAAACCCCGAGTCGTCACATCGGCTTCTCCCGACACTTTGCCCGTCCCTTCGAGCCAAGGGAACACCGCCAAATCAACTTCCACCTGAAACCGCGAGGTCTTGGCCGCCTTCAGATCGCGATTCGAAATCCGCAACGATTCATCCAATGCCACCCTCAAGCCGGGCAGTGCGATATTCAGAGACTCGATCAGGGTCTCCTCGAGGTTTCCGGAAGCCGCGACGTCTACGTTGATCGGGGCGAAATCGGAATCCGGCATCGGCTGCCCGACCCATCTTGTCGTCAGGTCGAATTCACCTTCGCGCCAATCGAAATCAAACGACGCGCGGATCGACTCGTAAGCTCCTGCCACCCCGAGTTGCCCACCCGCAATCATCCAGTCGCTCAGGTTGAGCTGCAGTTCGGCGGGCAACCACGCATCGCGCATGATCACCATTTTCCCGTTGATCGGTCTTTCGCCCCATGCTCCCACGAGAGCGACCGCGTAGTCGCCGCCCTCCGAGCGCGGATAAACGAGCTCACCCGACCAAGACTCATCCCGCGCCTCGATGCGCAGGGAGACCTGACGGCTCTCGTCCGCGTCAACCAGCAGAATATCCACTTTAGCGTGAAGCTGAGCAGCCATGCCGGCATAAGCGATTTGCGCCACCTCCAAGCTGGTCCCCCGCCATGCCACGGCCGTCAGTTCCAGCGGCTGCGGCATCGCACCATCCACCCGCACCGAACCGATACGAATCGGCGGTAATTGCGGCGCGAGGTTCTGGATCAAATCGTCCAACGCTCCCGGAGACATGGGGTCGGCTGCAGCGGCTGCCTCCTCCGGCTGATCTAAAACGTTAACGCTCACGTGGCCCGCCGAAATCTCCCCGGCCTTTTGGCGCGACAGCCACAGGCGCAGGGGGTGCGGAGCCTCCAACCGATCAATTTCCACGACCAAGCCGGGACGCAGCACCCGCACATCTTCGACCGCCCAACGGAAGTATCCAACCGTTTGATACCTCCCGATTTCGACCCCGAATTTCTCACTTTGCCAACGCAGCAGCCCTTCCCACCACCAAGGCAAAGCCGCCACCGCCGCGACGATGCCGATAAAAAGGAAAATAAGGGTGCGCCTGAGCAAGAGAGAATATTCGCTCACCGTGAAGTCTAGGTCACCGGCAAAAGTCCGCTTCGCTTGAGCAAGGCATCGGCATCTGGATCTCGACCCCGGAACGCGCGAAAGAGTTCCGCCGGGTCCGCTGAATTCCCCCGGCTGAGAATATGATCCACAAAGTCCCGACCCGTTTCCCGATTGAACAGTCCCTCGTCCTGGAATCGACCGAAAGCATCGGCCTCCAAGACCTCCGCCCATTTATAGGAATAATATCCGGCGGCATAGCCCGTGGGGCTACTGAACAAATGCCCGAAGCGATAGATCATTGGCCGCAAGGGCGGCTCGGTCGGGATCGTGGTATCGGCCGTCGCTGCGACCGCTTTGGCGGCCAGTCCTTCGGCTCCCGCGTCGACGTAGGTCGCGGTATCCGTGTGCATCAGGAGATCAATTTTCCCAAACTGGATTTGGCGAATCATCGCATTGGCTGATCGAAAATTTTTCGCGGCGATCAGCTTGATGAAGATCTCCTCTGGGATTGGATCACCCGTTTCAAAATGCCGGGCGAAAAGATCCAGACTCTCGCGCTCCCAACACCAGTTCTCCATGATTTGGGAAGGCAGCTCCACGAAATCCCAAGCAACATTCACGCCGTTCAACGACTTCACTTCAACTTCGCCTAACAGGTGATGCAGGAGGTGACCGAACTCGTGAAAAATGGTTTCCACCTCCCGATGGGTCAACAATGCGGGCCGGTCCGCAGCGGGCGGAGTCAGATTGCCACAGATGTAGCCGAGGTGAGGATCGCGGGCACCACCGGGCTGAGGATCACCCGTCTTCAGATAACCCATCCAAGCGCCGCCGCGTTTGGCTTCCCGCGGATACCAATCGGCGTAAAACGTCCCAAGATGCCGATCCGTTTCATCACGCATCGCGTAGACCTTGACGCTATCATGCCAGACCTCTGCTTCGCCGGCCGGCAGTTCCGCCATACGCAGACCGAACACGCGTTGACCGAGCTCAAACAAACCCTCGATCACGCGGTTCATCGGGAGATAGGGCCGCAGCACTTCATCATCAAAATCGTGGAGCGCCCGACGCTGTTTTTCCGACCAATAGCTGACTTCCCAAGGTTTCAGGTGACCCACCGGGGAGCCGGTTTGCTCCGCCTTGAACGCTTCGAGTTCATCGCATTCGCGCTGGAACGCGGCTTGCGATTTCTCTTGGAGATCCGCCTCGAAAGACAATGCCTTCGCGCCGGTTTGCGCCATGCGTCGACTGAGCACGTAATCGGCGAAGTGGTCTTTGCCCAGCAGCTTGGCCTTCTCATCGCGCAGGGCGAGAATCTGAGGCACCAACGAGCGGTTATCGTGATCGTCATCCGAGCCGACGGCGGTGGATGCGCGCCAGATCTCTTCTCGGAGTGCCTCGTCCTCGGCATAATCCATGACCGGCCCCAGCGAGGGCATCTGCAGCGTGAACCGCCAAGCTGATTTTTCGTCGCGGCCGATGCCTTTGTCGCGGGCAGATTTGAGCGCAGCGTCACGCGCGTGCGGCGGGATTCCGGCTAGGCGGGATTCGTCCTCGATCACGATCTGCCAAGCATTGGTCGCATCGAGCACGTTCTCGGAATACTTCTGCGTGACTTTGGCAAGCTCGCCTTGAATCGCCTCCAACCGGGCGCGCTGCTCGGCGGGGAGATCAGCCCCGGCTTCCCGAAAGTCGGCGACGGTTTCATCGAGAAATCGGCGGTGGATTCCCGTGAGCGCTTTCCCGGCGGCCGATTCCGCCACCGCTTTGACCCGAGCCCAAAGCTCCGGGTTCAACGGGATCCGCGCGTAAAACGAGGACACCTCTGGCAGCACGGCATTGTGGGCATCGCGCAACGCCGGCGAATCATCCACCGACTGCAGGTGAGTGACTTTGCCCCACGCAAAGCTGAGCAGCTCGGTGGCCGATTCGAGCGCACGAACGGTGTTCTCGTAAGTTACCGTCTCCACCGGTCGCGCGGCGATTTCGTCGATGGTCGTCTGGGCCTGGACGAGCGCCTCCCGAATGGCAGGTTGGATGTGCTCGGCGCTGTGTTGGGACCAAGCAACATTGAAGGTGGGTGAAAGAAAGGGATTGGAAGCCATGACCCCTCCAACGAAACCTATCCTCCGGTCGGTGCAAGCGTGTCGACTACCCGCGCCAACGCTGTCACTACTGCCGCAGCCCGAACAGCAGTTGTAGGTTGGTCTGCAGATCTTTGTCCGGGACCTCTCGTCCGCCGCTACTTTTGACGAGGTCCTTGCAGTTGGTCTCTGCGTCGCGGTCGAACATGACCACCCGCACCTCGTTTTTCTGATAACCCTCCACGGCGTCTGACCGCAGCGGACGCCATTCAAGGGGCACCCCATAACGATCAAAATCTACCTCCCAACCGGCGACGCCTCGGAGTGGCATCGCCCCGGCGCGCAGGGCCGGATAACGTTTTACAAAATCCGGTTTCTTGGTCGTCGCTACTCGCACGGTAACGGTGGGCTGCAAGGTCCGCCAAAAATCTAAAAACGTATCCACCTCGTTGGCCCGGAAGGCATCGTAAAACGCCAGCGGGTCGATCCCGACCAGATTCATCCCATTCCAAACCCCATGGGTGTTCTTGCTACCGAATCCCCGCCAACGATACCACGAGGCGAAACTATCCGTCAGCCGTAGTCCAATTTCGAAATGCAGATGGGCCCGGCTCTTGGGCAACGCGCTACTGCCCGCGCTTCGGCCCATCACGCCCAAGGTGTCGCCCATAGTGACTCGCGCGCCCCTTTTTATACCGGGCGCGATACTGGCCAGATGGGCATACATGGTCATCACCGGTAGTTGCGCATCCACGTGTTCGACCACGACATATCGCCCGTAACTGCTGAGCCCCGGTTCGGAACTCACATGGCGCACAATGCCATCGGCCACCGTGAAGATTTCATCCGTCGGCTCGCCTTGGGCGTCGCGCGCGATCGGAAAAAGATCCAGCGCCTCGTGAAACTGCCAGCCGCTCGAGCGCACGCAGCCAAACAGCCCTGACTCCACTCGCCCTGAAACCGTCGGTTGGATGAAGTTCTCCAACGGCTCGCCTTTGGCATAGGCTTGGTTGGGCGTCGGCCAAGCTAGGCGCATACGTTCCGCAGCGAGATCGCCGACGAGACCAAGGGCAATTCCAAGAATCAAAAAGCTACGACAGGCGAGACGCATAGACGCCCACCCAAACCGAGACGGGCGACGGCCTCAACCCTAGACCGCAAATCGTTGACCAGACTGGCGCTTGCCATGGGCCCCCTTGTGCACCATCCCGCAAGTCACCCTCCCTCCTGCCCCTACCCCCTCATGTCGGACACCCCCTCTGCCCAAGCCATTCCCCATCCCGTCGTCTGGGTGCCCTCGCTCTACTTCGCGATGGGTATCCCGTTCTCCATCGTCATCTGGGTGGCGGGAACGATGTTCAAAGATCTCGGTCACTCCGACGGCGACATCACCGTCGCCACGGCCTCGATCGGTATCATGTGGTCACTGAAACCACTCTGGGCCGCGTTTTTGGACATGTATCGGACCAAGCGCTTCTGGGTGCTTTCCATGGAGTTCGCGCTGACCGCCCTGCTCATCATCATCGCGCTGGCCCTGCCGCTACCCAACTACTTCCAGGTGATGATCGCCCTGATGTGGGTGCTGGCGTTCTGTTCGTCGACGCAGGATATCACCGCGGACGGGATTTACATCACCACGCTGGATAAGAAAAAGCAGGCTACGTTTATCGGAGTGCAGGGCGTGTTTTGGAATGTAGGTCGGTTATTCGCGGTTGCGGCAGTGGTTTGGTTTGCGGGCACCCTGCAGGAAAATCACGGGGCCGATCCCAAGACGGCGTGGGCCTGGGCGATCGGCTTGAGTGCCGCGACCATGGTGCTGCTCGCCATCTACCACCTCTTCGTGCTGCCGCAAGGGGCGGTCGGCCAACGCGCCGGCTCCGCCAAGGATGCCTTTCAAACGTTCGGCGATTCTCTGCTCGCATTTTTCTCAAAAAAGAAAATCTGGGGCATGCTCGCCTTTGTCTTTCTATTCCGCAGTGCCGAGGGACTGCTGCTGGTGGAAGCACCCTTGTTCATGCAGTCGCCGATCAATGAGGGAGGCCTCGGGCTGACCCTGAAACAGAAAGGCGTTATCGATGGGATGATCAGTATCACGGTCAGTCTCGCGGGCGGTCTGCTCGGGGGCGTATTCATCGCCAAATACGGGCTCAAGCGCTCCCTCTTCTTCATGGCGCTGTGTATCAACGTGCCCAACCTGTGTTTCGTTTACTTGAGCCAAATGATTACCCCCGATCTGATGGAGCAATCCGCTCAGATGGCCGCCGTCGCCGCCACTACCGGCGCTGCCGCCGAGTCTCCTGTTTCCCTCGTGACGGTGGGTATGCTCGTGACGTTGGAAAAATTCGGCTATAGCTTCGGCTTCGTCGCCAACATGCTCTATATGATGCAGCAGATGTCGCCGGGGAAGTATCACATGACCCACTACGCGTTCTGCACCGCCATCATGAATTTGGTGCTGGTGCCGCTGCAGATGATTTCCGGGCCGATGGCCGATCATTTCGGCTACCAGACCTTCTTCATCATCGTCTGCTTCGCCGCTATTCCGTCGCTGATCGCCGCCTGGTTCGCGCCCTTCCCGCGCGACGCGACCTCTGCTGTAGTTAGCGAGCCGACTTAGCTAGCGGTCCGGATCAGGATTTGCTCACCTTGCCAAACGTAAAGTTTCGCCCATGAAACGATTCGTAACCAGTCTTATCGTGCTCAGCACGATGCTCGTGGTGGCCGGTTGTTGATCGGGCGACACGTCCAAGCGGAGCGATTACAGTGAGGCGCACTTCGATCCTCAACACCCGCAGATTCAAGCAGAAGCAGAGCGAATCATCCGCGCTACTCCCGACGCAGATTGGTCGGAGGCCTATCAGATCGCCGAGCGCAGGTATCGGACCTTCCCGAAACCGGATCCACAGGCATGGAAAGATAAAGTCGCCCGCGAAGCATTCCGACAGGACCTCACTGAGGTGCTCGGGAAGTAGGTCCTTCAGCGACCGCTTAGTCAGAATTTTCCGCACTTCCCTTCAGGGCTCGAATGCCGTGCGTTCCAAGTTTTAAGACGATTGCTTGAAACCTTATGGAAATCGGTTTGTCTCTACCCACCATGAAGTTAACCCGTCTTATCTCTGCCACTGTTGTTCTCGGCCTGAGCGCCGGCTTGGTCATTTCGGCTACCGCCGCCGAGCCATTGCCGATCGACCAAAACGAAGTCCTGCAAATCGTCATTCGCGACAATGTGATGGTGAAACGCCAAGACTCTTGGACCGCACCCCGTTTGGAGACGGAGCGTTTCAATGTTATGCGGGACGCCATCAAACGATCGGCCAAGAAACTTGATTATAACGGCCCGATCAACATCCAGCGTTTCGCGGGCGGCATCAAAGATGCGAACCAGCGCCTCACGCTCTACGTCTATCGCTGGGAACAGGGCTTGGAGTCGATTGGGCGTTCGATGACGGTAGAGTTTCACATGGATGCCACCCTCTCGATTGGAAATGAGGAATGGGACATGGGCACGTTCTCCGCGCGCAACTCCCACTACGCGGTCAGCGGCCCTTCGAGTGAAGACTACCGCCCCTCGGCCGAGCGGGCGATCGAGCAAATGGTTGAACTCTACCGCGCGGCCATAGCCGAAGCAGCGACATCCGAAAAATAGTCGGACGCTTCATCTCACCAGCACTTCAAAAAAGGCGACCTAAGCGGTCGCCTTTTTTGGGCAAACGTTGGCGGATTTCACGCCCGATTAGCATTTTCAAATTCAGCACCACCGCGCCGCCGATTAAGCGGGGTCCATCGCGTTGAGCACCGCCTCACCGGCGGCGTCAGCCAGCAGTCGACCGGCCGTGGTGAGCTTGATCATCGGGCCTGTTTTGACCGCGAGCCCATCGGCGATCAAATCCATCAATACGCCGCGGGCTCGATCCCACTGCGGCGTTGGGAACCGTTGTGCGAGCGCCACAGGATCGATCCCTTCCGTCAGCCGTAGGCCGAAAATTAGCGCATCCTGCGCTAGCAGATCCGGTGTGAGGAAAGTTTGGTCATCCGACGCGCGCTTACCGCCGCCTACATCCTCGAGCCACGCGCTCAGATCGGAGAAATTGGCCGAACGCCGGCCGCCATATTGCGAAGCTGCCGCCGGTCCCAATCCGATCCACTCATGCATGTGCCATGTATTGAGATTATGCTGACAGCGATAGCCGGGCCGAGCAAAGTTCGCGACTTCGTATTGGCCATAACCCGCCGCCGCGAGGTGCTCCCAAGTCCGCTCGTAAAGCTGCGCCTCATGCTCTGTATCCAGTTTGACCCGACCCTCCGAGAGCTTCACCCAAAGTTTGGTATCCTCCTCGAACGTCAGGCAATAGGTGGACAAATGGTCGGGCGCCAGCGCCACGGCCTGATCAATATCAGCCAACCACTCCGCCTCGGTCTGCCCGGGTAGCGCAAACATCAGGTCTAGGTTCACGTTGGTAAAATCTGCCGCCCTCACCCGCTCGTAGGCTCGGAAAATCTGCTCACGCGTGTGCTGCCGCCCCAAGGCGTCCAGCAGTTGGGGCGAAAAACTCTGCACCCCCATCGAGATTCGAGTAACACCCACGTCCTTGAGCGCCTCTAGTCGAGCCGCCGTGACCGAAGCCGGGGCCATCTCGACGGTCCACTCCATGACCTCGTCACCCGCAAAGGCCCGCACCCGCTCGCCTAAACGACGCAACGCGCTCGGCGATAATAACCCCGGCGTGCCCCCGCCCCAAAAGATCGTGGAGATTGGCCGATCGGGTGGCACCAGCGCCATCTCGCGCTCGATGCCGTCCAAATACTGCGCGATCCCCTCGGCGGTGGGACTCGTTTGATAGAACGCACAAAAGTCGCAGGTGGTCGCACAAAACGGCACGTGCACATAGAGCCCCAGCGGTCCCGGGGACCGCTCAGATTGAGCAGGAGGCATTGCTGACATTTCGCTCATTGCCAACGCTGAGTGATTGTGTTGCGTTTCGACCACGACTTTAATGCGAAAGCTCATGGAAAAGAACCGCATCATTCACGCGAGACGAATCTGGCATTGGTTGGCCGCCACTTTGGCGATCACGCTCTTCACGGGCTGTGATGACGTCAAAATAACCAACCTGACCCCGTCCACGCTTCCCGCCAACCCTTCCCAAATCTACACGCTCTCCGCGAAATTTGACATCAAGTCCCGCGGCTATGTTGAAGGTTCGCTAGAGCCTCAGATCGTGATCGACGGTCGGATCCACGATCTCCAGCCCAGCCCCGTGGGCCCGGACATCTACGAGTTCGACTACCAAATCCCGGCCAACCGTTCGCAGGTAACTTACTACTTCCTCGCCACGTTCGAGGTGTCGTTTAGCGGCAAGGCCAACCTGCGTGAGTCTTACTCGCCGGTGACCACCGCGACGATAGCCAATCGCCAAATCCTCTCGATGATTTCTAACCGCGGACCGGTCGGATCGCGCATCGGCATCGTGGGCCAAGGATTCACCGCTCAGGACGTGGTGAGCCTCAACGGTCAGCCTACCCGCACCGTCTTCGAGTCGACCAATGCGCTGAGCTTCTTCGTCCCGGCCGTCTCCCCCGCCCGCAACTACCAAGTGAGCATCGACGGGGCCAATGGTTCCCAAGTTGTCGGTCCCTTCCGCGTTGATCCGCTGACTATCGAAGTCTTCCCCGGTTCGCTGAATCTTGCGCAGGGCCAAACCCAATCCGTCACCTTCACCCTGCCGCAGGCGGCGCCCACCGGCGGACTGTTGTTGGACATCACCACTGATGTCCCGGACAGCGTGATCATGCCCGAAGTCTTCGTTCCCGCGGGCAGCAACACCGTGAGGGTGCCCGTCCGAGGCGGCTTCCCCGGCAGCGGCAACCTCTACCTCACCGGTTTCGGTGGCGGTGAGGTCGTGATTCCGATCACCGTGCGCTGAGCGATCGCCCCACCCGCTTGGATTGATTTTCACGCCGGCCCTTCTGGGGCCGGCGTTTTTGTTTTCGGTTTTGCCGCCTTCGGTCTGTCCGCGTTATCCGATGAGCTACCGCCGCTCAGGTTGAAACGGCGCACGGGGCGAGCACGCCCTACCCCAGAGGGCGTCAAATCTGGGTCTCACCCTATGTGCAGCGCCCCATCTCGGACTTGGACGCGGGTCGATCCAACGGTGATTTCAAAATCCGATCCGTTTCGGCTGCCTTGGATCGGGGGTAGCGTTGCCTCGCTTTGAGCGATCGCCATCACCGTCACCAAAGTGAGCGCTGAAGTGGGACCACTCGATACGTCAACGAAGGGATGCAGGTCGGCTTTGTCGGCCAGAATATCCATCCGCCCCACGGCACTCTGCACCGGGCTCGAACTGAAGGTGTGGGCCCGGAGTATGGCGCCGGGCCGTCGGATTACAAAACCATCTGACTCCGCCGAGAGGTCGAGTTGCCCATCCCAGTTGTAGCCGAAGAATCGGGCTTGGACGGAGGAGGTGTCCTTCCATTTCGTAATCCGGTCCACCAGCACAATGGCCGGAGCCTCGTAGAGCACCACCGCTGAGCGCACCACTGACTTGATGTCCGTATTAACGAGACGATAAGGCTGCGTGGCATCGCTGACCCAATGCGCGTAGGTTGCGGTATCATGGTGCTCCACAATACGCGCGTGGGAGTGGGACGCATTGGTGCCCTCCACGCCGTTGTGGTGCTCGTGGCCCTGACCGTCGATCAGGATAGCGCTATGACCTTCGGTCAGCCGCATCCGCCACGCCGGATCACTGTAGCTGTAGGCCGGACGCAAGGGGTCGGTGATTAACTCTTGGCCATAACACTTCACGATGATGCTGTTGCGATCGCCGTGCTCGTGGTTGGCGGGCGGCCCACTGCGCATGGCCACCACCAAATGCTCCTGGGCAAACCCCGTCCGGGCCACCACCCGATCAAGATCCGATACCCACAGTTGGGGCCGGTTGGGCGGCAGTTCCGCCGGGATCGAGGGATCAAACCAGAGCGCAGCCCATAGGTCGTGGTTGCCCCCAAAATTCTGGGCAAACCCTTGCGCAAGCGGGTTCCCCGTTTGTCCAGCGATCCAAGTCGCCAGCCCGGTTCGCTTCACGTCCGCCAGGGAGCTGGGGGTATTGCCACTGTCCCCCCAGTTCACGACGCCAGATGGGTTGGCATCGGTCGGCAAACTCATGTGCAGCAAGAAATCGACGTAGGCGTCCCAGTTGATCAGATCGGTCAGGTCGGGACCATCATGACGGCGCAACGCGATCACCGCCTGGACCAAATGCGTGGCCGTGTAGTTGGCGTAACCCACTTCTTCGTTGTAAGAGCCGTCGGGCTGGAAGAAGTCCCGAAATCCCTCCATCCCCCAGAGTCCCATTTCACGAAACTGCTCCGTCTGCTGATCAACGCCGAACTCAAGTTCGTAGGCCAAGTTCCCTACCACTAAGGCCGCCGCCGGAATCCCCCGCAGGTTGGTATTGAACGTAATTTCTGGACGACGGTTCATGTCGGTCCGATTACCGGGTCGGTGTTCGAAAAATGTGCTCTCCGGATCGAATCGCCACCCCGCCGCCTGCTGTGGATATCGAATGTCTTCCACGGTGCGGAAGCACGCCCGACAGCCGCGTTCCCACAGAGTTTGAATCCACTCGCGACGCTCAGCCGGATCCAACCGATCCCCCAGTAAATCGATGGCGACACAGACGGCGCCGGTCGCGTGGGAGGCCCGTTGCACTGCAATCGCATCGTCGCCATCGAGGAAAAAATCCCAGCGCTCAAACTTCATTATTTCACGCACCGATCGTTTCGCCAGCTCCTCCGCGCGATGGTCTCCCGTCATCAAGGCGACGAACGCCAGCTCTTCGGCGATCTCGTGCAGCCGTTTCATGCTGATCAACTGGTCGTTGTAACGCAGTTCGGTATCCATCCAGATTTCTTCCCCTGCGTAATCGAAGCTCGCGTGCGTGGCCCGCAAATCCGCGAACTCGGGATGATTGCGGTAATTCTCCCGGATGCGTTCGAGATCGGCCGGATCAAAGAAAAGTCCGGCCCACACCCCAGACTGCGGCGGTGACTTCGCCCCACTTAGTCGGGGCAAGAGCAGACTGGACGCGGAAGAAGCAAGCACGAGGGATAGCCAACGACGACGGTTCATGGGGCCATGGTTAGAGGAGTCGGACGTTCGGCTCAATTCCCGTAGATACAAAATTCCCCCGACCGGTTACCGTCATACTTTGACGTGACGTTGGGACCCTGATGCCCTACTCACAGTCATGGCTACCTCCGACTCCTGTGTCTCCATCCACCCCTACTTTCGTATTCCCGCGGATCAACTGACCGCTGCCCACTCATTTTGTGAGCGTTTCATCGCAAAAACTCAGACGGAGCCAGACTGCCTTTATTATGGATTCAGCTTCGCTGATGATATGATGCATTGCCGCGAAGGTTACGGTGGCGCCGAGGGGCTCCTAGCCCATCTGAAAAATGTCGGCCCCTTGATCGAAGAATTATTGACCAAAGGCGTGACCATCGAACGCCTGGAGGTGCACGGCACCGCCGATGAAATCGAAAAACTGCGCGAACCCATGGCCGGTCTGTCGCCCCAATTTTTCGTGCTCGAGTGCGGTTTTCGCCGGTAGGATCCACCGGGCCAACCAGAAGCGGTGACTCCAATTGGCGGGCTCGGATGACAAGACATGCAGAACGAAGTCAACGGGCAAACCGACCCCAACGACAGGGCAATCAGGTAGCGAACCGCCCTACTTTCTAAGTGATACGCTTATTGGCACTGTTGGCCTGACTCCGCTCTAACCGAAAGGATGGAACCTGTCAGGACGTAAAGCCCGACCCACGTCGGACCAGCTAGCGCCCTGCTGGCAGGGTCGGGCTCGAAGCCCGACAATCCTCACAGGTGATCGCAGCGTTTCGCGCTGTCGGCTAGAGCGTTTTTCCAGCTGCGGAACTCTCCGTTGATCACGAGGAGTTGCGCGCCTTGACGCCGACGTTTTTCGGCGTCTTCCGTCGAGAATGCCGGACCACCAAACGCTTTGCCGTGTCGCTGACACGCGGCCGCCACCTGCGCCCACGCATCTTCCAAGGTCAGGTCGGTTTGTTGTTTTAACCGGAAGCCTAAATCTCCGGGACCGACGAAAATCAAATCTACGCCCGGCGTAGCCGCGATCGCATCCACGTTGGCCACCGCTTCGGGGGTCTCGATTTGCACCGCCAAGAACGTCTGCTGGTGAGCCCAAGCCACATACTCATCAAGCGAATGCGCACCGAAATCGGCA
>Ga0208414_1000527_pt1 | contig 36270 bp, 30 predicted proteins | sample AntAceMetag02UKE_FD_184770 | JGI IMG/M metagenome (GOLD analysis project Ga0208414, IMG submission 184770) | Saline lake microbial communities from Ace Lake, Antarctica - Antarctic Ace Lake Metagenome 02UKE (SPAdes) (version 2) | ecosystem: Environmental > Aquatic > Non-marine Saline and... | reverse complement strand
CCTAAACCAGACTACGTGTTAATGTCGACCACGACGCAGTTCGAAGTGCTGAGAACCCCCATGCTGCGCGCGCACCGTGACGACGGTTTGCCCATCGATAAATTCTGTCATGCGTGAAAGGTGCGTGAAAGGGGTCAAACACTTTATATCAAGGTGCGTGAAAGGGGTCAAACACTTTATATCAATATCATACTCCATTTACTACGAGAAGCACGAGCCGAACAAGGGGCACAAAAAATAGGTCAGGACTAAACTCCTTTAGTCTGGCTTGATCGCAGAACCTATTCCGGCGATTTTCAGCCCACCCCCTAGATCTTCGATACCTGCGACCAGGTGAGGACGGGCCAAACAAGATATCGGAGATCACTTGATCCCGGTAAAATTCACTTAGCCAGGGCTCTAAGGACCGCCTGGCTCACGAAATAGATGATCGCCGTGACGGGCTGAATCCGCACTCATCAGGGATGATGAATCGCCTACCCCGCATCGCGTTTACCATCGCTCTGCTTGCGATTGCAATTGGGCTCGGTGCCCATACTTCTGGACCCAAAAATGGCGCTCTCTACATTCATGGCGGGGGACGTCTTAATACCTCGGAGTTTATTGCACTCGTAAAAGAGCAAACGGGCAAAGCAGACCCCCGCATCCGCGTCATGACGACGGCTCAAGGTCTCCGCCGCCAAAGGGATTACGAAAATGGAAAGACGTGGCGGATGGTCACCACGCTAAAGGACCGCTTTGGTCTAACCGACGTGTCGGAACTCTACACGTTGTCCGCCCAAGAAGCGAACGCCCCCAAGTTATTCGCGCAGATCGATCAGGCCGATGCTATCTTCATGAGCGGAGGCAACCAATCCTACCTCACCGACGCCTTCCTCGGCACCGAATCCTTCGCCGCCATGAAACGCCTGCTCGAGCGCGGAGGCGTAATCGGTGGTGCGTCCGCCGGAGCCCAAGTCCAGTCTTCCTTTATGACGCGGGGTGATTTTAAGAAGCGCGTAATTTTGGGCGATAAGAAACATCAACAAGGATTCGAGTTCATCACCAATTCTGCCTTCGACGTGCACGTCGAGGAACGCAGTCGCGAACGCGATCTGTTCAAGGTTTTCCATGCTGATCCATCCCAACTGCAGGACCCCGGCCTAGATCCACTTCAGCTCCTCGGCATCGGAATCGATCAAGGCACCGCTATCATCATCACAAAGAACTGGCTCCGTGTATCCGGCCCAGGCCTAGTCCGAATCTTCGACCCCCTCCAGTGGAATGAAGATCAGAAACCATTCTACATCGACCTGAAGTCGGGAGATTTATTCAATCTTAAGCATCGGAAACTTATTGAAAGATAGCCCCCCGATCGGACGCCTCCGCCCCCTCCTCAATTGATGCCCCGCCTCTGCTGTTTCCTCGCTCTCCTCACCATTTTTGTTCCGCGGCTTCCCGCCGCCACCGATCGTCCCAACATCCACTCTATTCTGGCCGACGATCTCGGATTCAGTGACCTAGGTTGCTTCGGCGGTGAAATCAAAACACCGCCCCTCGACTCCCTGGCTCGCCGTGGCGTGCGGCTCACTCAGTTCTACAACGCACGGAGATGAACAATCTCGCCGCGCAACATCCCCTTTTGGTAAAACAACTCTCTCACGCTTGGGACGAATGGGGTGCCCAAAACCACGTCACCCCCTTGCCTCGCGACCTAAAAGTAAGCTACCTCAAACCCGACTAACCCGACCGTCATACCCCGATCATGCTCAATACCCGATTCATCGGCGGCACCGTCACCGCCTTCTGCTTGCTGCTATCCTGCGCTCTACCCGCCGCCGCATCCGACCGCTCCCCAAATTTCATTTTCGTTCTGAGCGACGACATCGCTCAAGGTGACCTCGGCGTCTACGGCCAAGCGCTTATTCAGACGCCTCGCCTCGATCAAATGGCGCAGGAGGGCACCCGCTATCTCCAAGCCTACTGCGGTACCAGCGTTTGTGCGCCCAGCCGAGCCTCATTCTTCACTGGTCTCCACACCGGCCACTCGCCCGTCCGCGGCAACTACGAGATGGCTCCCGAAGGCCAACTTCCCTTGCCCGACGAAACCGTCACCATCGCCGAAGTCGCCCAAGCCGCCGGATACGCCACCTCCACTTTTGGCAAGTGGGGCATGGGATTCTGGGACACGACCGGCGACCCGCACCACCAAGGCGTGGATCACTTCTACGGCTACAATTGCCAACGCCACGCGCACTCCTACTTCCCCACCTACCTTTACGACGACGACATCCCCTTCATTCTGCCCGGCAACGACGGCCAAGGCGTCGGCGAGACCTACGCGCAAGAGTTGATCCAAAACGACCTGATCCAGTGGGTCCGCCAACAGGGCGATCAGCCCTTCATGATGTTTTATGCGATTACCCTCCCGCACGGTCGGCACGAGATCGATGACTACGGTATCTACGCGGACAAACCTTGGTCAGAAAAACAAAAAGCCTACGCCGCTCAGATCACGCGCATCGATTCCGATCTGGGCGAACTCGTCGATACTCTCCGTGAAATGGGAGTCGCAGAAAACACCCTAATTATCTTCTCCGGCGACAACGGCTCGTCCTTCGATCCCGAATCCGAGATCGGCCAACTCTTCGATCAAACCATGGGCGGCACCCTCCGCGGATTCAAACGCGGCATGTATGAAGGCGCTCTCCGCCAAGCCGCCTTTGCCTGGTGGCCCGGCACGGTTCCTGCCGGCCGGGTTGATGATCAACCGTGGGCTTTCTGGGATCTCATGCCCACCTTCGTCGAGCTCAGCGGGGCCACCCTCCCCCCCGGATACGAAACCGACGGACACTCGCTCGTCGACTACCTGAAAGGCGGCGACGCTCCGCCACGCGACTACTTTTACTGGGAACTCCACCACGGTGATCGTCCCGCTCAAGCCGCCCGCTTCGGTGACTGGAAAGCCGTGCGCAACGGCATCAATCATCCCATCGAAATATACGACCTGACCGCCGACTCAGCGGAGTCCCATAATCTAGCCGACGCTCGCCCCGATCTCGTGCAACGAGCGAAAGCGATTTTACAGGAGGCTCACCGCCCCGATCCCAATTGGCCGCTCACCGGCCGCGCTGAAGCTCACACCCAAAGCGCCCAAGCCGCGTGGATCATCAAACGCCAACGCGACAAAGATATGTGGATTCCGCCTCACGCCGTTCCCCTGCAGCCCCACTAGGCCAGCCTTATCGACTCACCTCTTAAACCAATGAAACAACGCCCCTCGTTTCCGTTCCTCGCCCTAGCCGTCGTCTTCCGTGTTCTTGTTGCCTCACCGCTCGCCGCAGAATCGTCAACTCCGCAACTCGAAAGCCTCATTGCCGCAGCCGAAACCAATCCCAAAATCCCCGGTGGTTCCGTGCGCGTGGTCGAAAATGGTGAGATCGTTTTCGATCGTTATTTCGGCACTCTCGCCGCCCAAGCCGCTCCCCCTTGGAATGAGGCAACCGTCGTCGCCATCGCCTCCATCAGCAAATCAATCACCGCAACTCTGGTGGCTGTTCTCGTCGGTGAGGGCACGCTCTCCTTCGATGATCCCATCGCCGGCTACCTCCCCGAATACGCCGAACTCAAACTGCAAAAAAATGGCCGGCCCGTTCGCTCCCCGACCATCGCCGAATGCCTCTCTCATACTTCGGGACTCCCCGGCGGCACGATGTCCAGTCTGCCTCGCCAATCCCCCTTGCGACGCGGCGATCAGGCCGAAGTCGCCCGCCATTTTGCTACCCAAGGGTTGGCCACTCGCCCCGGCACCAAATATGCTTACACGTTCCGTGGATTCGCCGCCGTCTCCCGGGTCGTGGAAGTCGCCACCGGGCGTCCCTTCGTCGAGGTGCTGCAGGAAAAGCTCCTTTCTCCCCTCGGCATGAGCGAGACGACTTTCACGCCCGACGTTTCACTCGCTCGGCGCATTCCCGCCTATGCCACCCGCACCACGGGACTCAACGACGACGAGGTGGCCGCCCAAATCAACCGCTTCCGGGATCAACGCGGTCCATTCGTCAACGCCGCCGGCGCACTATTCTCCACGCCCGACGACCTCCAACGCTTTCTCCAATTTCACGCCGATAAGGGCCTCGTCGGCGACACGCTCATCGTGCCTCACGACGTATTGGCCCAACTCTACGAACCACAACCCGCTGCCCCGCAATACGGCCTCGGCTTCGCTCTTCGGGCCGGGACCGTGGTGGGGCATGGCGGAGCCACCGGCACTTCCGTCAATGTCGATCTCTCCAACGGACAAATCTTAATCGTCCTCACGCAAGCCGGCGCCGCGAATGCCCGACCTCTCACCGCCGGAGCGACCCGCATTATCTTCTAAAATTCGCGTGCCAATCCACGCCCCCTCTCGATGTTAATTACCCACCCCATGAACACTTCTAAAACTTTTCTCACCGCCTTGGCCGGTTTACTCGGTTCCGCCCTATCGCTCACGGCTGACGTTTCCCTCCCCCATATCTTCGGCGACCACATGGTCCTCCAACGCCATCAGGCCAATCCGGTGTGGGGTCACGCCGACCCCGGTGAGAAAATCACCGTCACGATCAACGGCCAGTCCCACTCCACCGTCGCGACCCCCGATGGCAATTGGCGCGTCAAGCTGAGCTCACTCCCTGCCGGAGGACCTCACGAACTGATTATCGCTGGCCATAACACCGTCACCTTCACCGACGTCTTGGTCGGCGAGGTCTGGATCTGCTCCGGTCAGTCCAACATGGTAAGACCGCTCAGCAGCGCCGACAACGCCGACGTCGAAATCGTCACCGCCAACTACCCGGAGATCCGATTGATTTCTGTCCCCAATGTCGCCAGCCAGGCGCCCCTCGGTGACTTCGCAGGAAAATGGGAAACGTGCTCGCCTCAAACCGTCGCGAATTTTTCCGCCATTGGCTACCTGTTTGGCCGTCGCATTCACAATGCCGTGGGCGTCCCCATCGGTCTCATCGACAACGCCTGGGGCGCTTCCGCCGCCGACGCCTGGGTGCCTCGGGAAGTGCTCGAAGCCGAGGGTGATTACCGTGAACTACTCGAATCCTGGGACAAAACGACCGCCGCCTACCCCGACGAGGTCCACAACGCTGCCCTCGAAAAATTTGAAGCCTGGCAAGTCGCCGGGAAACCCGGCCGCACTCAACGCGCCCCCCGCGACCCCCGCCAGAGCCAGCAGCGGCCCGCTAACTTATTTAATGGCGTGCTCCACCCCACCATCGGCTACGGCATTCGCGGAGTCATCTGGTATCAAGGCGAGGCCAACGCCAAACGAGCCTACCAATACCGCGATCTTTTCCCCCTCATGATCAGCACGTGGCGCGACCTCTGGGGCCAAGGCGACTTCCCCTTTTATTGGGTGCAACTCGCCGACTTTCGCGCCGAACTTGCCGAGCCCGCCGACAGCGATTGGGCGGAACTCCGCGAGGCTCAGACCATGACCCTTGCCCTCCCCCATTCCGGCCAAGCGGTCATCACCGACGCCGGCGAAGGACGCGATATTCACCCCCACGACAAGGTCACCGTGGCCAACCGCCTCGCCCGTCTCGCACTGGGCAATGACTACGGCTTCGACCTCGCCACCGAAAGCCCTCGTTACACCGGCATGAAAACCACCGGCGACACCATTACCCTCACGTTCGATCACGTGAGCACGGACGGTCTCTACTCCTTTGACGTCACCGACCCCATCGGCTTCGCCATCGCCGGCGCGGACAAAAAATTCGTTTGGGCCGAAGCCAAAATTGTCGGTAAAAACCAAGTCCAAGTCTCCAGCCCCACGGTGCCCAATCCCGTTGCCGTGCGCTATGCTTGGGCCGATAATCCCGTCACCAATCTGCAGGATCGTAACGGTCTCCCCGTCACCCCTTTCCGCACCGACGACTGGCCCGCAGTCACCCGGGGGGTTGTTAAATAATCCTCCCGCTAGCGCATTCCCCTCGTCCCCCATGACACGATTTATCCGACTCCTTGGCGCCACTGCCCTACTCATCGCCTCCCCCCTCCTGTCCACGGCCAAACCGCCCAACATCGTCGTGTTCCTCGCCGATGATCTTGGATGGACCGGCCTCCGCAGTTTCGGCAGCGACTTCTACGAAACCCCCAACCTCGATCGCCTCGCCGACGAAGGCATGCGTTTCACCGCTGCCTACGCTGCCTGCACCGTCTGCTCTCCCACCCGCGCCTCGATCATGACGGGCATGTATCCCGCCCGGCTCCATCTCACCAGTTTCATTCCCGGCCAAAATCGTCCGTTCGCGAAGATGAATATCCCCGATTGGACCAAGGGACTCAAACCGGACTACACCACCCTCCCCGAGGCCCTCCGCGCCGGTGGCTATCGCACCATTCATGTCGGCAAGTGGCACCTCAACTTCCCCGACGAACCGATCGACCCCACCCAGCATGGCTTTGATTTCAGTGCCGACAAACCAGACGGCACGAAAGGCTACTACCTGTCGAAACAGGCCATGAAAGAAAATGGCTACGATTCGAACTACCTGACCGAGCATCTGGCCCAGGTTGCCGTCGATCAAATCTCCCTCCCCAACGGCGCCCCCTTCTTTCTCTACTTCGCCTTCCACGTGCCTCACACCCCCATCCAAGGTCGGGCTGACTTAGTCGACGGATTCACGGCCAAAGCCGACCCTGCCGCCATCCACCATAATCCCACCTATGCCGCGATGGTGAAGAGCATGGATATGGCCGTGGGCCGCGTTTTGCAGACCCTCGAGTCTCGCGGCATCGCCGACGAAACCATCGTCATCTTCACCTCCGACAACGGCGGCCTCACCCAGCGCTATGGCACCCACGATAACTTCACGGAAAACCGTCCCCTTCGCCTCGGTAAAGGGTCCGCCTACGAAGGCGGCGTCCGCGTGCCCGCCATCGTCCGCTGGCCCGGCAACGTCGCCCCCGGCAGCGTCTCCGACGAACCCATCCTAACCACCGACATTTACCCGACAGCCCTGGACGTCTCTAGTATCTCGGGGGATCCTACCCATAACGCGTCCATGGACGGACGCAGCATCAAACCTCTCCTCCAAAACCCTGACGCCCCCCTCAATCGCGACCTCTTCTGGCACTTCCCCCACTACCACGCCGGCGGCCACAGTCCTTATAGCGCCATCCGCTCCGGCAACTGGCGTCTCATCGAATTCCACGAGGACGATTCACTCGAGCTTTACAATCTCGCAAACGATCTGGATGAATCCAAAAACCTCGCCTCAAAGCGCCCCAACATCACCAAACGCCTCCTCCAAAAACTCCGCGATTGGCGTCGCGATGTCGGAGCTCAAATGCCCACGCTCAACCCCGATTTCGACCCCACCCGCGCGACCGAGCTGGCAGCCAGAGCAAAGTAATTTTCTAACGCCGTATTGGGTAAAGGCCTCGAGCACATTTCGCGTCATCGATTGAACGGCTTCGTTGGTTTCCAAGCCATCGCCCCCCGAATCGACCTCTCGCTCGCGATATCGAGCCACGTCTGTGGTCGCCAAATAATCCCGTTCTTCGAGATACCGTCATCGCCCGTTGCATACGGTCGGCCATCCGACCCACTCCATCTCACGTTACATCTGAGGGCCGGGATTCTCCAACTCACTTATTCGCCTTCCGTTTGTTTTGCCAAACCACGCCTCATTGCCTCCCCGAGAGAGACATTTCCCTCACCGTAAAGCGGTGAATCGGAACCGGCACTTCCCGGCAGCGGTTCAACGTTTAAATTTGGTATATATTTTTGAAAGTCTTTGATGACTTTCGCATGCTTCGGGTTGCCCGCGAGATTGGTCCACTCATTTGGATCGTTACTATGATCATAGAGCTCTTCCGAACCATCGGCATAAACGGTATAGCGCCAGCGTTCTGATCGCAGCGTATGATTGTTTGGCCCAAAAGTGCAAAGTGCCGGACGATCCCATTTGGCATCCGGATCCTTAAGGAGTGGTTTTAAACTGACGCCTTCCAAATCTTCGCGGTCAGGTAAGCCACACAGGTCAGTTAGCGTTGGGAATAAATCAATCAAACCCACCGGCCGATTGCTCCTTTCCCCTTTTGCCAGACCCGGGGCGGAAATGATCAGCGGAACCCGGGTGGTTTCTTCCCACAAGGTCCGTTTCGCCCACCGCTGTTTTTCACCCAAATGAAACCCATGATCGCTCCACAGCACAATGATCGTATCATCAGCCACCCCACTCTCCTCCAGGCCTGCCAACACCATCCCGACCAAGTAATCTACAAAACTGTTTGCCGCCAAATAAGCTCGAACCGCGTGCCGAGCCTCATCGTTTTCCACCATGTAGTCATGTCGGGGTCCGGTAGGATTAAGGGTCAGCTGTTTGGCGATTTCAGGAAGATCGTCCCGATCATCATCTCGCGCAGTGGGGAGCTGAACTCCGCCCAACGGATATAAATCAAACCACTTTTTCGACGCGTGGATCGGCACATGAGGTAGGGAAAATCCCACCGACAAAAAGAATGGCTCTTCCTTTTCAGCGAGCTCCGGCAATACCTCAGCAGCCCACTCAGCCGTCTTGTAGTCGCGCATCTCTTCATCTGCTACATCCACTTGCCCCCAATCCCAGCCCGGGTGACTCCCCGGCAGTGTATAACGAATTTTTTGCTTAGGTTTTCGCCAGCCCGTTGAAGGCTGAATATGATCAAAGGAAAGTTTGTCTGCCTTACCATGAAAGATCTTACCCATGGTAGTAGAGTAATAGCCGTGGCGGCGGAAATATTGAAACAGGGTCTCTTCGTATTTCGTGCCTTCAACCGTCCGAAAATTCGGCGCCAGGAAATACATGCCAGTGGTCGAAGGCAATTTCCCCAGAATCACACTCACCCGGGACGGATTACAAATGGGCGCCTGACAATGTGCATTGGAAAACAGCACCCCCTCCCCTGCCAACCTGTCGATGTGGGGAGTAACAACCTGAGGGTGCCCCCCAAATGCGCCAATCCAATCATTGAGATCATCAATGGCGATGAAGAGCACATTGGGCGGTTCTTTGGCCGCAGCCGTGATGACAGATGCCGCGAGACCGCAGGCGACTAAACCGGCCTTAAGGCGATAAACATTACTTCGCACGTAATATTCATTAGGATACGTTCTCACGATTGATAGGGCCCAGTTTATGATCCACGCCCATCCCTTAAAGCATCGTGTTGTCGACATCTTTACCTTCTGCTCCAATGTCCCTGATGTGGCCAGTCTTGAATCGCGCCTGGCTCCAGAGAGTGCAGGGAAATCCCCTCGAATTCTCGCTTCACATCGGAGTGCCTTTCATTTCACGACTCCTTCGCTTCTCCCCATCGGCCAAGCGCCCCAGATAGTAATCTCCCCTATCCCAAGCGACGTCCCGCCTGCCGGTCTCGGCGAACTCATCGCCGCCGTGGCTCCCGCCATCACCAACGCCATCTACGCCGCCACTGGCACCCGGATCCGACAACTCCCGCTTCAAGCCTCCGGCATCATCATCGTCTAGCCCCCTCCCTGTTCACCGCTTGCGGCCCAGCGCAATTCGGAATCCCAAGGTGTAATCGATCCGCCCCGCGGAGCCACCTGCCCGGGCCGCACAACGCGTGATCTCGCCATTCATTCGCCAACACCCGCCGCGTGCCATGCGGTAGTGGCCTCGGCGCGGTCCGACCGGATCAGTCACCTCGCCTCCCGGGTAGCGACCATACCAGTCGTAGCACCACTCAAGCACATTACCCGCGAGGTCGTAAAAGCCCCATGGGCTCTGTTCTTTTTTCCCCACCGAATGCGTCGTCCCCATGCTGTTCGATTCGATCCAACCAATCCCATCTGGCGGGCCGACATACTCGGTCTGCGTCCCAGCCCGGTAAACGTATTCCCACTCTGCCTCGGTGGGTAATGTGTATTCATATCCTTGAGGCAAACGTCCCGCCTCGGTTTCTCTGGCCGTCAGTCGGCGGCAATAATCCATCGCCATGATCCAAGAGACGTGATCGACGGGCGCCGTATCCCCAGCCGCCTTGAACGCACTCGGATTTTCTCCCGTCATCGCCTCATATTGAGCCTGCGTGATCTCGGTTTGGCCCAACCAAAAACCCTGCGAAATTGTCACCCGAGTTTGGGGTCCTTCCGCCTGATCTCTAGCCGCCTCCGACGCCGGACTTCCCATCAAAAACTTTCCCGGCTCCACCCAAACCATCGCCAAGTTCAGATCCTTAATTTCAAATGCGGCTCCCTTTTGCGGCCTTTCTGCCTGATCCGCCTCCGCCGCGGTAACAGAGATTAAGCCAGCGCCCTCACCCACGCCCAGCAATCCCAACGAGCACCGAATTATTATGAACCATCGAGCAGGGTATAGCCAAAGCATATCAACCTAACTCTACACAATCTGCCCGCGATCTGACCACGCACTTCTTGTCTAAATCACGTCTCGTTACTTCCCCCGATCGAGCAATAGCCAGTTTCTTATCCGCAATTGACGAGTAAACGATTGGCCATCGGAACCGTGGATCCGGGTTTGAGCTCTCGACTTTTCCAGCGCACTCGGCGTTCTTCCCGTTCTTGCACTGCGACGAAATGGTCATGCCCGAAGTCTCATTCATTGTTCCAGTCTATAATTCCGCGAAATTTTTGGCCGACACTTTAGCGTCTCTACTCGCCCAAACTCATCGGCAAATCGAAGTCATTGTCGTTGATGACGGATCAACCGATCAATCGGTTTCAATCGCCAATCAGTGGGCCGAGAACGACCCGCGTATCCGCGTTTTCACCAATGTTCACGCGGGCGTGAGCCATGCCCGCAACACCGGGATCGAGCACGCGAAGGGAGCGTGGATCACGTTCATCGACAGCGATGATACCGTGAGTCCGGAGTATGCGGCGCGAGGACTCCATTTGGCGGCAGGAGAGCCCGTGGATTTGATCATCTTTTCGATGCGCCTGATCCCGATCGGTTCGATCGATTCTGGGCCAGAAAACTGGCTCATTCCAGACGATCGATTCGATTCACCGCGCACCTACCTCGCCGCCATGATTGAGCGGGGCGAAATGCTCATCTACGGCCCCGGAAATAAACTCTACCGCCGTATCCTTCTCCACCAAAAAAATCTTCGCTTTAACGAATCCACGACTTTCGGTGAAGATCGTTTATTCAACTACCACTACCTGAGGCACTGCGGTCCGATCGCCACTCAGTCTCACGTCGTTTATCACTATTTTCAGCGCCACAATACTTCCGCATCCGCTAGTCAATCCTACCGACCGGACCGACTTCCTCTGGCATTGAAACTTCACGATGAGAAGAAGGCGCTACTCCAGGATTTTCAGTTCACCGATCAAGCGCTCTCGCACTTTCTTATCGCTGATTTAAGTCGAGAAATCCACGACTATATTGCCGCCCTCCGACAACACTGGCCGCACCTCACCTCCCCGCAAAAACGCACCGCCCGGCAGCACCTGGTTGAGGCGAAATACCCCGACTATATCCACCGGGTTCGCCCCCCGACTTTCGCCGGCCGCCTACTTTTCTGGGCGCTGCGAAATCACCGTTCCAATCTAGTTTCCCTTGCCTTGTCACTCCGTCGCTAGTTCGGCAGTCAAACTTCTGACCAATTCCCGGCAACCGTGGCCTTCCGGATGAGCTTTTGCGATCAAGAGCTGTAACGTGCTCAAAACCGGAGCTCCGTTACCCTCGATAAGAACCGGTCCTTCCGGCGTCATCGCAACATCCCACCCCACGTAAGCCAACTCCGGTAACTCTCTTGCCGCGGCTTCGACCAAGTTGACCGCTGCGGGTAGCCCCGGAATCATCATGGTCGCAAAATCCACTTCCGAGTCCGGATGCTGCTCAAACCACTGGCCTGCAATCGTCACGGCCCCCGCCAAGCAACGGCCCGTTTGAGGATCTAGTAAAACCGTGAGTTCTCCTTGCGCATCAATCCGCCCTCCCCCCGATCCGAATCTCATCATACCTGGAAACACGAGCTGAGCTTCTCCGCGCTTTGCTCTAAACGTGTAGAGCCGGATCGAATTTATACTCGCGGCGTAGATTTCGTTCACTGCCGGATGCTGAGTTAAAAACTCCTCGACCACATACTTGCTTTCCTCGCGAAGTCTCGTGTGCAGCGCCGGAATTTCAGTCGCGGGAATCGGTTCATCAAACACTTCAATTCCCGCGCCCATCGCCAGATTGTAAGCTTTGGCGAGGAAACAGGGATGCCGATCAACGAAGGCGACGAGGTCCGAGACTGTTGCCGTTCTTATATCCAAGAATTCTCGGCCCAAGCGGTGAGAAAAACGCTGCAGAAACAGCCCCTTATCTCGCAACAGGGGCAACTGATCTTCCGCATTCACCGCCTCAATGAACTTCACATTTTCAATCGTGGAAAGAAACGTCCGCAACGTTCGCCAAGATTTTCCATGAATGCCGCAAAATCTGAATTCATGATTGTTGAAACCCCGCATGAGACACCACGGCACCTTTGGTAACCAAACCCACCAAGGACGAGGGGTGCTTGCCGCCAGGTCGCGAACAAAGCCGCCCCAACGACGAGGATGAAGTTGTCCCACTTTCTCCGCGTAAGGTCGCAACCCTGCCCAAATGGAAGTTTTCATCGGTTCGATGCCAATAAACCGAGCCGGCTGAGTTTATCCAACTCATCCGCGATGATTTCTCGCCCCCTTTGAAAACTCGACCACGATCCTGGCGTGGTATGAGGACCAAAGGCCGAAATGGGGACAAGCACATGCGGTGGTAGCACCGAAAACGTCACTGCGGCCGCTGCGAGCGTGCGCACCATGTGAAACCCTCCGGTGATTAAGCCTAAACGCCCCGGCGCGAGCCTACTCAGCGCCGGCAGGATCAACTCGAGATTCTGCCGGGTATTGCAAGCCCGTGGTTCCTTCGTAATCGCGCGAGCTGAAACGCCCCCGGCAACGAGCTGTATCTTCATATTCTCCGCTTCAGTTAATCCGTTTTTCATCAAGTTCCCCCCCGTCACGATAAATTGCCGCTCCGAACTCGCAGGCAGTTCCAAGGCCCGTTCTACTCGATAGCCACAATTTCGACTCCCCAGGATCACCACCGCATCGATATTTCTCGGCAATCGCTGGCCCGAGGGAAAGATCCTCCGCTCGATTCGCTCGACTTCATCGTTTCGCAACGACCTTTTCGGATCACGCAATATGCCCGTGAGTTCGATTATATCATTATCCCGTTGAGGGTCGGTATCGGAAATCGAAGCACGCATGAACTCCGTTTTTCGCACTCCGAACGGACAAGGTCTAACGTAAAGTCCCGCCCCGACTCAAACCCGCGCCAGCATTGACGCTTAATTCCCTCTTCGAAACGCTCCATCGGTGATCAGTCAACTCCTCCGGTCACGATTCTGCCTATGAAAATGCTCCCCCGTCCCGCCCTGACCGTTTTTTCCATCCTGGTCGTCTTATCGTTTTTAACCGCCTGGGTCCCATTCTCAAAAAGTAGCCCTCCCAACATCATCGTCATCCTCGCCGATGACATGGGCTACGGCGATCTCGGGGTGACCGGCAGCAAAGTGCTCCGCACCCCCCATATCGATCAACTGGCCCGCTCGGGCGTTTTCTGCGCCGAGGGCTATGTCGCCAGTGCCGTGTGTTCGCCCTCCCGCGCAGGTCTCCTCACCGGACGCGATCCCCGTCGCTTCGGCTACGAGGGCAATCTCAACAAAGGTGACGCCAACTATGCCACTCGCCCCGAAATCCTCGGCCTTCCCCCTGGTGAACTTACGCTCGGCGACCATCTCCGCGCCGCCGGCTATGCCACCGCGCTCATCGGCAAATGGCACCAAGGCATCGGTCCCGGCTTTCACCCCAACGAACGTGGCTTCGACTACTTCTGCGGCATGCTCGGGGGCGCCCATAGCTATTTTCCCACCAAGGCGCCTCACTCCATCGAACGTAATGGCCAGCCTGTCACCGAATTCTCCGATCCCTATCTCACCGATTTTTTTACCACCGAAGGCATCAATTGGATGAAACAACAGCAAACGACCGACCAGCCATGGTTTGCGTTCATGTCTTACAATGCGCCTCACGCGCCGATGCATGCCACCGACGCGGATCTGGCCCAATTTAGTCACATCAAAGATCCCACTCGCCGCACCTACGCCGCGATGATGTGGGCGCTCGATCGCGGCGTGGGACGGATTCACGATTGGCTGAAGCAAAGCAATCAGCTCGAAAACACCTTGGTCGTCTTTTTCTCCGACAACGGAGGTCCCGATAGCAACGGCAGTTGGAACGGTCCACTATCCGGCGGCAAAGGTGCCCTCAAAGAGGGCGGCGTTCGCGTGCCGATGATCTGGTCCTGGCCCGGGACCCTCCCCGCCAATCAACGCTACACCTCGCCCATCTCCGCTCTCGATTTACTCCCCACGTTTTTGGCGACCGCCCAAAGTGCCCCCCTTCCCCTTCGCCGCCCCCTGAGTCACGAAGATGCCCGCAACTTCGAACGAGGCGTCAAACGCTACGGAGCCTACGACGGCCGTGACGTCCTGCCCAACCTGCGCGGCGATGCTCCGCCGATCCAGCGAACCCTCTTCTGGCGACTCCAAGGGCAGGCCTCCATCCGATCGGGCGATCATAAGCTGATTCGTCTTTCCCATCGCCCGGCTCAGGTCTTCGCCCCCTCGACTGACTTGGCCGAGGCCAACGATCTCGTCGCCGCCGACTCTGAGCTGACCTCCGAGCTCTTCCACGAGCTGGCCGAGTGGGAATCAATGCTCCCGACCGTGCCCCTCTGGGACTCCTCCCCGTTCTGGCAAAAGGAAAGTGCCGAGCACTACGACCATCGCCCCGCCGGCCCCGAACCGCTCTAGTTCCACCTCCCTTCTTCCGTTAACCCAAAACCAACTTCCAACCAGTAACCGCATGCGCAAAGTCTTCTTCTACGAACTCTGGCCAAGGCCAATTCGCAATTGGCGTAGCGGCGGGCCCAAGGTTATCTTTCAGCGTTACGATAGTTTGAATTAAGGCCCCCCCCCATCCAGCGTGAGAAGTCACATTGTGATGGGTCTAAACCAAGTATTTCCCTAGGAGCTTGTCGGACTTAACCCCTCGAAGCGATCTATAGGCTCAAGGATGACTTCAAAGTTCGCCGCGAAGTGATTGGATTGAGACTGAGGCACCTTCGAGGCCGTCTTATTGAGATTCGTTTCTAAGTCCGACAGGCTGCTAGGAGCTTGGCCATACCCAGATGCCAGGCAACTTTGATCGCCGCGCGGCGCGGTCGACTTTCCGGTCAGTTTAAAAGGACTGTATCAGCATCGCGACCGAAGTGACTCAGATCCTCCGGCAGTCCCACTGATTGGATCGATCGATTGACCACAAAAAATGCGAATGCAGCGCTTGTGCAAGGAAGGTCCTGTCGGGGTCGAACTTTTCACCGTCCGCGCCGGTAGGCATGGGATAAAAGAATACCCGGGGAGCCCATTTTAAATTCTCCGGTGAATGACTCGGCTTAAAGTTCAATGATACTGTGGGAAACGGGTCATCACCGTCCTTCCGGAACACGAACAAAGGGTGCCGACACCCAAGCAGGAAAAAAGCGTCGGGCTTTCTGACGCAGGAAACGGAGATTTAGCTGTAGAATAAGCGGACGGAATCCGTGTCGGCTGGCCATGTGGTTGAAATACCGATGCCGACGGAGGGTGCTGGCCAAGGGGTCACTCTGGCTCCCTGAGCGAACCATTGAACGTTGCCGCTGGCGCCAACTACACAATGTTTGCTCAAGGGCCACTACTCGACCAAAAAGGGGCGCAACGACCGAGAGACGCGCGTCGATCGCCAATTCCTCATGCAAGGAAAAGTCAAACGGCAACATTTTCTTCATATATTCTCTTTTAAACGCTAACGCGCTTGTCGGATAATAAAAGTGGACATCGTTCAAAAGGTAAGTGTCTCGCCGATAGTTTTTTCTCTGTTTAGAACGATCATAGTTCTCGCGAATAGTGGCACCGGATTCCTCGATCATACTCATCGGGGCCTGCACCATCACGACATCTGGAGACCAAACCTCCTCATAGAGCTCAAGTCGGTTGGGTTCATAAAAGTCATCGCCATCAAGCAGATGAATATGCTCACCGGTCGAGACCGCAAAGGCCTCCGCCAAGCCGTTTCCTTGCGATTGAAAACTTGAACGGGTGTCATCATGGCGTCCCTCAATTAGACAAATTTGAGCACCATACGATCGTAGCAACTCCAAGGAGTCGTCGGTGGACCCGTCATCATAGACAATTATTTCGTCCGCAGCCCGGGTTTGGTTAAGGACCGAATCCAAGCAGGCCCGCAGCCAAGGCGCGTTGTTGTAGTTGGTAACTAAAACGCTAATGGTGCTATAGTGAGTCATGGAGGACAAAGCCGGAAGCCAATGGGGAAATTATTAAGCATAGTTGATTGCGTGCTTTCACACGCGCCGGCGGGTCGACGCTGCCACCAAAGCGCCGTGAGTTTTTAACAGGCGGAAGCCCAAGGTGTGAATCAACTTCAAAATGACGTTCGACTCTTGATGTCATGACTTATGCTCCGCCCGAGCCTTGACCAGCGCCTCAGACCGTCTGAGCGGCAGTAACGTCTTCCATCGCGCCAAGCGAGCAAGCCAACTGGTCCAATCCGGCGGCGAAAACCCGGGCCATTGCCGCGGATAACGGGAGTTCAAAAACCGCCCAAGTAGAAATTTCCCGTAGTGTCCCGCAATCGGGTTAAATACCCGCAAACGGAGGTTCGTATCGTGGTAGCAAAATCGATGGATAATTATATTTTTTTGGGCCAAAGATCCCGAGTGGACTCGGTAGCAGGAACGAGGTTCTGGCGCGGTCAAAACCTGTCCGCAGAACACGGCATGAAGCGTTAGGTAGTGATCCGCTGCTCCGTCGACCCCATCCCACTGTATACGAGGCAAAGCATGGGCAAGAAAATCACGGCTATAAGCTAACGCGCCGGGTAGATGAAATAGTCGATTTCGTTGTGTCCATAGAGGGCTCTTCACGGAATAGTGTGGGCGATTTTGATAACCAATTCCGTAACCAGTTAACAGATAGCAGCTAATAAGAAATCAGGGCAGGTGGAGTCATTTATCGTAGATTCTAACGCTTCTGCCTCTATTATCGCTGCTTCCGAAATATTTGGCTCCACCCTGCCCACAGTAAAACGGGAAGACCCCCATAGATCTCAGGTTGATAGTCTAAACGATGCCCACGTTCTTTAAAAAAGCCCCCAATACGTTCGCCGTCCTTATCGATCTTAATCATCGGCCCCTAGACCATCACCGCGGCGGGACGATCCCACCGCCGTTGTTCATAACGGGCAAGATAGTCGGGGAGAAACGCGTCGTTTCCATCTAGAATCTACAAACGATCGGCTGAACTCGCGACAAATGCTCCTCTAATGGCGGCCGCGGCGGAAGCCCGACCCATACGAGAAAAATCATGAATCCCTTCGATCAGTCGAAATAGAGTACCTACGACCTGGCCCAATGCCTAGGCCGCCCAAATTTAGGGACTAAGAAACTTGAAATTCATTGGATCGGGAGCAGACAACTCGAGCCGCCCCCCCCATCGCTTTCGAATGCGAAGCTCACTCGCCCGACCGTAATCGCATTTCATGGGCGCATTTTTAGGAGGATGGTCACGCTATCTTTTGCTTCAAATGCCAAATTAGTTCCACCGGCAATTCCCTTTCGATCCAAAATAGAACAAACATCTTAGCGATTGGACCGTATCCTTTGAGCTCTATTCCGTCCGCTTAAAACCAGCGCTTCTCCGACGACATCTGGGAGGGGAAAAATACCCCTAAAAAAGCGCTTGCTCACTGCCCTCCTTTTTTCGAACGTCTCTCCTTGCGTTAGTGCCATCCCGCCGGTTGCGGGGTGCTACCATGACTGGTCTCGCCCCTGCGGGATTGGAACGGTGGTTTCGGCTGACGTTGCGGTTAGCGCCGTAACGAAGGCGGAAGTCACGGGGCCCCTAAAGCCCCCTACAGTTATGTAACCTTACTAATAACCAATGTCTACCGTCGCTAAACCAGAAATCATCGCCAAGTTCAAGACTCACGATACAGATACCGGATCTTCCGAAGTCCAAATCGCGATTCTTTCCGCCCGGATCAATCACTTGACCGAGCATCTCCGCACTCACCGCAAAGACTTCCATAGTCGTCGTGGCCTGCTCCAAATGGCTTCCCGTCGTCGCAAGCTTCTCGATTACGTGAAGCGCCACGATCTCGCCAAGTATCGTGAGCTCCTCGAAAAGCTCAACTTGCGCAAGTAACCCTCTCTTCACGGGCGACCCTTTTACCGGGGTCGCCCGTTGTTCTTTTCAGCTCCCTCGCCTTTCTCCTATCGGGACATTTCTGACTGCTGCTGGACCCACGTGGGTCGGGCTTTACGCCCGACAATTTCACGTCATTCCGGCGGCACTCAGAAATCTCTCGAACCAGATTCGGGATTTTGCGAGAGCGGCTACCGCTCCTATCACCTCTTAAACAATTTCCCGGGACCGGCACCATCCGGTGACGAACTTCGCAATTCGGCGAACTCATCCGGCCCCACTTGGACCCACTCGCTGCGTGTTGCGGTGCGGTCCTTATTGTCCGCAACGCGCACATATCGTTAATATAAATGAATAACAAACAAACCGTGGAAGTCTCTGAATTGGGACTTTCTTTCACTACCGGTGACATGGCGAAATTCGCTAATGGCGCCGTCACCGTAACCCAAGGCGAGACCAAGGTCTTCGTGTCGGCTACCGCCGCCACCACCATGCGCCCAGGTCAGGACTTTTTCCCCCTGACCGTCGACTACCGCGAGAAATTCTCCGCGGCCGGCCGTTTCCCCGGTGGTTTCTTCAAACGTGAGGGTCGTCCCTCCGAAAAGGAAATCCTCACCTCCCGCCTCTGCGATCGTCCTTGCCGCCCGCTCTTCCCCGATGGCTTCCTCAATGAGGTTCAACTCATTGGTCTCCTGCTCTCGTGTGACCAAATCAATGAGTCTGACATCTTGATGCTCAACGGCTGTTCGGCCGCCCTCGCCATCTCCGACATTCCTTGGAATGGCCCGATCGGCGCCGTCCGTGTGGCCGAGATCGATGGCGAATTCGTCGCCAACCCAAAGATCGAGCAGATGTTCTCCAGCTCCCTCGACCTGATCTATGTCGGCACCAAGACCAAGATGCTCATGATCGAAGGTTCCGCCGACCAGATCCCTGAGGCCCGTTTCATCGAGGCCCTCGAGTTCGGCCAAGCTGCCATCCAACCAATCATCACCGCCATCGAAGAGCTCCAAAAGATCGCCGGTAAAGAGAAGAAGGAATTCGCTCTCGTCCAAGCTTCCGCCGAAGCCCGTGCCATCATCGAGAAGGTTGCCGGTGACCGTATCGGTCCTGCTATCTTCGGTTTCGACCGTCCGGTGCGTAGCGCCAACCTCAAGATCATCAAAGACGAGGCCCGCGACGCCGTTAACGCCGAGCTCGGCGAAGGCAGCTGCACCGATGTCGACATCTCCGTCGTCTTCGAAGACCTCCAAGCACGCGCCTACCGCGAGACCGTCCTCACCAAGGGCGAGCGCGCCGATGGCCGTAAGTCCGAGGATCTCCGCCAGATCGACTGTGAAGTTGGCGTCCTCCCTCGCGTTCACGGTTCCGCCCTGTTCCAACGTGGCGACACCCAAGGCCTCGTGCTCACTACCCTCGGCCCCACCAAAGAAGCTCAGTCCATGGACGGCCTCACCGGTGGTGCGACGTCCAAGTCCTTTATCCTCCATTACAACATGCCTCCCTTCACCGTCGGTGAAGCCGGTCGCTTCGGTGGTCAAAGCCGTCGCGAAATCGGTCATGGCGCCCTCGCCGAGCGGTCGCTCGTGCCTGTGCTCCCTGCGGAGGATGTATTCCCTTACTCCATCCGCGTCGTCTCCGAGCTCATGGCCTCCAACGGCTCGACCTCGATGGCTTCGATCTGCGGCGGCTGCTTGTCCCTCATGGACGCCGGTGTGCCCATCATCGCTCCGGTTGCCGGTATCTCCTGTGGTCTCATCTGCGAGAACCCTGAGGATCCGACTTCCGGCAAGTGGGAAACCATCACCGACATCCTCGGTGAGGAAGATCACTTCGGTGACATGGACTTCAAAATCGCTGGCACCACCGAGGGAATCACCGGCTTCCAGCTCGACCTGAAGATCAAGGGTCTACCGCACGAGATCGCCAAAAAGGCCGTCCACCAATGCCGCACCGCTCGCGTTGCCATCTTGAAGAAGATGCTCGAGTCCATTCCTGCGCCTCGCAAAGAGCTCAGCAAGTTCGCGCCTCGCATTCAAACCATCCAGATCAACCCCGAGAAGATCGGTCTTCTCATCGGACCTGGTGGCAAGACCATCCGCCGCATCGTGGAAACGACCGGCGCACAAATCGACATCTCTGATGACGATTCCGGCAAGGTGTTCATCTACTCCAACAATGGCGATTCCATGAACCGCGCCATGCAGGAAATCGACGCCCTCTGCGGCGGCGGTTCCCAAATCGAAGAAGGCAAGATCTACGAAGGCCGCGTGACCGGCACCAAGGAGTTCGGTGCTTTCGTCGAGTGTATGCCCGGCAAGGAAGGCCTCTGCCATATCTCCGAACTGGCTGACTTCCGCGTCCGCCGCACCGAGGATGTTTGCAAGGTCGGCGATTCGATCACCGTCAAGTGCATCGGCATCGACGAGCGCTCCCAGAAAGTCCGCCTCTCCCGCAAAGCTGCGTTGGCCGACCTCGAAGCGCAAAAAGAAGCCGCTGCTCCTGCTGAGGAAGCCGCTCCTGAAGCTCCGGCTGAAGGTGGCGACGACGCCGCTGCAGAGCCCAAGTCGGAGTAAGACTCCGGTAGGTCTCCCGACCTCCCAAAAAATTCCAGCCCGCGTCCTTCACCGGTCGCGGGCTTTTTTGTGTTCGCCCAAATTCAGCAGTAGCGAGTTCACCCTCCCCAGATGTCATAAGCTGAGTATGACCATCAAGAACTGCACCGCGCCTTAGGATATGACACACGTCAACGTAAATGGCGATGTGCTCCCCTGCTGCAACGGAGCCGGAGTGGTGGGAAATCTACGGCACCAGAGCTTCGCTGATATTTGGAACGGGGAGACGATGCATTCCATCCGCCAACACATTACGAATGGGGAAATTCATCCCATCTGTGCGTGTGAAACCTGCCCCTACCAACACCACAATCCCGGAGTCTCCGTTCCTGCGGAAGTCATTCCCTTCAACCCACATTGTGTCGAGCCGAAATCCAACCGAGACTGGGCCGCCTTTGAGAAAAATGCCGGCACCATCAATGTGCGCCACCGCCCGTGGGAAGTGATCTTTGCCCCGACCACAATTTGCAATTTGGATTGCGTGATGTGCCCTCAAGGTCGGGGGCTGGTCACTAATCCTGAATCAATGGAAATTAGCACTCTAGCAGCGATATCCGACATCCTCCTGTCCGCCGAAAAAATTGTCACGGTGGGAGTCGGCGAAACGCTAGCTGCCCGCGCTTTCTGGAGATTCTTGGATCGCCACCCCAAACTGCCCCAGCAATACATTCGGACCAATTCCAACGGCACCCTGATCAACGCCGTCTCAGCTCGGCGGATTGTTCACTCCGCCCTTTCAGAAATCAGTATCTCCATCGATGCGGCCACTCGCGAGACCTACCAAAAGATTCGTGGCGGCGATTTCACCACGGCACTCACGGGAATTCGACATCTGGTGGAAGCAAAACGGGACCATCTCAGGAGTGACCTGTTGATTTACGCCAACATGACATTGATGCTCGAGAATGTCGTAGAACTGGAAGACTTCGTCATTCTATACCACGAAATCGGTGTCGATGCGGTGGTTTGTTCACAACTTTTCAGTTTCGGTGATACCCCATCTTGGGTCGTTCGCCGGGGCGATTGGGAATTTGTCTATTCCCAGCAGATGCTCGGCAATCACCTCCACCACGCTCGCAAACATATTACTGCCGCCTACCGAACTGCCGATCGGATCGGCATGGGCCTTTACCTGGAATGCAATACCGAACAATACATCGACGCAACCGCAGTTGCAGAGTCCATCAGCATCTGAGCCTCTTTACTCGGTTCGGGGTAAGGGAAAAGGGGTCAATCCTTACTGTTTGACATTTATTGAGTATTAGGGCCGTGCAAGCTAAAGAAGACGAAGTGGGATTATATCAAACAGTAAGGATTACCCCCCTTCGGATTCCCTCCCCTTCGGATTCGCTCCACGGCGAAGAGGCCATCCCTCTACTTTGGCAGGACGTGGCCAAAGCAGATCTCAAACGTGCCCCCGCCAAAACCTTCGCTCGGGCCCTCAGCAAAAGATACCGAGACAACCTCAACAAACTAATCGCTACCGCCGAATCAGCGCCTATCCCGAATATTTCGAAACCAAAGTGAGATTTTAACAGCCTAGCCCACGCCAGAAACGAGATCAGGTGGTCGCTAAAAATAGAACCGAACCGCGATGGCGGGAATCGACGCTTGGGTTGTCAGAGGAGATAACCGTGAATACCGGCAACCTCGCAACTGTCACCCAATTCCCCTCAACCCCGTCTCACCCGGGCCCTAACGACCTGTCCTCTTCCGACTCAGAATCCGAAACGTTCTCCGGACTTTATCGGTCCACGATCACACCGTTGCGTCGCTACCTCTCCCGCCTGCTAGGCAACCCCAGCGAGGCGGAAGAGGTGGCCCACGATGCTTACGCTCGCATCTACAAAAAACCGGCAAATAAACCCGAGGCGCTCCTCTACACCACGGCCCGCCGCCTTGCCATCAATCGACTCAAACGCCGCGAAATCTCTCCCATCGCGCCCACCGACTTCGGTTTACACACTTCCGCCGCCCGGACGCCCAGTATTCCCGACCAAGTCATCGCCCGCCAAGAATGGAGTCTCCTCCAGACCGCAATCAACGATCTGCCTCCCGGCTGCCGCCAAGTCCTTCTCCTTCGCAAAGTCGACCTACTTTCCCATCGCGAAATCAGCGAACGCCTCAACATCGCCGTGAGCACGGTCGAAAAACAACACGCGCGCGCCCTGCGCCTCCTTCGCGCCGCCCTCCCGACCGAAACCCGCCAGTCTCTCTTTTCCTCATGAACCCGCATTCTCCCGAACCTCCCGGCACCATCGACGAACTCGCTTCGCTCTGGGCCGTCCGCTTGGAAGGTAGCGATCTCTCTTCCACCCACTGTGCCGAACTCGATGAGTGGCTGGTGTCCGATCCCCGTCACCGCGAAACGTTGTCCGAATATTGCGATATCTCCGCTGAACTCGAAAGCTTGCTCCCTCAACTCAGCGCAGCCGGCACGATTACCAGTGACGAGTCACTCGACACCGAGAACGCGTCTCCCAAGCCCTCCGCCAGTCGCCCCCGTCCGTTGTGGTGGATCGTGGGCGCATCCATTCTCGCCGCCGCTTGCGTGACCCTCGTGCTCAGTTGGGCAGCTCCCGCCATTCCATCGATCGAGCGCGTCGCGACTTCCATTGCCCAACGCCAGACGGTCACCCTCTCCGATGGCTCCACCGTCGATCTGAATGCGCACACCAGCCTCACGTTCGATGACACTCCCTCGTCCCGCCGCGTGCGGATGGGTTCCGGTCAAGCGTTTTTCGACGTCACCAAAGACCTCAATCGTCCTTTTATTGTGGATACACCCTTGGGCTCTGTGCGCGTGACCGGCACCACCTTTGACGTGCTCACCCTTTCGGCGGATGCGATCGCGGTCACCGTCACCGAAGGCTCAGTCGAAGTGCGCCTAGGCGAAAACGAAAACCAGGCTGCGACCGCCCCCATCCGACTCACGACCCACGATCAACTCTCCGTTAGGGCCGGCGAATTGACGGTTCGAAAACTCTCTGCCGAACGCACCGCCCAAGAAATTGCGTGGCGAGACGGCCTCGTCGTGGTGGACGCAGCACCTCTCAGCGAAGTACTGCTACGTTTCGCCCATTTTCATGGGCTTGGCATCAGCGCCGCCAAGGATGTCGCTCATTTCACCCTGACCGGCCGATTCAAGATTGAAGACTTAGACGGATTCTTGCTCTCGCTTGAGACGATTCATCCCGTGCGAGTTCTCCGTGACCAAAGCGGCACCATCAGGATAGTTTCTCGCGACTGAGTTCCTCCCTCCTCGCTTCATTCACTCCGGAATCGTGATCCCCTCCCAACGCTACTTCATCTGGACCTTCCTTCTATTTGTGTCGCTAGGATCTCTGCGCGCAGAAACCACCTCATTCAACATTCCCCGGCAATCGGCCATCACCGCGCTCGCCGAATTCACGAATCAGTCCGGCGTCGAAATTCTCTACTCGCCCGATCAACTCCACGGCGATCACTCCACCGAGGTGCGCGGTCAGTATGAACCCGGCGATGCCTTGGTTCGCCTGCTGCGCGAAACCGATTTCACCGTTGTCCTCCAAAACGGCATCTACGCCATCAGCCGGCTCACTCGTCCTCGTAGCGAACTCGCCGGCACCATCACCCCCGCCAATGGCGAGGCCCCTGCCGGCACCCTCGTAAGTATCCCCTCGCTCAACTACCGCACCCGCACCAATCGCCACGGCGAGTATCAATTCGATCGGGTCCCCTTCGGGGTCTACACACTCACGACCGAACGAGCAGGGTTTCACCCCCTAAGAATCGAAGCCGTTTCCATCGCTTCTCAACGTCGCTCGATCCTTCCCCCTCAAACCTTGCTGCCCCTGCTTGCCGGCACGACTCAGCTCAAAACCATCGTCGTCGAAGGGCGGATTAATCGCTACGGCCCCCTCGATCCCGGGCCGACCATCTGGGGCCCTCGCCGCGCCGGGGGGAACCTCGACCTCAACCGCACGGTCAGCGATGCCCTGCCCTTCCTCATCTACGATCGCGACCGCATCACCCGCAGTGGTGCCGTGAACCTAAACGATTTTCTTCGCACCGAACTTCTGGATACCGACGCGACTTCACTGCCCCCCAACCAAGACGGTGGCAGCGCCCTCTTTTCCAGCGGCAGCGGCAACCTTAACCTCCGCGGTTTCGGTGCCGAAGAAACTGTCGTGCTCGTCAATGGTCGCCGTCTCCCCGAGGTGCTCACCGCCATCGGTTCTGAGGGCAACAGCACCGGTTATCAGCCGCCCGACGTGAACTTTATTCCCCTCAGTCTCGTCCAACAGGTGCAAGTCCTCCCCGCCTCCGCCTCGGCCCTCTACAGCGGCAACGCGGTCGGTGGGGTGATCAATATCCTACTGCGGCCCGACCAGAAAGAACGCCGCTCAGAAGTCACTACGACCTACACCAATGCGACCGAGGGTTTCGATGCCGCCTACTCCTCAGTTTCCCTGCTCCACAGCGAGTCCCTGCTCAACGGGAAACTCAGCCTGCGACTCAGCGCCAATTTCGTTGGCACAACCCCGGCGACCGAAGCCGAACTGAAATACCAACGCGACCACACCATCCAACCTGTCACTGACGATGTCGCGCTGTATGGCGCCACCCCCAATATTCGCGTCATCGGCGATGCGCCCCTGATCAATAACACTCATTCCGTGGTCACCTCCGTCCCTCCTGGCGCGAATGGAAATGCCGGTCTCTCCGCCTTCACTCCTCGCGAAAATCAACGCAACTACGCCCTCTACGATTCCCCCGGCACCTCCGCCGATGGCATCAATGGCACCGACTTCCCTTACGGCCGCCAGCAAGACCGCTCATTGTTCTTTGCCTCTGCCGTCTACGAGGTCACCCCCTGGCTGGAGCTCAGTCTCGATGCCGCCTATTCCTCCTCCACGACCACTCGCGGCTACAGTATCTTTTTAGCCGACCTGCTTCTCCCGGCCGACAATCCCCTCAGTCCTTTCGATCAAGACGCTCGCGTTTCTCTCTACGAAACACCCACCGCGCTGGGCCAAAACTATAACGAAGCTCAAGTCGATTTCTACTCCTTGGTTGCCAGTGCGCTCGTTCGTCTTCCTCGCAATTGGTCGTTTATCGGCGACACCCAATTCGCCCGTAGCCTCACCAAATTTCGCGGTGTGATCGACGTCGATAAATCCCGCTGGCAGAGCTTGGTCGATCGCGGCGAATACAACCCCCTGCGCGACACCCAAATTTTTGCGCCACCTCCCGCGTTCTACGACGAGGTCCTCGTATTCAACGGCGCCCGCGATCAATTTGTCACTCTCGGTGACTATGAGTCCATTGATGGAGCTTTCCGCCTCACCAACGACTCGTGGCACATTCCTACCGGGAACAGTGTTTTCAACCTTGGCGCCGATTACCGCATTACCAGCTTGGGTAATTTTCTTTCCGAGCGGCGCTACGGCGACGGCACCGAGCAACGCCCGTCCGAACTTTGGGCGGGTCGCTCGTTGGAGCGGATTAGCGTCTTCACTGAGCTCCAGGCCCCTTTGGTTCCTCGCCGTATGCTCCCTGCCTGGATTTCGACCATCGAGACCGACCTTGCCGCCCGCTACATCGTCGCTGATTCCTCCGCCGAAAGTAATCTTGCCCCCACTATCGCCCTCAAGATCGGACTCACTAACGGGCTCACGTTCCGCGGGAGCTTCACGACTTCCAATCGCTTTCCCACGCCTTTCATGAGCAGAAACCAAGGTAATGGCATCAGTGGCGGCACCGGTGTGATCACGGCTCGAATCATCGATCCCCGCCGCGACGACGAGTCCTACATCATCGAGCTGATCGCCGTGCGTAATCCCAACCTGCGGAGTGAGAATGCGGTGACCCAAACGCTCGGGGTCGTTTACGAGGTCGGCGAGCAACACCGCTTTCGTGCCTCGCTCGATTTTTTCGACACTCACAAAACTAACGAGATCGTGGGCCTGGGTCCCACCGAGCTTTTGAACCTGGAATCGTCCTTCCCCCAGCTCGTCGTCCGCGCTCCTTCCCCCGGGCAGGCCGGTCGAATCCAAGAACTGCGCACCGGGGCATTCAACCTCGCCGGGCGCCATTCGCAAAACCTCATGCTCACCCTCGACTACGCTCAACCACACTTCCTCGGCGGCACCCTCGATCTACGGGCGCGCAGTGTGTATTTCCATCGCTTCGATCGGGAGATTCTTCCCGGCGACCCCGTGGTCGACGAACTACGCGATCCCAGCGGAGCATCCGGAATTCTTCAGTATCGCGCCACCTTCGGCGGCAGTTGGTCGACGCCCCAGTTTGGGTTTGGCCTAGACGGCCAATACTTTCACTCCCGCCGGCTCCCCCGCCGCGAATGGTCGAGTCAGGGCGCGCGCACGATCGATCCCTATTGGCAGGCCGATTTCTACACGCAGGCCGATCTCGGTCATTGGCTCCTACCCGCCGAATCACGCTACGGCCTGAAAGGCCAGCTGCGCATCAATAACGTATTCAAAAATAATTACCCGGCCTACGCCAACGGCCCCTCCGGCTCCGGCGTGCAACCCTACGGGGACTGGCGAGGCCGCACCTACTCGGTTTCCATCAAAGTAGATTTCTGAGAGGAACACCCTCCTCGATATCCTCCCTCCATCCTAGCCTTGTCACCCGCCGACGACCGCAACCGTTCCACCCTATCCGCCGCCCCGAGTGGAACAGGTTTTATACCACTGTCCCGAAGCGTTTAAACTTTAACCACAACGGAGCGCGGACGGAGGCCAACCGGTCGAAGATGGACGAACCAAGGGTTCGGTCCTGCCGCGACGCGGAAGGGCGATGAATGAGGGTGCCAACATTTGTGGGCATCATGAATCGCAAATGCTGCACCGGAACGGTGTGCCCCGAAGAGGTGATGATGGCGGGTGCCCTTTGGGCGACAGCGGCACACACACCCAACGCCTTTAGCCTAGTTTTATTGTCGATGGTGCGCCGGAACGGCGTGCCTCGCAGAGGTGATGCCAGTGGGTGCCCAGAATGGGCAACTGCAGAAGAAATTGCCCGGATCCGATCCGGATAAAAGGCAGTGGAGTGGGAATTGGTATCCGGTATTTATCGGTGCAATCTGTGGCGTGAAATTATTCTGCCGGTTGGTTTCTAAAGTTTAAATTCTAGTGGCGATTGGTTTTACTCCCCGACAGTCTCCTCCGCCGCTCTAATCGTTTAGGCGTGCACGCTAAAAGTAGTTTTCCGCACTAGCGGATCACTCGACCGGCATTGTCATGTGCCGTAACTATGACTGCCCCCTCTTTGAACAACGACCAAACCTTGCGCAACGCCCTCCGACGCTGTCGCCCCGAAGTCGTCACCGCTGCGCTTGAATACAGGAATCACAGCGACGCCACGCTCCTTCCGCTCATCGTCTCGGGCGTCATTGAGCGATTCGTTGAACCAGATATTCGCCCTCGATTGCGCGAAGCCAATGATTCACTACGTCTCTCTGATGACCTCGGGCTCGACTCATTAACTATGATGGAAATCGTGCTACTCACCGAGGATGTCTTCGCGATCAACATCAGCACCGAAGAACTCCGCCACCTGTGCACGCTTGGTCAGATCAAAACCTTCGTCGCCTGCAAGGTCCAAGGCCTCACGACCGGCGCCATCGAGCTATCCTAGTTCCCCGTGAAACGATCACTCACGTGCATCTTCTTAATCTGTTTGAGTCTCGTGACCCTGCGCGGGGCAGATACTCCCCAAATCTGGATTCGTTCAGACCACGGAGGCATCGCGGGCCGCAACGACTATTTTGCATCGGGAAGTTCGGTGGTGCTTGGCACGAACTCCCCTGTAGGCGTCTCAGTCCAATGGTTTCGCGACGGTGAGCAAATTGCTTCAAGCACCGGAAGCGAAGCGCTCCAGGTATCGGCGATTACGGGTAACTTCTGCGCCCGCTGGATTGTCGATGACCTCGCCTACGAAACAAACCTGCTCCCGATCACGGCTGGTAAACTCCCTCGCTCAAATTTCATCGGGAATCACTCGACCGGTGAGTTCTATCCTTCGACTTCCTTCCTTCGACTTCTCCCCGATGGCCGAATCGTCGGCCAAACTAACACTCAAGCTGGAGTCGGACAGAACACCGAGACATTCCTTCTCGAGGCCGATCTCAATACTCGCACGCGTCTCCACTACTTCGCCAACGGCAACCCGTATCTCCACAACGTTTTCGACGACGGATCATTCCTTCTTTCCAGTCCCCCCCATCTCTACGTTCGACTCAACGAGACGGCACCGTTCACGATGCCTTCAGAGTTTCTGGCGAACAACGGCTTGTTAGTCGCCGCCCTCGACCGCGGCACTCAGGGTCTTCTTTTGTGCAACGCCGGTCATGCGATCGGCACGAAACGAGACGGCACGGTAGAATTCACCATTCCAAAAACGGAATTTGGTTTTCAGTTCATCGCCGCTGCCACTGCTCTTCCCCATGGACAATCCGCCATCCATGGATTCATGCCTGCGCCCGCTCCAGATCAGCCCAAAACCGGAAGCACTGTCCGCATCACCGCAACGGGAGCGATTGATCCCGCCTTCCAACCCATTCCATTCACCGGACTTCCGTCCATTCCAACGCTGCTCTACGATGGAACCTGGGCCCGAATCTCTGGAGACGTCTATGAACGATTCTCCTCCGACGGAGCGCTCATCGATCAACGAGAATTGCCACTCGCCCACCTGGGTCCCTCCCTGAAACTTGCGCTTACTGGCGATGTCTACGTTCACGCCGAAGGGCTCGGCGTGTTACGTTACCGCGCTGCCGAGCTCAAGTTGGATCCTACGTTCTATCTGCCTCAACAACTGCTCACTCCGACTTCGATCCCACCCGTCCTGGTTCGACCCGACGGACAGCTCGTGGTAATCACGGGAGACTTTCCGAAGCCCCTCGGAGAACCTCGCTTCGTCGAAGCCAACGCGCACATTCCCTCGACCGCCTCGCTTCCGGTCATCAGCCAAGAGGTGCAGAAGCTTACCTTTTGGCCCCACGACGAACAGTCACGCTATCAGCGGTTCTTTAACACCGATGCGGAACGGCCTCGCACAGGTGACCCGATCACACTCTACGCTCCGTTTTACAGTTCTGACACTCCCGTCGCCCGTTGGATTCCACTTGATGTAACTTTGTCACCGACGGAAAATGAGGATGGCGTCATGCACATCACCGCATTTTCGAGTCTCTACGCTGGTCGCTACCAACTCGTTATTACCAACAAAACAGGGCGAGCGTTAGGACCGATTGTCGATCTTCGCCCTCGCGGTGAACCTCGACTGGCGAACCTATCCGGCCGCAGTCGAGTCGACCACGGGAACCGCATCGCCATCGCTGGCTTCGTGCTTCAATCCACTTCTCGATCCCACGCGTCCAGCGACGTCACGGCAAAGATCTTAGCCCGAAGCATAGGCCCATCCCTCGCGGAGTTCGGGATCAAATCGCCACTACCCAACCCGATGCTCCAGCTGATGGATGATCAACTGGAACCACTCGCGGACAACGACGATTGGACCACCGCCTCAATCGCCTACGGAATCCTCAACCGTCTCGGCGCCTTTGCCCCGCCTTTCGAAAGTCTTGATGCTAGCCTGCACCAAACAGTCTCACCCGGTGTCTACACCGCACTCACCTCAACCAAGCCAGGTCAATCTGGCGTCGCCCTCACCGAAATTTACCTCGACGACACGGCCCAACCCAACGCCACCGCGCTCTCGAACCTATCCTTCCGCGGTTACACGGGCACCGGTGAAAACGTGCTCACCGGCGGCTTCGTCATCGAAGACCTCGATCACATCAACCGCTCCCTCAAAATCCTGATTCGGGCGGTCGGGCCGACGCTTGAGGAATTCGATATTCCCTCCGCGCTATCGGATCCGATTCTTAAAATCTTCAACGCCTCAGGCGACCTGATCACGTCCAACAACGATTGGGCCTTGTCTGTCGACGCTGCCGAGATCGCCCAAACCGCTGTCCTACTCGGCGCCTTCGCCCTCCCGGCCGATTCACTAGACTCCGCCGTTATCCTCACCCTTCCTCCCGGCACCTACACGGCTCAGGTGCAGCCGAGTGAGTCATCCGAAGGTATCGCACTCCTCGAGATCTACCGACTCCCCTTCACGGCCGACTAAATGTCACTGTCCCCTCCCTGGCTTCCTTCGATTCGTTCTTAAGCCAAGCCGACTTCAACTCCCTCCGTATATCGACTGAGCACGAATCCTCGGCCACCGGCTAGATTCCGCTGTTTCTCAGCCTCAATTCATGTTTCATATCCTTCGTGTCTACCGGCTCCGAATCTCCCGACCCCAAGCAAGGCGAACGCGAATATTACGCCCGGATCGGAAATACCGGAATCAATCACGCCCTCGGCAAGCCGTTCACCGACGACAAGTGTAATCTCAACCTCAGCAACGTCACCGCCATCTTCCACCTCCTCGGCGATCCACCCGGCCGGGTAGCCGAGTTTGGCTGCGGCGTAGGCTGGCTCTCGATCATGCTAGCCCGCCGCGGTTACGACACCGTGGGCGTCGACATCGCGCCCGATGCCATCCACGCGGGCCTTCAGCAGCGCGATGCCCTCGGTCTCACTCACCTCGATTTTCAACTCGCCGACTACGAAGCGTTCGACGGCAAAGGCACTTTCGACGCCATCATTTTTTTCGAAGCCCTGCACCACGCCGAGGACGAAGCTGCCGCCATCGCCTGCGCTTACCGCGCCCTCCAGCCCGGCGGCATCATGATCGCCTTTGAGCCTGGCGCGGGCCACAGCGGCACCGACGAGGCCCAGGAAGCCATCGCCCAATTTGGGGTGCATGAAAAAGACATGCCCATTGCCAAAATCATCGAACTCGGCACCGCCGCCGGATTCACCAAACACCTCCAACTCCCTCAGCCGTGGGATGTCCTGCGCACCGTTTACCGCCCCAGCTACGGCTCGGCAAAATCATCAAGCGAAGCCACCCGTAAATTCATCCTCAGCGTTTTTCGCGCCTTCCGCCGCATTTTCTTTCTCCGCCAAGATCAGTCATTTGTTGTGCTTTGGAAGTAATGTCCGGCAAAAGAAGAGCATCACCTCGCCGCGTTCTAATCATTCCAGACCACGACCAACCCCGCCCCCCTTGAACCCATCTGATCCCAAACAAGGCGAACGTGAATACTATGCGCGCAAAGGTCCCGCCGGCATAGCCCATGCGCTCGGCAAACCGTTCTCCGATGATCGTTGCAAATTCAATTTGTCCAATCTCGCGGCGCTGTTCCACCTGCTGCCCGACTCGCCCCAGCGGGTGCTCCATCTCGGCTGCGGCGTCGGCTGGTTGAGCCACATCTTGGCCCAACAACACCATGAGATCCTCGGAATCGACATCGCGCCGGAAGCGATTGCAGCGGCCACCCGCCGACGGGATGAAGCCCACTTGGCGAATCTCAACTATCAAGTCGGTGACTACGAGGGCTTCGACGGCACCGCCTCGTTCGACGTGGTCCTGTTTTTTGACGCCCTGCACCATGCCGAAGATCCCGCTCAAGCGATGAGCTGTGCCTATCGGGCCCTCAAACCCAACGGCGTGCTCTTTGCCTTCGAACCCGGCGCTGGCCATCACGACGCCCCGACTTCCCGCCAAGCGATCAAGGAATTCGGCGTGCACGAGAGAGATATGCCCGTTTCCCTGATTTTCGCCTTAGGCAAGGACGCCGGATTCCGCCGCCATCTGGCCCTGCCGCACCCAGCCGACACCCTCGCGGAACTCTATCACCCAGCCTATCATACCGCGACGGATCAGGCTGACCTCGATCTCAAGAAAATCGATCATACCGGGCAAATCACCCGCCAAGTGGCCCGACAGGATGCTCAATCAGAAATCGCCCTGTTATGGAAATAGTCGCCGAGAACCGCGGCTTGGGCTTTGCCAAGGACTCAACTCACGATTGGATCCCAACTCCGCCATGATCGAAGTTGAGAATCTTACCCGCGTCTTTCGCACCTACAAAAAGCAGCCTGGATTCTGGGGCGGCGTCAAAGGGCTCGTGAAACGCGAGTATGAGGAAACCGCCGCCGCCAAAGACATCTCATTCACCATCGAGGAAGGAGAGTTCGTCGGCTTTCTTGGCCCCAACGGAGCCGGTAAAACCACCACGCTCAAAATGCTCTCCGGGTTGATCTATCCGACCAGCGGCACGGCCCGGGTGGCAGGCTTCGATCCCACTAAACGCGAAAACGCCTACCGCCGTCTCTTTGCCCTCGTTCTCGGCCAGAAAAACCAACTTTGGTGGGATCTACCCGCCATTGAGTCTTTCCTCCTCCTGCGTCACATTTACGGCCTCCCGGCAGCTCAATGGCAGGAGACCCTCGACGAATTGGTCGATCTCCTCGCCGTGCGCCCCAAACTCAACGTCATGGTGCGCGAACTCTCCCTCGGCGAGCGCATGAAGATGGAGCTCATCGCCGCCCTCCTGCACCGCCCTCGTGTTCTATTCTTGGACGAACCGACCATCGGCTTGGATGTAATTTCTCAACGTGCCGTTCGCAGTTTCCTGCGCGCCTACAATAAGAAATACAAAGTCACCATCCTCCTCACCAGTCATTACATGGCCGACATTCAGGAGCTTTGCGACCGCGTCATTGTTATTCATCAAGGATCCAAAATCTACGACGGAGACTTGAATCTCCTCGAAACGGGTTCCGCCGGCACGCGTCAGAAAATCGTAACTTTCCTGCCCGAAAATGAAGCCTTCAACGACGGTTGGCAGTCCCAATACGGCACCACCACTCGCAAAGACCTCGGAAAAATTGTCGTGCGCGCTCCCGGTAGTCAAATCGTGAAGGTGTCCCAAGAAATCCTCATCCACGGCCCCGTCGCAGATATCACCATCGAAGACGTGCCCCTCGAGGACGTCATCGCCGACTTGTTCGAGAAGCACTGATCCGACAAACCGCAGTTGGGCTTGTGACTGTCCGGTCACCTGTTCCTCCCGCTGGTCGATAAGCAAAATCTCCGATACGCCCGACGCTCCAGCAGCGGGTAATTGGTAGGGGCGGACCGCTGGGCCGTCCGCATCTGCCTCACCGGACAAACCACCTATCACTCGGCAGACTACGGTCCAGCGTGTCCGTCCCGACCAAAGAAGCATGCTTAACTGAACCTGCTCTACCTCAACCCGCCCCCCCTTGCGTGAAAAACATCAAGCCCCAGTCGGATCAACCATCATCGCTTCGTGAACTCTTTCCTATCCTCTGAGCTCTCTGTGACTGACTCCGCTCTCGAAATCCAATTACGATCACGCGCCCAAATCTGGTGCCTGCCAACCCGGCACCAGTTGGGTCATCAGACCACCCAGCGTTTGCCAGGCCTTTTCGCTGGCGACTCTCAACTCGTCCCGATCTCTCCGCGCCGAAACGCCGAGCGCATTAAGTTGCTCCGAGGTCTCCACCATTTCAATACGTCGAGCCTCCGGAAAACTCACCTCGCCTCTGCGCAACCGCAATTCGTGAGCGAGCTGGAAGTTCGTCTCCGCCAATCCCTGATGCAACATCCGCTGCGCCGCGAGCAGTTCACCTCGCGCCAACTTACGCCGCTGCCACACTAAATCGCACGCAAACCCTTCCGCCAACTGCACCGCCTCCGCATCGGCCATCCGCGGATCAGTCACCTCAGCGACCACTCGTTGGTAGAGGCGGCCGAACGTCTCCTCCCCTTTCAGAAATTGGTAACCCGGTCGAATCACCACTGCGAGGTAGCCCAAACTTGCCCGCACTCCCACCGCGCGCCGATGCAATCCTAGCGCCACCGCCACCCTCGCCCCTGCCAACTGGTTCGAAGCCAAGACCACCAAGTCGACTTCGATTCTACCCGGCAAAATGAACGTCACTTTATTCACCCCGCCAAAAGTGGGTCGGCAGCAGTAAGCCAACGGACTCCCTAAACCTAATTGATCGACCCAGTCCGATTTCTCCCAAAAGATTAGGTCAGACGTGAGTAACTGAAAGTCCCAGTCAGATTCCGCGTCCGCATCACTCACTCGGCCTTCTTCCCGCACTTGAGAACCAATCAGCACCAACGCCTTCACGCGGTGCTGCGTTTCCACCCAAGCTGCAAGTTTCTCCACGATTTGAGCCCTCATTTCCATGCGCAGATCGATATCAAAATTTCCGTGCCTTGCATGCCCGGTCCCGCATGAATCTCGCCATCATGCATCCGAATGACTTCCCGTGAAATAAAAACCCCCATGCGACCTTGATTTGGCACATCGCCGACCGCCGGAACCGGCAACACTCCCTCGAGTTCCAACTGCTCTCCCTTGATCGAAATTAAGGCCGTCAAATCCACGCCATCCCCGGTCGAACGCAACTGTAGCGTGAGTTTCTCTTTCCCCAAATCCATTCGATTTTCGATCACCGTTTCTATAATCGATTCCAACGCAAATCTCAAAGGCTCCTCCGCTATCCGCAACCGCACCGCATCCGGAGACACCTCAACCGCGACACCCAGTCCTTTACCCATCACCTGCAGGAACATCCGCATATCGACCACAATTGGCTGCGCTTCCGTGAGGGTCGAAAGTCGGACCATCGCCCGATTCAGGGTCTCAAGTTTTTCAATATCCGCTGCGGCCGCGCCCAACATCTGCGTCGAAAGAACTTTCTCCCCCCGCGCGTGTTTCAGCGCCGCCAACGACACCAACGCGTTACTCACTTCATGATTCACCGTCAGAGCCAAATTCCGCAACAAGTCCAAGCGTGATTCTTTGCCCTTCTGCGTCTGGTCCGAAACTTCTTCATTCGCTTCTTCCCAAATGGCCCAAACTCCGCCGGTCTCCGCGATCGGCCCTGCGCTCGCCCGGTAGGGTTGTTCCAAATTGGGAAACAAGCGCCCCGGTTGACCGGATCTTCGCGAGTCACCAATCAACGCACGAATCGCCAATGGCACCTGATTGCTCGGGGATTCGTCCAACCCCAGCACCAACGACTGCGGTAAATAATGCTCCGCGACGCGCATTTTTTCCCGCTGTTCGACCATCGACGACAGTTGCGTCGACTGATTCAAAAACTGCCGCAATAAACGAGCCACGAACACCGCCCGTCCATGGTCGGCCCGATCAAACGGTTGGCCATCATCCCGCACCCCAAACGCAATCATTCCGACCAGCCGACCATTGTCGTGCATCGGCACCAAAAGCCGAGCCCCCCACATTGCCAGTCGATGGCGAACCGCGAGTTCAGCCACGGGATCAGAAGGACCGGGCCAATCCACTCCATCAAGCACCGCGGGATGCCGCCCCAAATAGGTCACCATCGGATCACCAATCGCACAAAACGACTCGCCTCGATCCGCGCGAAACCCGCCC
>Ga0208414_1000520_pt1 | contig 36620 bp, 15 predicted proteins | sample AntAceMetag02UKE_FD_184770 | JGI IMG/M metagenome (GOLD analysis project Ga0208414, IMG submission 184770) | Saline lake microbial communities from Ace Lake, Antarctica - Antarctic Ace Lake Metagenome 02UKE (SPAdes) (version 2) | ecosystem: Environmental > Aquatic > Non-marine Saline and... | reverse complement strand
GAATAGCAAATGTTCCAGACTTAACTAAAGTTATTCCAAGAATAGCAACTGCGGCTGGAATAAATGATTTGTCATCACAAGCCAGCAGTGCTGTATCTCGAGTTAGTAGTGCTGTAAATACTGCTGGTAATCAAGGAGTTTCTGCTGCAACAGACGCAGCAAAAGCAAGAGTTAGAAGTTTATTAGGATAAGATAATGGCAGATGATGATGACAGCGGTTTACCAGAAGAAGCAGTAGGAAAATTAGACCAAGAAAATGCAGTTGAAGTTAATTTACAAGCGGGCTGGAGGAATAGTCTCGGGCAACTTTGTTTTCAAAATGTCAACGATTTAAATGAATTTGGAGAACAAATTTTTCTGCGACAAGGTGAATCTGGATTAGTTATAGTAATTGACAATGAAGGCGAAGATGTACTCCATCCTAACAATAAAAATTATTGGGTAGTAAAATATGTAAGCTTTGGCAATGGAAATTCTAATAATACAGTAGACATACTCCCATTGCTTGATTATTACGACGAATTGCGAACTGATCAAGGCAGTAGATGGGGCAGTTCCGCAAATGCGTTTACTCAAATGCCCGATGGCGCCATACGGTTATCACCTTATCAGGGACTTCGAGTATATGTTCCTGATCCTGCACGAGATGACAGTAGACCAGAAACACAGTCAGAAGCTACTACTAGCAGAACAACAGGAAATACTACAGTAACTACTACAACTGCTAAAGTAGGTGCTGCTGGAGTAGTAACAGAAAGTGAAACTGTACCTGCAGAAGTAGGATTAGATGCATTTGGCGGCGCAGGACCAACAGTTGGTGCAGCAGGACCATTAGATGCATTTGGCGGAGCAGGCCCAACAGTTAGAGTACCAGCAGCAGCAGCATTAGCAACAGGTGCCCAAACAGGTACTGATCCATGTTTACCTAATAACCCACCAGTTACTACTGCGGGCGGCAGCGGAGCAACACCCCCTGCAAGTGTTCCTTACGATGATGCAATTATGAGGCAAGCTAGGGCCGCCGCCGCTGCTCCTGCATCAGTAATACCAAATCCAGATGCAAATGACCCAAGAGGTCGTAATCAACAAAATACTTCTCCTGTGCAAACATCATCACCGTCGGCAGCAGTTGGCGGCGGTAGAGGTAATGGCGCAGCCGAAGTTGCTCAGCGCCGCGCTGATGCCGCCGCCGCAACTGCAACAGCACCTACTACAGTAACTCAACAACCTTCCACTCCTACATCAGGACAGTCAACAACACCTACTAATAGCAGTGCAAATGTATATATATACGAGCCGTTGCAGGGCGGGTTTGATAGATATGACTTTAATAGTGGTAAAAAAGTGTTTACGCCTAACGGTGGAGGCGCAAGTATGAATGTAGCAGGTAATACATCTGTTCCAAATTCTACTCCAAGAGTATCAAATACACCGGTAAACGACACAGTTATTCCAGCTGGCACAACTACCGGCGGACCCAGTAGATTACGACAACGAAAAGAAGCAGCAGCACTAAGTGGAGGCGCAGGCTAATATATGGCAAACGGAAATTACACAAGAACTACCAACACCCAAACAACAGGATTTAAAGACTCTGGACCGTATGAAGCTGTTGTTGTTAACAACCTCGATACACGATATATGGGCGGGTTAGTTGTTGAATTATTAAAATATACAAGTGCCGGCGGCACGCCAGAACGCAGCGGAGAGTTGTTAAACGTTCGATATTTAAGTCCATTTTACGGAGTAACACCAAATGCTGCACTTACTGCAAACGACGGCTACGAACATACACAAAAGTCATACGGCATGTGGATGGTACCTCCTGATGTAGGTACCAAAGTACTTGTAATTTTTGCAGAAGGAAATGCAAACTTTGGGTATTGGATTGGCTGTATACCTGCAGACTATATGAATTTTATGGTGCCTGATGGAAGAGCATCTACAGAAAACACAACTGGAATTACGCCGCCACCGTTAAAAGGCAGAAAACTTCCAGTAGGTGAATACAATAAATCAATTGAAAGCGGGTCGCGGGTCGATCCTACATTGTTTGCTAAACCTTACAACAAGGATTTCTCAGAATCTTTAGAAATACAAGGATTGTTAAATGACGAAGTTCGCGGTACAACTACGACTAGTTCACGCCGCGAAATGCCTAGTGCAGTATTTGGCATAAGTACACCTGGTCCTAAAGATCGCCGTGATGGACATCCAACAGTAGAAATCGGAACAGTAGGTAATAAAGTAAATGTTCCGTCTAACAGATTAGGCGGTAGTGCATTTGTAATGGATGACGGCGACGAAAGATTTGTGCGTGCAACGCATGCAGAAGATGGCCCGCCTATTTACAAAAACAAAGGCAACAATGAAGCCGGCGGCGACAGAACTATTCCACAAAACGAATTAATGCGTTTTAGAACTAGGACCGGGCATCAAATATTAATGCACAATAGTGAAGATTTAATCTACATTGGTAATGCCCGAGGATCTACATGGATTGAAATGACCAGCGATGGCAAAATTGATATTCATGCACAAGACAGTGTTAGTATTATGACTGAAAATGATCTAAACATTACTGCTGAACGTGACATAAACATGGAAGCAGGCAGAAATGTTAATATCAAAGCCGCAGGCAGAGCAAAGGGTGCATCTTCTGGAAGAGTGCAGATAGAATCTAAAACAGATTTTAATTTATATGTTGGCAAAGACAGTAAAATTACTGTAGGACAAAATCAACACATAAAAGTAAACCAATCTCAATATATTGATACTGCAAAAAGTTTACATATTAAAAGTGGTCAAGACAATAGACTTACCGCGGCCGGCAATACGTTTATTAATAGTGCTAAAGAACATAGAGAAACTGCAACCTATGTGCATATGAATGGACCAACAGCTCCTACTGCAAATGCAGCAAGTGCAGTGCAGCCACTAAGTACACACACGTTACCGCGTGTAAAACCTGGCGGAATTATAAACGGATACGATACTATAATTACAAGAGCACCACAACACGAGCCTTGGCCACATCACGAAAATATGGACCCAATGGCGTTTAAGAAGATACAAACAGATAGAGAACAGCCTGGCGGGTTACCGTCAGCAGACCGCGTGCTTACTCCGGATACGTTTGATAAAAATTTACAAGGTCGCACAAACAGTGCATACGTAACAGGAAGCGGCGGCAACGTAAGCACCGGAGTGCAAAGTCGAGTAAGCGGCAATGGTCAGGCATCTGTTCCACCGGGAAATTATAATAGTACTCATACATTTGATTTTAATATTGGTGCACTAAGTGAAAAATATGAATCTAAAGGCGATCCTGGAACTATTGGATGGGATAGTACAGGCGGATGGAGTTATGGAAAATACCAGCTTGCTGCTAATACCGGAGCATTGAATGAATTTCATGCATGGCTTGCACAAGCACATCCTAATTTAGACTCGCAAATGCAAGCAGCAGGCGGCGCAGCAGGAGGAAGAGCGGGCACTGATGCATATAAAACAGCTTGGGCTCAAGTAATGGGAACTCCAGCAGGCGGCAATGCACAAAGTGAATATACAGCAATATCTTACTTTACTCCTGGAAATAGATTAATTAAAAACGCAACTGGGCTTGATTCTACAACACGAGCTAGAACTGTACAACAAGCAGTATTTTCAACCTCAATTCAACATGGCCCAGGCGGCGCAAGGAATGTATTCCGTAGAGCACTAGACGGGTTGGGTTATCCTCCAACTGAAATAACTTCAACAACTCCTACAGATGCTGCATTAATTAGGGCAGTATATGCAGAGCGCCGAGCAGAAAATGGCGGAAGATATTTCCGCAGTAGTACTCAGGCAGTTAGGAATAGTGTGGTAAACAGATTTCATAACGAAGAAGCAGATGCACTTAGAAGTTTACAACAAGAAATTGATGCAGCTAATGCCAATCCACCGACTGTCGATCCGACTGATAATAGTGCTGCAACACCTACTGTATCACCGCATGCTACTCCTGAGTAACATATAATAAGGGTAAATATACACATGAGCCAATTAGAAAAAAATCTTTACAAACGAGTAACTGTGAGTCAACCTACGCAAGTAGCTACGTCTGGCAGAAAGTATAGGGGCTTTAGCACAGTAGCAGACGCTAAAAGTTTTAGTCTTTACGATTTTGAATTAATCAAACAAGACTTGATTAATCATTTTCATATACGCCAAACTGAAAAATTAAGCGATCCTACGTTTGGTACTATTATCTGGGATATACTTTACGAGCCATTTACAGTTGAGGTACAAGAAGCAATAATTGATGATGTTACTCGTATTATTAACTATGATCCTAGAATACGTGCAGAAGATATTGTAATAGATACTTATGAACAAGGTATACAAATTGATTGTACTATAACAGTGTTGCCTTTCGGAATAACAGATCAATTACGCTTCAAATTTGACAAAGAAAACGGTCTTCTTTAACCTAAATAATTAAATACGTACATTTTCTTTTCAGCTAAATATTAATAGTAAACAAGGAAATGCTCATGTCTGCAAATGATAGACAGTCAAGGTTATTAGTAGCTGAAGACTGGAAAAGAATATACCAAAGTTTTAGAAACGCTGATTTCCAGAGCTACGATTTCGACAATCTAAGACGCACAATGATTAACTATCTGCGTCAAAACTATCCTGAAGATTTTAACGACTATATTGAATCAAGCGAATATCTTGCGCTGATTGATATGATTGCTTTCCTCGGACAAAACCTATCATTCCGTATTGATTTAAACGCACGTGAAAACTTCCTTGAAACAGCAGAACGCAGAGAAAGTGTACTACGTCTAGCACGTATGCTGTCTTACAATCCACGTAGAAATCAAGCAGCTAATGGTTTACTAAAGTTTGATACTATTAAGACTACAGAAAACATACTAGACTCAAACGGCTTAAACATGGCCGGAATCACAGTCAAATGGAATGATCAAACTAATTCAAATTTCTTTGAACAGTTTATTAAAATAATGAATTCGGCATTGCCGCTATCTAACTCAATAGGCAATCCATTAAAATCTGCACTAATCGCAGATGTACAAACACAAAAATATCGTCTAAACGCTACAAACACTGGACAAGCAATCTACCCGTTTACTAAACGCATTGAAGGCGTAAGCACACGTTTTGAAATTGTAAGTACAGATATTACAACAGACACTATTTTAGAAGAAGCGCCATTGCCTGGCAACAGTCCCGCATTTTTATTCCGTGATGATGGCCAAGGAGCAGGCTCAAACAACACTGGATTCTTTATGCATTTCCGTCAAGGCAAGCTTGAAACAGGAAACTTTAGTGTAGCCAATCCTACTCCTAATCAAGCAGTACAAATTGATGCAGAAAATATAAACGATAGTGACGTTTGGTTATTTGCAGTTAACAGCGCAGGATTTGACAATAATCAATGGACTAAAATTGATTCAACTGAAGGTAATAACGTAATTTATAACAGTTTGTTTAATCAAACTAGAGATGTATTTGCTGTAACTACTAGAATTGGTGATAGAATTAATTTAAACTTTAGTGATGGTGTATTTGGTAATTTGCCGGCTGGAGATTTTAGAACATACTACAGAACTAGTAACAATTTAAGAAGCGTAATTACTCCGAGTGCAGTTAGCACAGTTAGTATTGAAATACCTTATCAATCAAGAAACGGATCAGCACAAACTTTAACAATTGGACTTAAATTAAATTATACTATTAATAACGGCACAGCGTCGGAAACAAATGCAGAAATTAAACAAAATGCACCTGCAACTTACTACACACAAAACCGTTTGATCACAGGCGAGGATTATAATATTGGTCCTCTTGCAATTAGCCAAGACATTATTAAGACTAAAAGTTCAAACAGAATTTCAAGTGGGATTAGTCGATTCTTTGACCTAAAAGATGCCACTGGCAAATATTCTAACACTAGTTTATTCGCAGATGACGGCGTAATTTATAAAGAAGAATTTATTGAAAAGCAAACATTTACGTTTGCTACTCAAACAGACATCGAAGGCGTAATATACAACACTATTGAAGGAATTTTGGATGGTGTTAATACACAAAACTTTTATTTTGCAAAGTATCCAAAAATCATTGTTAGTGATCTTAATGCAACTTGGACGCAGTCGAGTACAAGCACTAATCAAACATTAGGACTATTTAAAGATGTAGACGGAAATGCATATACAGTAGGCGCATTTACTGCTAATAGTTTAAGATTGCTAGAAGCAGGCACGCTATTAAAATTTGTAGCACCAGCCGGCCAACACTTTATGCCTAATGGAACACTAATGGCCGACGTCGCAATTGGAGACCACTTAGGTAAAACAACATACAAATGGTCTAAAGTAGTATCTGTGCAAGGCAACGGAACAGTAATCGATGAAGACGGTACTGCGCCTATAGCAGTAAACGATGTTATTCCAACTGGCGCAATTTTACAACAGGTTATACCTAATTTTTCTAAAGTATTAATTAATGACGTAAAAACGCAATTAATTGACCAAGCATTTGAATACAAAGATTTTGCACTGCGTTACGACCAATACGACAGGCAATGGAAGATTGTATTAGCTGAAGACATTAATACTCTTAATGCATTTGCTACAGGTAAAGCAGGAGATGCTACAGGAGAAAATCTTGATGCAAGCTGGATGCTTTACTTTAAAACTAACGGTGAAAAATATACTATTACATATCGTAATTTGCGCTATGTAATGGAAAGTGCAGAAGAAATTAGATTCTTCTTTGATGCTGCTGACAAAATTTACGATCCAGCAACTGGACAAATTGTCAGAGACAAGATTGACATTTTAAATATTAATCGTCGACCTGGTGAACTAACGCCATTTACTAGAGATTTTAATTGGACAATTACAGATGCATATAGAGATGTAGAAGGATATTTAGACAGCCGTAAGATTCAAGTTCAATTTATTGATCTAGACGACGACGGAGTTGTAGACGATCCTGACATCTTTGAACAAATTGTTGGTGAAGAAAATACTGCAATTGCAACAGCAGATAAAATTATCTTTCAAAAGAAATACACTACGACTGATGGTGTAGAAGACTTTAAGTATTTTGCAAACGCAACTGCTGAAATTATTGTGGTACAGAATGAAGCTGCAATTGCACCGTATAGTGCACATTTAGAAGGACAAATATTTTATCTAATTAATGAAGGCATTTTTAGAAAGCTTAACAAAGCACTAAACAACACTCAAATTAATACAGATTATAAAGCATATTTTGGCCGTGCAGATTTAAAGTTTCATTACATTCACGTCGCCGACAGTGGATATAGAATTGATCCAAGTGCAAGCAACATTATTGATACTTACATACTGTCAAAAACATATGACACACAAGTAAAACAATTTATTGCTGGTACAACATCAGTTAGACCAAAGCCGCCTAGTAATGACGAATTGTTTAGAAGTTATGGAATTGAAATTAATAAAATAAAAAGTATCAGTGATGAAATAATTTATCATCCTGTAAAATACAAAATACTATTTGGTGATAAAGCTGCATCTGATTTACAAGTTAAATTTAAAATTGTTAAAAATGCTAGTATGGTTATTAACGATAATGAACTTAAATCAGATATTATTGAAGCTATTAATAAGTTTTTTGATATTGAAAATTGGGACTTTGGAGAGACGTTTTACTTCCAAGAACTTAGTGCCTATATTATAAATCAGCTGTCTCCAAAATTGGTAAGTATACTAATAGTTCCGCGCCAAACTACACAATCGTTTGGTAGCTTGTTTGAAATAAAAAGTGAGCCAGATGAAGTCTTTGCTAGTGCTGCTAAAGTAAGCGACATTGAAACAATTGATCAAATCACAGCTACAAATTTACAAGCGAGCGGAGCAGTAATTAATACTGTGTCAACACAGACAACATCAGGAATAACAAGCAGTGCATCAACAGCATTTAACACAAACACAACCGGCGGAGGCTATAGTTACTAATGGCTAAGAATGATCAAAATGAAAGTGCTCTACCTGTTCCAGGTCAGAACAATAAAATTACTGCAAGTGATTTTCTGCCTAAGTTCTTTAGAACACAAGCTAATAAGAAGTTTTTGCAAGGTACACTTGATCAACTTATACAGCCTGGTGTTGCTGAAAAGGTTAACGGATATTATGGCAGAACAACAGCTAAGGCATATAAAGCTACAGATAACTATATTGATGATGTAACTTCTGACAGAACTAATTACCAATTAGAACCTGCTACCGTTATTAAAGATGTCTACGACAATGTAACCTTCTACAAAGACTACAACGATTATATAGGTCAGTTAAATGTATTCGGTGCAAACACAGCTAATCACAGTCGTTTAAACAGCCAAGAAACTTATGCATGGAACCCAAATATTGATTGGGATAAATTTGTAAACTTTCGTGAGTACTACTGGTTACCTAATGGCCCTGTTAGTATTCCTGTCCGAGGCCAGAGTAGAGATGTAGTAAGCACTTACACTGTTACTACAGAAGACCAAGGCGACAACGTTGCATATGTATTTAATGACGGATTAACACGTAACCCTAATCTAAAGTTATACCGCGGGCAAACCTACCGTTTTGAAATTGATGCACCTGGCCATCCTATGGCTATTGCTATCAGCAGAACATTTACTCCTGGCACTGCTATATTAACAGCAGGCACAGAAGGCTTGCGTGCCGATGGATTATTTGATGCAACATTATATGGTAATGAATATGACCAGGGAGAATATATTATTCTCCCTAGCAGCGGCAGCGTAACTTTTGCCGACGATGATAATGTGTCAACACTATACCCTGACGGTATCCGCAAACTTGGTGAAGAAGGTGAACAAGTAGCTATTGCTTATATTGAAAAAGGCACAATTGAATTTACTATTCCAATGAATGCGCCTGACAGATTATATTATATTAGTAAAAATGCAGTAGACACCAGTGGTTTATTTAGAATTTATGACATTGAAGAAAACGCTTTCCTTAATGTAGAAGAAGAAATTTTAGGTAAGAAAACATACCTAAGTGCAAACGGTGTTGGACTGTCTAACGGAATGAAAATTAGATTCCAAGGCGATGTTACACCTGCACAATACGAAACTAACGATTGGTATGTAGAAGGCGTTGGAGATAAAATTAAATTAATTAAAGATCAAGATTTAATTATTCCAGCGGCATACAGTGAAAATTTGCAAGTAGCATTTGACACTGATAACTTTGATACTCTACCGTTTGCTAATGCAAGCGCTTATGCAGCAGTTAAGGATTATATTGTTGTTAATAGAGCAAGTCCTGATAGAAATGCGTGGAGTCGTTATAATAGATGGCACCACAAAGATGTAATTTTAAAAAGCTTTGAATTTAACAATTTACCGCGCAGCGTAGACGAAGCTAACCGTGCAAAGCGTCCTATTATTGAATTTGAAGCAGGATTAAAATTAAACAACTTTGGCGCATATGCTAAACAAGATGTTGATTTAATTGATACATTTACAACAGATGTGTTCACTACAATCGAAGGTCAATTAGGATATAATATTGACGGCGTAGATGTAGCAGATAAAATGCGCATTTTGTTTACAGCAGATACTGACATATTAGTTAGTGGCAAAATTTATCAAGTTAACTTTATTGAAATTGGTAATAATCGTCAAATTAGTTTGGTAGAAACTAATGATACTATGCCTATTGATTTAGAAACTGTATTAGTTACACAAGGTATAAAAAACGCAGGTAAAAGCTATCATTATCATAACAATGTATGGATTGCTGCTCAAGAAAAAACAGATACCAATCAATCGCCTATGTTTGAAGTGTGTGATGTAAATGGAAATAATTTTAGTGACGAAACATACTATGGTTCAACTACGTTTAACGGCACCAAAGTGTTTTCGTATGCTATTGGCGAAGGCACAGCTGACGTTGAATTAGGATTTCCTTTAAGCTATAAGTCTATTGAAAATTCGGGCGATATTGTTTTTGATTTTAATTTGTTAAATGACACATTTACCTATCAAACAGAAACAGAATTATTTACACAAGAAATTAGTAGCGGATATTTAAAGAAATATAAGTCTCTAACTAATTTTTCTTATGTAAACGGATTTAGTAGTACACCTGCACAAAGTAAGCAATATGTTATAAGAGAATACGCTGCTACAGTCACGCAAACTAACAATTTTTCTATTGACGTATACAACAATTCAAGTAGCATAGATGACTTAAAAGTAGTAGTATTTGTAAATAATAACTTAAAATTAATTGATATAGACTATACAATTAACAGAACAGATGCTAATGCTGTTATTAAGTTTAATACTGAATTAACAAATGATGACGTTATAAAAATTAAAACAGATAGCAAGACTATAAAAAATTCTAATGGATACTACGAGTTTCCATATAACTTAGAACGTAATCCGTTAAATGATGATGTTAGTCAATTTACTCTAGGAGAAGTAATTGATCACGTTAATAGTATGCTAGAAAATATTCCAGGATACACCGGTGCATATCTTGGCTCTAGCAACCTTCGTGATCTAGGAGACTTAGATCAATTTGGTAAAAGATTTGTAAAACATAGTGGTCCGATTAACTTACCGTTATATCATGTAACTAATAAAGATTATAATATTGTTAAGGCACTAAAGTATTCTAAGAAAGAATATTCAAGATTTAAAAAGACATTTTTAGATACTGCTAGAACACTTGGATATGATGGCCCAATTAAATCTCATGTTGACCTTGTTCTAAGAACAGTTAATAGTGATAAATTAAAATCACAACCGTTTTACTTCTCAGATATGGTCGCCGCAGGCGCAGCAAATAAAATTGAATATAAAGTATTAGACGCTAGAGTATCAGATTATCCTATTACTAATAAGTTTAATTTAACAGCACTAAGTGCAACTAGTATACTTGTATATTTAAATGGAGTACAATTAACTAATATTAAAGATTATAATTTTGACATAGATGGATATGTTTCGATTAGTGCAGGACAAAAAGAAAATGATTTAATTGAAATATATGAATATGAAACTACTGACGGCAGTTTTATTGCACCAACACCAACTAAGCTAGGTTTATACCCTAAGTATTATCCCGAATTAACAATTGACGATACTGTACAAAGTATTGCACCAACAACTACCGGTCCATTTAAATTGTATGGTGAAGATAGTGCATCTGGCACTAGAGGATGGTTCTATCCTGTATACACTAGCAAGAGTGCTGTAGGTGAAACTTCGACTTCTTATAATTTTGTAGGAATGAATAAAATATTCCACATGCCTGCTACAGGCGCAAATCTTGGTGTAAGTGACAATGTAGAAATTGATGAGTATCCAGTAGGTGTTGCATTTATTAGAGGCCACGATGGTAGCTATATTAAAGCATACAAGGACTTTAGAGATGAGTTACTCTTAGAACTAGAAAAGCGCATCTTTAACAACATCAAAGCAGAGTATTCGACTAATAGATTAGACGTTAATGCATTTGTTGGCGGCGAATTTAGAACAAATGAATTTACAAAAACTGAAATAGATAATACTTTATTAGGCGAATTTATACAATGGCTACAACAAAATTTAAATAATTCAAACTACACTGACAATACATTTTATGATAGAACTAATAACTGGACATTTAATTACTCTAGCACTAATTCATCCAACGGAAATTTAAATCCTGGGTTCTGGCGTGGCATATATGTAAGAGCGTTTGATACAGATCGCCCGCATACTCACCCATGGGAAATGTCAGGATTGACAACAAAGCCTTCATGGTGGAATAACGTTTACGGTCCTGCTCCGTATACAGGTGATAACTTGGTACTGTGGAGAGACTTAGAAGCAGGAAGAATTGCAGATCCACTTAATACTAAGATTGATCTTAATTATGCTCGTCCTGGATTAACAAGTTTTATTCCTGTTGACAGTGCTGGCAACCTGTTGTCTCCACTAGATAGCAGATATGCTAAAAACTTTAATATAAACAGTGCAACACAAAATTTTAAGTTTGGCGATCGTTCACCAATTGAAAATACTTGGCGCAGAAGTTCAGAATATCCATTTGCAATCTTAACTGCAATGCTGTTAAATAAGCCAGCAAAAACAATGAGTTTAGGTTTTGATGTTTCTAGAATTGCCAAAAACTTAACAAATCAATGGGTAGATACAACTACTAATAAACCTATTGTTATTAAAGATTTAAAATTACCAAATACATTTGAATCAACTATTAGAACTAGTACATCGGGCTTAGTTAATTACATTTATAATCTTGTAGCAAGTGATATACTGTCAGTGTATGATGGATATAAAACAGATCTGCAATCGATTAATAATCAATTAGGTCTTAAAATTGCCGGATTTACAAGTAAGGAAAAATTTAATTTAATTCTTGATAGTAGATCACCTGCACAGGTTCTTACACAAGATGGTATTTTTGTTCCGCAAGAAAACTATCAAGTATTTCTAAATACTAGTAGCCCTAGTGAACTAGCAATTTTTAGTGGTATTGTAGTAGAGCGTGCTGAATTAGGATATGTGTTACGTGGGTACAATTTAGAAAAGCCATTTTTTGAATATTATGCTGCGCAATCTGGATCATCATCGTCGATTGTTACTGTAGGCGGAATTTCTGAAAAGGTAGTTCCGTGGAATACAAATACCTCTTACATTAGTGGCGAAGTGATTCTACATAATAATGCTTATTACAGAGTTGTTAATTCTTTTACAAGCAATCTAACATTTGATACAACTAACATTGTTAAATTACCAACACTGCCTATTAAAGGCGGCCGAACAGCTGAATTTAAGAAAAACTTTAATACTTCAACTCTTAAAACATTACAATATGGAAGCAGACTTAATACTGCACAAGAAGTTGTTGACTTTATTTTAGGGTATAATATACGACAAAAAGAAATAGGATTTAGTTTTGAAAATGTAACTGACGGATCTAACAAAGTTGAAAACTGGAGCGAAGGTGCGAAGGAATTTTTATTCTGGACAACTCAAGGCTGGGCAACTAGTTCGCTAATTGCACTTAGTCCTGCTGCTAATTTATTAGAATTTCAACGAGAGTTTTATGTAGTTGACAACATTAAAGACGAATTTTACGGATATAGCATCTTCAAGGCAGACGGGCAATTTTTAGATTCAGAATTTAATAGCCTATTAAGAGATCAAAATAGCTTTGGTATAGAAACAGTTGGTACAGACGAAGGCCTGTATCATGTATCATTACCTCTTATACAAAAAGAACACGTTGTTCTAATAGACAACACAACAGACTTTAATGATACAATATACAACCCTAGCACCGGCTATCGCCAAGAGCGTATTCGTGTTAACGGATACAGATCAGATAACTGGAACGGCGGCCTAAACATTCCTGGATTTGTTTATGACGATGCTTCGTTTACTGATTGGACACAGTGGAAAGATTACAAGATCGGCGATATTGTAAAATATAAACAATATTATTATGTAGCAACTGTTAATGCTACTGGCTCACAAAACTTTAATTCTAACAACTGGTACCGGTTAGCTGAAAAACCAGTATCTCAGCTAATGACTAACTTTGATTATAGAGTTACGCAGTTTACAGATTTCTACGACCTAGACTCAGACAGCTTTGACGTTGAGCAACAGAAAATGGCACAGCATTTGATAGGATATCAAAAGCGTCAATATCTTGCTAACATTATTAATGATGATGTAAGCCAATTTAAATTCTATAGAGGTGCAATTGCAGACAAAGGCACAATGAATGTGTTTACTAAGCTGTTTGATGCACTTGGCAATACTACAGATAACTTAGAGTTCTACGAAGAGTGGGCAATCCAAGTTGGACGCTATGGTGCTGTTGATGATGTTCAACAAGTTGAATATAACTTAAAGCAAGATAAAATGCAAGAATCACCTCAAGCAGTTGAACTTGTTACGTCATTGCCGGCTACTAACTTTGATAAAATCTACAGAATACTTCCTAACGAAGTATATGATCGTCCTGCAGATTACACACATGCACCGTTACCAACTAAGACAATTGCTAGTGAATATATCAAGACTGCTGGCTACACAAATGAAAATGATGTTGACTTTATTGTTGGAAGTATGTTAGATCTTGCATCAGTTGACACTAATCAAATTAGGTTAGGCGCCAGTTTGTGGGTTACTAACACTGACAACCGTGACTGGTCAGTTATGCAGTTAGTACGAGCAAATGTAAATGTTACAACTGCATCTGCACTTACCAATGGAGTAGCAGCTAACGGATTATTACTTGTAGAACTAACATTAGATAAATGGGCACTTGGTATATTAGAGCCAGGTGAATATATTGGCATTCGAGGAGCAAGCCAATATTCAATTAATGGATTGTATGAGATTGATAACATTGATCTTAATACGGTACAAATACGTGTGCCGTTTGAGAATGATATAACAGATTTTGAAAACGAAATCTTTGCAGTTTCTAAATTAAGAACAGTGCGAGTAGACAATGTTGCAGGTATTAACGTTGCAACAAATCAAGAATTATATGCAGACCAAAAGTTATGGGTTGACACCTATAATAACGAATGGGCAGTATTAGAAAATAATCCTGTATATTTAAATTCACAGTCTATTGCTAATCCGTCTCAGTATGATAGCACAGACCAAGGATTTAGTGATAGTGTAGCAATAACAAAAAATAACAATAATGTTTTTGTATCAGCTGCAAATGATGCTAACGGCAAAGTATCTGTTTACAGACGCACACGAGAAGCATCAAATCTATTATTAGATCAAGAAATTGTATTTGATAATAATGAATTATTTAATATTGTTGATGCAGACTTTGGTAAAAGCATTGCAGTATCGCCTGATGGTGAATACTTAGTAGTAGGTATTCCGCAAGCAAGTGATGTTAAAACTCGCCTAGCATATAAAACAGATGCAGATACAGGATTAGACACATTTGATTTCCAGCCCGATGCAACATATACTAAGAATGACATTGTACGATATAGAGAAAGTTTGTGGAAAGCCAACAGAGAAATTTTACCTGAAATTGCAAATCAACCATTTAGTACATTTGACACATATGTAAATATTGCAAGTGCTGCTGACGCAGATAGTACAAATTTAAACTTATTAGTTGCAGGCGATCCGGGCTTAGAAAACAACACAGTTAACCATATTCTTGTTCGTGCTCCAAAAGATATGTATATCGGCACAACCGCAGGAGACACTATTAATCTATTCTGGAATAGACGCAGTTACACATATCCTACGCTAGATACGTATTTGCCGTTTGACAATATAATTGCACAGATAACTCCAGAATTCTTAAGCCAAGACCATGCAATTATTGAAAAAATTGATCATGTATTCTTTATCGAAACGTTTGTTACATTACCGACTGTTGGTGATATTGTATCAACCGACACCGGCAGTGCAGAAGTTGCGTATGTTAGCACTCGTAGAGATAGTGCTGTAGTTTATGTTAAAAATACTAATGGTGTATTTGACATAACAGGTGAAATGTTTGTTAACGAGATTAATTTTGTAGGATTTTACACTGAAGAAGCCACTTACAGCACAACTGATGCTGTAGGCGGCTTTTGGTATATCTCTACTCCTTCGTATTCAACTAACGGAAGATATTATGATACAGGACGCGGCCTAGTTTACGCCGACGTCAGACTGCAAGGATCAGGCCGTCCGCTAAATGATTATTTCAATATTCAAGATACAGTTGGAACAATCGGAGTGTTTGTAACTGAAAAAAATCGTGCAAGCTATCTTGAGCAACTGTCTTATCGTGGTGACCCTGCTGGCCAAGACGCCCAAGACGGCGTAGAGCGAGATTTGCCTAGTAATAAATGGATAGCTAGAGTTGGAAAAACATTTAGTGATACATTAGTAATAGGACAATCACAAGAATTTCGTTTATACAATCTTGACAATAGAACAATTGATGTTGCAAGCGCAGGATTTACATATGATATTTTAAATAAACAACAAACAATAGTTGATTTATGGGACGGCTATATTGATTTTACTCTTAGTGAATTTGATTTCCAAGGTTTTGCCTTTGAACCTCAAGTCGGTGACATAATTGAAGATGTCCAAACTCCGAAAGACGGCACTGGCGGCTTGGCATTAACTACAATTACTACAAGCAGTGCCGAAGTAATGTTTATGCAACGCAACTTCACTAGCGTTAGAGTATACGTAAAAGTATTAAGCGGAGAATGGACAGAACAATCTAATATTGGACGTTATCAGATCCGTAGAAAATCTGGTGATAATAATACCGTTGATGCTAATATTAGAGGTGGCGTTGCTGACGTTGACCGTACAATTGGTACTGTAACAGATATTAATAATAGTATTGTGTTAGGTAATTCACTAGTTGGTAAATTAGTAGTGTTTGAACACACGGGTAATTTTGATATTGTTGCTACTCCTAGTATAGTTGATGAAGAATATTGGTTCTTTAATGAAAATATAGAATCAGGTGTACAACGAGTGTCAAATCCTCCATATAGTTTAAACAAAGACTATGTACAAATTTATCATATTGCTGCTGAAAAGACTGGAACTAGTCCTGCTCTAGAAAACGAAGGAGCAATTGCAATTTATAGAAGATTGCGTGACGGCACATATAGATATCAAGATACTTTTGTATCAGAATATCGCGCAGCAAATAGACAATTTGGATCTAAAGTTGCAATAGTACAGACTGGTAATTATTACACATTGTTAGTTGGTAGTGATAGTATTATAAGTACTGGAGAAACTGATTCTACCGGTAGACGAGTTCAACCCGGTGCAATAGAAATATTCCGTCATGGCACTAAGTCTACTGACAGTTTCAAAGGAGATTATAAATTAATAGCATACGCTATTGGCGATATTGTAGTATACAAAGACGATTATTATGTTGCACTTAAAAACACAACATCAGATCAAAATGTAATTGTTGACCCAGTGTACTGGAATAAAATTAGTTGGAAGCACGGTAAAGATTCTAACTACCGTGGCAATTTTGAGAACAGCTACACATATAAAAAGGGCAATATTGTTGCTCAAGATAATGCATTATGGGCTGCACAAACAAATATCAGCGTAGGTGCAGTAATTCCAAGTGTTACAAATAACTCATGGCTGCAGGTAAGCACTAACATAGACTATTTAGGTTACCTACCAAATTTAACCGCAACTGCATTTTATAATGAAGATGTATTTGATCCTATTGAAAATATATTAGAGTTTAGCAAGAGTTTTGACATCAGTGACGACGCACAAGTATTGATTGTAACATCTACTCAAACACAAACTGATAGTACTACAGATACTAAGCTCGCAATATATCGTGAAATAGATGACAAGTTTGTATTAGACCAAATAATTGAAGCTCCTAGTAACGTAGATGCCTGGGGCGAAAAGGTTAGCCTAAATCCTGCAGGTACACAATTTGCAGTTAGTTCAATGCTTGATGACACTGCTAAAATTAATCAAGGTGTTGTGTATGTTTACACTCAAAATGCAGGAGTGTTTGAATTATCTCAAGTATTAACACCGCCTAATAATGAAGAAAGCGAAGGCTTTGGATTTGGATTAGATTTCGGTGCTGACAACTTAGTTGTAAGTAGTTTAAACGGTGATCAAAAGATTCCGACTACATTTGATGTTAAGGTATATGCAGAAACTGAAGGCACTGCAACTACGTTTGATAACGAGTTTACAAACTTTAGAAATATCAAACTAGACAAGGGTGTTGTTTATGTGTATGAAAATGTAAACAGTATATTAATATACTCAGAGCAGTTCAGTTATCCACTAACACAAACTACATTTGGTGAAAATATATATACAAATGATAACCATGTCTATATTGGAATGCCAGATCAAGTAGACGGCGACACTAAAGGTATCCTAGTTGACTTTAGAAAGAATAAAAATACATTTGCTTGGGGAGTAGCCAGTGAAGGAATCACTCCAGTTGATGTGGATAATATTCGTGGTGCATTCTTGTATAACAAGCGTGAAAATAGAATTGTTTCTTTTATCGATTACATTGATCCTGTGCAAGGTAAAATTGCAGGCCCAGCTGATCAAGAGATTACGTTTAAGACACCGTTTGATCCAGCAGTATACAACACGGGCAATACTTCAGATAGTTCAGTTGATCCTAACAGAGCATGGACAGACAAGCATGTAGGACAAGTGTGGTGGAATATTTCAAGTGCTAAGTTTGATCATGCATATCAAGGTTCAACAACGTTCCAAAAGAATACTTGGAACAAACTAACAATTGGCGCAAGCATTGACGTATTTGAATGGGTTGAAAGCAACTTTATTCCAAGCATTTGGGATAGCATTGCAGATACACCTGACGGGCTTGCTGCTACTATTAGTGGAATAAGTTTATTTGGTGATGCTAGATATTCTACAAAAATTATATACGACGAAGTAAGTAAAACATTTGGTAACAAGTATTACTTCTGGGTAATTAATAAAGTAACTGTTCCTGTAATGGAAAACAGACGTTTAAGTATTAGAAATATTGCAGCACTAATCGAAAACCCAAGAACACAAGGATATCCATTCTTAAGCTTGCTTTCTAGCAATAAGTTTGTACTCAACAACTTTGATATATTTGTTGACAATGATGACTTAGTGTTAAACATTAAATATTCAACTGGTCCTAAAAAAGTACAAAACTTACACAGCCAGTACAAGTTAATATCAGACGGATTGAAAACAAGCAAACCTGATCCTGATATCGAGCGTAAATGGTTTGACAGTTTGATTGGATTTGATGATAACAACAGAACTGTACCAGACTCAACAATAACTGTTAAAAATCGTTATGGTGTACAAAATCGTCCAAGACAAAGTATGTTTGCAAATAGATTCGAAGCACTGAAGCAGACAATTGAAAGAATAAACCTAACACTTACACAAACATTAGTAGTTGACGAGTATGATATTTCATCACTAGGTCAGCAAGATCTTGCACCTACACTAATATCTCAAGAATATGATGTTGCAGTTGATACTTTAGCAGAACTTACCTTTGTTAGTACAAATAAAATTACTCCGGCAATATTAACGCCTATTATTACTAATGGCAGAATTTCTAGAGTTAACATTACAGACGCCGGTAGAGGTTATAAAGTTGCTCCTAGTTTTAAAATTAACAGTGAAGGAACTGGAGCAGAATTTAATGTAATTATTAATAATCTAGGTCAAATTACAACTGTGAACATTACTAATGCAGGTAGCGGATATAATGACGCAACTACAATAACTGTTAGACCGTTTACAGTATTGGTCAATGCTGATAATACTATTCAAGACAAATGGGCATTGTATTCGTGGAGCGAAACAGACACTGCATGGTACAGAAGAAAGTTGCAGAGTTATAATGTAGATTTATATTGGAATTATACAGATTGGTATGCAGCTGGATTTAATCAGTTTACTAATATTAACGACACAATTAAAGGTTCATACCTGCTACCGAGTCTAACTAACAACATAGGCGACGTTGTTAAGATTGAAAACGTTGGCACCGGCGGCTGGCTACTGCTTCAAAAAGTAGATGCGCAAGATAGTGAAGATTATACTGTGAACTATAACACTATTGGCAGACAGAATGGCACAATACAATTTAAAGATACATTATACGACTATTCAAAAAATACTGTAGGTTTTGATAACCGTAGCTTTGATAGTAATTTTTACGACAACAATCCTAGTGTTGAACTGCGTATTATATTAGAAACTATTAGAGATGAAATCTTTATAGGTGACTTAGAAGTCGAATACAATCAGTTGTTTATGTCAGCACTGCGTTATGTAATGTCAGAACAGCAGGCAGTTGATTGGATGTTTAAAACTAGCTTTGTGAAGGCAAAGCACAATAGAGAATCACTAAACCAGCAAGACATAACGTTTAACAATGATAATTTAGCAAGCTACGAAGACTTTGTTGAAGAGTTTAAACCGTATTCAACAAAGATAAGAGAGTTTGTAAGCGAATATACAGCTACTGATCCAACTAATACTAGTATTAGCGACTTTGACTTGCCTCCTGCGTATAATAGCGTTACTAAGACAATTGAGTCAAGTAAAGCTAGAATAGTTGCTGGAGAAATTGTAGGCGAAAATCTCAACACAACTGTGTATCCACGCAAAAACTGGAAAGATAACTTTGGATACAAAGTAACTGAAGTCAAAGTAAGAGACGGCGGCAGCGGCTTTACATTTGAACCAATTGTTACTTTAGTAGGCGGCGGCGGCGCCGGCGCAACTGCTAAAGCATATTTAGGTTATGGCGCAATTACAAGTATTAAAGTTACTAACCCTGGCAACGGATATACTAGTGCTCCTACAGTTGTAGTATCCGGCTCGCAACTAGATACTGGAACACTACCTAAAGCTACAGCAGTGCTAGGCGATGGCGTTGTTAGAACACCTAGCGTTAAAGTTAAGTTTGATAGAACTAGTGGAACATACACATTTAGTACATTAGCAAAAACTGAATCTTTTACTGGCACAGGATTTGAAAATAGATTCTTCCTAGAGTGGCCGATGGATCTTGACACAAAGAAAGTAAGTGTCTATGTAGATAATATACTGCAATTGCGTAGCAAGTATACCTATGAAAACATTGAAAACACAGATAAGAGTTATATTAGAGAGCAAGGCAAAATACTATTTACAACACCGCCTAAGTTAGATGCAGTAATACGTGTAGAATATAATTTGCCTCTAAGTATGCTAAGTGCAGAAGATAGAATTAAATTTGCATATGCTCCTATTGCAGGAATGTACGGCAGTGAACTAGCACAACTAATGACCGGAGTTGATTACGGCGGCGTAGAAGTGCGCAGTTTTGACTTTGACGGACCAGCAGGGTTTGATACCGCACCTTGGTACACAGATGCCTGGGATGAATTTGACAATACATTTGAAGATGAAATCTTTACAGCAGACGGCTCGACAATTGCAGTTCAACTAAGCGCTCCGTTAGAAGATGGTGTTGTATATAATCTTTATAAAAACGGTGTAAGAATTGACGATCCTAATTACTTTTCGTTTATTCCTAACACTAATTTAAATGCTATTACAAACAGTATCTTCGGTGACGGAGTTACTGACATAATTTATGTACAAGACTTGGGTATAAATTTATTAGACGGTGATGTATTTGTTGTGAGAAAAACTACTAGTGACGGTAGTGTAACACCGGATGTTAACAGTTATGACACTGCCCTTAGCGGCGGCGACTTGGCATATACAAGTGCACGTGGTATTGCAGCAGAAGAAATTATAACCGACGGCGACGGATTTGTAACACCTACTACAAGTGCAGGACCTGAAGAACTAGTTCCTGGCCAAGTGCTCGATACATTAGATATCAAAGTGTACACAAGAGACAGCGCAGGACAAGGAGTTGTCAACAGTCAAAGCTATATTATGGATAGCACACTTGTATATAATTTAGGTGTTACTCCAAATAGCAGTAATGCAGTAATTGTAAAAGTAGCAAATGTTATACTTGCAGACACTGATTATACCATTGACTGGGCTGCAAATACTGTAACATTAAATTCAGCAACAATCGGCGCAGAACTTAATATTATAACAGTTGCACAGGGTGCACAAAACTTATTAGATTTTGGAAAATTAATAGGCGACGGTTCTACAACTGCATTTGAAACTACAGTTGATTGGCAAGAAGGCACTAGTGTACATGCAAGCGTAAATGGAGTGCAACAAACTGTTGTTGCATTTGCTTCTACTACAACATCTAAGACTGTGATTAGATTTGAAGAAGTTATTCTAGAAGGTGATGTAATTAACTACACAGTATTTTCAACAGGTGAACAGGTTAACTATAGTCAAATTACTAAAGACACATTTGCTGGCAATGGCACTAACACTGTGTTTACACTTGCAACTGCACCATTGTATGCAATACCAACAGAACACAATGTTCTAGTTAAGGTTGATAATACAATATTAAATGCTGGATACAACATTCAGTACACAATACCAGAAAACAATCAACGTGAATTTGCACTAGAAATATTCCAAATGCCGCAAGGTAGTTTAGATGTTGCTGATGTTAAAGTATTTTTAAATGGCGAAGAAATTACAACTCCTACACAGTGGCGCTTTGAAATCGCAAACAGTAGTATTACACTTGCAGACGAAGTCGGTGTACCAGGCGACTTACTTGAAATGTATGTAATTACAGATGGAGACTACAGAATTGACGGAACTACTGTTACGTTTAACACAGCTCCGGCAAATAATGCAGTTGTAGAAATAATACAATTTACTAATCACAATTTGCTAGGTATTGAACGTATTAATTATGATGTAGTATCTCGTACAACGCTAATACCAGAAGATATTGATTATGTTACATACAACAGATTAACAGTAGGTGAAGTTACTCTACGTAGTCCTGCTGTTGAAGCACAATATGTTTGGGTTAGCGTTAATAATGAACTATTAACTCCTAGTGTAGATTATTATGTAACTGATGATAAGTTAAAAGTTCAGTTAGTCAAACAGCCGAACGCAGATGATATTGTAGACGTCATTCACTTTACTGCTCCTGTTAGTAAGCCTAAGTTTGCATATAGGCAGTTTAAGGACATGCTTAATAGAACACACTTTAAACGTCTTGAAACTGCTGCATCTACACTTGCACAACCGTTAAATTATTATGATTTAAGAATTGAGCTTGTAGATGGGTCTAGCCTAAGTGAACCAAACAAGGGACAGAACTTGCCCGGTGTAATCTTTATTGAAGGCGAGCGTATTGAATACTTTGTAAAAGAAGAAAATACACTACGTCAACTTCGTAGAGGTACATTAGGTACAGGAGTCAAAGATACATATGCAGTAGATACCAAAGTGTTTGATCAAAACATAAGTAAAACTGTTCCTTATAAAGACAGAACTCTAGTGTTTAATGTAACAGCTGACGGCGTAACTGACACATTTGAGATTGGGTATGCAGTAGGATCTGTAGATGAAATTGAAGTGTTTAAAGCAGGCACACGCTTACGCAAAGCGCCGCTAGCTGTGTTTGATGCTACTGTAGCACTTGACAGTCCTGAAGGCGATGCTATTGATGTAGCAGGCTTTACGTTTGATGCTAGCACTAATAAAATAACATTGTCTACAACACCTGCAGAGAATACACGAGTAACAGTTGTAAAGAAAATTGGCCAAGCGTGGACAACAGACGGTGTAACATTAGGCGATACAGAAAATTCGATTGCAAAATTCTTACGTGCAGCTACAACTGAGCTACCTGAATAAATACAGTATAGGAAAATTAAATGAGCAACAATATGCAAGATACAAATGGAGTACTGGTTCAAGGACATATTAAAATATATGATCCTGAATCGCAAAAAGTATATATCGATAAACGCAATGCTATTCACTATGAAAATATGAGTATAGCAATGGCTGAAAGTTTAGCGAACGCTGGACAAGGATTTATATATGAAATGAGTTTTGGAAACGGTGGCACAAGCGTTGATCCGACAGGTATTATTACATACCTAACACCTAACAGTACAGGAACAAATGCAAGTCTATACAACCAAACCTATACTAAGGTTGTTGATGACAGAAGTGTAAACAACACTGATCCAGTACGCAACAAACTAGAAACTAGGCATGTTAGCGGCACAAATTATACTGATATTGTTGTAAGTTGTTTGCTAGATTACGGTGAACCTAACGGCCAGGATGCATTTGATACTGCAAGTGCAACAGATAGTCCTTATGTATTTGATGAATTGGGACTGCGCAGTTACAGCCCAGACGGTGCAGGTAAGTTAATTACACACGTTATTTTCCACCCAGTACAAAAGTCACTTAATAGATTAATACAAATTGATTACACAGTGCGTGTACAAAGTTTAGCAGGATAAGGAGTAAATTATGCCATATACAATAAGTTACACTGACACTGTTAACAAAGGTGTTATTACAGTTGAAGATAATACTCTTAACAGCGAAACAAGTTTAAATTTTCCAGGCCGCGGAACAACAGCATACGGTCAGTCAGTAAATGAGAATTTTCTACATCTATTAGAAAACTTTGCAAACACAACAGCACCAGCCCGTCCAGTTGAAGGACAACTTTGGTATGATAGCACAGCTGGTGTTGATCAACTTAAAGTCTATGACGGAACTAATTGGGTTGCAAGCGGCGGACTTAAAAAAGCCAGCGCAGCCCCAGCAGTTGCAAACTCTAGTGCAGGCGACTTGTGGGTTAACACAGAAAGTCAACAGCTATATCTGTTTACAGGCAGCGCATGGGTACTAGTTGGCCCAGACTTTAGTGACGGATTATTAACTGGAGCACAAGCAGAAGCACTTGTGGGTACAGACGATGTAACATATAATGTTCTTACTATTAAAGTAGAAGACCAGCCGGTAATTATTATTAGCAGTCAAAGTTTTATTCCTAAAACATCAATTAAAGGATTTAGAACAGGCATTAACCCTGGTATGAATATTGCTAATGAAGCAATTATAGGTACACAGCCTTTAAAATATTACGGTACTGCTGAAAAGGCAGAAGCACTAGTAGTCGGCGGCGTAACTATTGCAGCAAGCAACTTCTTAAAAGGAAATGCAGCAAGCACAACTGACTTTCAACTAAGTGTTAAAAGTAATGATGGTATTAAAATCGGTACAGGAGGCCAGCTAAGTCTAGGCATCAACGGTGAAACAGGGGTTATACAACATAACACCAGTGGATCGAGTATTGATATTAAAATGCGTAACGGCAATCTAACTCCTACTGTTATGAGTATTAACAGTGACGGCAATGTTGGATTTAATAACAGTGCTCCAGAAGAATCAGTTGACGTTAACGGTAATATTAAGATATCGCCTAAAGCAGGTGAAGCTGAAACTGGAATATTAAAACTTACTAGTGTTGAAAACGCTACATCAATTGGCACAGGTAGTATTATTACAACCGGAGGTATTGGAATTGCTCTTAATGCATATATTGGCGGAGATGTCGATGTAGGCGGTATATTACAAACAGGTAATATTGTTCCTGATAGTCCTAGTGCAAGAAATATTGGTACTACAAACAATAAATTTGATCAAATATATGCTACTACATTCTTTGGAAATATTCAAGGTAATGTAAGCGGCACAGTTAGCGGTAGAGCTGGCAGCGCAGATAGACTAGCGAGTGCTACTACTTTTGCGCTTAGTGGAGATGTTAATCCTGTAAGTTTTGAGTTCGACGGACAAACAGGCGGCAGCACAAAAACATTTCCAGTAAGTATTGCTAATAGTTTTATTAGTAACAAAACTGTTACTTACGATGCAGGCAATGCAGACGAATTATTGTTAAATGTAACTACGGGAACAACTGGTGTTTATAGAATTACAAAACGTAACTTCTTAAAAACAATTCCACTAGTACCGGCAGGAGCAATGATGCCGTTTGGTGGAGAAGAAGCACCTGCTGGTTGGTTACTTTGTGATGGTTCTGAAATTAGAAAGACAGATTATAACGAATTATGGATTGCTATACAACACAACTTTAAAGATGCTAGTTTAGTTAGCGACAACGGCGTTAGTTTTTTTACACTGCCTGACTTTAGAGGCAGATTTGCACTAGGTCTTGACAACATGGGAGGACCAAGCGCCAACCGTGTTACTGACATTGCAGCGGACGCAATTGGTGGTAACGCTGGATCAGAGACAAACGCAATTGCAACTAACAATTTACCAGAACATGAGCATGATTTAGAAGGCGCCAGTGGCACACAGTTTTACGGAATTAGAGTTGGCGCAGGCGAACCTGTTGATGACAATGCAATAACACTTCCGATTGAACCAGGGCTTGGCGGAACGCAAGGTATTGCGTCAAGTGGCGGCGTCAAAACAGAAACTACGTTAGGCACACCACTAAATGTTATGAATCCTTTCTTAGCAGTTAACTACATTATCTATACTGGAGCGTAACATGAGTTATCAACTAAACAAAACCGACGGCACACTGCTAACAGACCTAATCGACGGACAGATTGACACTGCTAGTACTAACTTAGTATTAGTTGGCAGGAACTATTCGGGATATGGTGAATTTTTTAACGAAAACTTTATTAAATTACTTGAAAATTTTAGTAATACTGCTGCACCTAGTAATCCATTAACTGGACAAACATGGTGGGATAGTGCAGATCAACGTTTAAAGGTATATGATGGCGCAGTTTGGAAGTCAAGCGGCGGCCCAATTGTACAAAATACTAGACCGCAAATGGTAGCGGGTGATTTGTGGATTGACAATTTAAACAATCAAGTATATGCGTTTGACGGCACTGATTTGATGTTAATGGGCCCACAATATACTGCCACTCAAGGTAAAAGTGGATTTGAAATTGGCAGCATACTTGACTCACAAAGCAGATCTCGCACTGTTGCGTATTTGTATGTAGGCGGAATTTTATCAGCAGTAATTAGTAATATTGAATTTACTCCACAGTATGCACAGCGCATCCTAGGCTTAGTTACAGTAGCTAATCCAACCGGAATAATTCGTGTAGGTTTTAACGTAATAGATACAGGTAATTTTAAATTTAGAGGTACTGCTGATAGTGCGAACGCCCTTGTAACAGCCGGCGGCGTTGTTAGAGCTGCTGACAGTTTCCTTCCATCAACTGCAAATGGTATCACTACAGGTACACTAACAATTCAAAACTCTGGTGGTTTAACAATTGGTCTATCACAGAACAACGTACAAAAAGTTGTTGGACCACGTTTTTATATCGAAAATCAACTTACTGATCACGATTTAAGTCTGCGTGTTAAATCAACAGCATTTGGAGCAATTTCGGTAGATGCAATATATGTTGATGCAAGTGCAGCACGAGTAGGTATCTTTACAACCAATAGACTTCCTGAATATACATTAGATGTCGAAGGCGATCTAAGAGTTACTGGTGATTTAATTGTAGAAGGCGACAGAGTTGCACTTGATGTGCAGACTTTAAGAGTCGAAGATAAAATAATTGAAATCGGCGTACTAAATGATAGCACAGAGCTTACAAATGCACAAGCTGATTCAAGTGGTATTAGTGTCAATAGTAGCCAAGGTAGTAAAGATATACTTTGGAAGAATGCTACAAATGCGTTTACTTCAAACGTAAACTTTGACTTATTAAATACTAACTCTGCATTTAAAATTGGCGGAGTTAACAAGCTTACAAATGACACACTAGTAAATGTAACTAAAGCATTAGATTTAGATAGAATCGGTACTCTAACACAGTTACAAGTAGATGAAATTGCAATTGATGGTAAGACTATAACTTCGACAAATGATATAGCAATAACATCAAATAATGGTATTGCTATAACAGCTTCCGGTGACATTAATGTTACAGATAATCAAAAAATTACAGGAGTTGCTAAGGCAGTTAGTGCTAGAAAAGCAGCAGAACTTGCAACAACAGAATCTACAGACAACACAGTTGCTACTAAAATTTATGTAGACGAAGAAATTATAACAGAAACAATAGTGTTTAGCATGGACGTTACTGGATTAGGTACCGGAGCAACATTAGAGAGTGCAGTTTCGAATTATTTAAACGACATGTATCCTGCTGTTACACTTAATACTAACAAAATTGCACGCATACATACAACTTCGTATGCAGGAGCAACAGTCGAAGGAGTTGATGTTGAAAGTGCAAAAGTTGTAAGTTACATATCAGTTGATTCAAACGGAACACAAAATGAATCAGTAGTACAAGACGTAGTTTTTGCTGCTGAAGGAGCCAGTGGTACTGTTGTGTTAACACCTGCAAGGGCACTAATGACATATAAATCAAGCGGCATAGGCTGGACACACCAATCAACTGTTGCATACTAAGAAAACGATAAATAATATAATAGCACTAGGGGTTACACAATAATGGCATATGCAATAGACAGATATAACAACACACTGTTAACATCAGTAGAAGACGGTACAGTTGATCAAACAACTGATCTTAAATTCATCGGAAAAAACTACGCAGGATACGGCGAAATTCAAAACGAAAACTTTCTGTTTTTACTTGAAAACTTTAGTGGAGCAAATCAACCAGCTAGACCAATTAGTGGTCAAGTTTGGTTTGACAGCGGTACTAGCAAGTTAAAGTTTTATGATGGCACAAAATGGCGTACTACTGGCGGCGCCGAAATTGGTGCAACTCAGCCAACAGGGTTAGCCATTGGAGACTTTTGGTGGGATAGCGGTAACGACCAGTTATATGTATACAACAGCACAGCTTTTGTACTTATAGGACCACAGAACGCAGGCGAAGGTGTAACCCAAATGTCTAGCTTAGAAGTTCTTGATACTACAAGTGCAGCACGCGGCATTATTGCGTCTGTTATCGAAGACGAAACAATTTTTGTAATAAGCCCGATAGCATTTGATCTAAATGCAAGCCAAACAGCATTAATTGCACAAGGATTTGACAGAATTAACAAAGGTATTACCCTAAGAAATACCAAACTAGCAACAGCTGGTGTTACAAGTACAACTGATAGATTCCATGGTACTGCTACAAATGCAGAAAAATTAGGAGGCATAGCAGCAGCAAATTTTGTACAAACAGGCGCAGGTAACACAGTTTTTACAAGTGCAGTTGAGTTTCCAGATGCTGGTGCATTAATTGGTGACTCAAATGATTTGCAAATTAAAATTGATACAAACGGCTTTGATGGTGTAATTCAAAACGTTACTAATAACGGTGTAATTAAATTAAAAGTTACAAGTGGCGCAGGCACACTTACTCATGTAGGTACAGTTGCAGCAACGGGATTATTACCGGCTGCTGATAATACATTTACATTAGGTAGTGCAAGTTTAGGATGGTCAAATGTATATGCTACAAACTTTACAGGAGAAGCATCTAAAGCTGCTACACTAAGAGTGGGTAGCGACTTCCGTAGTGCAAGCTCAAGCGCAACTAATAACACTGTTGCAGTTAGAGATGCAACAGGTAATATTGCAGCAAACTTGTTCCAAGGTACTGCAACACAAGCAAGATTTGCTGACTTAGCAGAAAAATATTCAACAGCAGAAGAATTAGCTCCTGGAACAGCCGTAGCAGTTTGTGGTCATGAAGATCACGAAGTAGAGCCAGCAAACGCAAGTAATCATTGTATTGGAGTTGTGTCAACAGATCCAGCATATATGATGAACAGTGAAGCAAACGGTCAATACATTGGTCTAAAAGGTCGCTTACCTGTTAGGGTTAAGGGTGCAGTTAAAAAAGGTCAAGCAGTTTATGCAATGGCAGATGGAGTAAGTACTACAATAGCTACTACTGCATTAGTGGGCGTAGCATTGGAAAGTAATGCAGACGAAAGTGAAAAGCTAGTAGAATGCGTACTTAAGGTATAAAAATGGCAAATATTACAGCAGCACGAATTAATAACTTGCAATCTAGTATTGCACTAATATTAGGAACAGGATCAGGACAAACCGGATACGGTCAACTAGTGTCTAGTACTCCAGTTAATAATACCGGCGATGTAATTGAAGCTGACGATATGAATACTATATATGCAGATATTCTCAAAGCAAGAGTGCATCAAGTAGGACCCGGCGATATCGGAATTGCTCAAGTTATTCAAAACTTAAACATAGTTGCAGAAAACACCAGTAACTTTATTAATGATGCAGGGGTAACAATTATTGATCCGGACGGATTTAAGAAAGGTGTTGTAGACTTTGAAACACTTATAACGCAAGTACAAGCAGATAAAGCAGTAATGCATCCTACGCAAGCTGCATTAGAACCTGCAATATCAAGTGCTAGAAGCAGCACATGGAACGGGTTAATATATCACGAAGTAGCAGTTACTTTTAGTTCTGCAAATGCTCGAAGATTCTTTTTTAACACCGGTGGCGAAATTAGAATTAGCGCAAATAATACTAGTGCAAGTACTCCTAAGGGGCTAGACTGGGCCCAATTATGCTCACAAGTCGGTACAATTAAATTCAATTCAGAAACAACTGTTTCCACAACAGGCAGCGGAAGTTCAATTGGCAATTATGACCTAACAAGTGCATATCAAAATATCTATCAGAAAATCGGCAGCGGAACATATAGTGCAATATATGCAGGAAACATTTATACTGTTAAAGCCCGTTCAGATATTGACACACGTATTATTTTTAGAATTGAATTTAACGATATAGTGTTTGATAACAACATTGATAATAATGTCGACGGACGACTTGAAAGTGTAGTACAACACTATCGAGCTAACGGCGATGTTGTTGTTGCTGCTCCGTCGTATTTTAACAACAAAACACTGGCATAATCAAACTTTTTGTGTACAGGATATTTTTAAATAAATACTAAAACAAAAAGAGATGATACATGTCAGTAACAATATTAGCCAGCAGATATAACACACTTAGAAACAGTGTAAATCTAGTACTAGGACAATCTAGTACTGGCGCACCTACCTATGGTTACGGACAAGGTTTTAGTACAAATAGCAAAATTGGAACACGTTCAACAGTTCAACCTGTAGATGCTGATAAAGTAACAGCACAAGATTACGAAGATTTATACATTGATTTAATTAGAGCAAGATCTCACCAAGCTGGCGCTGCTGTTTCTATTAACGAATTTGTAATAGGTGATTATGAAACTAATACTGCAACTGCTGATAAAATCGAAGAAGCTTATGTTTTAGGATTAGAATCATTAGCAACTAGTTTAGCAACTGACAGATTTTTAGTAGATCCTAATAATTTACGATTAACAGCAGCGCCACTAGCAAGTAGCACTCGGTCTAGTAGTACAGGTACCTGGGGCGGTACAATTAGTCATATCTTTACAATGACTTTCGTTAACGAAGTAGAACGACGACACTTTTTCAATGCAGGCGGCGAAATTAGACTAAGTGCTAGTGTAGATTATACTGGAAGTCAAGCAAAGACAGTTGACTGGCAAACTATTTTAAATTCTATGGGAACTACTAGTTTTAAAGCTAATGAAACTGTTAATAATGCAGCAGTTGGTACAGGATCTAGTATAGGAAATTATGATCTCACATCTACATATCAATTAATATACACTAGAACCGGCGGCGCAGTATATGCACGCAATGAATATAGAGTTTATGCTGCTAATTCTGCAACTACGGACGGAACATCAAAGATACTATTTAAAGTAGAATTTATAGACGGCCGTCCAAATGATCTTACTTACGGAATTGACGAGGTTGTGTTTGGTACATTTAATAGCAATGTTCAAACAGCTACGCCTGACAGTGAAATTACAATCAACGGAACGCTGCACCCTGCGGTACTTATAGAAAATGATCCTATTGGAACAAATATAAAGGCACTAGACGGTGCCCCTGTACCGTCTTATGCAGTATCTCTAGGCGTAACGTCAGTTAACGAAGGCAGTAGTGTGCCTTTTACTGTTACTACATCTAATGTAGTTACTGGTACTACGCTATATTGGACTACACTGGTAGAGTCGGGTACAGTTAATAATAGTGATTTTATTGACGGAGTAAACAGCGGATCATTTACTATTAATAGTAACACTGCTTCAATTGTTAGAACGCTAACATCTGATGCTACAACTGAAGGCATTGAATCGTTTAGATTAAATATAAGATCAGGATCTACAAGCGGAACAATTGTAGCAACATCGAGTTTGATAACAATCAATGACACTAGTCAAACACCTGGACCACCTCCACCGCCTCCACCGCCAGTCGTCAACCCTCCACCACCTCCACCGCCTCCGCCGCCAGTCGTCAACCCTCCACCACCTCCGGCAGCCTTTGCAATATCTTTATCACCTACTAGTGTTAATTTTAATGTTCCTGTTGGAACTCCTGTAACTCAGACAGTAACAGTAACATGTTCGTCTGGAAGCGGTGTATATGACCTTCAAGAAACACAATCTTATCAAGGCTGGGATATGTATGTTGACGGTGTGTCTAATGTTGCTACAATAAGACAGTCTATATCAGCCGGTCAATCACGCACACATACTGTCAGTTTTACACCTAACTCACCAATTAGTTCTGCTACTGTTGCATTTGGGCTAGTTATTACTAGCGGCAGTGTGCAAACAATAACATTTAGTGGTAGCGCTACTCAGAGTTATCCGGCACCTAGTCTCAGCTTTACACCGTCCACAGGTACTATTAACAGTACTCCTTATACACTTACGTGGAATGACAATTACGGACTATACTCTACATTCCAAAAAGAAGTTAGTGTTACAGGACCAGATGGTGTCAAAAGTGTCAATAATGATGCAAGCGGCTCAACAACTGAAACACTTGGAATTGTTGGAACGTGGACTGCACGATTTGAAACACCCGGCGGCACAGTTACTAGATCAGTAGAGGTGCAACCGGCTGCACCACCTCCACCTGCACCACCTCCACCACCATTGCCGTCACCGAGTATTAGTTTTAGTCCTAGCTCAGGCACTATTAATAGTACATCATATACATTATCATGGAACGACAATGGCGCAGGCGCCACTACAGTAATATTACGGGCAGCGGATGGACAACAATCTGTATTCAACGATGCAAGCAGCACAATAACAGGTACACTAGGAATTGTTGGCACATGGACGGCAACTATTACTACTAACGGCGGATCAGCCGCAGCCTCAGTTAATGTCTCGGCCCAGGCTGCACCTCCACCACCTCCACCACCTCCACCACCTCCACCACCTCCACCTCCACCGCCTCCAGCACCAAGTATTAGTTTTAGTCCCGGATCGGGTACTATTAATAGTACAACATATACAATATCATGGAACGCAAACGGAGCATCATCGGCATCTGTAACATTAACAAGTCCACAATCAACAGCAGCGCTTTCAGGAGCATTAACTGGCAGCGCATCTGGTCAATTAGGCATTGTTGGTACGTGGTCGGCAACAATTACTACCAGCAGCGGATCGGCATCAGCTTCAGTTAGTGTGTCGTCATAATACATGCCAAACATTGTAACACAATACCCTAACATAATAAACAATTTTATTTCTAACACCGAGTGTAAAACTCTATTAGATCTAGCAGTAAACAATCAAAAATTATTTGAAGCAGTTAAATGTAATATTCCAAGATGGGACAAGCGTAACATTCATATGCACACAATTGTGCAAAATTATAAAGATGAGCATGCTCTTATTTTACAAATAGCTGATAAGATTCAAAATAAAATTAGAGAACTAGAAAACAATAATAATATTTGGTTAGAACTGCCTATGTATTCTCGTTGGTTAGAAGGTGATAATTTAGATCCTCCGCATGCTGATAATATAGAACAAGATGGAAAAACACCAAATGCTTCGCCTTGGAGATCTCATGGAATTGTTCTGTATCTAAATGATAATTTTAAAGGCGGAGAATTATTTTACAAAAATCACGATATAAAACTTAAACCAACTCCGACTACTTGTGCTATACATAGAGCAGGCATTGAAGACACTCATGGAGTCTTTGAGATACAAGCCGGCACAAGACACACGATAATAACTTTTGCATGTACAGATAAGCAGCACGTTGAAAACTGTAAACAAGTGTTCTTAGATGGTTATCTAAATAAAATATAACCAGTCTCTTCTTGACAAATTCTTAAATTAAATATATAATAGTATACTATAACTGGGAGTATACTTATGGATGAACGTTTAGAAAAAGCATTAAACTTTTCTAATTATATGCTAACACTCAACAATCAAAAAAGATTGTTAGCAGAAAAATATCAAGAATCATTAATACACTTTTATAACGGATCGCAGTTTACGATTACTCGTGAATTAATTACGTTTGTAAGTGTAATGGTATCAGCAGATCAAGACGACGTTGTTATTACAGATGATAATAATATTCCTTGTTTTATTGAGGATATTAATACATTCCTTAACGAAATTATGAACACATATGCCACTGCATCTAATAAATATTATACTGAATATGCACAGTTAAAAAAGAATAGAACTGTAGAGAAACTAGTTAACTATGACTAAAGGTGTATTTTTAATTGCAAGAAATAACGGATACATTGATTATGTTAAACAAGCAGTCTTTCTTGCAAGAAGAATAAAAAAACATTTAGATGTTCCTGTGAGTGTTGCTACTGACAGTATAGATTATTTAAATTCTACATTTGGCGCTGACGACTTTGATCAACTTATCGAATTAGATTATACAGAAGAATCTAATATGCGATACTTTTTTGACGGAACACTAAGTAAAAAAACAGCTAGTTTTAAAAATGCAAATCGTGCAAGTGTTTACGATATTAGTCCTTATGATGAAACATTATTAATGGATACAGATTATATTATATCTAACAATTTATTAAAATCTGTGTTTACAGCGTCTTCAGATTTTTTAATTTATAAAAAATCAAATGATATAGCAAAAGTTCGTGATGAACAAGAGTTTGATAAAATTAGTGATACTAGTGTTGATTTTTATTGGGCTACTGTTATATTTTTTAGAAAAACAAGCGTTAACAAAATATTTTTTGATCTTGTAGCTCATATAGAAGAAGAATGGAATCATTATAGACGTGTTTACCAAATAAAATCTTCACTGTTTAGAAACGATTTTGCTTTTAGTATTGCTATTCACATAATGAATGGGTTCCAGCAAGGAAACTTTGCACAACAGTTACCTGGAAGTATGATGTATACTACCGACAAAGATATATTATGGCAATTAAAAAACAATGAGATGATGTTTTTAGTAGAAAAGAAAGATTATCTCGGAGAATACACAACTTTAAAGACAACTAATCAAAATATTCACGTAATGAATAAATTTAGCCTTGGTAGAATGATTGACAAGGAGTTTGCAGATGAGTAAAGGTATTATAGTTCTTGCGCAAAATAATAGTGTTGACAATTATGTGGATCAAGCATGTCTTTTAGCAATGAGTTTAAAAATACATAATACAGTACCAATAAGTCTAGTTACAGATGATAATATACCGGCAGAATATGTAAATTTATTTGATCAAATTATTCCTATTCCGTTTGGAGATAAGGCTAAAGATTCAGATTGGAAAATTGAAAATAGATGGAAAATCTATTATTGTAGTCCATATAAAGAAACTATTGTAATGGACACTGATATGTTAGTACTACAAAATATTGATATATGGTGGAAATTTTTATCAAATTATGAATTATTTTTTACAAGCAATGTATTAAACTATAGAGGCGACAGCGCAGATACTAGTTACTATAGAAAAACATTTATAGACAATAATTTGCCTAATTTATTTAGCGGATTACATTATTTTAAAAAGTGTGAATTTGCACAAGAATTTTATCATTGGTTAGAATTTGTAATGAATAATTGGAAAGCGTTCTATGAACAACACTTAAATGAACGTAGTTGTCCTAAGCATATGAGCATAGATGTGTGTGCTGCTATTACTACAAAAATATTAGACTGCGAAGAAAAAATTACAAATAATATTGTAAAATTTCCTAGTTTTACGCATATGAAGTCACATTGTCAAGGTTGGAGCACAGTCCAAACTAATTGGCAAGATCAAATAGGTGTATATATTTCTAAGAACGGAAGTTTAAAAATAGGAAATTATTTACAAACAGGAATATTACATTATACCGAAAAAGATTTTTTAGAAAAGTCACCCGCGATATCACGTTATAGGATGTTAAATAATGTCTAGTTTACACGATTTAATTAAAAAAATTCAAGTAGAAAAAGCAAATCATGAGTCTTATGTATATTACGATAAGGATACTGGAAAGATACATAAGATTAGTTCGTCTAAGATACCTGACGACACTTATGAAATTATAACACTTTCAAATGAAGAAGTAAAGCCAATTTTAACAGGCGAACGCCGAACAGAAGAATTTATAATAATTTATGATCTTAGTATTAAACAAATTCGATTAAAAGAAGTCGAGTTTGATGATAGTTATAATACCGCAGATGCTATGACGTATTTGCTCCCTATGAAAAAAGAACGTTCTGTAAACACTGTGATTGATGCAGTATCAATACTTACAACGCCAGTATATGTTGGAATTTACATAGATGTTTGGTATAAAGAACTATCGCATCTAGCAGGACAGCATGTATGGTATAAAAATACAGTATATAAATTTAAAAAAGATCAAACAGAAAACACAAATTTTAAAAAATCTAACTGTTGTATAATAGTAGAAAATGTAAAATTATATTCTGATGCTAATAAATTATTACAACTAGACAATGATATTACTACAGGAGATATTATTTTAAATAATAATAATTTATATAAAGTTAACGATTTTAAGAATAAAAAAGCTAGTGATATTAGAGTTTGTCAAAATATTAACCAAGAACGTTCTGTAAACACTGTGATTGATGCAGTATCAATACTTACAACGCCAGTATATGTTGGAATTTACATAGATGTTTGGTATAAAGAACTATCGCATCTAGCAGGACAGCATGTATGGTATAA